>WNGL01009267.1_pt1 | contig 12099 bp, 3 predicted proteins | sample 5400591 | NCBI WGS metagenome assembly WNGL01 (sample SAMN13153377, study PRJNA577476) | soil metagenome | isolation source: 80 cm soil or saprolite under Garry oak tree replicate 1 | place: USA:California | collected 2016-06-15
CCCAGATCCCAAGGCCGCCACCCCTCCAGGCCCGGCTCCTCGAACTGCTCCGGGTCGATCCCCGCCGACCTCGCTGAGGAGCTGCAGGTTATGACCTCAAGAGGCAACACCCTTGCATGTGCTGAAAGCCCGGCTAGCTGGGTGAGCCAGTCGCGGACCGACCTGATCGCGGCCGGGTGCAGGTGCTGCTCAGGTTCGTCCGCAATGTAGAACCCCGGGGCATCGCTGGGCTCCAGGCGGACGGCCGTCTGGGTCAGCGGTGAAGTCCGCGCCCGCCGGACTTCCTCCTGTATCCCATCCGCATTGGCCAGCGCGGTCGCGCCCGCGCCAGTCACCACCTGGCGTGCTTCCGCCAGCCGGCGGCATGCCAGCCGGATGGAGGCCGCCGCCCAGCGTGCCGTGCCGGCCCCAACGACCCGCAGATCCCGCCGGTCCGCGCCTGGCTCTGTGAACGTGGCCCGGACGCGGTGCTGGCCGGCCCGCCATGCCGCAACGGGGATCAACTCGATGCCGATGGTTCCCTGGCTGCGAACGAAGCTCGGCGCCACGCGGTTCGCCTCATCCTCGATCATCCGGGCGACAGCCAGCACGCTGTGCCGGACCCGGCTCCACTCGCCCGTGTCATACGGGCCGAACACCCCGCCGATCACTGCCTCACCGGACGCCGACATGCCTTCCAGCCAAAGGTCAGCCGAGAGGGACGTGCTGGAGGTCGTGTCGTAGGCCATCTCGAAGGGGTCGTGCCGCTGCCCATACGCGCCGGTGAGTCCCGGCAGTGGGGTCTTTGGCAGGCGGAGGTTCCATAGCCGGTCATGGATTCGCGGGATCACGTTCTCAATCTCGGCGGCCAGCGAGTCCGCATCTCCGTCGAGCACGATGACAGGCGGGAAGGCCGCGGCGAGCCTCTCGCGTACCTCGGCGCTGTCGGCCAAATCCCCGACCCGCGCTGAGCCCTCAGCGACCAGGTGCTCGGCCATGGCGCTCAGCGGGTCGACGTCCATCGCCGTCTCGGCGATCCGCGTCGCCGCTGCGAGGGTTTCAGTGGTAAGCGAGGCTGACCGGGCGTGGAGAAGGACCCCGCCGTCACCAGCGAGGAAGAAGGCGGCGCCGGGGTCGAATAGGCTCCGGGCGAGCAGCTCGCGGTCGGCGCGCGACCCGGCAACGCCGCTCTGCGCCAGGCGGGCCGCGAGCTGCTCGCGGGCATCACCCAGTCCAGCCCCGCGGATGCGCTCGCTGGTATAACCGCCAAGCCAGTCCCACGCACGCTCGTCGCTGTGATCGCCGCACAGCAGCCACCGGTACACCTCGGCGTCGGATGAACCATCGGCATCGGCGGCCGGAAGGTCGAAGGTAACTGAGCCCTCCGCGTACAGCTCCCATACCTCCGCAGGATCGGTGCGGCGGATCGCCGATCGCGCGATCAACTGCTCAGCCGCCTCCAGCACCGAGGTTTTTCCGGACGAGTTCGGACCGAACAGCACGACCAGGCCCTCAGCCGCAAGGGCCTGGTATCTTATCGAGCGGAAACCGGCGATGTCTAGCCGAAGCAGGCGCACCCGACTCACCTCCGATTCCTGGCAGAATCCACAGCGACTTGCTTCCTGCAAGTCTGCCGCGTGACCGCTCTTCTGATGAAACCCAAATGACTGCGGCTCTCGCCACACGGCTGTTGTGACCGGCATCCGGGCGGGCGCCCCACGGCCGCCCAGCCCAACAGTCCGCTACAGGCGGATGCCGGACACACCGATCACCTCGACGATCCGTTGCGCCGACATCTGTCGCGCGCTGGCCTCAGCGAGCCCAATCTGGCCGCACCACGGGAGTTCGGAGCATGTACGCACCGCTGCATTCGTCACAGTCTCAGATGATGCTCGTCAGATGAGACACTGCTGCGAGCGGCGACCGTTAGCCGGCAGTTCGGGCTACGTCATCCAGCCTGGCGCACACCAGATCACCTGGCACCGGCTCCCGCACGTTCACTGGCCGGACCGGGGCCGAGCACGCCGTACCCACGATGCGGATGAAGGCCTATGCGCACGCCTCGCTCCTCCACCTCCGCGTCCTCGGCCCTTGCGGGCCGTCACCACCGGCCGGCACTTGTCTCACGCCGGGCAGCGCGACTGGAACCCCTGCCTGGCCGACATCGGCGCGGCGCTCGCCGTCCGGCGGCGGGAGCACGCCGAGGCGTTGATCGGCACTCCGAAGGGGGCGCACGGGCCAGCGGCCCGGAGGCGGGCTGGAACCCGGCCGCCGCGCGGTGGGTGCACCGGCCGGCTGATCATGCGTCTTTATGTCGGGCGGGAAGGCCCGTGCACCGGAAACGGCTGTCATGCGTCTACATAATTACCCGTGCTTGGGACTGCGGCGCGCCGCAGAAAGGAACGTCCGATGCGAACGTCTCTCTTGCGTGCTTCCGGCGCCCTCGCGGCGGCCGGAACGCTGATCTTGCTGGGCCCGGCCGCGGCCGGAGCCGCGGGGCAACCCGCCGCGACGATCACCAGCGCTGGAATAGCTCAGGTGACCGCAAGCGGACCGGTGTGGGCATGGGGGCTCAACTCCACCGGCCAGCTGGGCGACGGCACCACCATAAGCAGCGACCTGCCGGTCAAGGTGAAGCTGCCAGCGGGAACCAAGGTGACTGCGGTCAGCGCCGGCCGGAGGCACAGCCTGGCGCTGACCTCAACCGGCCAGGTGCTGGCCTGGGGAGGCAACCTCCACGGGGAGCTGGGCGACGGCACCACCACCAGCAGCGATATCCCGGTCCCGGTGAAGCTGCCGCACGGGGTCAAGGTGATCGCGATCGCCGCCGGCGACACCTTCAACCTGGCCCTGACCTCTGCAGGCCGCGTGCTCGCCTGGGGGTGGAACGCCTTCGGGCAGCTGGGCAACGGCACCACCGCCACGAGCGACGTGCCGGTGCGGGTGATGTTGCCGGCCGGCGCCAAGGTGACCGCGGTCAGCGCCGGCGGCGGATTCAGCCTGGCTCTGACCTCAACCGGTCGGGTTCTGGCGTGGGGGCGCAACAGGGAAGGCCAACTGGGCATCGGCGTTACCAGGCATCGCCACCATCCCGTCCCCGTGCTGCTGCCGAGGGATACCAGGGTGACCGCCATTGCGGCCGGCCAAATCCACAGCCTGGCCCTCACTGCCGCAGGCCGCGTGCTGGCCTGGGGCAACAACTCCATCGGGCAGCTCGGCAACGGTACAACCAAGAGTAGCGATATCCCGGTCGCAGTCAAGCTGCGCAGGTTCATCAGGGTGACCGCCATAGCGTCCGGCGGATACCACGGCCTGGCCCTCACGACAACCGGCCACATCCTGGGCTGGGGCAACAATGCCGACGGGGAACTAGCCTGCAGGCGGCCGTGCGGCACCTCCGATAATGTCATCCCGCTCAGGATGAAGCTGCCCGCGGGCACCAAGGTGACCGCCATAGCGGCTGGCTTCTTCCATAGCCTGGTACTCACCAGAGCCGGTCACATCCTGGCCTGCGGGGCCAACTTCGACGGGGAGCTGGGCGACGGCACCAACACCGACAGCCGAGTCCTCGTCCGGGCACGCCTCGCCCCTGGCCTGTTCGCCGCGGCCGTGGCCCGCGGGCCTAATGCCAAGCAATCCCTCGTCATCGTGCATCACACTGGGTAACCGCTGACCCCACCAACACAGGCTGCCAGCGCGACCTGGCCGTCAACCGCATCAGGGCTCGGCGACCAGCCAGCTCAGCTCGTGCTCCAGATGCGGGTCCCCTGATGAGACAGCAGCAGGGGGCCATCGGACATGGACCTGGCTGACGCTCCTGGGAGAGCTTGAAGACCGGGCCCCTGCCGGGAGTGCCTCAGCTGCGCCTCGCCCTGACTGCGGTGCCCGTTCGACAGGTCACCGGTCTGCGCGCGGGCTGCAACTGAGCCCCGCACACGGCGCCGGAGGCCGTTTCTCTGTAGTGCACTGACCTGCGAAACGCGCTCCCGAAGATTCCGTGGGGGCGTAATCGGAGCGGCCTACGGAAGGGGAGCCGGCTGACCACCGGCCGCCAACCGTACGGAACGGTCCCGGCCTCGACATCCGGGCCTCGTCGCCGATGCGCCGTCGCGAACGCGTTCGTACAGGCGGTCGCGGAGTCGAACTCGATCGCCTGGATGAACACCTGCAACGCGGTCGGCACTGCTATTGTCCAGAAATTGGACAAGGCCCGTCCCGCATGTGAGGATGCTGCAGTGATAGGGCGCTGGTCTGAGATCGACGGCCGCTCCCAGCAGATCCTCAAGGTCCTGCTGGAGTCGAATTCTCCCGTGAGCGGCAGACGCGTTGCAGACGTGCTGAACATCTCGCCGACAACAGCTAGCAAGGGGCTGAAGGCCCTACTCGACGGAGGCATGGTGATCGCGCAGCCGACCGGACCGGCCGTTCTCTGGTCTGCGAACGAGGCCAGCGCCGAGGTGCGCGCTTGGCGCCGTGACCTGGAGGTGAGCACGCGACCGGTCAGCGACCGCATTCCTGATCCTGCAGACGCCCTCGCTTGGACGCCGCTCCCGCAGGGCACGAAGCCGGTGCTCAAAGTCGTCGTGCTCACCGCACTCGCATCTGAGTTCGCCGCGGTTCGATCCCACTTCGCCGAAGCGAAGCTCCGCCGCACCCGCAGTGGCACCAGATACGACGTCGGCTTTGTGCGCGGCGAGCACCTCGACTGGCAGATACATCTCGCTGAGGTGGGGATGGGGAACTCGGGCGCCGCCGCGGAGGTCGCCGGCGCGGTCGAGGCCTTCTCCCCGCGCCTGATCCTCTTCGTGGGTGTAGCTGGCGGGCTCAAGCCCGGTGACCAAAGGCACGGTGACGTAGTCGTCGCTTCGTTTGTCTACAACGTGCACAGCGCAAAACTGGCCCCCCACCCTGATGGCGGATCGCAGGTCCAGTCCCGCGCGCTGGGGAATCCGGCAACCCACCGGGTGACGCAGCTCGTGCGGGCGGTCGGCCGCACGACTTGGGCGGTTGACGCGCTCTCTGGTGAGCCCGTCGTGCATTTGCGGCCGATGGTCGCCGGCGAGGTGGTTCTCGCCGACCCTGATAGTGATCTGCGGAGACTCATCGCCGAGCGATTCAACGATGCCGCGGCCATCGACATGGAATCGCACGGTGTGTACGAGACGGCCCACCGCTACGACCTTCCCGTGTTGGCTGTGCGTGGCCTGTCAGATCTTCTCGGTGACAAGAATCCGGAGGCGGACCGAGAGTTGCAGCCCCGAGCCGTCGCCAATGCTGCCGCCTTCGCGGTCGCATTGCTCCGACATGCTGTCGAGGACGATTTCCCGTCTGGTACTCCGCCAGGCGGTCCTGGCAACGGAGCCGCTCCAAGTCCTCCCTTGACGCCACAGGAAACTACGGGCGCGACCGCGAACCTCCCCCCTTCGGAGGAGTCCCTGGCACGCCTCGCCCCTGTTCTCCGGCCCTGGTGGCGGAGGCTGCGCGCCCGCCGGGGGCCGATCGCAGATGTCGCCATCGCGGAACTCGCAGAGCGATCCGCTGCCCCAGTCGGCTGGCTCGGTCGAATCCGGCATCGGCCTCCTGGCTGGCTACGCGACGATGAGGGTGGCGACGCATGGGCGCTCGCTGCCCGCTTCGCCGACGCGCACGACTCCCCGCATGCGACATGGCTCTATGACGAGGCCGCGCGCCGCGCTGAGCGCATCGGCGAGGACACCATTTCCTGGGTGCATCGCCTCCATGCCGCGCTGACGGCACGCCAGCCCTCTGTATCACAAGGAGGATCGGAGGGTGGCGGGACTGGCGACGCCGGGGAGCCGCGAGCCGAGGCGTTGCGCCGTCTATCAGATCAGTTCCTTTCGAACCTCGCGCCGCTCACAGCCGTGCTCCGCGGTGTAGTCAATGACGACGCCGACGCGATCCTCGTGGCGGCGCCGGGCGCTGCGCACGCCCTCGGTCTCTCGTCCGAGCACTTCATGAGAGTCGATCAACCACGCAACCAGCGATCCGTCGGCGAGGATACCGAGCTGGCGGTAGCTGTCCTCGCCGAGCTGGCCGAGACCGACCCGGATATCGTCGACCAGCTTCGCGGCGATCTGCTCATGATGATCGCGTACGCCCTTCTGGCGCGCTCCGAGGTGTCCTCCGCATTGGCCGTTTTTGCCGAGGCCCGGGAGTTCGTCCCAGCCGCGGCCGCTCCGCTGCTCGGGACGGCGCGTGCCCGGCTGCACCGGGCAGGCGCCCCAGGCGCCACGGCTGACGCCACCATCGAGGTCTCGTCGGAACTCGCTGAGGCCGAGGAACTAGCGCTGCTAGCCCGCGACCGGCGGCGGGCCTGGAACGCGGGCAGCGGGGAAGCCGTGGCGATCGCCGTGCGAGCCCGAGCGGGCAGCGATCCGCACGGGGCCCTGAGGCTTGTGCTCCCTGCCCCGCGTGGTATTGCCACGGATGCCGAGGCCCGCGATGCAGGAGTGCGTGAAGCTGGAGCCGTAGCCGCTGCCTACGCTGGCGAGCATCTGCTCGCGGTCGAGCTCGCCGCCAGCATCTCCGACCCCGTTGAGCGCGATCTGATCCGTGCCCTCGCGCTGGCCCAGGCACCCAATACCGGTGACGAGGTCGAGAAGGCGTTGCGGCGTGCATTGCACGCAGCGCCTGAGACTCGGCCAGATCAGCTTGTCCGTGCCCTTCTTGAGCTCGTCGAGCTCGGCGCGCCCATCCTGCCCGATCAACCCGGCACCGTCGCCCAAGAGCTCACCCAGTTGCGGGATACGGATGCAGAAGCGGCCGACATTGTAGAGGCCTTGGCCGCGCTGCGCTCCGGTCAGCCGCAGCAGGCGCTGGTCATCACCCGGCAGTACCCAGCCTCGATCCCTGCCGTGGATATCGCCGCCCAGGCGGCGGCCGCCGCTGGCGACAGCGAGGAAGCGTTCCGGATCCTTGAACGCGCCGGGCGCGCGCGAGGCGACGAGACGCTGCGCACGAAGGCGATGATTCTCGCGGCCGACGCTGGCCTAGATGAAGAAGCACAACAGGTTGCAGCTCAGCTGGCACTCAGCCGTGACACTGAGACCCGACGGCATGCGCTTGAGGTGCAGCTCACAGTGGCCGAACGTGCCGGTCGATGGGAGGAAATGGCCGAACTCGGCCGCCGGCTACAGGACGACAGCACGCTCGACCTTAGCGACGCCCGACGCGACCAGCACGTGATCCAATACAGGTGGGCCGTGGCCGCCGCTGAGTTCAGGCTCCGGCGGCCGCAGCGGGCACGCCGGGCCCTGGACGAGCCGGACGCGCTTGAACCCCGGAACCCGTCTGAGGCGATGCTCCTGCTAGCTGTGCTGCGTGCATCCGCGATCCCGTCGGCCCAACAAGGTACGCCAGCAGTCAGTCCGGCGCCCGGAAAGGCGATGCTGGAACGCGCCCTCGCCGCGGCTTCTGCCTTCCCCGATGATGAGGATGTCCTGGCGGGCGCTCTGAAGATTGCACTGACTTGTCCTGCCCCTGAGCCTCTGCCTGACGTCTTGCTCGCCCGGGTTCGGGCTCTGCAAGACGAGTTCTTCGACCGCTTCCCTAACAGCGCCCATCTGCGTCGGATCACAGTCGGCGAAGACCTCAGCGGTCTTATCGAGCACCTGCGAGCAACCTTTGAGCCCGGGGCCAAGCAACTCGGGGATCTTGCCCTGCAGGTCTGGCTTGGGCATTACCCGCAAGGACTACTCGCCGATGTCACAGGCCGCTCTTACGCTAACACGCTTATCAAGCGCGTAGTCGGCTGCCTTGTTGCCTCCGCCGTAGACCCAGGCCTCGCGGACACTGAACAGGCGGCATGTCGCGTCGCCCGCGAGGCTGCCTCTGTGGTCATCGATACCAGCGCACTCGTCCTGCTGGACTACCTCGGCGGGCGCGCACAGCGTCTCATGGCGCAATTTGCTCGCGTGTTGTTCCCGGCGAGCTGCCGCGACGATGTCCTCGAGGCCCGAAACGGGTTTGCGCTGCGGAGCAGCGCAACACTCGGTTGGAACCCCCGACAACAGCAACCACAACTAACGGAGTTCCCGGCTCACGTTGTCGACAACTGGGCTGAAGCCGGGGCCAGGCTCGCCCAGCGCCTAGCCCTGGTCGAAGTCGTTCCCGATACCAAACGGGACTGGTCTTGGGACGCCTCGCTGCTGCTCGCACGTCGCACGCAAACAGCACTGTGGGCAGACGATCTCGCACTTCGACACGCCGCCCGTTCGGCGGGAGTGCCCGCGTTCGGCACACTCGATCTGGTCAATGACCTCGTCAAGGCTGGCCAGCTTCCCCAACCGGTGCTGGACGATGTTGTCGAGGCATTCCGGCATGCCTGCGTCGTCGACCTCCCCCTCGCCGATCGACTCCTTGACCTTGCCGCCGCCGACGAGTGGAAGCCGGACGGCTATGCCGCCCTGCTACTGGCCCGTCCGTGCCTTTGGACCCAGCCTGCCGCGGGCTTCGCCCAGTTCATGCGACTGCTGCGGGCGTTGCCGCCCTCCGCGGCAACAGCTGAGTCTGTCGCCGGCTGGGCCGCCGCGGCCATGACCGGCCTCGCCTGGGCGATCCCTCCGCCCGCCCGCCCACGTGCAGTGGCCGCCCTCGTGGCCTGGACAGTATTCAACGCTGGCGGTGCACACATCTTTCCGATGGTCCTGGACGCGGGCGAGAACGTGATGGCGGCAGCCGCACCAGCCGGCGATCTTCTCGCGCACACGGTGTCCGTGCTAACCGAGACGCTTGGCGGCATCGTCCCCGCCGATAAGATCGGGGTTCTGTTCACACGATTGCTGGCCAATTTTGACCAGCAGCGCCGTACACGGGCTATGCAGGCGTTCCTGTCTGTTGCACGCTGATCCGTTATCGGAGTTTCGACAGCGTTTGGGCAATGGCGGCCGGCGTGGCAGTCGAGGCTCAGAACGGCGATCTGGCAGTCAGCGTCCCGGGAGATGTCAGCGTCGCTGACTGCTCAGCCCCACAGCAATGCTGGTCGAACCCCCCATCCCATGTTGGCTGTTATGCGTCCCGCCGGGCTGACGGCAGCGCGATGTCTCATAAGGGGACCGGTAGTTGAGGCGCCGTCGGCTGATGCCGTTGGGCGGCCGTGACTGCGGTTGCCGCGGTGTCGTGCCGGCCTGCGCGGGATGCTGGCCGGTTGTCCGGCGGGACGTTCGCCTCTACCGCTCCGCGGCCGGGCTTGTGACCATCACTATGGCAACGCTGCCAGCGCGAGGGCCGGCCGGGGTCCTGGGTGGCGCCTGGCGTGCCGCGTGGCGGCGGAGAGTCCGTCCGGTTCCAGGGCGGAGAAGGATGGAATGCGATGCGAAGGCACATCTTGGTGACGGCGGTCACGGCGGCCGCGGCCACGCTGGCCGCGCTGGCCCCGGCACCCGCTGCCCCGGCCGGCGCGGCCGCCCGGGCCACGCCGGCGGCGCGGGGCGCGCAATTGTGGGTGGCGCGCTACAACGGCCCGGCGGGTAAACAGGACGGCGCCCGCTCGATGGCGGTGAGCCCTGACGGCAGCACGGTGTTCGTGACCGGGTCAAGCGACGGCGGCCCGGCGACCGGTTGGGACTACGCGACGGCGGCTTACAGCGCCGTCACCGGCAGGCAGTTGTGGGTCAGCCGCTACAACGGCCCGGCGAACGGGGTCGACGCCGCGCGCTCGGTGGCGGTGAGCCCGGGCGGGGCCAGGGTGTTCGTGACCGGGTTCAGCGTCGGCGGCCCGGCGACCGGCACCGACTACGCCACGGTCGCCTACAGCGCCGCCACCGGCAGGCAGCTGTGGGTCAGCCGCTACAACGGCCCCGGGAACGGGGTCGACGTCGCCTCCTCGGTGGCGGTGAGCCCGGGCGGGGCCAGGGTGTTCGTGACCGGGTCCAGCGCGGGCCGGACGGCCGGCGACGACTATGCCACGGTCGCCTACGGCGCCGCCGCCGGCAGGCGGCTGTGGGCCAGGCGCTACAACGGCCCGGGGAACGGGTCCGACGAGGCTTCCGCGGTGGCGGTGGGCCCGGGCGGTGCCAGGGTGTTCGTGACCGGGGACAGCTTCGGCGGGACGGCCGGTGACGACTATGCCACGGTCGCCTACGGCGCCGCCGCCGGCAGGCGGCTGTGGGTCAGGCGCTTCAACGGCCCCGGGAACGGGGTCGACAGGGCCTCCGCGGTGGCGGTGAGCCCGGGCGGTGCCAGGGTGTTCGTGACCGGGGAGAGCTTCGGCGGGACGGCCGGCAGGGACTACGCCACGGTCGCCTACGGCGCCGCCGCCGGCAGGCGGCTGTGGGCCAGCCGCTACAACGGCCCCGGGAACGGGTACGACGCCGCGCGCTCGGTGGCGGTGAGCCCGGGCGGGGCCAGGGTGTTCGTGACCGGGTACAGCGTGGGCCGGACGGCCGGCAACGCCTATGCCACGGTCGCCTACGGCGCCGCCGCCGGCAGGCGGCTGTGGGTCAGCCGCTACAACGGCCCTGCGAACAGTTCCGAGGCCTCCTCGGTGGCGGTGAGCCCGGCCGGGACCACGGTGTACGTGACCGGGGACAGCTTGCGCCTGACGGCCAGGGACGACTACGCCACGGTCGCCTACGGCGCCGCCGCCGGCAGGCGGCTGTGGGTCAGCCGCTACAACGGCCCCGGGAACGGGGAAGACACGGCCGTCGCGGTGGCGGTGAGCCCGGCCGGGACCACGGTGTACGTGACCGGGACCAGCGACGGCGGGACGGCCGAGTTCGACTACGCCACCGTGGCCTACCGCGGCTGAGGCCGCCGGCGCTCCCGGGGCACCGCATCACCTGGGCCGCCCGCGCGGGGTCAGGGACCACCGTCCCATACCCCCGGGCGGACGGGCTGCGGACTGGCCCCGGCGGACTCTCGCCCAGTCCTGACCCCAGTGCCCCCAGGAACCGGGTGGCCCAGGTCTGCTGGCGCGCGGAACCAGCCGGCAGCCCCGCCCGCGCCGCTCGTGCGGGCCCGATCGGCATCCGGCCCGCGCAGCGGACAGGTGCACGGAATGCACCCGCGGCGCCTCTCTTGCGCAGACGTGGCTGGCGGGTGCCGGCACCAGCGGTGCACCCGGCGGGGCGGCGCCGGGTGCCAGCGGGTAGCCCGCCCGGTTCGGGGGCCGGAGGGAAGGGATCGTGTGATGCGACGGGACCTCTTGGCGGCGGCGCGACGGTCGCCTGCGGTGGCAGTGAGCCCGGACCGGACCACGGTCTACGTCACCGGGGCAGCCGCGGCAGCGGCGGCTACGGGACGGTCGCCTGCAGCGCCGCTACCGGGAGCCAGCTGGGCTAGCCGCTACCACGTCCCGCGAACCTCGGCGGTGCCTGCTGCGTGGCCGTGAGCCCTGCCGGGACCGCGGTGTTCGTGACGGCGGACAGCTACAGCCGGACAGGCTACGACTACGCCACCGTCGCCCACCGCGGCTGAGGCCGCGCCGCTGTCTGCTACAGCCGGACAGGCTACGACTACGCCACCGTCGCCCACCGCGGCTGAGGCCGCGCCGCTGTCTCAGCTGGCGAGCGGCAGCTGAGACACCGAGGCCGGAGTTCGCGCTTCAACGTCAGCAACTCAGGGACCAGCAGCGAGTCATAGCCGATCAGAACCGATCCAGGAGCGCGAGCAAGCCAACCCGGGTGGACAGCAGCGCACGGCAGATCGACGGCGAGCAGGGTCATATGCTGCCCCATACAAGGAGCGAGCCCGTTCACCTGGTCGTGATCACGAAACGGAGTCAGGCGGCCCATCCGCCAGGTTGCCTGCACGGTCACGGTGATCGATGACTGCCGACATGTGCCAGCGCGAGAAGATGGCCGACGCATACGGGGAGCTACTGACTTACGGCAGGGGAGTCGGCACGGCAGCGGAACGGTTTCGTCTTCGGAGAACGCGAGCACGATGAGCATGAATGAACTCGTAGCCATGGCCGAGTTGAAGATCGTGGGCGCGATTGCGGGACGCGGTTCGTCGCTCGCCTAGTACGGCAGCCGCCATTTGCTATATGACCAGCGGGTTCAGGGTGATTTCGTGGTCTCGTTCGAGCCGGGTGCGCTGGTGGAACCATCGTGACCGTGCCTGGTGGGTGCGGGTCCAGCCGGACCAGTGCTCGATGTG
>WNGL01008378.1_pt1 | contig 12098 bp, 8 predicted proteins | sample 5400591 | NCBI WGS metagenome assembly WNGL01 (sample SAMN13153377, study PRJNA577476) | soil metagenome | isolation source: 80 cm soil or saprolite under Garry oak tree replicate 1 | place: USA:California | collected 2016-06-15
TAGATTCCGCGCGTTTGACCGCATCTCTTGAGGGACGCGTGACGTTTAGATCGAGATGGCTGGTGGATTGCGCACTGATGATGCGGAACGGATTCTGTTTCATCTGCACTGCCACTCCGGCCTGCCATACCGGGAGGCCGAGATCCGTTTGGTAATAAGCGACCGAAACGGTATCAAACTGATGCTTCTCCTGAAGAAAGCGGTACTCGACCGATGCATCCTCGACGGTGGAAGATGGGATCTGACTGAGACTTTTGAGCTGCTCGGACGTTAACCCAAGCAGGTCGCCGAATTGGTGCAGGTACTCGGCGGCGGCGAGTTGCGGGGTTCGGGCCTGACTGAGAAACGGCGCCTGAGTATGTAATAACTGGCGCACAGTGCCTGTTTCATCGAGATCGAGGTACACATTTCGAGCGGAATTGAATTCCTGATTCATAGGGATGTGTCTCCTTCTGTACATCATTCTTTACTAGCAGTAACCTTAACTCCGGGTCAAATTACACTGAGCAATTATAATACTGCAGTATTCTATATAGACGGTAAGGCGCAAGATTTTTGTAGATGATTTTTTTATGAGTTATCCTGTGCTTTGTCGAATAAAGATTCCCGCTTCGCCATAGAAACCTGCCACTTTTTGAGCTTGGATAGCAGAGGTTAAAAAGTGGACCTTGCCAGCATTCTTTGCCGAAAGTGCGGTTTGTCATTAACTGGCTGCCAAAAGATTTTTTCGTTTTTTCGGAAAGGGGCCAGCCGTTTTTGCCTGTAAAATTGGTTCTTGCAGCCGTCTTTATCTGACAATGCGGCAAGTTATTGTGACAAGCCATTGCTTTTCAGTACAAAATGAGGTATGCTCTTCGTGGAGAAGAGTACTTCATCGTCTTGCAACTGGCCTCCCGTAGATGAAAAGGAACACACAGAGCAGCGGCTCCGCTTCGTTGAACGAGGGAATCTATGCTGACTGACATACAGTTCCAGCAGTGGTACCTCCGTCTTGGTCTCTCAGCTGAGACGCGTGACCTCATTGCTCGTCTTCGTATTTCTCCCCCAGCTCGCCGTGTGGGCTCCCATGCTCACAATGTCAGCGGAGCCTATGCCTCTCGCAAGATGGGCTGTACCATCCAGTTTGAGAGTCACAAGGTCGAACTGTGGGCCATCTATGACATGGAGTACGATCGGGCGGTGTTGGAATACTATGACCAGCCCATGGTGCTCGAATTGCGCTATACATCGCCATCAGGACGGCCAGTACACGTTAAGCACATCCCTGACTTCCTGGTCCTTCACACAGATGGGGCGGTGCTGGAAGAGTGGAAGCCAGAAGACCGCTTGCGAGAACTCTCGATCAGCCAACCCCATCGGTATCAGCGCGATGACCAAGGACAATGGCACTGTCCTCCTGGTGAGGAAGCTGCTTCCCGCCTTGGACTCCGGTATCGCGTGCGATCATCGGCGGAACTCTCCCCAACCTACATCCGCAACTTGATTTTCCTGGAAGATTACTTTTTTGCATGCGTTGTTCCCGCCAGTCACTTCACGGCACTGCTCGGCGCCGTCACTGCTTCTCCGGGGATCACGCTGGCGCAGCTGTTGCAAGATGGCGCTCTTGCTTCAGTGGATAGTGTGTATGCCCTCATCGCTCGTAATCACCTGTATGTGGACCTCAAAGCTGCGCCCCTGGTTGAGCCACAGCATGTATTCGTCTACCCAGACCAACCGACAGCGGAAGCGCATGCGCTGCTGCGAGCAGCACGCCTCGGTGCTGCCGATCGGGCCGAGAGCGAACGATGGTCATCTTCTCTGACTCCAACGACCGGTACCCATGTGTTATGGGATGGGAAGCTCTGGCAGATTGTGAATATGGGACACACCATGGTCACGCTCCGCTCGGAAGAGGGAGCGCTCACCGACCTCGCTCGGGATTACTTCCTGCAGCAGATCGACCGGGGAATGATCACGGTTCCTCGTCCACCTACCACAGACGAGGTGTCCCGTTTACACCCGGAAGCCCAGCAGCTCCTGCGCGAAGCCTCCCCGGATGCGTTAGCGACCGCAAACCAGCGCTGGTACCTGGTTTCCGCCTACCTTGAGCAGCGCCATGAAGAGGTAAAGGGATACTCGCCGCGTACCCTGCGAGCCTGGGCGGCACGCTTGCGAGAAGCAGAGATCAAGTACCAGTGCGGCTACGTGGGCCTGTTGCCGAAGACGGCCAGGCGAGGCAACAGAACGAAGCGCACGTCGCAAGAGTCGCGTGACCTACTCGATACCTTTCTCGCCGAGCAGTTCGAGACGCCAACGCAGCCACATGCACGCGCGGTCTACCGGGCATACCATCGGGAATGTATGACGCGTGGCCTGCCAGTTCTCTCTGAACGAACCTTTTACCGACAGCTTAAAAGCAGACAGGGCACCGTGCAGACGACGAAGCGCAAAGGGACGCGCGCTGCCTACTCCCAGACGCCGTGGTATGGGGTCCTGACCCAGACCACTCCTCGCCATGGAGATCGCCCCTGGGAGATGGTGCATCTCGATCACACGAAGCTCGACCTGGAACTCGTCTCCCAGCTTGGCACTCCGCTTGGACGCCCCTGGGTCACCTTTGCTACCGATGCCTACTCCCGACGTATTCTGGGCCTCTCCCTATCGTTTGATCCCCCTTCCTACCGTTCGTGCATGATGGCTCTGCGCGCCTGTGTGCGCCGCTATGAGCGCTTCCCACAGTTGATTATGGTCGATGGCGGGCCAGAGTTCCACAGCGTGTACTTTGAGCGGTTGCTGGCTCGCTACTCCTGCACGAAAAAGACACGACCAGGGAGCGAACCTCGCTTCGGCTCAGTCATTGAGCGGCTGTTTGGGACGACCAATACCGAGTTCATTCACAACCTGCGAGGAAACACCCAGGCCACCAAACAGGCACGCATGATGACATCCGTGGTGGACCCCAAACAGTTGGCCGTCTGGCCGCTTCCAGACCTCTATGAGTACCTCTGTACCTATGCCTACCAGGTGTACGACCAAAAAGTGCATGAGGCGCTTGGGCAGAGTCCGCGCGACGCCTATCTTCTCGGTCTGGAGCGCTTTGGGGAGCGCTCCCATCGGCACGTCCGCTACAATGAGGATTTCGTGATGGAAACTCTTCCCAGTCCTCGGAAACAAACCGCCTTGGTCGTCCCAGGCAAGGGAGTGAAGCTCCATTACCTGTATTATTGGAATGATGCCTTGCGCCACCCGGAGGTGGAACGGACGCAAGTCCCTATCCGCTACGATCCGTTTGATATCGGCACGGCCTATGTGTATTGCCGGGGCCAATGGGTGCCGTGTCTTTCTCAGTATTACCAGCAGCTTCACGGACACTCAGAAAAAGAGCTCTCGCTTGCCACCGAGGACCTGCGCGAGCAGGCCCGCCGAAATCACCAGGCGGCATCCATCACACCGCTGCACCTGGCAGAGTTCCTGGCGAATGTGCAGGTCCACGAACGGGTGTTACTCCAACGGGTGCGCGACCTGGAGCAAGGGGCGGTCATTCATGCGCTGGATGTCGACGTGGAGAGGAAGGTAGAAGCGCTCGCACCTCCGGTGGAAGACTCTACATACGGCTTCCCATCAGTGAATTTGGAAACAGTTCCTGCCTTTGAGGAGTATCGCTTATGAAAGATTCCCGTCGAGAGACGCCCACAGCTGATCACGCGCTGTCACTCGAAGCGCAGACGAAGCTTTCTACATTCAAGGCTTACACTGTTACGCATCCCCTGCTCGAAAAAACGGGGACCGCACTTATTCAAGCGCTTCGTGAGCCAGCAGGCTTTGCCCATGTGCTGCTCTATGGACCCACTGGCGTCGGAAAAACCACGGTGCTTATGCACGCGACAGCACATCTCTCCCCTGTCTTTCTGTCTCAAAGGACGCTCGCCCAAGGATCTGTATCCTCTCTCGGCACTCGCGCTCTGTATCAGCCAGAAGTGCGCGCTCCCTCTCCCCTGCTGCTTCTGGAGGCAAGAATCCCTGATGGGGGAACGTTCAACCGAGCAGACTACTACCGCACCGCGCTGATCAAGCTGGGGGAACCCTTCTACGGCGAGTATCGCGTAATTGACATCCATGAAGGTCAGACCTGGGAAACGAAGACACGCACCAGGGGTCGTGCAGCCCAGTTCAGTGACTCTGGGCAGCTACGTCATGCGCTGGAAGACGCCGTCGTTCGGCACGGTGTCCGAGCCATCATTATCGATGAAGCCCAACATCTGATGAAAGTAGCAAGTGGGGCGAAGCTCTTGGACCAGCTCGAGTGGCTGAAAAGCATGAGCAATACGATGGGCGTGGTCCATGTGCTCGTTGGCACCTATGATCTCCTGGATTTGCGCAATCTCTCCAGCCAGGCGGCACGCCGTGGGCACGATATCCATTTCCCGCGCTACCAGTTTCAACAGGAGGCGGATCAGATCGCCTTCCAGCGCGCCCTGCGTGGCTTGCTGGAGCACATCCCGCTGAAGAACGATCTCCAGGACCTCATGAATCATTGGTACTATTTCTACGAACGCAGCATTGGATGTATCGGGGTGCTCAAAGACTGGCTGGTCCGCACGGTCTCGGATGCGCTTCACAGTGGTGCCGACCGGCTTGAGTTGGACCGAGTGACTGCGCATGCGTTGTCAAACGCCCAGTGCGAGCGGATGGCCACCGATGCGGCGGCAGCTGAACACAGACTGCACTACACGGAAAGTAGCCGCGAACACCTCTGGAGCCTGCTCGGGATGAGTGTGCTGGAAGCAAACCAGAGAGATCTCTCCGCGCAGTATCAAAAAGATTCATCTCCCGGATTACAACCAGGAGTAAAGGTGCCCGAGACTCATCCTCGATCTACACGTCGGCGTGTAGGCCAAAGGGCCCCAGAACGCGATCCTGTAGGGACGACAGTACAGGCCGAAAAACCAAAGAAATGCTCTTTTTCAGGGGAAGTGAGTCTTTCTCTTGTACAGCTCCAACATGCAGGCATTGCAAAACTCCAATGCCCAGAATGCAGTGCCACGTGGGCCGCTCGCATTCGGGGGGACACGGTGTTTTTTCCTTCACACCCGCCACGCACCACCAGGATGACGCAGGATATCTCGCGCTGGATCAAACAAGAGGCAGGATGGACGCTCTATGAAAGGGGCAAGTAGTTCACAAACCAGCCGCCTTCCTTGTAGGGATCATGCACTGTTAAACAGAAGTGGTTCTTCGAGGGAGAGCAGAAGCGGTTGAGCGAACACAATGGGAGAAGTCTCTATGGATGAATCGAAGCGGTTCCAAGACCACTTGCTCACAACCAAATTCTTTGTGCCTGCGTCCTCGCATGCCTTGATCTCGCGCGCTCGTCTCTTTGCGCTGCTGGATGAGGGGCTGTCGCGTCCTCTCATCCTTGTCTCTGCCCCCGCCGGCTTTGGCAAGTCGACGCTGGTCGCGGCCTGGGTGCAGTCCAGACCGGCGGAGCGTCCCCAGGTCGCCTGGGTCTCCCTCGATGAGGGAGACAATGACCCGGTGCAGTTCTGGAGCTATGTGCTCACCGCTCTCGAGCGCTGCCAACCTGGAACCTATCAACCTTTGTTGACCGCTTTGCGCAGTCAACACTTCTCTCTGCCCTACTTGCTCACCGCCTTGCTGAACACGTGGGTGGAGCACAGCGAGCCGCAGCTGCTCATCCTGGATGACTATCATGTGATCACCGAACCAGCCCTCCATACCTCCCTCGCGTCTCTCATCGAGCGCCTGCCACCCCAGGTCCACCTGGTGCTCATCACCCGCGTCGATCCTCCCTTGAAGTTGTCCCGGCTGCGCGGGCGCGATCAGGTGTTCGAGGTCCGTACCGACAGCTTGCGCTATACCATTGAGGAGACACACGCCTTTCTGCACGAGGTGATGGGCATCCACCTGGAACCGAGCATGCTGGAGCAGGTGGCGGCGCGAACGGAGGGGTGGCCGATGGGGTTGCAGCTCGTGGGTCTCTCCCTACGCGAGCATGGCACGCCGCAAGCCTTGTTCGAGCGGTTGAGCGGTAAAGAGCGCTATATCCTGGATTACTTGACCGAGGAAGTGCTCCAGCAGCAGGCTGCGGAGGTCCAGGCGTTTCTGCTCCGGACCTCCATTCTCGCGCAGCTGACCGCCTCATTGTGCGACGCCGTGATGAATCAGGCGGGCAGCCAGCAGATCCTTGAGATGCTGGAGCGAGCCAATGTCTTTCTGGTGCCCCTGGATGCAGAGCGGCGCTGGTATCGCTATCATACACTCTTCGCAGAGGCATTACGCGCCCAGCTGGAACAGCGAGAAGAGCCACAAGCGCTCCACGACTTGCATCGACGAGCCTGCGACTGGTACGCTGGACATGGTGCTGTGCGCGAGGCGATCGAGCATGCCTTACAGGCGCAGGACTGGCCACGTGCGGCGGACCTCATCGAGGTGGCCACCCAGGTGCTGATCCTGGGCACCAGTGGCTCGCCCACGGCGCTCTCCTGGCTCCGCCAGCTTCCGGCAACCGTGGTGGGTCATCGTCCTCGTCTCTGCCTCTTCTATGTGCGCCTGTTGTTCTTGGCTGCCCGCTTCCAGGAGGCGCTCTCCTGGCTCAATGCAACTGAGGCCGCGCTCTTGGAGGCGGAAACGACGCCCTCTCCCCAGCGTGAAGAGACCGCCCAAACGACGAGTCGTTCCGGCCTGCCGGAACACGAACGACAGGTACTCCTCGGGGAACTGCTCTCGTATCGGGCCGTGATTGCAGGACATTACGGAGAGAGCCAGAGCGCACGTTCCTTGAGCCAGCAGGCTATCTCGTCTCTGACTGACCACCATGTCTATGAACAAGCCAGTAGTGCCAGCGCTCTGGCTCTGGCCGCCCTGGCTGAGGGGGAAATCAGTACCGCTCTCCACCATGCTTTCCAGGTCAGTACGATGATGCAGGCCGTGGAGAACACGGGTGCAGCGATCAGTTTTCTGTGCATCGCGGCCTCCCTCTTGCACCTGCAGGGGCAGCTCCACGCAGCATGGCAGACCTACCAGGAGGCGATTGCTCTCGGGAGGGGACCGATGAATGTGCCATTTGCGGCCGTGGGGCTGGCGTATGCCTACCAAGCGGATCTCTTACGCGAGTGGAATCGCCTCGACGAGGCGCTCGAATTCGCCCTGCGAGGACTACACCTGGCTGAACAGGGAGGCTACAATCTCGTCTATCTCGGCAGAAGCTATCAGGCGCTGGTGCGCATCTACCTGTCCCAGGGTGAACTCGAAGCGGCCCAGGCAACGCTCGAGGAGATGCGCCAACTCCCCTTGCTCGTGCAGAATCCCTACCAGCAGGCCGTCCTTACCTCTGTCGAACAGGTACGACTTTGGATCGCAGGTGGGCAGGGAGAACGGGCCGTTCACTGGGCGATGGGCCTCTCTCACCAGGAGCGCACCCACGCTCCCCTCGCCTCTGAGCGGGAAGAGGTTGCCCTGGTTCGTGTCTGTCTGCTCCAAGAGCAGCCAGCAGAGGCCCTCACACGGCTCGAGCGCGTGTTGGAGCGGGCCACAGCGCAACAGCGTTGGAACCAGGTGATCGAGGCCCGGCTGTTACAAGCGCTGGCCTATCAGGTGAACCAGCAAGAACACGAGGCCCTCTCCGCCCTGGCTTCGGCCGTGCGCCTGGCTGAACCGGAAGGCTACCTCCGCTCCTTTCTTGACGAAGGCACTCCCATCCAGACGCTGCTCTCCGCACTCCGAGCACAGGAGCGGAAGCAGGGACCAACGCCGTATCTCGACACGGTGCTTGCTTCGTTCTCCTCTTCAGCTCTCCATCAGGAGCAGCCACATCCTGAACTCCAGTCACGTCCATCGATTCCACGCCTTCCACACGAGCCAGCGTCTCCGCTGCTCGACCCGTTAAGTGAGCGAGAGCAGGAGGTGCTCCTTTTGCTGGCGCAGGGAGCTTCAAACCAGGAGATTGCTGAACATCTGGTGGTGACAGCCGCAACCGTCAAGTTTCATGTGAGTAATATCCTCTCCAAGCTTCAGGCACGCAACCGCACGCAAGCCGTGGCACGGGCACGCAGCCTTGGCCTGCTCTCCGCAGAACCATAACGTACTCCCGTTGTTTCGTCTGGCTCACACCTCTGCCTCTTCATCACCACGCTGCGCACAAGCGTGTGCTCGCACGAGCACGCTTCTTGCGGCGTAGCGGTATGCCTTCTAGCCTCATCTCGACTTTTAGCGAGGACGAATGAGTTGCTCCCCTCCAAAAGTCGAGGTCGTCGCCCTGCTGTAATCCTCTCCTTTTGGGGCGTGTCTTTTCCTCTCTGCGCGTCTATACTTCCCCTGTGAAGGAAACCGGGAGGAGTACCTGGGAGCAAAGAAAGCGAGGATATCCTTGATCGACAGCGAGCGCTACTATGTGCAACAGCAAGAGATACACGTATTTCTTGTACGTGAGCTTGCCGCGTCTTCGCAGGAACCAGGCGAGGAAGACCCTATTGTGCGTATCTTTCCCGATCGAGAGAGCGCCTATCATTTCGCGGATGCGGCCAATGACCTCCAGCGCAAGCTGGATACGCATACTGCCACGCCCTGGAGTGTCCGGGCCGTCTAGAGACAAGAGATGGAAGGAGTTTCGCATGAAAAGCAAGTCCGCAGCGCGCAGCCAGCAGATTCTGGCGCTGCTTGCCGTCGCCCAATTGATGGGCGTCCTGGATTTCTCGATTGTCAATGTCGCCTTGCCGTCGATCCAACGCGCCTTTCACCTGGCTCCGGCGGATCTGCAATGGCTGGTGAGCGCCTACGCCCTCATGCTTGGCGGATTCCTGCTCCTGGGCGGGCGGGCCGCGGATCTGTTTGACCGCAAGCGGCTGTTCATCCTGGGACTTGGACTCTTCTCGCTCGCTTCGCTGGCCGGTGGACTGGCCCCCTCACCCCAGATCATCCTGGCGGCCAGAGCCGCGCAGGGATTAGGAGGAGCGATTGTGTCACCGACGGCGCTGGCCCTGCTCACCACGACCTTTCCAGAAGGCGAGGCGCGCAATCGGGCGCTGGGTGTTTTCGGGTCGGTCTCCGGCGTGGGCTTTGGCACGGGCGTGATCCTGGGTGGGGTCCTCACGAACTGGCTCTCCTGGCGCTGGGTCTTCTTCGTCAATGTGCCGGTCGGTCTGCTCACGCTGCTCGCTGCCTTCGCACTGCTCCCGCCTTCCAGAGCCACCATGGCACGAAAGCCGCTTGACCTGGCCGGGGCGGCCCTCTTAACAGGAGCACTTGCCTCGCTCGTGCTCGCACTCTCGAGGGCAGCCTCGCCCACATCCGGGCTGGTCCAGGTCATGATGTTCGGCATCCTGGCCATAGTCCTGGGTGCGCTCTTCCTCGTGGTCGAGCGCCGCAGCCAGCACCCACTGGTGCCGCTCGGTGTGTTCCGCAGCCGCAACCTGTCGGCGGCAAACCTGATGGCGATGCTGATCATTGCCATCGCATCGCTCCTGGCGTTTATCCTGACCCTGTACCTCCAAAGTGTGCTCTTGTTCAGCCCGCTGGCCACCGGGCTGGCGTTCCTCCCGGCAAGCGTGGGAGGGATCGCCGGCGGCCAGATAGCGGCACGGGCCATGCGACGCTGGGGGCTGCGCGGAGCATCTGTGCTCGGACCGACCCTGATCGCACTGGGCTGCCTCCTCCTGACACGCATTACCCCCGCCGGCGGTGCGGCCTGGGTCGTCGTGGGTTATGCACTCGCCGGGGTGGGGATTGTCTGCACGGTGGTCACGACGACTATTGCAGCCACCGCGGGACTTGTGCCGGAACTGCAAGGATTGGCCGCCGGACTGCTGACGACCTCCCAGCAGGTCGGCGCGGCTATCGGCACCAGCCTGGCGAGCGTCGTCGCCAGCTCTATTGCATTGGCCGTCGGCGGCGATCCGGCAGTGGCGGCGACAACCGGATATCAGGCGACGCTGTATCTGGCGCTCGGTCTTTCCGTGATCGCCGCCGTGCTGGCCGTCCTGGTATTCCGCGCCCCAATCCAGGTCGCTATGCCCATGAACACAGCCGTCCATGAGCAACAACCGAACAACGCGGCACTGACGCGATAAACCAGCTCTGGTTGGAGAGAAGCAAGCCCCTCCTGCTCTCGAAGGAGGAGTCCTCCGAAAGGGGAGGTGGCTCGTAGAGAACAGTTTGTGAAAGGAGAAAGAACATGATATCCACTTCTACTCGTCCCACATCTGGGGAAAGGTTTGCGATCCGCAAGCTCGTGTGGGTTGGACCGCTGACGATCGTTGTGGTAGCGCTTGTGAATCTCGTCGTGCGTACGCTCGCAGTCAGCTTCTTCGGCGTGGCTTCGAGCTTTGTGTACTTGCTGGCACCCTTTGTCATCGGCAGTACGGTCGCCTTCCTGTTATTGGCCCTGCTCGCCTTTGTGCTGGTCGGTCGTGCGAGCAGCCATCCGGTTCGGATCTTTCGGATCGTGGCAGGTGTGGCTTTGCTCGTCTCGTTTCTGAATCCCATCCTGCTCTTGGCCGGTCTGTTCCCCGCCACGGGCATGAACCTGCACATCTTCTGGACGATGATCGTGATGCACTGTGTCTCAGCGCTCATCACCGTCAGCCTGCTGACGACGCTCGCTGTCGAGCAGTAGGAAAAACCGTTGAGGCTTGTGCAGAAGTAGAAACAAACAAGAAAGGACTTGACCTATGTCGAGCGAAACACGAGCAACGTTGCTCGATCGGATCACCCCGGAGAATGCCGTGCTGCTGCTCGTCGATCAGCAAGAGGGCTGGTTCAGCAGAATCCAGGAGCCAGAGCAAACGCGGCACCACCTGCTCGGACTCGCCCGCGGAGCGAAACTCCTGGGAGTGCCGACGGTCCTGACCACCAACATGGCTGTCGGCTTCAATGGGCCACAGGTGCAGGCCCTCACCGAAATCTTTGATGAGGTGGAAGTGCTGGACCGCACCATCATCAACGCCTGGCAGGACCCGCGTGTCCACGAGGCCATCAGCCGCACCGATCGCCAGAAAGTGATCATTGCAGGCACCGGCTTTGAACTCTGCGCGACCCTGCCTGCGCTTTCCAGCGTGGCGGAAGGCTACGACACGTATGTCGTCTTCGATGCCTCTGGCCGCTTCGAGTCGTTGCCCATGACGGCGATCACCCGTCTGTCTCAGGCGGGGGTCGTCCTCGTGAGCGCTGGGCCCCTCGTCCTGGAGATGATGGCGGACAATGCCCATCCATCAGCCCGCGAGATCTACGCAGCCCTGGCATGAGATATGAAAAGGAGTTACCCGATGTTTTCTGAACAAGAGCTGGCGTTCCTTCAGACGCAACGCATTGCCAGGATCGCCACCGTTGCCCCCGATGGACAACCCACAGTTGATGCTGTCGGCTTCTCCTTCGATGGGTCACACTTCTATGTGGGCGGTCATAACATCGCTGCCACGCGCAAGTACAAAAATGTGGTGGCAGGGAATACGAAGGTCTCCCTGGTGATTGATGAACTCAAGTCGGTTCAACCCTGGCAGGCACTGGGAATCAGGGTTCACGGCGAGGCCGAGGTCGCTGAAAGCCAGGCCCACTTCGGCCCAGGACTCTACCTCGTGATTACTCCGAAGGTGACCTGGAGTTGGGGAATCGAAGACCAGCAGGGAAACGCGGGTCCGAAGAAAACCACCTGGTGAGAACGGAAAGGGATCGAGCGGAACATGGCTCAGAACCCTCCGCTCGATCGTCTCTCTTTGTTCGGACGAGAAAGGAAGCAGTGCGATCAAGAGGATGGAGTGAACCCAAGTGACCAGACCGCGCATCAAGTCAAAAAGTGGTATACTTGAAAAAGAGTATGCCGAAGGAGAAAACTGATGAGCGGAAGAGTTCACAGCCGAGAATTGAAGATGACGATTGTCCGACAGTTGGCCAGCGGGGAAAAGCGTCCTGCTCAGATTTGCCGCGAGTATAACCTGGCTCCCAGTGTGGTCTCGCGTTGGAGAAATGAATATGATCAGCGCGGCGAAGAGGCCTTTGGGCCGCCAGTCACCTCAGAGCCTGCATCAGCAGAGGCAAAAATTGCGGAGCTGGAGCGCTTTTGTGGGCAATTGGCCTTGGAGAACACACTGCTAAAAAAAGCGTTGGGC
>WNGL01013110.1_pt1 | contig 12098 bp, 6 predicted proteins | sample 5400591 | NCBI WGS metagenome assembly WNGL01 (sample SAMN13153377, study PRJNA577476) | soil metagenome | isolation source: 80 cm soil or saprolite under Garry oak tree replicate 1 | place: USA:California | collected 2016-06-15
ATGCACGGCCCGACCAGCCAGCCGGTGCCAGGCTTGAGGCGATAGGCCTTCGAGAGATCGAGAATGCCGTTGTCGCCCTTGTTCCAGTTCTCGAGGCATTTGCGGATCTGCGCCCGGGTGGTGCCGGGTTCGAGACCGAAAAACGTGTAGGGAAAATTGTTTCCCACGTTGTTGTGTTGCGGAGGAAAGTAATAACTCTCCGGTTTGCCCTCCTGCCCGACCAGTTTCGCCTGCTTCGCGTTCTGGTGCATGTGATGCGGAATGGGCCCCATGTTGTCGAAGAATTTCGAATAGACCGGCCATCGCTTGTATTTGTTCCAGATCGTCTTGCCGACGAGCGTCGAGCCGCACTCGGCCACGGCCTGGCGCAACGTGAAACGTTCCTTTCCGACGACGACGTAGCTGAGGCCCTCGTCCGGCACGCGGCCTTCGTTGGCGGCTTCGGTGGTGGAAGCGAACCAGCGCTCGTCGATGCCGCCGCGATTCGCGCCATAAGCGTAGGTGTCGTCGGGATGCAACTTGAGCCGCAAGCCGGGCTGGAGAAACGAACGAGGCACCCAGGTCGGCGCAAGACGGAGCAGGCCGCCGGTCGCGGCGAGCGCCGCTTCGACCCGTGATTGGACGTTGCGATTGACGGATTTCAGTGTGAAAACAGTTGGAGTGCTCATGGCGTTTTCGGGTGTCGAATTGAGACGTGTTTAGTGGTAGCCGCGAGTCGAGTCAATAGGGCAGTTTCCAAAAGGACCTCTCAAAGCGCCGCTGCGAAACTATCGAGCATATGCATGATCTATTCGCCGAGGCCCTTCCCTGCCGGGTGACGCGCTCATCGGACTGATTCGACGCGGCTTTTTATTTCGACTAGAAATCGCTGGATCTGGTCTGAGCCTTCCAGCAACACCATCTCCGATTCCAGATCGGTGCGCCAGCCATCGACACCCAACGGGGTCCCGACCAGGCGCCAGGACTCGTCGGGCTGTTTGTGCAATCGGAGGCGGACGCGCAGCGCTCTGGGGGATTTTTTGCTTTGGGTCGGCTTGTCGAAAACCATTTCATAGAGGTGCTGCGAGTGCGTCTCGACGTAGCCGCGACCGCGGAAAAACTCTCCGGCGACCCCCTGCACCGTGTTCAGCTTCGCCTGGGCGGACAACACGACTTCGGGAAGCCCGGACTGAGTCGCGGGAAGTGGCGAAGACTTGCAGCCGGCGACCGCCAATGCCAGCGCGATGGCCCATGCACCGACGCCGAGGGAGAGGAGAATCGCCGCGTGGCCATTGAAATTGTCCCAGAGCTTTTCCCGATCCATATAGCGCCTCGACTGGAGTCAAGTCCGGCGGTGAATTCAACGTCCGAACGCCGCCGCCGTCGGCTTGCCGCCCGACTCAATGTAAGCGAGCAGGTCGAGGATCTCTTCCCTGGTCAGGATGCTCACCAGACCCTCCGGCATGGGGGATAACTTCGACGGCCGTCGCTCCTGGATCTCGCTCTTCCGAAGCTCGCGCTGAGTCTGCTTCAACGGATCGGTAACGACGACGATCTTCCGGCTGTCCTCTTCGATGACGCGGCCGGTAAGATCATCTCCGTTCTTCAGAGTTAACGCCACGTTCTGGTACTGCTCGGAAACGACTTTCGACGGATCAATGATCGATTCCAGAATGTCGCGCCGGGTATATTTGCTCGAGGCCGCGGTCAATTCCGGGCCGACGGCGCCGCCTTCGTTGCCGAAGCGATGGCAGGCAATGCACTGCGCGTCGTTGAACGCCTGTTTGCCCTTCTCGAAATTGCGCCCGTTGGAAACCCTTTCCAAATCCGGCAAAAGGTCATCCACCTTCCATTCCTTCACGAATTGACGCGGCACGGCGGGTGGTTTCGGCGTCACTGGCGCGCCGGTGATGATGGCGGCCAACTCGGCCCGTTCCGAATCGCTTAGCGACGCGGTCGCCGCTTTGCGGATGTTGGCGATGAATTTTGGAAAGCTCGCCCCTTCGCTGTAGTCGCGTCCGACATCGGCGAACCATTTCAACGTCTCGGCGGAATGGCGGACGGATCTGCGGTCGCCGTTAAACCAACCGAAGTAAGCCGCGTGCTGATCCATCGTCCACCCCGATTTCAGATTGCGCAGGATGACGAGGTAATGAATCTGTTCCTCCTGCAGTTGCGCGTTGGCGAGCAGATCGAGCGTTTTGGCAACCACCCCCGGCGCTTCCAGGCTGATCAGGAGCAGCGACAACTCGCGGTTGAGCGGCCAGCTTTTCGCAGGGAACTGACGGTCGAGCTTTTCTATGGCGAGCTTGACCAGATCGTCGGACGGGCGGCCCTGCCGGGCGAGGCTCACTTCGATGACGCGAAGTTTTTCGAGTATTTGCTCCTCGTTGAGCGTGTCGAGCGGGAACTTGCCCAGCGCTTCGAGAAGGTCGGCCTGGTTTTCTTTTGCTCCGAGACGCGCCAACGCGAGCAACGCGGTCAACGCGCCTTCGGTTTTCGTTTCGTTGAGCGCGCGGTCTTTCCACTCGGAGACGGGCTGGCTTTCGATGGCGACGCGCGCGGCGTAGCGAATCCAACGATCCGGATGATTCAAGTGGGGCCATGCGAATTCGATCGCGGCAGCGTCCTGTCGGGCGTGAAATTTCTCGAGTTGCTGACGCAGCTTGCGCGCCTCCGCAGCCTCCGCGGAAGGAAACTTTTCATGACCCGCCGCCGGAATCGGTTCAGTATAGCTCACACGATAAAGACCCGATTGCGTGCCGCGTCCGCCAGTGAGGAAATACATCGCGCCGTCCTTGCCGAATTCGAGGTCCGTGACATTCAGCGTCGCTTTCGGTCCCGGTTCGCGCAGGGACTTCGGCCCAACGAAGTTTTCGAAGGTGCCGGCGTAAGTGGCTCCTTTCGCAATCAGATGCACGGCCATGATCCGCCCATAGGACCAGTCCATGACGAAGAGCGCGGCACGGTAGGCATCTGGGAAATGCGAGCCGAATCCGAACTTCACGCCCGTGGGCGAGCCGATGCCGACGTCGAGCGTGGTCGGCAGGCTGTCCGGATGCCAGTTCGGCCATTTGGCGGTGCCTTCGCGGAAGCCGTAATCGCCGCCACTGACGATGTGGTTGATCCGGATCGGCCGATACCAGGGCGTGCCCCAGTCCCATTCCATATCGCTGTCAAACCCGAACAGTTCGCCGTCCGGGTTGAACGCGATGTCGTAGGTGTTGCGAAAACCGGCGGCGAACAGCTCGCAGTTTTTGCCATCGGGGTCCATTCGCGCGACAAAACCGCCCGGCGGCTTCTTGCCGGAGCCGAACCCGTTGCCGTCCTCCATGCGCGGCAGCACAAGATCGTCAGCGTAATGCCTGTGCGCCGAGGAAGGCAGAACATCGTCCGGGACGTTTACGAAGTTGCCGCACACGACGTAAAGCTTCTTGTCCGGTCCCAGCACGACGCCGTGCGGCCCATGTTCGCCGCCGTCGCCGCTCCATTTACGGAGAACTTCCACCGCGTCGTATTGGTCGTCGCCGTTGGTGTCGCGGAGGCGATACAGCGCGAGACCGTCCTTGCCTTTGCCATTCACGTAAAGGCTGTCAAAGGCATGCAGCAGGCCCATGGCACCTCCGACCGGGAGTTCGATCTTTTCGATTTTTTCCACGTTGCCCCGCGGCGTAAGTAGAATGCGCAGCATGGAATCCCTGGGATCTTGCGGAGAGATGATCAGGCGGCCCTTCGGATCGACCGTCAGACAAACCCAGGACCCTTCGCCCGGTTCCGCCGAACGGATGAGTTCGACTTTGAACCCGGGTAAGGTGGCCAGCGCCTCAGCCGGAGTGGCCTGTCTCGACCCGCGGCCGGAAGCCCGGACAACCGCTCCGGCCATGACATTGCCCCACGGATCGTCCCCGAGTTTTCCAACGCTCACCGAACGCGTCCAGCCGTGGGCGGTGAACCCGGGCTTTTCCCATCCAGGAGTTTCTTCGCTCGCGGAAATCCAGGACGTGTCAGTGACAACGGTTTGTTTTTTCGCGCCTGCCAGAGTCAACTCGAGTTTGCCGATGAAACCGGCAAAGCTTGAATCGTTTTTGCCCCGGGCGGCGATGACGTTTTCGCCCGGCTTGAGCGCCTGGGTCACATCCGCGGCATCTGCTTGTTGCCAGTTATCGTTCCGCAGGACCTCCATGCCGTTGAGGAATACGATCACATGATCATCCCCGGCGACTGAGAGCACGGCTTTCGCCACCGGCCCATCGATTGCGAATGTCTTGCGGAAGTAGCGGACTTCCCCGTCGGCGGGTGCAGCGCCTTTGTTGTCGTGCCAGATCCACTCGGGTGTTTGCGCACGGAGCGGATCGGGGAGGTTCAAAGACGCGGCCAGGCAGAGGAAAACGAAAGGACGCTTCGATGCATTCATGTTTAGCATGCCGGTTGCAGACGCTGCAGAGTGATGACGAACCCAGAGTATTGTGACAGATGGAATCAGGGCAAGGAGTTTTCGGAAACGCGGCGGCGTTGTTCGGCGCGGCGGCCAGAAACGGCGAATGCCACAAGGGCGAGCGACGCGATCACCGAGAGGCTGGCGCCGATGAGGAAACTGCCTGAACGAAAGGCCACCCGCACCTGGTGTTCGCCAGCGGGAATTTGCAGCGCCTGAAATGCGTAATTCGCCGTCCAAAGTGGAACCGGCCGATCATCCACGGTCGCTCGCCAGCCGGGATAATTCGCCTGGGCCAGCGTCAGCATCATTGGCTGGTCCGTTTTGACTGTGGCTTCAATGCGGTGCGCGCCGACCCGGCTGGCGAGAATTTGGCCGCGTCCGGTCCCGTTCAACCGGATTTGGCCTGCGGCTTCCAAGGGCAGGAAGACTTGCGACCGTGGATTGAACTCCGCGGAGAACAAGGCATTCAACGTGTTGGTGGGGTCGAGGAAAACGACCTGAGCCACGAGCGCAGCCAGCGGCCGTGCGTGGGTTCGGGCGTTCCATTCCCACGGTTTGTCCGGCCGATTGACGTGGGAGACTCCGAGAAAGTCGAGCAACCCGTCGGCGGATGCGTTTGTTTGTTGCGACAAGCGAACGACGATCGCTGCGACGCGCGGCAGGTAGAGCGAGAAAAACCCGTCGAGCTTCGGCACGCGTTCCAGCAAGTTGTCGTTCAGCAGGAGCGCCTGACGGGGAATTTGCACGGCGGCCTCGGGAGCGGTGAAAACAAAATTGTCCAGACTCGCCTGAGCGGCGAGGGTGACCATGGCCCGTCCGCGTTCCAATGCCGGCCGCGGTTCGAGTACGCTGACTCTGCCCGCGAACAATTCCGAGGACACCACCGGGTTGACGTGTTGGTTTGCGAGGTGCAAGTCGCCGAAAACGACCAGGACCAGGACTATTGGCAGGAGCCACCGCGAATCCCGCAAGGTCGTTCGTCTGAGCCACGCGAGAACCGCGCAGGAAGCGAGCAGGCAAGCCAAGGCGGTCAGTCCGCTGCGCCAGGTAGCGTTCACTTGTTCACCGGGCAGCGGATGCCACTGGCTGAACAGCAGGAGCGCCAACGACAGCAATGCCACGCCGGCGCAGAGCGGGAAGGCAGTGGAATATTTGACCTTGCCATGCAGCCAGGCGCGCACGCCGAAGCCGCCCAGCAACGGCAACATCACGGCGCAGGGCACAATGAATTTGATGGGGTAACGCATCATCCCCAGCCCCGGCGTTGTCCGGCGCAACCAGTCGTAAAGGAACCCGTGCCTTCCCAGCGCCAACGCCAGTGACACGAGGCAGAACAGCGTTAACCACCGCACGCGCCGGGTTCGTTCCGACGCCAGCGCGATCAACCAGAGCAGCACGATGGTGCTGCCCGGATAATACGAGCTGACCCATTGCTGGTCGGGTTGGAAAAAAACCCCGTCCCGGTTCTGGACCGTGTGGAACAGCGGCACCAGAAAATTGCCGAGGCCAGCCCAACTGAGCGTCCATCCACCGCTGGCAAACGCGGCGCCCCTTTGCGAATGTCGCAATAACTCCACGAACGGCAGGAATTGGATCGCGCCCAAACCCAGGCTGGCGCCCAATAGCGGGGCCAACCTGCCAATCCGCCGCCAGGCTGCAATCGTCGGCGCTTCCTGGGCGCACAAAATCACCGCGAGCAGTCCTGCCCAGGTCAAGCCGATGATCTCCGGCGCGCCGGAGAGGAATTGCAGTGCCATCACGAGGGCGGCGGTTACGCGACTTCTCACGACTTCGCAGGCGGCACGTTCGCCCGTAAACACGACACACGGCAGCCACCCGAGCGCCGCCACGTTGTTCGGCCACATCAGTGAGCTGACCATCAGGCCGCTAAACGCATAGGCAACCCCGGCGACACCCGCGGCGCGCCCGTCGCGCAGCCAGCGCCGCGCCAGACAGAACATGCCGAGGCCGCCCAGATACAAATGCAGAAGATTGAAAAAGTTCAGCGACCACGGGAGCGGCAGCAGGATGTAGATCAACGACGGCGGATAGAGAGCGAGCGTGTTCCACTGCGCCAGAAAGGGGATTCCCGCGTAGTTGTAGGGGTTCCACAACGGAATTTCGCCGGCGCCATAGCTTTGTTGGACGTGCCAGGCGAGCGGATAGCCGAAGTTGGCGAAGTCGCGCGTGAAAAAACTGCGCCATCCGAACAGGACGTCCGGGAACGAAGCCAGCAGCAGAACCGCAAGTAGGATCGCAAAACGAGGCAGCGTGAGCAATTCCACGGATTGCCGCGTGACCGGAGCCTCAGCGGAGGCGGCGCCGGAAGTGTCGCTCATTCGCGTGTGAGCTTAACAAGAGAATCAGAGATGGAAAGTCCGGGCATTCCTGCCTGGTAACATGCGCCCGACTGGATGCCTGGTCGTTGCTCGACAACTTTAAGGGCAGCCGTGGAGTCACAGCCGTTTCTGCAGCGGAATCTGCGGGATGTTGCGGACATCGTAGTTCAGGAACGAAAGCAGAAGCTGGCTGCCGAGGATCACCGGCAACGCCGCGAGCATCACCGTGCCCGCGGTGACCGGGACACCTGAGGTGATCGAATCGCACCATCGGATGGCGCCGAACACCACACCAAACAGCAAGCAGACCAGGCCGAGGGCTAATTCCACCGACGCGGCGCTGAAATTCCGGAGGAAATGATTGTAAACGATCCGCTTTCCAAAATTGCGGACGTGATTGAAGAGGAAAGGAAACAGGACGCGGTCCACTCGAAGACTGCTGTGCTCACCGGCGTACCTGGCCTGCATGGGCACGTCTTCCACCACCGCGCCGATTGTGTTCAATCGAAAGAGCATGTCGGACTCAAAAAAATAGCGCTGATGAATTTTTCCCAGCGGAAGCTCCGCCAGCACGCGGCTGTGAATGGCGACATAACCGTTGGTCGGATCGAAAATATTCCAGTAACCGCTGGAGAGCTTGCTGACAAACGAGAGCAGCGCGTTTCCCAGCAGCCGGAGGGCGGGCATGGACTGGACCGATTCCACGCTGAAAAAGCGGTTGCCTTTGCAGTAGTCGGCCCGGCCCGCCAGGATGGGGTTCAGGAATCGCGGCAGCAGGGCGGGGTCCATTTGTCCGTCGCCGTCAATTTTGACGACAATCTCCGCCCCGTCCTCAAGCGCCGCGCGAAACCCGGTGACCGTAGCGCCACCGACGCCTTGATTTTTCTCGTGGCAGATCACCTTTACACGCGGGTCGCGGCATTGTTTTTCAATGAACTTCCCGCTTTCGTCCGGGCAGGCGTCATCCACACAATAGATCCGGTCCGCTTCGGGGCCGACTTGCCGCAACACTTCGAGAACGGCGGGCACGACGCGGTAGCAAGGGATGACGACCGCGACGGTTCCCGGCGTCACAGCAGAACCCATCGCGTGTTTCGCTTCCATGACTTCTATTGCTTCCCCGCCGGTTCGAGTTCGAAAAGCAACATGCGCCCGTCGAAATACCGGGAGCGGCTCCGTTCCGCCAAGGTCAGCAGACTTTTGCGGAAGTAAATAGCATAATCTCCCGTCTTTCGGTAAGAGGGGAATTCTGATGTCAACAGCTCCCTTAAATCCTTTTCCTCACGGACCGCTCCGCCCGTGGTCTCGATCAGGACGTAGCGAATTCCCCACTTGTGCAAATAATCGTTCAGCGAATCGAGACTCACGCCGGCGGGAAAATGCAAAGCGGGGCTGGCCAGGCCGGATTCCGAGACCAGAAAGAGACGGTTCCGGCGGAAGTTCAAATGAAGCGGTGCAACGATCCAAATCAACGCCCCGGCGCCGGGTTCCATCCGCCTTTGCATGGTCCGGGTGTAAGTAATTTCCTCTTCCGACACCATGAACTTCATCAAGTCAATGTAGGGTTGCGTCAACGGAAACGCGAGAAGGGTCCTGTTCTCCACCGCGCGTCGAACACGGAACCAGAGATTCGTTGCGAACGTCAGAATCACGCTGCCCAACAGAATCGAACTCAGCACAATCGCGTGCTGGTACCGTTCACGCGAAACCGAAGCTCTGCAAAAACGCAAGCAACAAACAGCCCCCATGGGGACTACTCCAATGAGTACCGGGCACGAATATCGAGTTCCGGTTACCGCATCGAACAGGTCGGCATACCACAAATAGATCACCGGCACGGCTAAGCCCGCGGCAACGACCGAACTCAAACCGGCGGCTCGTCCGCTGGCGGATTGAAGCCTCCACGACCACAAACCACCGAATCCGGTTAATACACACAGCACCACCAACAGGTGATACGACAGATGGTGGTTCCCATAAAACAACGGCTTGGACGAGAACAAACCGGCAATATGATGTGCCGCCATGGAAGGATAGTTTGCCGCAATGGTCGCACCCGGGCCGAACTCCTGTCCGAGCCGTTTCGCCTGCCCAAGTGCGGGCAGATGCACGAGCGCCCAGGGGAGGATGAGCACAGCGCTCCAGCAGCCGGTCACGAGCGCGGACTTGAGCACTCGCAGTCGAGCCGACGATTGGACCAACTGAAAGGTCCAAAAGCAAAGCAGGTAGAACAAGGTGAAAAACGCCAATGTGATTTTCAGTGTCACGAGGGTGCTGACGATAAGCGCGAGAGTAATCTCCGACCTGAAGGCCGGCCGTGGACCGCCTGTTCTCAATGGCTTGCCCAGCATCGAGCCGCACACGATCAAGCCCGCCACCAGCAGCCCCCCGGAATAGAGAGGCGAAATGTTCACGTATTGAGGGTTGATGGCCATCACGCAAATCACAGCCGTTGTTCCCACATACCAGGGCAACCTCCAGCGAAGAGGCACTTCCGCAACGACCAGCAAAACCAGCGTGAAACATGCGACCGCATCAAACCCGTTCAGCAGCTCGATGCTCGATTCAAGCAGGAAAAACCCGTGGAAAAAGGATTGGCTGCCCAGGCTGTCCAGCCCGCTGGCATCGAAGGCATTTCCTCCCACCGAACCGGTAATGATGGGAACCGCCGATGTTCCGGCGCCGATCCACCGGTCTTTGGAACGGTCACCACCGTTTCGAATGCTGGAAGAAAACGCGCGCCACGGACGCGTTTTGACCAGGCTCAGCCCCGCGAAGACCGAGCCGGCGACCAGCATTATGAAAAGCACTGGAGCGGTCGCCAACTTGAACAGGTTGAGCAGGCCGCCAATGAAGTTGAGCAGCGAGAGTCCCAGCACAGCCGAAAGCGAATGAAATTTGAAAATTCGCACATCGCAAAACGCCCGGCAGAGGCGGCCCCATCCATAGATGGAGAGCAGAAACAGGATGACTGAAACTCCAGGAAGACTTGCCTGGTTCATAGCTGCAGGATGCCGGTGACTTCGCCGTGATCCACGCGTGGCCGAAGATTGCTCAGACAGTCAGGGACGGATCAAGACCAAAGCGCCGGCAACGCTGTCTCAAGACTGGCGCATGGGACGGGCAATAACCACGAGCAGACCTCCATGCCGCCACAGATTGTCCAGCGCGCAAATCGTCGCGACTCCAGCCGATACCAGGGGCAAGGCGGCGCTGCTCTGGCCTTTCAGATATCCGACGCGATCCCGCGCTTGTCCCGGCGCGCCAATGGGCGCGCGATACCAGTCAATGATCTCGAAACCCGCCCGGGAACAAAGCCTGTCGAGGGACTGCCGACTGAAATAGAACCGATGCGGGAAGTCCAGATCCGTCAGCCACAGCCGTCGCAAGGCGAAATCCAATCGTCCACGCGACCACCGACACAGCGCGCTGGCCAGCCAATAGAGCAGACACGATTGATCGGGGACTTGAATCACAACCATGCCCTCTGGGCTCAGAAACCGGGAGGTGGTTTCCAGAACCAGGGTCGGATCAGGCAGATGTTCCAGGACATCCATAAAACTGACGACTGAGTACGGCGCGCCATCGCCCGCGACCGCGGGGAAGATTCCGGTCGTGACTTTCAACCCGGTTTCCCGCGCTTGTTGGGCGGCGCCCGGAGACGGTTCGACGCCATAGCCGTCGAACCCGGAGATCCGCACGCGCTCCAATAGCCACCCGTACGAGCAACCCACATCAAGCCAGCGACCGGCTTTGATGACGGCCGAAACACGCGCCAGGAGTTCGTCGTAAGAAGCCTCGCGTGTCGTCTTCACCGAGCGGGCATACATTTCGGCATCCAACCCGGAGAAGTGATCGCGGTCGGGCCGCCGTTCGAGGGGATACACCGCGAACTCCACACCACACCGGCCGCACTTTTGAATGCTCACCGTTTGGCCGCAAGTCGCAACGCGCCGAGTGGCGGGGCTCTGGCACAAGCGACAGAGCAGGCCGGCCACCGAATTCATAGCTTGGCTGGGCGGAAACGGCTCATGGATTGCGCGAGGTTTCGAGGCGTTTGAGTTGTTCGGCCTTGTCGAAATAAATTTGGGCCTCGTCCCAACGGGCGGTTTGAAAACAGCACTCCGCATAGAGCCGATGGACTTCCGCATTATGCTTATCCGTCCGCAATACCTCCGCGTAATGCTGGCGGGCCACCTCGTAGTTGCCGTCGTTAAAGGCAATTTGCGCCAGGTAATGGTGGGCGATCACTTCGTGGGGATCGATTTCCAGCACCTGGCGAAACGAGTTGATTGCTTCGGCGCGCTGTCCTTGGTTCAACCGCGCGACACCCAGCCGCCAATAAATATCCGCGCGATAAGGATCGTCGCCCAGTTCACGGATCATATGCGTGAACAGCGTCGGACTGTCTTTCCAGATGCCGATCTGTCGTACGGTCAGCCATGCGCACAGTGCGGTGACCAGGCTCACAGCGAGAATCGCCGCCCAGCGTTGCGCCGGCGGATGAGTCCATTTAGCCAGTCCGCCCGCCGCCAACAGCGACCAAAGAATTCCCACCACGAGGCTGTAGCGGTCGCTTGGGTAATGCGGGTGTTCGGTCAGGCCGAGCACTGGCACCAGCAAAACGAGGTAACAAATCCACGACGCCAGGAGAGTTGGCCATTGCCGGCGTTTCCAAACCAGCCCGAGGGTCACTGCAGAAACCCAACCCGCGCTGGCCAGAAACGGGGTCGAAAATGGATCGAAGGAAACCAGCGTGGTATAAACCGGCGACAAATTAAACGGAAGGAGCGGACGCCACGCATAATACGCCCAGATGTAAAATGCCTGCATCAGCCGATGGACCGCGCCAAAGTCTGTGAGCGTCGCCGGGTGCGCCCATTGCTTCGAAGTGTTGAACCGGAGGACAAGCGTGATTCCCAGTACCAGAAAGGCCACGCCCAGGAACGGCAACTTCTCCAACCCGATGCGCCGCGTCGCCGGATCTCGCCAGGCGTTCCGGCCGGGTGTGAGTCGATTCAGCACAAAGATGTCCAGCAGCGCGGGGACGATCACAAATCCCAGGCTGATCGGATACGACAATAGTGATGCCCCAAAAGTTGTGACCGAACTCCAATAACACAGCCGCCTGCGTTTTTCCGTCGCCGCTGGTGAACACGCCTCCAGATAGCAGAGGGTCGAAATCAAAAGAAAGAACAAGGCCTGTAGATGGAGGAACGCCGACACCCACGCCACCGCCTCGACCCTCAACGGGTGCAGCGCCCAGAGCAACGCCCCCAACGCCGAACACACGACCGGAGGGCAATGGCGCGGGGCTTGTTCCGTCGGCGGATGAACGATGA
>WNGL01017091.1_pt1 | contig 12097 bp, 7 predicted proteins | sample 5400591 | NCBI WGS metagenome assembly WNGL01 (sample SAMN13153377, study PRJNA577476) | soil metagenome | isolation source: 80 cm soil or saprolite under Garry oak tree replicate 1 | place: USA:California | collected 2016-06-15
GACGCCATGAATTTCTGTCTGCGCGTCGCCCTCCAGCTTGCAATTTAGCTTCCGTGCAATTTCTCCCAGTTTCATCCCTCGCTCCCCCTCATGTGGCAACGACGGCTCAATGAGCGCACAATTCCGCGCCCCAAAAGCGCGATAGTGAACCATCACTCTACACCAGCATCCCGACTGATCTGGATGAATCGCATCGAGAAGGATAGAATGCTGCCCCAGGAGGGAATCACTTCCCCCTGCCGTGGGTATAGAAACTGGCGAGGCCGTCTTTGAAGCTAAGGTGCAGGCCTATTTTGACTCCATTAGGCCAGCATTTGAGCAAACTCTCAGAGCGACAGCAACGGATTACTCAAAATTCGTTCTCTGGCTGGCATGGCTAATTGGCTTGATCGGCATCACCGCGCTGCCGTTCTCCTTGGCCCATGTGAGAAATTTTGTGTTTCACGGGAACTCCGTGACTCTCCTCGGCAAGAACTTCGACGTCCAAGATTCAGCGTTTTTCGTATTCATCTGGTGCGCCATGATCGGGCCCGTTTTGCTTGCAGGCATCACTCGTTCGCTCGTTCGATCGGCCCAGTTTAAACGCTCCAAGAAACCCTTGACGCCACCCCGGATGGCCTTTGCGTTGTCCTACGTGATTACCAGTGAGCTGGAGCACTTCGACCGTAACAGAATCGACTATCATCGAACGAAAGCCACAGAGCTGTGGAAGAAGCTCCTAACGTACCTTGCTTTGATATTGACCCCCGAACGATCCGAGGAATTATCATTTCACGATCTTCCTGCTGCTGAATTCTCTCTGATGCCCCGCATGATGTTAATTGCGAAGGTCCTTGACTGGGAGAGTCTTGATAAACCGGCCTTTGAAATAATCTCCGGCCTAAACCAACTGCACTCCAAGATCTCGCGGCGGCTGTTGGACGCTGTGGATAGAGAGACGCTAATTGAGATCTTTCGGCGCCTGAGCCATTACTTCTATACATGGACGCCTGAGCACAAGAATGAGGAACAGCTAACGTTCTGGGGCTATTCGGAACTGCAGAAGTGCGTGACCGTCCTCAACTCTCTGCCTGTATTGGAGCGGACTCAAAAATCCCGCCTAAGGCGCGCGAGGCGTTTTCTCGCCATGTGTGGCGCGAGTTTCACTCATCCGCACGTCGCGGTCGCGTTTTTCGCTTGGTGGATTACTTTTCAGGTCCTATTTGGGATTCTAGTCTTTGCTGCTTTTCGCTTTTTCCCGAATTTGAGCATGAATTCCCAAGCCATGGTTGCACTCATCGGGGGACCGATCGCCGCCGCCATTTCAATGGTCGGCATCTCGCGGAGAAATGCGTGAAACCCCCTCATAAGACAGAAATCGCAGGGAGATGTAAACGGGCGGCGATTATTCGAAATAGCTGCGGCGGCCGGTCTGGATCAATTCGTAGAGATTCTGGATCTCGCTCTTCAGCCGTGAGTAGTTCCGCCAGTCCTTATACTGCGGAAAGGTGAGCGTCTGCTGGGCCTGCCCGAGGGTCATGCCCTTGGCGACGGCGCCTTTCACCGTGGCGTATTCGTCAGCCAGCATGGACTGAAGTTCCCTGACGTCTTCGCGATGCGCCACGTCGCCATGGGCCGGCAGGATGACGTCGTAATCGTCCCGCGTGGCAACCTTATCGAGCAGCTTGACCCAATTATCGACCGAAGTGGTGAAGGCCATGTTGGGCATGCTGTGGCTGGTAAACGCGCCCGGCGTGAAGAGCGCGCGATCCTGCGGAAATAATACGAAGGTGTCGCCCGGCTGCTGGCCCGGTCCGAAATACATGAGGCGAATTTCGCGCCCGCCGAGATAGATGCTCATCTGGTCATCGAAGGTGACGTCGGGCAGAATCAGCTTCACTTCGTTCGGGTCGTAGTTGTGCTCCTTGAAGTAATCCTGCCGCCGCGCCATCTCTTTCGGCTGGACGAGTTTCATGAGGCGCGCGGTTTCCTGCTGGGCCACAAACGTTGCGCCCGCTGCCTGGAAGGCCGAGTTTCCGTAGGTATGGTCACCGTGAAAATGGCTGTTGATCACCCATTTGATGGGCTTGCCGGTGACTTTGCGTATGCGCCCGATCAAATCTTGCGCGGCACGGGGATGTTCGCGGGTGTCAATCACCAGCACGCCCGCGTCGGTGACCAGAAAGACCGAGTTCGAGCCGTCGTAGTCGTAGAAGAAGTAGAGATCGCTGGCGACCTGCTTGACCACGGCGGGCTGCCCAGTATGCGGTTCGTAGGACTGCGCGGCAGCAGCCAGCGCGCCAGTGGCAAAAGCCGTGAGTGCAGCGCCAACCATTAGCATCAAGACCGCCGCGAGGCGCTTGCCAAGCGCCACGTGTGCCTGTGTTCGCAGGCTAGGCTGCGTATCTTTCGGTAATACAGGCGGTAATACAGGCTTGAGTATGGGCATCGGCGTTGGCTCCCGGAGGGAAGCTGGATCATACTACCGCAGGCGTAATCAACCCAGGAAAAAGGCGTCGCCTAAAATCGGTCGTTTTGTTACCTGCTAAGTCGTCATTCGGCATAGCCTGAACGGCCTTCTGGCCATCTAAATCTACGAAATTAGCGTGGCACTATCCCCCAGCCAACGCATTTCAAGGGAGTATTTTGTGGGACCTTTTATGGGGCCTTTTGCGGGGGCCCTTCCCGAAGGCCGCGTGCGGCCTCGCCGCCACCGCACTGAATCAGTTATTCCGTTCTAGTAGCTCCCAAGGAAAACTTGGCGCTTTTCCCGCATGACAATGCCAGCGAGTGTTATAGAATCGCGCGGAAATTTTCCAAAACCTGACGCACAAAAGGAGGGTCGCCATGTACAGGTTGCCCAGCCGTGTACTGAGATTCCTGGCGCTGGCCATTTTTGTGATGAGCATCTTGCCGGCCCGAGCGCAAGAGCCGGTTCCATGCGTACCACAGCCCGAACCGCAACAGCCGGCTATTCAATGCTCCGATTTTTTCGTCGCCACCAGCGACCGTGTCCGTATTCACGTGGTTCGGAAAGTTGGCCCCCAGCCGAAGAGAGTTTCTGTGTTACTGATACACGGAACCTGGGGCGACGCCCGGACCTGGGATTTTCCCGGCCGCAGTGTGATGGATTATCTCGCGGTACGCGGTTATGACGCTTATGCAGTCGATCTTCGTGGCGTGGGCGGCTCGGATAAGCCCGCCCGTGGGGACTATTCCACCATCCATCTTCTCGGCCGGTTGAATGATGCCGTAACCGTGGCGAATTACATTCAGACAAAAACGGGGCGGGCTCCGGTGGTCATGGGCTGGAGTGAAGGCGGCGTCATTGCAGGGCTGCTGGCCGCCCGATTTCCGCAATTACTCTCCGGTGTGGGATTGTTGTCGGTCGCACCAGACGGCTTCTTCGTGCCAGGCCCATTGCTGGAACTGCTGGGGAGTTTAGACGTAACTGAAGCCTTTCTGCCGACCGAACCAGAGATCGATGAGCTGGTTTTTGGGACCGATCCCATCACTGGTAAACCCACCATGTCGCCCGATGCAGAAGTTACTTTCTTTTCGATTTCAGACCCGGATAGTTTGCAGGTCGCCATAGAGGAAGTATTTCCGGGTTTCTTCAATGCCGTTCCGGCCTGGGGGAACATTTCTGTCCCGGCCCTGGTGGTTGACGGCGCTCGAGACCTCCTGGTCGGCCAGGAGCGCGCGCAGGCACTATTCAACGCACTGGGATCGGCGAACAAGCGAATGATGATTTATCCGCGCAATTCGCACGGCTGGTTCCTGGAAGACAATCACGACGCAACGATGCGAGTTCTCGATCAGTTCTTATCCCAATTTGACCATGGGCGGACCAGCGGAGAATTCACTCAAAATGTCGCCGAATAATTCACGCGCGCGCTGCGTGATTGCCTGCACGGCCGGGTGAGCATCCGCTTCAGCGTCATTCGGAGAAAAGCTTGGGTTGAGCCGGAGCTGCGACGGCGGGTTTGCGGCGCGCCACGCCGACCACGCCGAGCACGGTCACTTCGCTGAGCGCGTTGCGCGGCACAAAAATGCGCATGGACGCGCCATTCAGGTCCGGCGGGGTGATCTGTATGCCGGAATCGAGCAACGCCAGCAAATCGTTACTGACCACGCCTTCCAGGGTTTCGTTATCGCGAAACTTCAGCCCTGCGCGAATCTCTTTCAACGGAACTTCGCGGTGCTCGCCGTTGGTGGTGAGCACATCCAGCGGATCGTCGGGGAGGCGCAAAGGGTTGAGGTAACCCTGCAGCGTGGTGTGGTCGGAAAAAGTGACGATCACCTTTTTGTGCGTGGAGGCTGCGGCGCGCGTCTTCACAAGCTAGATGCTACACCCATAAAAGCCGCAGAAAAGGGCCGCCTTGCGTAAAGGTTCTTGGGGGCACAGGCGCTCGCGCCGGCATTCCCAGGACGGAAATGCAAGTCCTTCGGACTTGGGGTCTATTGCCCTCGGGAAGCATCAAGGCTCATGGTCATCGTCAACACGCGCTGGAATCACCACCGCTATAGTTTGCCAGCAACGGCTCGGGCGCGTATTATCCCGGTGGGTGGGTTGAGCGTTAAGTCCGGAGGTAGGTTATGAAAAGAATTCTGATCTGTGCCGCGCTACTTGGCTTCTGGGCCGCTCCGGCACTGAGCCAAACGACGGAAGAGCTGAACAACGATGGGAAGAATACGGAAAACGTCCTCACTCAAAGCATGGGCTACAACCGAAAGAGCTACAGCCCGCTCGACCAAATCAATAAATCCAATATTGAGCGCCTGGTGCCCATCTGGAACGCGAGCACCATGAATGAGCTGGGCGAGTTGGCGGCGCCGACGATTTACAACGGTATTATGTACGTCATCAACGGCAAGTGGAGCTTTGCCATTGACGTTGAAACCGGCCGGCAACTCTGGCGCACGCCCGTGAAACTCGAACCGGGGATCAAGCACGTTGCTTTCAATCGAGGCGCGGCGACGATTTATAACGGCAAGCTGTTTCGCATGACCATCGATAATCATGTACTCGCGCTCGACATGAAGACCGGCAAAGAACTTTGGAATCAGAGATTCGCCGACTTTAAAGAGGGCTACTACGCCACCGGCGGACCGATCGTTGCCAACGGCGTGTTGATTTCCGGTGTGTCCGGTGGTGAATCCACCACGCGCGGTTTCCTCGACGGCTGGGATCCGGACACGGGAAAGAAATTGTGGCGCAGATACACTATCCCAGCGCCCGGCGAACCCGGCTCGGAGACATGGCCCAAAAACAGCGACGCCTGGAAGTACGGCGGAGGGCCGACGTGGCGCTCCGGTTCGTACGATCCCGAGCTCGATCTCGTCTATTGGGGTACGGGCAATGCGGAACCGTACGATCCCAGACCGCGCGAAGGTATGGACAGCCTGTACACGTCCAGTGTGCTGGCGATACGGCCGAAAACAGGTGAGGTTGCTTGTTATTTTCAATACACACCCAATGACATATACGACGTCGACGGCACCGACGAGCAGGTGCTTGCGGACATGCAGATCGAAGGAAAGCCGCGCAAAGTGATGATCCAGGCCAACAAAAACGGCTTCATGTATGTGCTGGACCGCACGAACTGCAAACTGATCGCCGCGCACCCGTACGTCAAAGTCAACTGGGCCACGCAGATCGACCTTAAAACCGGCCGGCCGGTACTGACCGACGTGCAACAGCGCTTCCGTGCCGGCGAGGAAGTGGAAATCTGGCCTTCGCGCGGCACCAATGCCGTGCCCTTAGCGTTGAATCCGGAGACCGGGATCGTCTACGCGGACACATGGGAGGTGCCGCGAATACAGAAGCTGGCGCCACCGCCCAAAAAGCCGCAAGCGATCGGCCAGACTTCGACCGGTATCATTGCCAGAGCGCCGAAGATGAAGCCGGACGAGGTTTTCGGCCACTTCTTGGCCATCAACCCAGTGACCGGCGAAAAGAAATGGGAGATTCCGTTAATCGGTCTGCCCAGTTCAGCCGGCATGCTGGCGACGCGCGGCGGGCTTATCTTCACCGGGAAAATGACGGGTGAGTTCATTGCGCTCGACCAGGACACCGGCAAAACACTTTGGCAGTTCAAGACTGGCTCGAGCGTTAATTCGACGGCCATCACCTACACCCACAACGGACGCCAGTATGTGAGCATTGCGTCGGGACTCGGCGGCGCTCTTGCCACTCGCTATGGAGCGGCTAAGGTACCGGCCGGCGGCTCGATCTGGACGTTCGCGCTGTTTCCCGTGACAACCAGCACACGTTAAAGTGACGATGCGGGCAGCATCGTCATTCCGAGCGATTCAGAGGAACCTCTCGGGCAAGGTGCCGGATGAAGCGTCCTGATTAAAGCACTTGTCAAACCTACATCGTTGGTGTTATGTTTCGGCACATATTCAACGTACCCTTCGCGGAGGTCCTACGGTGACCTATGATTCCCCGACGGAGGATGTAAGACCTGCCCTGAGGTTCCTCCCGGCGATTGCTGTGCCGAAATCGAGTTGGCCAAGACCAGCCTCTATCGCCATAACGGCATTATTGGCGGCGATACTGTTTGGCGGGTCAACTGAAGTTCTCAAAGCTGCTCCGCCCCAAAGCAACGCGTCCGTGGCTTCGGCGGCTGCGAGTGAAAACAATAGACAGCCCGTGAAGCCATTGGCGCAACACCGCGCCATCCCGATTACGCCGCGCTCGCCTAGTCCCGATGCGTCCACCGCCGCGCCCTACCGGGCGGCTCTCAACCAATACTGCGTCGTCTGCCACAACGAGCAACTGCATACGGCAGGACTTGTGCTCAGTAAGATGGACGTCGCGAATGTACCGCAAGGTGCGGAGGTGTGGGAAAAGGTGATCGGCAAGCTTCGGACTGGGGCGATGCCGCCCGCAGGCATGCCGCGGCCAGATAAGGCCACCTACGACGCCTTTGCCACGTACCTGGAGGCAGCGCTCGACCACGCGGCGGTGGCCAAGCCTAATCCCGGTAGAGTCGTCGTCCACCGTCTCAACCGTGCCGAATACACCAACGCCATTCGCGACTTGTTTGCGATGGATATCAACGTTGAATCGCTTCTTCCCGTCGATGATTCCGGCTACGGTTTTGACAACATTGCCGACGTCCTCTCCGTATCGCCGATGCTGCTGGTGCGATACATGTCAGCGGCGGGGAAAGTGAGTCGCTCGGCCATCGGAGATCCGAATATCCTTCCGAATTTGGAGACATACGATGTGCCTAACCTCCTCGCGCAAGACGAGCGCATGAGCGAGGATCTCCCGTTCGGTTCGCGGGGCGGAGTCGCGATTCGGCACAACTTCCCGCTCGACGGCGAGTACGTTATCAAAATCCGTTTGCAGAGAGCCGGCATCGAGCATGATAAGCAGATCATCGGCCTCAGCGCGCCGCACCCGCTAGATGTTCGCTTGGACGGCGAAAGAATCAAGCTGCTCACGGTTGGCGGCGAGCAGCCTGGGAATAACGAGTCCGCGACGGGGACTTCGAATCCTTCTGGGAAAAAGAAGTTTGGATACGATTTCTCGGGGGACACGGCGGATGCGCATTTGGAAGTTCGCTTCGCAGCGAAGGCGGGTACTCGGCTCGTTGGGGTCGATTTCCTGAATGACGCGTGGGAGCGTGAAGGTGTGCTCGACTCGCCGTTGGCGGAATTCAGGATCCTCGATAAATCATCCGAGGGAAGAAGTGAGTCGCCCGGAACTAAAGAGGATACCCCTGCCGTGTCGCAAGTCTCGATCAGTGGGCCCTACAACGCGAAAGGGCTGGGAGACACGCCCAGTCGCCGCAAGATTTTTGTATGCCGTCCGGCCAACAGCGCGGACGAGCTTCCTTGCGCCAGCAAGATTCTCTCCAGGCTGGCGCGCGGCGCTTATCGTCGGCCTGTTACCGAGGGAGACGTCCAGCCTCTGCTCAACCTCTACAAGGTCGGCCGTAAAGAGGGGGGCTTCGAGGCGGGAATCGGAATGGCGCTCCAACGAATCCTGGCTTCCCCGGAGTTTCTGTTCCGCATCGAACACGATCCGGCGAGTGTGGCGCCGGGCGCTGCGTATCGAATCAGCAACCTCGAACTGGCCTCCCGTCTGTCGTTTTTCCTCTGGAGCAGCATACCCGACAACCAGCTTCTGAACTTGGCCGCAGCCGGGAAGCTCAAAGAGCCTGCGGTTTTGGAACAGCAGGTGCGGCGTATGCTCGCGGATTCCCGGTCGAATGCTTTAGTGACCAATTTCTTCGGACAGTGGCTGTATCTGCGGAATATGCCGGGAGTGCACCCGGATCAGGATGCCTTCCCCGAATTTGACGAGAACCTGCGCGCGGCATTCGAGCAAGAAACGCAGCTCTTCCTGGAAAGCAATGTGCGCGAAGATCGCAGCGTACTGGACTTACTAAATGCGGACTATACGTTCGTCAACGAACGTCTGGCCCGTTTTTACGGAATTCCCAATATCTATGGCAGCCACTTTCGGCGCGTATCGTTGGACGGTCACGAAGAGCGAAGAGGATTGCTGGGCCAAGGCAGTATTCTAACCGTAACCTCCTATGCCAACCGAACGTCGCCGACGATCCGCGGCAAGTGGTTGCTGACCAACGTCCTGGGCACGCCGCCCCCGCCGCCCCCGGCCGACGTTCCGTCTCTGAAGGAAACTCCCGCGAACGGCAAAGTCCTGACGATGCGCGAGCGGATGGAGCAACACCGCTCGAATGCCGCCTGCGCGGTTTGCCACGCTCAAATGGACCCGCTGGGCTTCGCACTCGAAAACTTTAACGGCGTGGGCGAATGGCGAACCACCAGCGAGGCTCACACCCCGGTCGATGCGTCAGGAGTGCTGCCCAACGGCATTAAGTTTAACGGCCCGGCTGAGCTTCGCAAAGTATTGCTGAGCCATCCGGAACAATTCGCGAATACAGTCACCGATAGGGTGCTCACTTACGCCCTGGGCCGCGGCGTGGAATATTACGATCAGCCGGCCATCCGTAAGATCACCCGGGAAGCCGCTTCCAGCAACTATAAGTGGTCATCACTGATTCTGGGAATCGTCAACAGCGTGCCGTTTCAGATGCGCATAAGCAAGCCACAGGAACCCGCTACCGTCAGGACCGCGCAATCTCAAAATCAAACCGTGAGGGAGTCGAAGCCATGATCATCACCAAAAAGCGTTTACCCCGCCGCACGTTTCTTCGAGGCTTGGGTGTGACAGTGGGATTGCCGCTGCTGGACGGCATGATTCCGGCATTAGCAACCGCTGCCGACGTGGTCGCCAAACCGGTGACCCGCATGTCCTTCATGTATGTTCCGAACGGAATCATGAATCTGCACCATGAGTGGTCGCCAGCGAAGGTGGGCGCGCTGGAGATAACCCCGATTCTGGAGCCGCTGACCGCATTTCGGGATCATCTTCTCGTGCTGAGCGGCCTCTCCCACCCGGAGGGTCATCCACAGCCGGGCGAGGGCGGGGGAGATCATTCGCGTGCCGCCACATCGTTCTTGACGGGCGTTCATGCCAAGCAGTCGGAAGGCGCCGACCTCCAGGCCGGAACTTCGTTGGATCAGATTGCTGCAAGGGAACTCGGTAAGCACACCCAATTGGCTTCGCTCGAGCTCTCTCTGGACTCTACTGAGACGATCGGCGAATGCGAAACCGGCTATAGCTGCGCTTACACGAACACGCTCTCCTGGCGCACTCCCACGACGCCGATGCCGATGGAGAACCAGCCGCGCGCCGTATTCGAGAACCTGTTCGGCGACAGTAATAGCACTGATCCGAAAGTGCGGCTCGCCCGAATCCGCAGTGACCGCAGCATCCTCGACTCCCTTTTCCAGGATGCCAGCGGCATCCTGAAGGGGCTCGGTTCGAGCGACCGCACCAAAGTCACCGAGTATCTGGATGCCATTCGCGATGTCGAGCGGCGCATCCAATTGGCCGAGGAGCAGTCCTCCCGGGATTTGCCAGTGGTGGAGCGACCCATGGGCGGCATCCCCGCGACGTTTGAAGAGCACGCCAAACTAATGCTCGACTTGCAGGCCTTGGCTTTCCAGACTGACATGACCCGCGTTGCGACCTTCATGTTGGGCCACGAAACGACAACCCGGTCCTACCCAGAGCTCGGCATCCCCGATTCGCACCACCCCTTGACGCACCATGGTGGCGATCGCGACAAAATCGCCAAGGTGATCAAGATCAACACACACCATATCAGTATGCTCGCGTATCTTTTGGAGAAACTGAAGAATACTCCCGACGGTGACGGCACTCTACTGGACCACGTGGTGATCCTCTATGGCGCCGGCCTGAGCGACGGCAACCTGCATTCACATGATAACGTGTCAACCCTGCTGGCGGGTGGAGGGTCGGGCAAGATCAAGGGTGGGCGCCACCTGCAATATTCAGCGAATACGCCGATGCACAACCTATACGGGACCTTGCTGGACGTGGCCGGGGTTCCCGTGGAGACCCTGGTGAGCAGCGCCGGGAAACTAGAGCCGATTTCCATAGACTAGAAGCCTAGAAGCCTGGCAGGAGTCCGTTCCGTCGCCGCTGTCTCGGCCGTAAGCAAGTAGAAGCTTCGGTGGGACGGATAATATATTCTGGCGGGTGCCAGAACTCATTGAAATGAGGAACGAAGATGAGCATCAAAGTTAGAAAGTTAGGGATCTGGTGGGTTGCACCTTTGCTATCGATCGCCAGCTTTGCCGGCACCAGTGGCGATCTTCGGCTGGTGGACGCGGCGAAGAACCGAAACCACGAAGCCGTGCGTTCCTTGGTGCAGCAACACGTCGATGTGAATACGCCACAGGCAGATGGCGCGACGCCACTAGCCTGGGCGGCTCACTGGGATGATCTGGAAACGGCGGACCTTCTGATTCGTGCCGGCGCCAACGTGAACGCCGCAAACAGCTATGGTGTGACTCCTCTCTCGCTGGCTTGCACCAACCAGAGCGCGGCCATGGTCGAGAAGCTCTTGAAGGCCGGGGCGGATCCAAACGGCGTACCGACAGGAACGCCCGTGCTCATGACGGCCGCGCGCACGGGCAATGTGGACACGGTGAAATCGCTGCTGGCTCACGGAGCGGACGTCAATGCGAAGGAGAGTTCGCGCGGGCAGACGGCTCTCATGTGGGCGGTGGCGGAGAAACACCCAGAAGTCGCGCGCGTGCTGATCGATCGTGGAGCGGATGTCCATGCTCATTCGACGAGTGGCTTTACACCCTTGCTCTTTGCCGCGCAGCAAGGCGATCTGGACGCTGCCCGGATGCTTCTCGAAGCAGGAGCGAACGTGAATGAGGCCGCACCGGAGGACGGCAACACTCTGGTGGTGGCCACCCATAGCGGCCATGAGGCGCTGGCGCTATTTTTGCTGGAGAAGGGCGCGGACCCGAACGCGGCGGACGCCTACGGGGTTACCGCCTTGCACTACGCAATGCTGAAGGGACTCGCACGAGTCTCCGGAGTAAGACCCATTTCCGGCGCGGGCTATTTGTACCGGCCGAACATGCCCGAACTGGTAAAGGCGCTCCTGGGACGTGGAGCGAATCCGAACGCTCGAGTCGTGAAGTTCCCCCCCATGCCCAACACTAGGCTATTCAAAGCGATCGATCTCACTCCGGTGGGCGCTACGCCGTTTCTGCTGGCAGCCGCGAGCTACGATGCCGGCATTATGCGCCTTCTGGCAGCCAACGGCGCCGATCCGCTGCTCACGGATCAAGCCAAGAACACCCCGCTGATTATGGCGGCGGGTTTCGCGGAAGGAATAACCCATGCGGTCGAGCGCCCGAAGCAAGATGACACGGACGCCTTGGAAGCTGTCCGCGTAGCGGTGGAACTGGGCGCCGATGTCAACGGCACCAATGATATCGGTGAGACCGCACTGCACGGTGCAGCATATGTGGGAGCGAACGATATCGTTCAGTTCCTGGTGGAAAAGGGTGCGAAGGTGGACGCAGAGAACGTGTATGGACAGACGGCCTGGACGATCGCGGCGGAGGTTATGACGGCTGGGGTGGCAAAAGATAAAGACCTAAGGCCGCGAAACTCCCATCAGGGTACGGCGGATCTGCTTGTCAAGTTGGGCGCCAAGCCACTGACCGACCCGGGGGCGCC
>WNGL01033682.1_pt1 | contig 12096 bp, 6 predicted proteins | sample 5400591 | NCBI WGS metagenome assembly WNGL01 (sample SAMN13153377, study PRJNA577476) | soil metagenome | isolation source: 80 cm soil or saprolite under Garry oak tree replicate 1 | place: USA:California | collected 2016-06-15
TTCATCAAGTCCCGCGGCCTACGCCTCGAGCCGGCCTCGAAGGACAAGATCGTCTACTACATCATCCGCGACTTCGTCGGATACGGTCCCGTGGACGTCCTGATGGCCGACCTGCGGATCGAGGACGTCTCCTGCGACGGCACCGCCATCCCCCTGTTCATCTTCCACCAGAAGTACGAGTCGATCAAGACGAACGTCATCTTCGACGACGACGACGCTCTGAACTCGTTCGCCGTCATGCTCGGCCAGCGCTGCGCGAAGCAGATCTCCGTCGCGAACCCAATCCTCGACGGCACGTCCGTCGAAGGACACCGCGTCCAGGCGACGTACAGCCGCGAGGTCACGACCCGCGGCTCCTCGTTCACGATCCGGCGGTACAAGGAGAAGCCCTTCACGCCGACGGAACTCGTGAAGTTCGGCACGGCGAGCGCGGAGATGGTCGCGTACCTCTGGGTCGCCGTCGAGAACGGCAAGTCCATGATGGTCTGCGGCGGCACCGCGAGCGGAAAGACGGCGACGCTGAACAGTGCGGGCCTCTTCATCCGGCCGGGCGCGAAAATCGTCTCCATCGAGGACACGCGGGAGATCAACCTGCCCCACGAGAACTGGATCCCCGGCACGACGCGGTCCGGCGTCGGCGAGCGCGGCCCCGATGGGAAGGCGGGCGGGGAGATCGACATGTACGACCTCGTTCGCGCAGCGTTGCGGCAGCGGCCGAACTACATCCTCGTCGGAGAGGTCCGCGGCGCGGAGACCTACACGATGTTCCAGGCGATGGCGACGGGCCACCCGACCATGTCGACGATGCATGCGGACTCCGTCAAATCGATGGTCAACCGGCTGGAGAACCCGCCGATCAACACGCCGCGTATCCTGCTCACCGCCCTCAACTTCGTCATCATCCAGACGCACGCGCGAATCGGCGATTCGATCGTCCGGCGCATCAAGCAGGTCGTCGAACTCGTCGGGTTTGAGCCGGAGACGAACGAGCTGATTACGAATACGGTGTACGAGTGGGACGCGGCGACGGACACGTTCGTCTACAAAGGACACTCGTTCCTCTTCGACGAGATCATGGAAATGAAGAACATGACCCACGAGGAGATGGAAGCGGAGTTCCAACGCCGGATCGACATTGTCAACTACATGGTCCAGAAGGGGATGGTGGACTTCCGCGAGATCGCGAAGATCGTCGTGCAATACTACCAATACCCTGAAGAGACGGCGAAGCGCGTCCGCGACGAGATGGGCTGGGCCGATCACGGGGCCATGAAGGCCGTCGAAGCAGGGGGTGAGACCGTTGGGTAGCTCCGCGTTTGAGAAGCTCGAGACCCGCGGGACGCTCACGAAGACGAAGCGATTCCGCCCCGGCGAGGAGGCCGGCAAGGGCCATCACATGGTCAAGCTCCCGAAAGGCGCGAAGCCGGTGAACGTGAGCCTTTCGGCGAAGGAACAGGTCGCCTGGCGCATGTTCGGGAAGTTCGTTCAGACCCGGAAACGGGACGATACCGAACTCGAGGACAGCCTGCTCAGCGCGCATATCAGGCTGCGGCCCGAGGAGTATCTGGCCGTCGCCTGGATGAACACGACGTTCGCCGCGATCGGGGCCGTCGTGGCGGCGTTCATCGCCTCGATCTTCCTGTTCATCCTCCGGATCGACATCTTGACCCTCATCATCATCCTCGGCCTCGTCGCTGCGCTGCCGATCTTCTTCTCTTCCATGTACTACTTCGGGCTCCCGATCGGGTACCACGGCAAGCCGGCCTCGATGGCGAAGAAGCGCGGCCGGAAGATCGACAAGAACGCGGACGTCCCGGTGGACGTGATCTTCAAGGAGCTCTCGAAGCAGACCGTCTACGGCGAGGTCGCCAAGGAGGCGGAATGGATCACCCGAGACACGGAGCTCCTCGGCGTGGACATCCTGACCGCCATCCGGAAGGCGGCCCAGCGATCCCCGTCCTCGAAGTTCCAGGACTTCCTGCAAGGCGTGGTGACGACGTCGACGAGCGGCGGCCAGCTCAAGCCGTACTTCCTCGTGAAGGCGGAGCAGTTCGAAAAAGAAGACCGCCTCGGGATGCGGCAGAGGATGGAGACGCTCGGGATGCTCGCCGAGTCGTTCGTGACCGTCGTGGTAGCGTTCCCCCTGTTCCTCGTGGTGATCATGGCCATCATGGCACTCATCAGCAAGACGGGCTCGGGGTTCGTCCTCCTCTTGTTGTACGTGGTCGTCGGCCTCATGATCCCGATGAGCCAGTTCGGTTTCATCTTCGTCATCTGGAACATGGAACAGGAGAGCTGACACATGGCGAACGTGGAACTCGAGAAGGCCCGCGTGCGGCTGTACCAGAAGTCGGACCGGCGCCAGGCGATCATCGCCCTCAGCTCGGTGCTGCTCGTCCTCTTCGGCTTCGTCGGATTCCTCAACCTGATCAACTCGGTGAACCTGGGCTTCCGTGGAGATCAATCGCCCGCGGAGCGCTTCATCTATTGGTTGGTCCTCGGAACCCTCGGCTTCATCGGTCCATACGGGTTCTTCCTCGCGAAGAAGCAGCGGGAGATCAAACTCATCGAGCGCCGCCTCCCGGACTTCCTCCGTGACGTCGCGGAGGCCGGGCGGTTCGGCATGACCCTCGCCGAGGCAATCGTGGTCTCGTCCGGAGGCCGCTACGGCAAACTCACGCCGGAGATCAAGAAGATGGCGGCCCAGATCAGCTGGGGCGTCCCGGCGACCGAGGCGCTCCGCCTGTTCTCCGAGCGCGTGAAGACCCCGATGGTGCAGCGGGTCATCGCGATCATCGTGAAGTCGTCCGACGCGGGGGGCGATGTTGCCGACGTCCTGACGATGGTCAGCCACGACACGAAGGAGAACCAGCTGACGGAAGACGAGCGGCGGATCGCAATGTCGACGTACATCGCGGTCATCTACATCTCGTTCATGGTGTTCCTCGTCACGATCTGGATCCTGAACGTCACGTTCCTGCCGAAGATGCTCGAGGCGAGCAACGCCCTGGGCCAGACGGGGACGGCCGTGGCGAGCCCCTTGGCAACGGACTTGGTCGGCGTCGTGCGGAGCATCCGCCTCGCGTTCTTCATCGCGATCATCGTGCACGGCCTCGGCGATGGCATCCTCGCGGGCGTCCTGGACACCGGCAGCATCCCGAACGGACTGCGCCACAGCTTCGTCATGCTGCTGATCGGGTTCTGCGCGTTCCTGATCATCTGAGGTGACCAAATGGCCCAATCGATGCAGCAAGAGTACGCGGGGCAGAGCGAACAAGCCGGCGCGTCCGGAGGGAAGCAGAAGAAGCCGACGCGCAAGGCGTTCGACTCTGCGAAGCGACGCTTCAACCGGAAACTGCTCGGCGACAAAGGCGTGAAAGTCAAGGCGCCGAAGGTGAGCAGCATCGAGGAGACGACCCTCGGCAAGATCACCACGATCCCGAAAATCGTCCGACGCAACATGAACGAAATCGAGATTCAGCCGATCTTGAAGAATTTCTCCTATGTGCGAATCCTGTACGACACGATGGCGAACGAGTACTTCTACGAGGCTATCGAACCGAAGCTCCTCGAAGAGGAGTCGGAACTGCTCGAGGTCCTGAAGGAGATCCTCGTCGAAAACCTCGAGATGCTCGATGATGCGGACAAGGAGCAGAAGCAGAATTACCTCCGGCGAATTGTCGACGGCCTCCTGCGAGAACTCGGGGTCGACCTCCACCCGGTTTCCAAGGAGCGCATCATGTACTACGTGTACCGGGACTTCATGCGGTACGGCCCGATCGACGTCGTCATGACGGACATCCAGGTCGAGGACGTCTCCTGCGATGGGGTGAACGTGCCGTTCTACATCTACCACCGCAAGTACGGCTCCATCCCCTCGAACCTGAAGTTCGACAACGCGGAGGAGCTCGACACGTTCGTGATCTGGCTCGCCCAGCGGTCCGGGAAGCACATCTCCGTCGCCAAGCCCATGCTCGACGCGACGATCCCCGATGGCTCGCGACTTCAAGCGACCCTGGGGATGCACGTCACGAAGCGCGGGTCCTCGTTCACGATCCGGCGGTTCCGAGAGAACCCCTTCACGCCGCTCGACCTCGTCCGCTTCAAGACGATGTCGCCGGAGATGATGGCGTACATGTGGCTCGCGATCGAGAACGGCCAGTCGATGCTGATCTGCGGTGGCACGGCGTCGGGCAAGACGACGACGCTGAACGCGATCCTGCTGTTCATCCCGCCCCAGATGAAGATCGTGTCCATCGAGGACACGCGCGAGCTGAACTTGCCCCACGAGAACTGGGTGCCTCTTCTCACGCGCGCCGGCTTCGGCGGCAAGTCGCAGGTCACCGGCAAGCCCGCGGGCGAGATCGACATGTTCGACCTCCTGACCGCGGCCCTCCGGCAGCGCCCGCAGTACATGATGATTGGTGAGGTCCGTGGGCCCGAGGCGTTTGTCGTGTTCCAGGCCATGGCCACCGGCAAGTCCGCGTACACGACGTTCCACGCGGACGACGTTCAGGCGATGGTCCACCGGCTCGAGAACGATCCGATCAACCTGCCGCGCGCCCTCGTGGCGGCCCTCGACATCGTCCTGTTGCAGGCCCAGGTCAAGGTCGGCACCGACATGACGCGGCGCGTCAAGGCGATCGTCGAGGTCGTCGGCACGGATCCGGAGTCGAACGAACTGATCACCAACTCCGCGTACACCTGGAACCCCGCGGATGACACGTTCAACTATTCGGGTCACTCGTACGTCTACGAGAAGATCTCCCTCGCGCGGAACTGGAACCAGCGGCGAATGGAACAGGAGGTCAAGCGCCGCCTGGACCTCTTCGACTACATGAAGCGCATGGAGATCAAGAACTACCGCGACGTCGCGAAGATCGTCTCGTCGTACTACCGGGACCCGGACGGCATGATCAAGATCGTCCGCGAAACGCTGCAAGCGCAAGGCGTCGCGGTGCCCGCGGCCTGAGCCGGCCTACGACGCGCTCCGACGACGGACGCCGAGGGCGAACGTCCCGGAGGCCGCAATGCAGGCGCTAAGGACGATGAACAACGTCGCGCTCGCATCGTGGGCGAGCAGCCAGCCCGCGAGGACGGCCCCGAGCGATCCGATGCCGAAGACGCTCAGGAAGGTGAAGCCGAAGGCCATCCCTCGCAGGGCCCGCGGCACCTCTCCCGTCACGAGCGTATTCTGAAGCGGCTCGAGGGAGAAGAGGAGGAAGCCGAACACCAACGCCGCGGCGATGAACGGGCTCCCCCCCGGCAAGAACGCCAAGGAGAGGAGAATGGCACCCGTCGCGGCAGACAGCGCGAACAGGAGGCGGCCCGCTTGGCGGCGGTCGGCCAGCGTTCCCGAGACGACCTGACCCACGGCGCCGAGTGCGAGGGCGAGGGCAAAGAAGCGCGCCCCGATGAATCGAGGTTGGGGGAGGAACGTGAGGCCTCCTTGGTACGCGAAACCCGCGAACATGTAGACAAGCAGGATGAACCCATACGAGCGGGTGAGGAGCCCGCGAAGCGGGACGCGCGCTTCGGCCGGACGGTGGGAGGCCTCTGCCGGCAAGGGTTGGACCACGAGGAGGATACCGGCGAGGAGGGCCGGCACTGCCAGGGACGCGGCCGCGAGCCTCCAGGACAAGCCGACCGCCAATGCGGCTCCGACGTACGCAGGACCGGACGCGATGCCGAGGCTCCCGCCCATCCCGTGCCATCCCATCCCGCGGCCCTGCTCGACGACGACGCGGGAGATGATCGATAGACCCGTGGGATGGTAGACCCCGGAGAAGAGGCCCAACGCTCCGAGGGAGACGGCCAGAAGGGGGATCGATGGGCTCGCCGCGACGCCCGCCATCGACATGGCGATTCCCGCGGCACACACGAGCAACAAACGGGCCGGTGCCCGCCGATCCGCGAGGAACCCGAAGGGGACGGCCGCGACGCCGTAGAAGCCGTACCCCGCCGCCGCGAGCAAGCCGAGGGTCACGTCGTCCGCGCCGAATTCGGCCTTCCAGGCAAGCAAGAAGACGGGGATCGACAAGATGTTCGAATGGACCACGCCGTGAAGGAACCCGAGGACGGCCACGACCCTCCGATCCTCCCGCCGCATCCCTCGCGGCATCGCGCGGGCCCCATAAGGCCTTCGCCGGCATCACACGCGGACGACGGCGGCGATCGAACCGGGGACCTCGAGGACGAGGCTCACGATCACGAGGACGACAATCCACACGCCGCGAGGAAGCGCCACAGCAAAGCGCAGGAGCCGGCCGACCCATCGTCTTTCCGGATTCGTTCGGGACGCGCCGAACCGCACGACGGTCCGGGCGGTGCGCAATCCGAGGGAGCGGCGGACTCACAGGTCGTCGGCGGACTTATCGCTCGACTCGGCGTCGGAGCTCTGGTCTTCCTGGCTCTCCGCCGGCTTCTTGATGATCTTCCGTTGGACGGGCGGTTGAGGGGCGACGGGCCTTCGGATCACGCGGCGCGGCATGGATTCCGATTCGGCGGCGGGTGGGGCTGCTCGAGATGCCGCCGGCGCGGCTTGAGGCCCCGACGGCGCTTCCGACGGGCCCGGAGAGGGAGCGGCGCCCCGACGACCCGTGGGCGGGGCCACCGCGACGCCGCCACCGCCGGGCGGACGCTGGTCCCGCATCAGCGAGCCGCACTTGTGGCACACCGTGGCCGTCACCGAGTTCAAGGTGCCGCACACGGGACACGGCCTTGACCCCATCTTCCGCATCTCTTCTTCTTCGCGGAGCCAGTCTTCGAACGTCACGAAGGTGGGCTGCTTCCGCCACCAGTCCTGGAACTCGCGGTCGGACAGGGACCGGCCGAGCTGGCGGGACGCTTCCTCCCGAAGCTTCCCCACGACCTCGTCGTACTGCACGCGCATCTTCTCCTCGTAATCCGCCATTTCCACTTGCCCGGTCGCGAACTCGACGCCGCACTCGGGGCACTGCTTCACGTCGACGGGGATCCACGCCTGGCAGTTCGAGCACTTCGCCATGTCCTTCTCGAACTCGACGCCGCACTTCGGGCACGACGTCGCGTCCTCGGGGATGAAGGGAAGAACAGCCAGTACGGCAGGCCGAGAATCGGCACGGGCTGGCTCAGGAACGGGAGGTTCGTCTTGACCACCACCGCCTGCGTGTACGGCTGGATCAGGCCGGATGTCGGCGTGATGACGAGATCGTACGAACCGTCCGCCTGGCCGGCCGGCAAGGTCAGCCTCCCGATGAAGAAGCCGTCCACCTGGGAGGTCGTCGTGTTCAATGCGACGGTCCCCGCACCGGACCGCAGCGCGATCGTCAGGTCGACGCCCGAGATGCCGTTTCCGTTCTGGTCCCGCACGTAGCCCGTCACGGCGAAGTCCGTACCCGGCTCGAGCGTCTGGCCGGTGGCCGGGGAGATGAGGATGACGTCCCCCTGCGGCGGCTGCACGTTCACCGTGACGGTCGCCACGTTGTTCGACTCGTTGGCGACGCCGCCTTCGTTGATCCGGTTGTCGGGGTCGACGCGGAGCTGGATCGCCTGCTGGCCCGTCGCGGAGATGCCGCTGACGTTCAGCGGCGTCGTGAGAGAGGCCCCGATCGTCAGTCCGTTCACCCGGCCGATCTCGATGCCGGCCAGGAATGCGGCGAGGGACACGTTTACCGCCGTCGTCTGACCGACGTTGTACACGATGACCGTGATTGTGAATCCATGGTTCTGCGTCTGGTTCTGAATCGTCCCGTAGTCCGACTGCCGCAATACGAGGTCCGGCGGCGTCAGGACGCCGACCGAGAACGTCGCGTTGTTGTTGCCGAGGATGTAGTCCTTGTTCCGGATGTCGGGGCCGCTGGGGATCTTCGTCGCGAACGTCAGGACATGCGCGCCGACGGACGTCGGGCGCCACGTCACCGTGACGACCGTGTCGACGCCCGGCGTGATGTCGAATGTCGCCGGACCGCCGACCCGGAGCGCGCCTTCCCAGATCTCGAGCGTCGCGCCCGTCGCGCGGTTCGTCCCTATATTGTGGACCGTCACGCGCACGGCGACGTCGTTGTTCACGACCGGGTCCGTGGTGAACTGGACATCCGCGGACGAGATCGCGAGGTCGGGCCAGGTGAACAGGGTGAAGGTTCGCGCCAAGATGTTGTTCGTCTCATCCGTCTCGCGGACGAGGCCGCCGTCCGTGACGGTGAAAACCGGAGGATCCACCACCGCCGAGACCGTGCGGCTCGATTCGAGCGCCCCGAGCGGGTGCCAGACGATCGATGCGGTCGCGGTCCCGTTCTTGGGGACGAGCGGGATCACGAGGTCCCCGATCCAGAGGCCGGTCGCCCGGTAATCGAGCGGGGCGAAGTCCATGATCCCGTCGAGATTCCGGTCCACGTTGTCCTCGAAGAAGCTGACCGTGACGTTCCGCACGTTGATCTGCCCGACGTTCCGGACCGTCACGGTGACCATGATGTCCGTGTTGATCGGCTGCAACAGGGAGGCCCCATTGCCACCCGAGACGCTCATCGACGCGAGGCTGAGGTCCGGGGTGAGGCTCGAGAACGTCAGGCCGATGACAGTGTCCGACATGACCAGGGACGATCCCGGGGCGTCGGGCGTGTACGTCGTCCCGTCGATCACCGCGGACCCTTGCGCGAGATAAGAGTCGTTGACGCTGCGGGTCGAGACGGTCCGCGACTCCGAGAACGCGCGGTAGACGATGAAACCGAGCGGCGCGCTCACGGGCCACGTCGTCGAGGGGGTGTAGTAGATGTCCCCCGGAGACGGGTTCGGGACCGTGAAGTTCGTCAGGGTGTTCGGGTCCATGCGCTGCACCGTGATGCCGACGTTCGCGTCGGCGAGCAGGGTGCCCGTCCCGTCCACCGCGTCCACGGTGAGCCACCAGTAGCGGGCCACCTGGGATCCGCCCGTGATCATCGTCTCCCACCACGTGCCGTCGGGGTCGTACGTCTGGACGGAGGTCAGCTGGACGTTCTGCGAGCCGCCGAAGACGAGCTGGGAGGTCTGAAGGGGATCGAAGGTCGTGTTGCGAATGTCCACGTCGACCGTGTTCACGTTGCCGTCGTCCGTGGAGATCGCGAGGCTCGTCACGCCGCTCAAGCTGGCGTCCCACAGGTTCGTGCGCTGGACCGTATCGATCCACACGCTCGGGCCGGTGAGCGTCACCCGGACCAGGGTCGCGCCCCCGCCGTACAGCGTAACGTTTCCATCGACGGTCGAGTCCGTGATCGAGACGCTCGAGGTGGCGCCGTCCTCCCGGAGGAGGCCGGGCAAGCCGCGCGCCGAGAGGTTCAGGGCGCTCTCCGCGCTCGTCACCAGCGCGCCGCCGTTCGCGACATAGAACGGAAGCGGGAAGTTGCTCCAGACGGTCGAGTCGACGAGGGTCAAGGACCCGCCGGACAGGATCTTGACGTACGCCCGGCTCTTCCCGTCGGAGCCCTGGTCGACGTATAGTCCGCCGGTCGAAATCGTCACGTGGCCGGAGACTTCGAGGCACGTCGCCACGGAGACGTCGCCGACGATCTGCCGGTCGAACGACCAGGTGGTGACCCCGGTCGGGCAGACTTGGAGGTCATCGAAGGAGATCGTGAGCGCCTGGTTGTTGTCCGCGTCGCTCACGGCCGGATAGGGATTGAAGGACACGTCCCCCGCGCTCGTCGAGCCGGAGTACGTCGCGACCTGATGGTAGTTGCCGAACGACTCCGCATTCGGCAAGCTCGCCGTGGTGATCTGGTCCGTGTAGAGCGGGATCGTCGCGACGCCGTCGGAGTTCGTGCGGTTCCACGCGTTCGCGCCGCTCGCTTGGCGGCCGAGGTACGACAGCGTCCGTGACGTGGGCGTCGCGGTGAGACCGTTGTCGGGGTACTGCGCCGTCGTGCTGCTCGGGCTCAGGGTGGACCAGATCGTCGCGCCGGCGATCGGGATGCCGCTCGAATCCACGACGGTGTCGTGAGCCCAGCGCAGGAGGTTCACGCTGCCGCCGGCGGCGGTCGGGCGGAAGGCCGGTTCCCAGTCCGCTAGGGACGCCGGGTCCTGGGTGCGGTCGATCGTCACGTTGTAGAGGTAGGCGTTCGAGCTGCCGTCGACCCGGAGCTCGTTGTGACGCCCGGGCGTCAACGTGTTCGACGCGTAATCCACGCCGAGGTAGGAGTCGTAGGCATACAGGCTGCTCGACGCGGTCAGCTCGATGTTACTCGAGTTCCCTGACGCATACTCGTAGATCCGCTCGATCGTCGACCGGTAGACGCTCGCGGACGTCGCGGACCACGCGATCAGGGGGGCATCGTTGTTGTCATCCGTGTCGAGTCCGAGGTCGGAAATCTCAGAATCCGTGAAGCCCGTGACTTTCGAATCGGTGAGGTTCAGGGACGCGCTCGTCGCGTTGAACCAACCGGGGAACTTGAGGCTCGCTCCGTGCTTCATCGTGAACTGGCTGTTGGCCCCCGCCACCGTGAAAGCGAGCTTGAGATAGGGAGAGATCGCGTCCGTCTGCGTCGTCACCGTCGAGTTGTCCAGCACGAGCGCGCCGCCCGCGTTCACGTTGAGTGAGTAGCCGGTGTGGGACTGATCCTTCGCGAAACTCAGGCCGCCGTCGATCAGCGTCAGGCTCCCGCCCGAGTTGATGTTAATCGTCCCATCGACCGTATACAGAATCCCGCTGCACACCTGTGCGTTCGTAATCGTCCAATCGCCCGTGATGACGCCACCGACTTGATCGCAGGTTCCCGCCTGGGACGGTCGGCTCATCGCGAGGATGGCCGCAAAGAACCCGCCCAACACGAGGGTCCCGACGATCAAGAGGCTGAACGCCCTCGCGTCGCGTCCGGCTCGGTTCTGCATCCGATGACCTCCCAAGGTCGAGTCCTGCGCGCACGTCCGGAGGGCGGGACCGGTGGGATTGTAGCGCTCCCATCCCGAGCCGCTCCATAAGAATGTTACCCGCCGATTATCCGCGCCGATACGGATGTGTTCTCATGCGGGAGAACATCGGCTTTGCCGGGAGAGATTATTTCTATTCACTATGGACAATAGAAATACGCGAATCTGCCGCAAGAAACGCTTGAAACCGACGCGAGACGCGTCCCCAACGCGTCCCGGGACCGATCCGATTGCCGTCTCGCAGTCCGATTCCTCACGGGCCGACACAGGCCGAGCGTGCCCTTCGTGATTCTCACACTATCATCGAATGGTAACTACCACGAACAGTTTATATATCGTCGGCTCGGGTGTGCGGTCATCTTCCCGCCCACCGGGAGGCCACATGTCCATGAAGACGATCCTGCGCGAAGACGAGTCGGGTGTGTCGGAAGTCATCGGCACGATCCTGATCCTCGCGATGACGGTCGTGCTGTTCTCCGTGATCATCATCTGGGTCTCGAACATCCCCACACCTACCGCGCAGACCCGGCTGGACGTGCGGCCGGAAATGCTCCCGATCTACATCGGCCCGACGGAGGTCGGCGTGAACATCACCCTGCTCCACCTGGGCGGTGAGGCGCTCCAGCCCGTCCCGACGATCATTTACGTCGTCTCGCAGAGGGGCTTGGGTGCCCCGGTGACGGATGTGGTCATCCTCCATCCCTACAACGGACTCCTCGGCACTCCCAGCGGCCTCCTGGACGGCAAGGACAGCGTCTGGGACATCGGGGAGCGATGGGAGTACAAGAACTACGCGCTCCGGTCGTCCGACACGATCTCCATCACGATCGTCGACATCCAGAAGAGCTTCATTGTGTGGACGGGGCAGCTGAACGCGCCCGCGGGCACCCGGCCCCCGGTCTTCGTCGACAAGTGGACGGACGACATGAAGGGCACGGACGCGATCGACCCGATCCAAGCGAATCTCGGTTTCTTCCTCTATGTGAAGGTCGTGGATCCGGACGGCGACATCAACCGAAACTCCGTTTTCGCCACGCTCACCATGTGGTACGGGATCGACCCGACGTGTTCGTCCCCTCAGAAGATGCACGATGACGGCGTCGCGCCGGACCGCGTGCCTGGGGACGACATCTACGCCCTCGGCAACATCATCTGCATGAGCCCGCCCTACCCGCCCCTCACCTGGGACGGGTCGATCATCTTGCTGAACGCGACCGA
>WNGL01010676.1_pt1 | contig 12095 bp, 12 predicted proteins | sample 5400591 | NCBI WGS metagenome assembly WNGL01 (sample SAMN13153377, study PRJNA577476) | soil metagenome | isolation source: 80 cm soil or saprolite under Garry oak tree replicate 1 | place: USA:California | collected 2016-06-15
ACCGTCCCGCACCTGCGCCACGTCGCGGACGTAGAGGGTCGCGCCGTTGACCGTTTTGATCGGCAGGTCGTTCAGCTCCTCCAGCACCTTCGGGCTGGTGTTGAGCTCCACGTCGTATTCAGTGGCGCCGATTTTCGCCGTGCCGCTCGGCAGGATCAGGTTCTGCGCGTTGATGGCGTTGACGACGTCCTGCGGGGCGAGGTTCTTCGACTTAAGCGCGGCCAGGTCAAGGTCCACCGAAACCAGGCGCGTCTTGCCCCCGTAAGGCCACGGCACCGCCGCACCCCGCACCGTGGAGAGACCGACCCGGATTTGATTTTGGCTCAGGTCGTAAAGCTCCTGTTCCGCCAGCTGCTTGCTGCTCACGGCGTATTGAAGGATCGGGACCGTGGAGGCGTTGTAGCGGATGATCAGGGGCGGCGTTTGCCCGGGTGGCATCTGGCGCAGAATCGTCTGCGCAATCGCGGTGACTTGCGCCACGCCCGCGTCCACCGACGCGCCGGGCTGCAGGAAGACTTTGATGATGCCGACGCCATTGTAGGCGTTGGACTCGATGTGTTCGATGTCGTTGACCGTCGCGCTGAGCGAACGCTCGTGCAGGTAGATCAGGCGTTGCTCGATCTCAGTCGCGTTCAGCCCTGCATATTGCCAGATGACGCTGATAACCGGGATGTTGATCGCCGGGAAAATGTCCGTGGGCGTGCGCAAGAGCACCAACGGCGTGAGCAAGAGCAGCACGAGCGCGCCCACCACGAAGGTGTAGGGGCGGCGAAGGGCTAGGCGGACAATCCACATAGTTCGCTCGCGCCGCGGCCGGTTTTATCAGTTGCGGACGTCGCCCTTCGGCGCTCCGCCGCGTTGGCAGTCACGATGCCCAGTTTCACCTAGCCATTGATGCCGGGCGAGCGGCTTTTTGCCCAATACAAGTTTGCGCACGGATTGATACTTCATTACTATCAATCCCGTGGAATTGCGGCACCTGCGCTACTTTGTCGCCGTCGCCGAGCACCTGAATTTTCGGCAGGCGGCCGAGCGATTGCATCTCGCCCAGCCGGCCTTGAGCGCGCAAATCAAGTCGCTCGAAGACGAGCTGGGCGTGCGGCTGTTCGAGCGCACCACCCGCTCGGTCAATCTCACCCACGCGGGCCGGGTGTTCCTGGAGGAAGCGCGCACGGTGCTCTCCGCCGCCGCGCAAGCCGAACAGCGGGCCAGGAAGGCGGAAGCCGGCTTGGTCGGCATGCTGCGCTTGGGGATCATCGCGCCCGCGGCCAACCCCTGGCTGGCGGGAATCCTTCGCACCTTTCAGCAGCGATTTCCGGGCGTGCAGTTGTCGCTCTTCGATCTCACGAGCACCGAGCAATTGCGCCGCCTGCGCGCCAATGAGTTGGATGCCGGACTGCTCCGTCCACCGGTGGGGTTTCCCGAGCTGGATTACCAAATTGTCGAAGAATCCGAACAGGTCCTCGGGCTGCCCGCCGGTCACCGGCTCGCCCGCAAGCGGCGCATCCGATGGAGCGATTTCCACAATGAGTCGCTGGTGCTCATCCATCCCAGCGCGCAACATGGCTACTACGATGCGTTTTTTGCCGCTTGCGCCAAGGCAGGCGCCAAACCGCGCCCGGCCCAATATGCCCACGATATTCAGACCAAAATGTGGCTCATCTCCGCCGGCTTCGGCATGGCGCCCACCACGGCCACGATCATGACGGTCAAACGCCCCGGGCTGGTCTTTCGCCGACTCCCCTCGGGCCTGCCAAAGGTGCAGACGGTCCTGGTTTGGCCCCGCCACGACGACTCACCGGTACTCGCGCACCTCCGCGCCTGCTTCAAACCCAAAATGAAGCTGAAATGAGACGCGTGCGCCCGGAACTGAGTTCCGCTAACGCAGACCGGTCGCGAGAAATCGATGGTTCGCAGGGCTGGTCTCGTATCGACCAATCCGGATAGGGGCATAACAAACAGAAAAATAATGAAAATAACAGTTGCATTCCGAAATCGAGTAGGATAGAAGTCTCCCGCAGTTAAGTGAAAGCCTGTATGAACATAGCAATCACGATTTGGCCGACGACGTTAGTCGCGCAAGCGACGCGTCATAACCGGTCGAGCCGGGGTTGCGCGTTTAACCTTGGCCCATCTATGGCGTATCTGGGGCAGGAACCCAAAGCCGATTTGGATCGACTGGAGGTAAGCAGGTAACGAAACGGACTGGAAGCTTTCAACACCCTGCTTACCGGAAAGTGAGCAGGGTTTTTTATTTTCCCGGCAAGCATGAAAGGCAAACAACGGCAACGAAAGGCTGACTGACTGTGACTAAGAGCAACGCGACGTCTAGATGATGTCTGTTGGCGCGAAACTGGTTTTGGCGAAGGCGAGCTTCGGCTTGCCACCGGCATGGTGCGCCCACGACCGGCCAGTGGCGCCGCCGGCGAACTTATCCCGGATTTTACATTTGAAGGGCTTCGGAGGAGGTGTGCCCCTAAACACCGAAACGTCCACCGCGAAAGACCCGTGGCTACGGAGTGACCAACCGTAACGGTGTTTGTTCTTTGTTGTAATGGCGCGGGCCTGGTGACCCACGTCGCCAGGCCCTTCTCCAATGAGCGTTACCAACGCTCCCATCATTTTCTGATCCGTAGCTCAAGCGCAGAGCGACTCGTTGTCCGCGGGTAGGCTGAGGGTGCGCCTCCCTCCGGGTCCGCCAATCTTCAACGGAGACCTGTTCCAAGGAACTATATCTCCGTTCCTACAGAACCAAGCCCCCGGCGCCCTGCCAAGTCCGCCGGGGCAACCAGCGCGTGGTGTAGCAGCAACATGCCCGGCCTGGGACCGGGTGATCGCAGGTGCAAGTCCTGCCGTGCTGACCATTTTTCAGAACTGCAAGCAGTCCAGCAAATTTTCGTCGCCAGGGAATTCGACCGCTTCGGGTTGGGAACGGGACCGCGCCTGGTGCTCGTTCACTCCGGCGCGCGCGGGTTAGGTGAAACCAACTTGGGCGCCCGGGTGGACGAGCATCAGGCGGCTGCCGGGGAGACCAGCTCTGAATGAAGAATTATGAATGCAGAATGTTGAAGGACCGCGGTGACGGTGTGGGGTCGAGGCTGCTGCATTTTTCATGCTGCTTTCTACATTTACCGTTGTTCTCAAAGGGTGATGACTTTTGCACGCCGCTCCACGAAGGCGGAGGTTCGTCCCGCAAGTCCACGTGAGAGCGCCAGTGCACCGGCTCTGTGCCCCGGCGGCCAGAGGGCGCGTTTTGTAAACGCGCAAACCTGGCCGTGCGCCGGCTCTCCGCACGAGTGCGACCAGCGGCCCCATTTCATGGTGACCGTGATGTAACAGTAGCGTCGCGCCCCATGACGGCGCTTGGGCCGGTGCGAATCCGGTTGCCCACCCCAATTCCGATCGCTGAAGCGTTCACGCCTCGTGCGAGTTTGCTTTCAGCCACGCAGCGTACCCTGACTCGCCAATCTCTCCTGCGGCGCGCGCGAAGGTGCGCACCACCGCCTCGGCGGTGTTCGCTTGAAAGAAGTAGTCGTTGATTTCCGGAAACAGGACCGCCACGGCGAAACTGATCCGTTAGCGTCCCTCCACGAACGGGTGGTTTCTCATCCGACCCAAACCGTAGCCGGCCGCGAGGTCGAAGCCACTTGGCTTGCCGTAAGCAAAAAGATTGTGCGGACGAGCGACCGCCTGTGCTGCGTTGCTCAGCCGTCTCAACGACGCTTGAGCATCGGATGCGTTTGTGACAGCTTCTTCCGCAGTTTTGTCTATGTCCGCATGTCGGCCCAATTCGTAACCTGGCCATGAAAGCCATCAGGACTTCGCGCGAACGCAGAGGGAGCCCGTGGACTGTGGCTGAGATTCGCCAATTGGGGCGCGTGCCGGATCGTGTTCTTGCTCGTCGCACTGGGCGCACCATCAAGGAAGTGGCGGCGGAGCGGCAAGCCCGCGCAATCTGCCTCAGCACCGGCCCTCGCCGGTGGACGGCTTCCGAAATCAAGCTGCTGGGAACGATGCCTGACCAGGACCTCGCCCAGCGTCTTCGTCGGCCCAGAGACACCGTCTATCGACAACGAAGATCGTTAAAAATTCCTGCATTCAAGCGCCGGCCAAAATTCAAATACTGGTCACCAAAGGAAATTCGTCTGCTGGGCACAATGCCGGACGAAGAACTTGCGGCCAGACTGAAACGCACGCTCAGCTCAGTCCAAAACGAGCGCTTCCTGCTTGGCATAACGATTTTTAACCCAAAGCTCAGAAAGTGGACGCCGCAGGAGGAAGCATTCCTCGGCACCGCTCCCGACGAGGAAGTTGCGCGGCGGATCAATCGCACGGTCATCAGTGTCGAATGGCGCCGCGAAAAACTTGGCATTGCGAACCCAGCCCCGCCCTTGGGCAACCGCTGGACGCCCGAGGAAGAAAAACTTCTGGGCACGGCTCCGGACGCTGAGATCGCGCGCGAATTGGACCGCACGCTCCTGGCGGTGGCGACCCGGCGGAGAGAGCTCGGTCGCCCCCCGTTCAACCCGCTGGTCCGGCCTTGGACCGAAGCCGAACTGAAACTGCCGGGAAGCGCGCCGGATCTGGAGGTCGCTCGTCTCCTGGGCCGCTCTGCCGACGCGGTGGCCGGGCAACGGCTCAAACTTGGCATCCATCGCCCCAACCCCAACTGCCGTCCCTACACTCCGGAAGAAGACCATCTGTTGGGGACGATGCCGGACGCCGAATTAGCCCGGAAGCTCGGACGCACGGCCTTGGCCGTGCAGGCGCGTCGAAGCAAGCTTGGCATCCCCATACTAAACCCTAAGCGCCGGGTATGGACCGGCGAAGAAAACGCCTTGCTGGGCAAGTTTACGGACAGCGAAGTTGCCGCCTGCCTCAAATGCCGCCGGGCGGCAGTCGCTCAACACCGTCGGCAATTGGGCGTTGCCCCGTTAAACCCGGCGCCTCCGTGCCGGTCGTGGACCCCGGAAGAAGAAAAGCTGCTCGGGACAGTACCGGATGAAGCGCTTGCGCCGCTACTAGGGCGCACTCGCTCCGCCGTTCATAATCACCGCTGGGAATTGGGCATTCCGGCGGCCCCTCGCGTCAAATCCCGCGCCTGGCCTTGGGAACAAGAGCAATTGCTCGGCACCGCTCCGGATAAAGAAATTGCCCGGAAATTGGGACGCAGCCTTTTTTCCGTCCGCCAGCGCCGGATCGCCCTGGGGATTCCCAAGGCGGACCACAAACGCCGGCCGTGGAGGCGCGAGGAGGACCTACTTCTGGGAACAATGCCGGACGGGGCCGTAGCCAAGCGCGTGGGACGCTCGTGCGGCGCGGTCAACCACCGTCGCCGCCAGCTCCGTATCTCGAAGTGTGGACGCAAGTTCCGCTCGTGGACGCCCGAGGAGGATGCTTTGCTGGGCACGGTGCCAGACAAGAAGCTTGGCCGCCGCCTCAAGCGCAGTTATGCAGCAATCGCGTCCCAGCGACAAAAAAAAGGCATCCCCCCTTGCCGGCCTCAAGACTGGCGCCCGGAGGACGACAAGATTCTGGGCACCCGCCCGGACGAGCAAATCGCGCTCTTGCTCGGCCGGACGAAGACCGCGGTGCGGTGGCGGCGCTCTGAGCTGGGCATTCCGAATCGAGCCGGCCGGAGGCGCCAAGTCTGGAACGAGGAGCAAGAGAAGCTTCTGGGCGTCCTGCCGGATGAGGAAGTGGCGCGGCGATTTACACGCACTCTAATCTCAGTCCAGGTCCGCCGTCAACGGCTGGGCATTCCAAGGCCAAGGCCTGGCGCAGCCTCGGGGGCCAAGCGGTAAGGCGTCTCGAGCAGCCGAAGTCCGCCGGCTTAACCCTCGCCAACCCGAACGACAGCGCCGGATCGAGTCCTGGTTCAAGCGCTTCGGATAGCCCGTAAAGCCGACGAAGATACTGTAGCCTCCGAGCAGGAGAACCTTCTCCGAAGGAAAAAGGACGGATGCAGAATGAAGAAACTATCTGCTGCGTTCTGTGTGACCCGGAAGGTTCTGCCATCCTCATTCTGCCTTCCCCCTTTTCCACAGGGTTGAGGTGTAACAGCGGCATCTCCGCCCGTGAAGCGGAGGGTCAGGGTGCGACTCGCCGCTTCCTGACCGGTGCCAGCCCGTGGCCACATGGGGTGCCGTCGCCTTCGATGGGCCGAATTTGGTCGGTTGACCGCTATTCAACCCAAGGAGGGCGTACCGCCTTGGCGGCCCCTTCTAGGGGACGCGGTTGATTTACAAATTGCTCTGCCAAGCATTAGCAGCGTGCCGGAAGGATTCACCAGAGGGTGACCAATTGAGCTGTTGGTTCCGTCGGCGAGACGCCGACGGGTGCGACCGAGACGGTCGCGCTCCCCTTTCCTTCGCGAAAGTTTCGGGCTGCTCCCATAACCAGTCTTGCGGCTTGCAATTCCCCCCGTGGAGTGTTAGAGACGCGTTGACATGCAAAACTCGATAAAGCGACGCTGGAACCTCTCGCTGTGGGCGGGATTTCTTTTCGTAGTCGGCGGGGTTCTGAGTTACATCCCCATCTTCGCGCTGTTTCCGATCACGCGAGATTTTCCGTGGGCGAACCTTTTGCTTTTTTTGGCGGGCGGAGTTCTGCTGGGTCGGGGTCTGCGACGGGCCTTTCGGCAGCCGGAACTCTATCGCGGTAAAATTCTCGGCTCCTTCCTGACCGCGCTCAGCGTGGCGGCAGTGAGTTTGTTCGTGTTCGGCATTTTCTACATGTTCAGGCAGGTGCCGGCTTCGGCGGCAGCGCCGCGGGTTGGACAGAAGGCGCCGGATTTCACCTTGCCGGATCTAAACGGCAAACCGGTGGCGCTTGCGGAGCTTCTTACCTCACCGCCGCCCGGCGCGGCCAGCGCAAAAGCCAGCGGCGTCTTGCTGATTTTTTACCGCGGCTACTGGTGACCGCTTTGCAACTCCGAGTTGCGGAGTTTTCAGCAGCGGCTCCCGGACTTCAACACGCGCGGCATCCGCGTGGCCGCCATCAGTGTTGACGCGCCGGAGGTCAATCGCCGGCACTGCCAAAAGTTGGGCTTCACTTATACCTTCCTATCCGACTCGAAGGCCGAGGTCATCCGGCGTTACGATCTCCTGCACCCAGGCGGCGGACCGAAGGGCAGCGACGTCGCCCGCCCCGCCGAATTCCTGATTGACGCGACCGGCGCGATCCGCTGGGTGAACCTGACCGAGAGCCTCGCCGTTCGCGCGCGCCCCGACCAGGTGCTCAAGGCCTTCGATGAATTAAAGTCGCCTTCGCCAGCCGGGGCGGGGATACAACCTTCGGATTTGTTGTTCGGCGCTAGCGCTTCGATGGGCCTTTGATTATTGGCTCATCTGGTCAACGCCCCAGCAGAGGCGATGAGCAACGCCAAGGCAATCGTCCAGCGTCTCACTTCCAACGGCTTCACTCTGGCCAAGCCGACCCACTGCGGCTTGCCCGACGTAGTCAGTTTCCAAACCGCCGAACCTGCTGCTCGTTCTGCGGAAGGCGGGTAAGCCGGCCATTAACGCCGACGTAAGCGGCGTGAACGAAAACCATCGCTCTGACTTGTGAGCGTCTCCGCGCCTGCCAGTCAAAAAGGCGGTGGGTAGGTCGCGGGCGATCTGGCTACGACTTGAGCACGTATTTTGTGAGCTTCACAGGGTCTGTGCCCTTCTTTACTCGCAAGACGTAGCCGTCCTTGCCTTTCGTTACCCTAACATGCCAATAGAAGCGATCTTCGCTTTCCGTCCTGTGACACCGGTCAAGCCAGGGCACGAAATCCATAGCGGGAATGAGCAAAATCGATTCCTTCGAGCCGCAGCCGAGCGCGACGAAAGCCTGCTGGTAGCTCTGGAGTAAGTCGCGCTGGTGAGGATGAAAGGCGAACCAGTAGTCGGAATACGTTGCTTTCCTATACTCGCGTGAGTTGATGCAAATAACCAAAAGCTTTTCATCCGGTGAGGAATAAATCGCGAACGATCGCTTAACCAGAGACTGGCGCAGATGATCTTCGACCCGAGCAGCGCAGGCCTCTCGGAAGTTCACCGGAGTAAATTTGGGCTTGTGCTGATCGCCTTCGCCTTCGTCTGCCTCCGCGGCGAGTTCCTCCTCCTTCTTGACGTCCTCCGCCGTCGAGAAAACCAGATCAATGATTCCGTCCACCTTGGTGAATTCTTGAGGCATGAGAACACGCCGAATCTTGTCCATCATTTTTGGATCTTCAAGTTCCTCCTTCAACTGCATCAGCCGGAGCAAACCGTCAATGCTGATGAGCCGAATATCCCAAGCGTGACGGGAGCCGCGAACTTGAGCTTCAAGATCGCCGGTGTTGCTGCGACCCACGATAAGCAGGATGGAGCAGTTTGGCTCCTTCACCCTCTGCTCGGCGATGAGGTTTCGTCGGTAGCTGGCAACTGTGTCCAAATCAATGCGGTAGGCGTCGGTTGTCTTCACTTCCATGACAAGCGCGTTCCTGTCCGGCGAAATCCAGAGGCCATCGAAGCCAACTTCACCTGGCGTTCCCCGATATCTGCCCTGCTCGACGCGGAAGCCCAGACGCTTTCCAACTTCGTTGATAACATCCTGCAACGCAAAGCCACCACCCTCGAATTTGTCGGTCAAACATTCGCCTGCGTATCGAGAGAGAAAGCTGGACGGAACGAGCGCGAGAAAGTCGCGGAGCTCCTTGGACGCCGGTCCGCCGTCTCGCAGCTTGCCTTCGCCCGCGAAGCCGATGACCTGTTGGATATGTTTCGCGCGAATTTCTTTCTGCGCGGTTTTCCAAAGCTCGGTGAGCGCCATAGACAGCTTGGTTGTTACGTGTTTGGCGACTCATTGTCGAGCTTGGAAAGGCCGCGTGACGGCAATTCGCTTTTGCTTGTCGCGTTGGCCGAGCAGCTCTCGCCGCGGCCTGCAAAGGCGCTGGCGCGCGGCCACCAAAAGGCCGTTGGAACTCCTTCTCGGAATTCCATTACAAACGCGGACTTAACATCAGAGCCTCTGCCGCATTGCGGGCTTGGCTGTTACGAACGCTCAGCCTGGCGCGGAATGAACCAATTCCCGCATCGCTTTTCCTATTTCCAGAGTGCTCGCTTGAATTCCCGCTTGAATCCGATATGCCTATATCGGTTCGTGACATGAGAACTCACCAGCAAATCGATCAGCGCAGCCTGGCGATGGCGAAGGCGATCGTGGCCAGGATTGACAACGATCCAGCCAGGGCCGGCCTGGCCAGGGCCAAGGCGACGTGCCAGCGCTGGTTTCGCCAGCGCCCGATGCCGGCCATCCGCGAATGGCTGGAGATCCTCGAAAGGCCGTGGGAGGAAATCCGCGCCTTGCTGCTCGATGAATCGGAACGGGGCCAGCGATTGCGTCAGAGCGATCCATTCTGCGGCATCCTGACACCGCAGGAACGCTGGGAGATCTATCGCGCGCACCATGAGGCGGCCTGACCTCGAACATATCATCCGCGCGGCGGGCAGCATTGCCGACGCACGACAAATCGTAATCATTGGCAGCCAAGCGATTCTCGCCAGTTTCCCAAATGCGCCTGCCGAGTTGACGGTCTCCCAGGAGGCGGATGCGTATCCGCTGGAGGCACCGGAGAAGGCGGACCTGATTGATGGCTCGATTGGCGAGAAATCGCCATTCCACGAGACCTTTGGCTATTACGCCCACGGCGTCGGGCCGGAGACCGCCGTGCTGCCGGCGAATTGGAAGAGCCGACTCGTGCCGGTGCAGAACGAGAACACGCGCGGCGTCACCGGGCTCTGCTTAAGCCCCGTGGACCTCGCGGTCAGCAAACTGGCCGCCGGGCGGGACAAGGACGTGGCGTTCGTCACTGCGATGTTGCGCCACCGGATGGTCACGGCGCACCAAATTCAAGCTGTTCTCGCTGAAGTTGCCGACGCGCGGCTTCAGACAATTCGAGCGCGATTGGAGCGGTGTGAAGCGGAAGCTGCTGGTTAAGCGCTTAGTTCGAGGAGGTCAAACGGCCTTCCGCAATCGGCCCTCCGAATCACGAAATCCGAGGTCAATTCACACGCTTGTTAACTTGGCGCCTATGAGAATCAACGGTCCCGCCCGCCCGCTAGGCTGCACTTGACGGCGGTTTGATTCCGTACCAGCAGTCCGAGCAGGCCATCCAGCAAGTCGCTGCTGGCGTTGGCGCCGATGACGGCCACGTCGGGGACGATCCGCACGTTGCGCTCGCCAACGATTTGGATGTATGCATCGGGCGAACAGCGCGGCGGCCACACATGGAGGTGTTCGCTGGCCGCCGTTACAAAAGGAAATGGCGAAGCAATGGCACAAAGAGATTGGCGCTCCCGCAAGCGGGATGAGGATTCGTCTAGCGAATCAGTCCTGACGCCCCGGACAAAGATCTCGAACCCGGTATTTGGACCCGTGCTCTTCGCTTCGCCGTTTCTATTGCTACGCAAAAGGGCAAGAAAGGCAAGTACTAAATTGGCGACAAATAGGGAGGGATTCAGTTTGGCTGCCCCAAAAGATGGACTGATGGCGCGGGAGCGGCGGCTCAACGGACGGGTCAGGCGGCTTCGCGAGCGAGATTCTAATCAAGGATTTTCCGCGGCGCGAAAACCGGTGCCGGCCAGGACTGCACAGACCTGGCTGCGGCGGTTCAACTCCGCCTTCGCGCCGCGTTGGCTTGCAAGCATTGCAGGGTTGCCATGGTAGCTGACACGGCGGTGGATGGGCGGTGTCGCTCATCCATAAAATGCAAGCCGTCTGGAATTGGAAAGTGTTCGTGGCAGCACGACGAGGGCTGCGCCCGGACCCGTGGTCAAATGGAAAACGACCTTAGAGCCGCGGAGCAGAAAGTGCTCGCAAAGCGGCACGGTTTATGATAGAAGGGTGTCCCATCACGCTCGTCTATGAAACGGCACCGCTTCATTTTGACAAATGGTGACCGGTTCAGGGCGGGGAAATAAAAGGCATCATGAAGGCAGAAATCCTGGCGGGGCGGAGAACGCAATGGTCGAGCGTCCTCGCGTGTTCAAAACTCTCCCGGACCGCTCTTTGGCTCTGCCTGGTGCTGGGGAGCGCGGGCTTGAGCCGGGCGGACGGCGTGGTGACGAATTGCGCCGAGAGCGATTTGCGCGCCGTGCTCAGCGGCGGTGGACCGGTCACGTTTGCCTGCGACGGCGTTATCGGGTTATCCGGTCCACTGGTTATCAGCAACAACACGACAGTCGATGCGGCCGGGCATGAAGTGACGATCAGCGGCGGCAATGGCGTGCGCTTATTCGAGATTAAACCGGGTGCGGCCCTCGTGTTGAACCATCTGTCGCTGGCGGGCGGATTGGCGCGCGGGACAAATTCGTCGGTCGGCAACGGCAGCGGGGGCGACGGCATGCGCGCGGGACAAATTCGTCGGTCGGCAACGGCAGCGGGGGCGACGGCATGGGAGGGGCGGTCTGGAACCAGGCCGGGACGTTGGAAGCGACCGATTGTGTTTTTACAAATAATAGCGCTTTCGGCGGCACCGGCGGACCGGGCGTGAGCGGGACCATCGCGTTCAACTTCGGCGGCGGGGGCTTCGGCGGGGCGATTTACAACGATGCGGGCGTGTTGCGGCTGACGAACGTGGCGTTCAGCGGTAACGCCGCCCAAGGAGGGCAAGGAGGGCCCGCGCCATCCCCGGCTCCATCGAAAGGCGGTAGCGGCGGCCCTTCGATCGGCGGGGCTATTTATAGCCGCACCGGTCTGGTGACAATTGCGAATTGTCGCTTTATCAGCAATTCGGCGCCGGCCAGCGTTCCGGGTCCGGCCAATGGTTATAATCCGAGCAGCGGCGCGGCGGTCGCCGGCGCCTTATATTGTAATGCGGGAACGACGCTCATTTTCGACACCCGGTTCGAGCGCCAGTCGGTCGGTGGCGGCCGCTGGTTTTGCAATGCCGCGGCGGGCGCGCTTTTCCAAGCGGCCGGGTCGCTCTCGATCAGCGGCGGCAATGGCGTGCGCTTATTCGAGATTAAACCGGGTGCGGCCCTCGTGTTGAACCATCTGTCGCTGGCGGGCGGATTGGCGCGCGGGACAAATTCGTCGGTCGGCAACGGCAGCGGGGGCGACGGCAT
>WNGL01008383.1_pt1 | contig 12093 bp, 10 predicted proteins | sample 5400591 | NCBI WGS metagenome assembly WNGL01 (sample SAMN13153377, study PRJNA577476) | soil metagenome | isolation source: 80 cm soil or saprolite under Garry oak tree replicate 1 | place: USA:California | collected 2016-06-15
GGCCGGCTGCGACAGCCAGGCTGCCGCGGCCGGCCGCCGCGCTGCCCGCAATGTCGGACCGGCAGCTGGCCGGGCAGCGGATCATCTACAGCTACAGCGGCCTGACGCCGCCGGCCCGGCTGCTGCGGCGGATCCGGAATGGCCAGGCTGCCGGGGTCATCTTCTTCGCCGGCAACATCGCCAGCCGGGCGCAGATCAGGCAGGTAGCCGCCGAGCTGCAGCAGGCGGCGCTGAGCAATCGCAACCCGGTGCGGGAGCCGCTGCTGCTGATGACCGATCAGGAGGGCGGCGCGGTCCGCCGTCTGCCCGGCGCTCCTTACCTATCGGAAAAGCAGATCGGCGAGTCGGCACAGCCGGGCGCCGAGGCAACCAAGGCCGGCACCGGCGCCGGGCTCAACCTGCACGGCGTCGGCCTGAACGTCAACCTCGCGCCGGTTCTTGACGTGTACCGCGTGGCGGGCAACTTCATTGACGAGTTCGGGCGCTCCTACAGCATGGATCCGACCGTGGTCTCCGCGCTCGGCGCCGACTTCATCACCGCGCAGCAAGCCGAGGGCGTGGCGGCCACCGGCAAGCATTTCCCCGGCCTCGGCGCGGCCAGCAGGTCGCAGAACACCGACGAGCGTCCCGTCACGCTGTACCTGTCCAGCCACACCATCCAGACGGTCGACGAGTTGCCCTACCGGGCGGCGATCGCGGCCGGGGTGAAGCTGGTCATGGTGTCCTGGGCGGCTTACCCGGCGCTCGGCTCGCACCGCCCGGCCGGACTGTCATCCAAGATCGTCCAGGGTGAGCTGCGCCAGCGGCTCGGCTTCACCGGCGTCACGATCACCGACGCGATAGGGGCGGGCGCGCTGGTGAATTACGGCAGCACCGGCCATCGCAGCGTGCTCGCGGCAACGGCCGGGATGGACCTGCTGCTCTGCGCCAGCCAGCACGTCGGCCAGGGCATCCAGGGCCTGGACGCGCTGCTCGGCGGCTACCGCGGCGGCGCGCTGGACAAGGCAGCCTTCCGGGCCGCCGCGCAGCGAGTCATCGCGCTGCGGGCCAGCCTGGCCGGCTAGGCGGCCAGGCGAGCGGGCCGGGCAAGACCAGCCGGGGGAGACCTGGCCAGCGCGGACCCGATGAAGTCGGTGATCGCCTGGTCATGGACCCAGCACCACCGGTACCAGCGGCGGTATCAGCGCGCTATCGCCGACCCGGCCAACGCGCAGCTGGAGTTCGTCCGGCTGCAGGCGCCCGGCCAGGTCACCGCGCTGATCGCGCGGGTCCGCGCGCAGGCCGCCGCCGAGGTCAGCGGAGGGACATGGCGTCGATGCTGGCCATCTCGCCGGCCTCCAGCGAGAAGCGCATCAGGTCGATGTTGGCCGCGATCCGGCCGGGGTCGGCCGACTTGGGGATCACCGTGATCTGATGCTCGACGTGCCATCGCAGCACGACCTGGGCCGGCGTCACGCTATGCCGGGCGGCGATCTCGGCGAGCACGGGACTGCGCAGGCTGGTGCCCTTCAGCGGGCTGTAGCCTTCGACCACGACGTGTCTCTCGCGCAGCGCGGCGAGCAGCTTCGGGTCGTGCCGGGACGGGCTCCACGGGATCTGGTTCACCGCCGGCGCCTCGCCGGCCGCCTCGGTTAGCTGATCGATCTGGGCGATGGAGTAGTTGCTGACGCCGACGGCCCTGGCCAGCCCCTCGGCGGATAGCGCGAGCAACTCCCGCCACACCGCCGGGCTGGCGGATCCGTGCGGCGGCCAGTGCACCAGCCACAGGTCCACGTAGCCGGTATCCAGCGCCCGCAGGCTGGCGGCCAGGGTAGCCCGCTCGCGCCCGGCCCCCTCGCCGGGAAGCTTGGTGGTGATGAAGATGTCCTTGCGGTCCAGGCCGCTGTCGCGGATGGCACGGCCGACCTCTTTCTCGTTGCGGTACATCGTCGCGGTGTCGATGTGCCGGTAGCCGCAATCGAGCGCGGTGCGCACGGCCCGGTAGGCCTCGCTGCCCCGCAGCTGCCAGGTGCCGAAGCCGACGAGGGACATGACGACCCCACTGGCCAGCGTCACGCCGGGAATCTCACGATGTTCTGACATGCTGCCCATTCTGCCGGCCGTACCCTGCGGCGGATCTCCCGCACCCGCCAGTGCGCCGCTCAGCCCGCGGGCCCGACATGATCATGTCCACCTTCGCACCATCCATCACATTCACCACGACAGCCTCAAGGTCCAACCTTGATCGCACCTGGCCCCCGCCCCGTGCACCGCATCAGTCACAGCAGTCTCAAGATCAAATTAGTGGTTAAGAATTGTCCGGCGGGAACCGGACGGATGTTAACCGCTATTGAGATACGAGGCGTCGGACCGCCCGGATGGCGGGTCCGGCAGCATGTGCCGTCTCGTCGTCCGGCAGCATGTGCCGTCTTGTCTCAGCAGACGCCGGTGCCGGTGGTGGCGGTCAGGTCGGCCAGCAAACCGGTCAGCCGCAGGGTGACCGGGCCGGCCTTGCCCGAGCCGATTGTCCGGCCGTCCAGGCTGATGACCGGCGTGATCCCGCCCATGGTGCCGGTGACGAACATCTCGTCCGCGGTGTAGAACTCGGTCAGGCTGTAGTCGCCGGTCCGGTGCGGGATCCCGGCGCCCGCGGCGAGTTCGAGCACGGCCGCCCTGGTGATGCCCTCCGGGCAGGCCGCCGCGGTCGGCGTCGCCAGCATGCCGCCGGTGACGCAGAAGATGTTCGTGGCGTTGGTCTCCGCGACGAAGCCGCGGTGATCCAGCATGACCGCATCGTCCGCGCCCGCGGCATTCGCCTCGATCTTGGCCAGGATCGAGGTCAGCAGGTTGTTGTGGTGGATCTTGGGATCGAGCGAGTCCGGCGGCGTCCGGCGGACGCTTGAGGTGATCAGCGAAATGCCGGACTGATCGTAGACCGGCGGCTTGTGCTCGGCCAGCACGATCAGGGTGGGACCGGACTGGTTGAGCCGCGGGTCCATGCCGCTAGTGATCTTGACGCCCCGGGTGAGGGTCAGCCGGATGTGCACGTTGTCGGTCATCCCGTTCGCCTGCACGGTCCGGCGGATTTGCGCGGTGATCTCCTCATCAGACGGGATCGCGGCGAACGCCAGCGCGGTGGCCGAGCGGCGGAGCCTGGCCAGGTGCTCGTCGAGCCGGAAGATCCGGCCCTGGTAGAGCCGGAGCCCCTCCCAGACGGCGTCACCGCCCTGGACGGCAGAGTCGAACGGGCTGACGGCGGCCTTGGCCCGGTGCACCAGCAGGCCGCCCACGCTGACGATCAGGTCACGGTTGCGCTCGTCGAAGCCTTGCAGCACGGGTTCCTCCTGGCTCACGGCCGGATGCGGTGCGCTGACAGTTCCTCGTAGAACGGCCGGCAGCGCTCGGCCAGCGGCTCCAGCCCGGGCGGCAGCTCGGCGGCCTGCTCCAGATACGGGCCGAAGCCGGTGGACCGCCACACCCGGTCGTACCAGTAGCGGGCCCAGACGCCGTCGGTGTCCCGCGGGCCGGCCGGCCAGGACAGCATCGCCGGGTCGAACGCTACCCCCAGGGCGTCGCAGAGCGCGCGGAGCATGGGCTCCGGCTGCTGCAGGATGTCGCTGGAGTCCACTACCGGCCCGCCGAACATCCGGAAGATTTCCACCTGCTGGGCCAGGCCCAGGTCGTCGAGCACCGGCTGCGTCCTGACCTTGACGTAGGACGCGAGCAGCTGCCGTGGATCCCGGATGAGGTAGGCGTGCCGCAGCGCGCGCAGCGCGCTGCGGTCCACCTCGGGCAGCAGGTGGTGGGTCATGTGCTTGGCATAGAAGACTGTCTTGCCTGCCGGGAACGGGGCCTGCGTGAGGTCGTCAATGACCGCGCGCCATCCGTTATTCATGGTCTTGATTACCTCGTCGCGGCCGGGATGCGGCGCGCCGGTCCTGGATAGGTAAAACCCGTACAGCGGCTCGTCGATGACCACGGTGTCGGGCCTGCTGCTCCAGGCGCGCATCAGTGCCGTCGAGATCGTGCGCGGCCCGGACCACATGGCGATCCGGGCGGGAGTCACAGCACCACCACCGAGCGGAGCACCTCCCCGCGCTGCATCTTGGCGAACGCGTCCTCGACCTGGCCGAGCGCGATCGTCTCGGACACGAACTTCTGCAGCGGCAGCCGGCCCTGCAGGTGCAGGTCGACGAGCATCGGGAAGTCGCGGCTCGGCAGGCAGTCGCCGTACCAGGACGACTTGAGCGCCCCGCCGCGGCCGAAGAAGTCGAGCAGCGGCAGTTCCAGCCGCATGTCCGGGGTCGGAACGCCGACCAGGACGACCGTGCCGGCCAGGTCGCGCGCGTAGAAGGCCTGGGTGTAGGTTTCCGGCCGGCCTACCGCCTCGATCACGACGTCGGCGCCGTTCCCCTCGGTGAGTTCCCGGATGCCCTTGACCGGATCGGCTTCCCGTGAGTTGATCACGTCGGTGGCGCCGAAGCCGCGGGCCCATTCGAGCTTCCCCGGGTCGACGTCGACCGCGATGATCTTCCGCGCGCCGGCCAGGCTGGCGCCGAGCACAGCCGCGTCACCGACTCCGCCGCAGCCGATCACGGCCACCGAGTCGCCGCGGCTGACACCGGCCGTGTTCAGCGCGGCGCCGAGGCCTGCCATCACGCCGCAGCCGAGCAGGCCGGCCACCTCGGGCCGGATGGCCGGATTCACCTTGGTGCACTGGCCCGCGGCGACCAGGGTCTTCTCGGCGAAGGCGCCGATGCCGAGCGCGGGGGATAGCCCGGTGCCGTCGGCGAGGGTCATCTGCTGGGCCGCGTTATGGGTGGCAAAGCAGTACCAGGGGCGGCCACGCCGGCAGGCCCGGCACTGACCGCACACCGCGCGCCAGTTCAGGATGACGAAGTCGCCAGGCTGCAGGCCGGTCACGTCGCTGCCGACGGCCTCCACCAGGCCGGCCGCCTCGTGCCCGAGCAGGTAGGGGAAGTCGTCGCCGATGCCGCCCTCGCGGTAGTGCAGGTCGGTGTGGCAGACGCCGCAGGCCTGCACCTTTACCAGCGCCTCGGCTGGCCCCGGGTCGGGCACGGTGACCGTCGTGATCTCTACCGGGGCGCCCTTGGCACCGGCGATGACTCCCCTGACCTCATGTGCCATCGGGCCATGCTCCTCTCGTCCCAACCCGAACGGCTGCTTCGCGGTCGGCCGGTCACGCCGCAAGCTTCGGGTGGGGCTGATCATAATCCCGGGCCTGGCACCCGGTCAGAAGCCGGTGCTGCCGTCGATGCGCTCGCGCAGCAGGTCGGCGTGGCCGTTGTGCCGCGCGTACTCCTCGATCATGTGCACGTAGACCCACCGGAGCGATATCTCGTTGCCCCGCTGGGTGATGAAGGTGTGGTCCAGCGAATGCGCGGAGACCGCCCGCCGGGCGAGTTCCCACTCCAGGGTCAGCGCCGCGTAGTCCTTCTCGGCATTGGCCGCGTCCGCCTCATCGAATGCGGCGTCCGGCCTGTCCTCACGCCAGTAGAGGTAGTTGACCGTCTCGCGATTTGCATGCCGGCGGAACCAGGAACGCTCGACATCGGCGTTATGCCTGATCAGGCCGAGTAGCGACAAACTGGAAGGCGAGACGGCACGCAGGGCCAGTTGCTGGCCGGTGAGGCCAGCGCACTTCCACAGCAAAGTCGTGCGGTGGTAATCGAGCCAGCCTTCCAGCATCGAACGCTCGCCGGCGATGAACGGTTCCTCGATCCTGGTGATCTCCGGAGCGACCCAGGTCATGTCCCTCCCCTAACCTCAGGGACCCTGCCACTGTGGATGTTTGCCAGCGGGACGCGCCCGCGGGCAGGCGCATGCAGGCTAGCGGCGGGCGTCAATAGGCGCGCCCGAAGATGACTCTCTTGCCGTACGCGGACGGCCGATCGCAGCGCACGCAGCGGCCGGTATCCGGCTCGCCGTCCAGCGGGATGCAGCGCGGCGTCGCGCCGGTCTCGGCCTTGATCTCGTCCTCGCAGTCCGGCTCGCCGCAGTGCAGTGCCAGCGCCCAGCCGCCCCGGACGGCCTCGGTGAATTCCGGCCACGAACGGACAACAAAGGTGCGGTCGTCACGGAACTCGGTGGCCCGGCGGAGCAGCAACTCACCGAACGCGTTGAGCTCGGCCTCCAGCCGCTGCGGCGCGGCATCGAGCGCGACCTGCTCCTTGCCTGCGCCGAGCCGCCTCGCCATCAGCGCGCTGCCGGATTCCAGGTCGCGGGGCCCGAGCTCGAGCCTGATCGGCACGCCCCGAAGCTCCCACTCGTTGAACTTGAACCCGGGCGACAGCTGCGGCCGGTCGTCCACGCGCACCCGGATCCCCGCCGTAGCCAGCCGGGCTGCCAGGTCCCTGGCGGGCGGCAGCACCCGGGCCTCCTGGCCGCCGCGGCCGATGGGCACGATCACGACCTGGTATGGGGCCAGCCGCGGCGGCAGCACCAGGCCCTTGTCGTCACCATGCGTCATGATCAGGCCGCCGATGATGCGGCTGCTCATGCCCCAGGATGTCGTGTGGCAGAACTCAAGCTCGCCGTTCTCGGCGGCGTACTGGATGCCGAACGCGCGGGCGAAGTTCGTCGCCATGTAGTGCGAGGTGCCCGCCTGCAGCGCGCGGCCGTCGCGCATCATGCCCTCGATGGTGAACGTCCGCGCCGCGCCTGCGAAGCGCTCGCCCGGGGTCTTCTCGCCGGGCACCGTCGGCATTGCCGCCATTTCGCTGGCGACGTCAAGGTAGAACCCGAGCGCCAGCATCGTCTCGCGGATCGCATCGGGCTCGCTCGCGTGCGCGGTGTGGCCTTCCTGCCAGAGGAACTCCGTCGTCCGCAGGAACATCCGCGGCCGCATTTCCCAGCGCACGACGTTGGCCCACTGGTTGAGCAGCAACGGGAGGTCGCGGTACGAGCTCACCCATTTCGCCATCATCTCGCCGACGATCGTCTCTGACGTGGGCCTGATGACCAGCGGCTCATCGAGGTCCTTGCCGCCCGCATGGGTGATGACCGCGAGCTCGGGAGCGAAGCCCGCGACGTGCTCGGCCTCCCTGCGCAGGTAGCTTTCCGGGATGAGCAGCGGGAAGTACGCGTTAGCGTGTCCGGTGTCCTTGATCCGCCGATCAAGATCGGCCTGCAGGAGTTCCCAGATCCGGTAGCCGTAAGGGCGGATGACCATGGTGCCGCGGACCGGCCCGCGGTCGACGAGTTCCGCGCGAAAGACGATTTCGTTGTACCAGGCGGAGAAATCCTCGCTCTGCGGGGTCACGCCGCGTTCGTCCCGGACCACCTCTCGAGGTTACACAGCCGGCCCGCGGCCGAACTGGCCAGATCGTCCAATCCAAGATCAGTTTTCAGAGAACGGTTGCGAGATGGGGATCTCTGACTACTTTTGCCGCAATTATCATCTTCGCGAGCCTTGTAATGGCTGGCCCTGTTATGGCTGGTGCCGTTTGGCTGGCCCCGTTCGGCTGCCGCTGCGGGCGGGGCGGCGGCGCAGCGGGTCGGCGCCCGCGCAGCTCGCCGCGCGTGCCCATGCTGGCGGATCTCATGCGGGCAGGGCGGATGTTGCCGCATGATGTAGTGATCGCGATCGGGCACATGCCGCGCTGGGCACATGCCGCGCCAATGTCAGGAGTGACTCGGTTCATGAGTAGCGGATGGCCGCAGGACCAGCAGGAGTTGCGCTGGCCGCGGTCGCCGCACGACGATGCCTGGCCGCCGGCCGGCGACGTCGGCCGCGACCGGCCGGAGCCGTACGCCGCGGGGCGGGAAGGCGCAGACCCCTGGGCGGCGGGTCAGGGCTTCGGGGATCCGTGGGGCGCCGGGAATGCCGCCCCGGGCTCCTGGGACGCGGCGCCCGCCGCGGATGCGGGGCCAGGCGGCGGTGCCTGGAACGGCGGGCACGCAGCCGGACGAAGGGCTCAACACGGCCGCCAGGCCGTGCTGCCATCACGGCAAGACCAACCGCCGCCCCGGCAAGACCAACCGCCGCCCCGGCAGGACCGGCCGCCGCCCCGGCAGGACCGGCCGCCGCCCCGGCAGGACCGGCCGCCGCCCCGGCCAGCGCAGCAGCCAGACCGGCAAGACCGGCCGCCGCCCCGGCAGGACCGGCCGCCGCCCCGGCCAGCGCAGCAGCCAGACCGGCTGCCTGGCTTCGGCCTAGAAGGCGACGAGGAATACGACTGGTACCGCTACCTGAGTCATGGCGGCAGCCCGCCCAGTCATTCCGCCGATCCGGCCGGCGCCGCCAGCCCTGCGGCGGTCGGCGCTGGCCCCCTGGCCGCCCGCGCCGAACCTGCGCCGCGCGCCGCCCGCAAGAACCGGGATGAGCGCAAGAACCAGGAAGAACGCAAAGACCGGGAAGAACGCAAACACCGGGATAAACGGAAAACTCGTCGCGAACGCAAGAACCGCGGCCCGGACGACGGCCCGCTGACTGCATGGCAATCCGACGGAGGCGAGACGGCCCGGCCGGACGAAACCGGCCCGCAGTGGGTCGGCGGGCCCGCGGCCTACGCTGGCCCGTCGGCCGGCGCTGGCCCGTCGGCCGGCGCTGGCCCGGTGGCCGGGGCTGGTTACCGGCAGCCGTCGTACCCCCCTGGGCAAGCTTTCCAGCCAGAGCAGACTGGCCCGCAGCGGGGCGGCGGGGCTGCGGCCTACTCCGGCTGGCCGGGTGGCACCGCCGACACCGGCCCGGGTGACGGCTGGGGTGCCTATCCGGGTTCGGCTGCGGCCGGGCCGGGGCCGGCGCCTTCCGCTGCCGGCTTCCGGCAGCCGTCGTACCCGGGGCCGGCCCGGCGGCCGGACCAGGCCGGCCCGCAGCTGGGGAGCGGGCCGGCGGGCTATTCTGGCTGGCCGGGCAATGCCGCCGACACCGGCCCGGGTGCCTATCCGGGTTCGGCTGCGGCCGGACCGGGGCCGGCGCCTTCCGCTGCCGGCTTCCGGCAGCCGTCATACCCGGGGCCGGCTGCAGCCCCGCAGGTCCCGGTGAGCCCTGGCCGCTGGCCAGGCCGCAGCCCGGACGCTGGCCCTGGCACGCAAAATTTCCCTGTTCAGGTATCTGCAACGCAGGCATACGCGCCGCGAGGCTATGCGCACCCCGCGGATGCGGCGGACGGCTACGAGGCCGGCGGCCACGAGTTCGTCCCCGAGCAGCCCGCCGCCGCGGCAGCCGCCAAGCGGCCGAAGAAGCGCGGCAGGAAGGCGCTCCGCCCGTCGGCCGCACGTGCAGTTCGCCGCGCCGCGCATCCCGACGTGCAGGCACGCGCGACAATGGTCGCCGCGGCCGGCGGCACCGGCAGCGCCGCCCTGGTCGCGCCTCCGGACGTTGCCGAACGGCAAGTCCAGCCGGCGCAGCCCGTTCGCCCAACCCGGCCGACTGGGCCTGAAGGCCCCGTAAATCCTGAATTTCGAGTTCGGCCGGAGCGGACAGCCCGCCCGGCAGGGCCAGCTGAGGCGGGTCGGCGAGGCGGCGCCGAGCGCCCGGCCAGGGCCGGCCAGCCGGCTGGACCAGACCAGGCCGGGCGGCCGAGCCAGGCAGGTCCCGCCCGCAGCGGGAAACGGCTGCGCCGCCGGGTGCTCTGGCTCACGGCCGGGGTAGTTGTCATCGTCGTGGCTGCGGCCGCGTTGCTGCGCCCGGGCTCAGGACCGGCCCATGTCCTGGTAACCCCGGCCAGGCTCGGTGCCTATGCCAAGGAGCCGCGTCTCGCCAAGGCGATGGATGCAAGCCAGCTGCAGCAGGAGGTCGTGACCAAGAGCGCGGGCGAGGCGAAGCACGTGGTGTATGCCGTCTATGAGGACAGCACTGGCGCCGCGGCGCGTTCCGGCCCGCAGATCATCCTGTTCATCGGCGGGAATCTAACCGGCACCTCACCGGCCGGTTTCATCAGCAGCTTCATCGGCGAGGCCAGGGGCGCGCAGCGAACCAGCGCCGGATCGATGGGCGGCGAGGCGGCCTGCGTTTCCCGGATCCCTGGCAGCGTCGCTGAGTGCGCCTGGGCGGATAACGACACCTTCGGCGTGGTGGCATCGCCAACGCTGAGCGTCTCCGCGCTGGCGGCGGAGCTGCGTGCCGCCCGGCCCCAGGTGGAACGTCCGGCCGGGTAGCCGACGGGCTGTCAGGTTCCCTGGCGATGCGCCGGTGCTGTGCCCGGCCGGTGAGCTGTTGCTGCGCCCGGCCGGTGAGCCGGTCCTGCGCCCGGCCATTCATCTGCACTGCTGGCCGGATGACCTAGTCGCCGGGCGGGCCGTTGCCGTCCTGCGGCCGCTGCGGGCGGAGCGACAGCCTCGCGATAGCGATCGTGATGGCCACGGCGAGCACGACCAGGCCGGCCAGCTGCCCGCCGATCAGGCGCGGGTTGAGCGGCAGCGTGTCAGCGGCGGGTATCGCCTTGATCGCCCGCGAGTGCTTGCGCCCTAGCACCGCGCCGCCTGATGGAGGGCTGGTCGAGGGCTGCGGGGAGACAGTGGGGAACAGCCCTGCCGGGCTGGCCGCGCCGGCCGACGCGGCGGGCGCCAGCGGGACCGGAGGCAGCGCCGGTACCGGGGCCGCGCTGGGTGTCGGGCTCGCTGGCGCCGGGCTCGCGGGCGCGCGGGTAGAGACGATCTTGACCGAGCCTGCCGCCCTGACAGTGGTGGCACCCTTCGCCTTGGCCTTCGCGGTGAGCCTCACGCGGCGGCCCGGATGCGCGGCTTTGTGCACCTTGACCCGGGCTTGCAGTTCGTCCGCCCGGCCGCGCGGCAGGTCGCCGAGCGCGCAGGTAGCCCCGCTGGGGTTGGGGCAGACCGTGAATCGCGGTGCGCCGACGTGCTTGACGTGCCTGATCGCCGCATCGACGGTGACCGCCTTGGCGTCCGCGCGGGTGCTCCAGACCCAGATGACGTAGGTTGCCGTGCCGCCGGGGTGTACCCGCGCCTTGCTGCTAAACGGCTGGACGGACACGCAGAGGTGCGCGGTGTTGCGGCTCGGTGTCGGGCTCGGGCTGGGTGACGGGCTCTTGCTATTGCTCGGGCTGGGTGAGGGGCTCTTGGTGGGAAGCGGGGTGCTCTTGTTGGGACTCGGACTGCTCATGGCCGGGCTCGGGCTGGTGCTGGTGCTGGCCGATGGGCTCTGGCTCTGGCTCGGGCTCGGGCTGCCGGAAGTCGTCGGATCTGGCGTAAGGCTCGCACTGCTGGTGGGCGTCGCTGAGCTGCTCGTGGGCGTCGCTGAGATGGCCCGATCGGATACCGACGCCGCTAGCGCGATTGCCGTATCCAGCCGGCCGTTCAGCGCCGAAGCCGCCTTGGCAGCCGCCGGACGGTTTGCGCACGGGTTTTTCACCGCCAGGGTCCGGGTAGCGTGCGGGCTCGCCAGCAGCACGCTGACCAGCCCGTACGAAAGCACGGCAGTCCCGGCCAGCGCGCTGAATCTGGCGGATCCGGCATGCCGGTTCCTCACAGTATCGGCCTCGCCTTGGTCGATGTCCTAGCGGGGACGTCGCTCGTTGCCATCTCTCATCACACTATGCTCGCTGCCCAAATGGGCATTCCCCGCTGTCCTCATTCGACACCTTGGCCGACGCCAGCACCAGAGGGGCGAGGGTGAAAGCACGCTGACGAAGCCGCTAACGAAGCTGTGCGATGCGCCGTCCCGAGGAGGCGACACGGATCCGGGCGAAATCCGGGCCGGGCCTGCTCCGCCGCTGGGCTAGGCCCGCTCCGCCATCGGACCAGGCGCTGCGTTACAGCCCGGATGCTGATCATGTCGCCGACCTGGAGAGCTGGCGCCCGCTGGTGACCGGCCCGCCGGCCTCCGGGATCCGTGCCGATTTCCGGTCGTGTATGCTCGCCTGGCACGGGCGAGCCCGTCGGCGGGCAGGTTGTTCCGAGCCCGCCGTGCGCCCGGGTTGGCCAGCGCTGCAGCCAGTGGTCGGCCACCCGCCCCCTTAGCTCAGTCGGCAGAGCGTCTCCATGGTAAGGAGAAGGTCTACGGTTCGATTCCGTAAGGGGGCTCCGCAGGTCAGAGGCGGTTTTGGGCCGTCAGTGTGTGGGCCGTGAGGCCCGGCGAGTGGCACTTTGAGTGGCAAGATCGCTATTACTGGCGGATTCGCAGGCGGCCAG
>WNGL01020571.1_pt1 | contig 12093 bp, 9 predicted proteins | sample 5400591 | NCBI WGS metagenome assembly WNGL01 (sample SAMN13153377, study PRJNA577476) | soil metagenome | isolation source: 80 cm soil or saprolite under Garry oak tree replicate 1 | place: USA:California | collected 2016-06-15
GGTCTGCTCGTCCAGCGGGGTGCAGCGTTCCTTCCGTCCTTTGCCGGTGCAGCGGATGTGCGCGCCGGTGCCAAGGTGAACGTCGCCGCGGGTGAGCTGGGTCAGCTCCGATACCCGAAGGCCAGTGCGCAGCAGGACAGGCGTCGGTGGCACTCGGGCTGCTCGCCAAAAACCCTGAAGGCGCCAGCAACAACCCCCTCCCGCAAGCCGCCAGCGGCACGGATCCGGTCCAGTCCCGGGTCAAAGGGGTCAGCGGTCAGGTAGACAACAGAGACTCCTGGCCGGCTCGCCAGGAGGCGGCCAAGCTCACTGGCCGTGGCCGCCTGGCCGTCGACGACGATTCCCTGGAGACGGTCCATCGAGTCTCGGATGCGGGACAGGTCGTTGGCGATGTGCAGGCGACCGCCCGAATCGCGGCTCGGTCGCCCGATGATACGCGGGATACCGTCCAACCCAACGGTGGTACGCGGGATGAACTCGCTGATCCGCTGATCGTCGAAGGTGAGTTCCTCATACAGTTCACGTGCTGACAGACGCGGTGACACCACAGCTACCTCGACGTCCAGCACGGCGGTGCGCCGGATAGCCCCGATGAGCGTCGCGGTTCCCAGCAGGATCGGCGCGGGGGTACCAGGGAAGGGCAAGACGACACCAAGCGGGCGGCGACGGGCCACCGCTTCGTCAACGGCCGCGAGCAGTTCGTCGTCCAGCGCCGTCGGCGCGAACGGGGCAGACCGGCCGCGCCCACGGCGCCGTCTCAGGGTGCCGCGAATCACGGCCTCCCTCAACCCGGCGCCGCTGGGCATGTCGCTGCGGCTGCCTTCCGTCCTCATGTCGGCCAACGGTACCGGTCAGGACCGACATTTCGCATTACTCACCGCGCTCGAAGGATGGCTGCGGGTCACGGTACTAGCTGGGTAGCTGGTCGTCGCCGTAATGCGAAATCCCGTTGGACGCTCACCGCCGTGAGGGCAGCCCGCGCTCATCTCGTCGGCTGCCGCCCGGTCTCATACCAGACCTATGACGTAAGGAGGGTCAGTCCGCGCGGCTGGGGTGTGCGCCAATTTTGTAGGTGACTGGCGGGTAGCTTGCCGCTGCCGGTGTGGCGTGGCCGGTCAGGGCTGGGTCAGGCGGTGGCTGTCTGGCTGTGGGGCCGCTGCCAGATCTGTTCCCACTGGCTGCTGGCTTCGCGGCAGCGCAGGGCGATGATGGCGTCGGCTCCCGGGACGGTCCATCTCATGCCGGACAGCTTCAGGCGCTGGCCGACGATCGCTTTGCACCCTGCTTCTACTACGCCGGAGCCGACGAACAGGCCGCGGGAGCGGTACCACTTGTAGCGCATGCGGGGCGCGTTGTGCTCGAAGTAGCCCAGCGCCTTGTCCACCTCGTCTTTCTTGCTGCCGACGAGGGGGTAGGCGCGGGCGGCGGCGCAGATGCCGTCGATGTCGCCGTGGTCCAGGTCCTCCAGGCGGGCGGCGAGCCAGCTGTCGCGCTGGTCGCCGAGCATGAACTCGAGGACCCGGGCCAGGTCGTGGAGGTGCTCGCGGGCGTGGAACAGGTCGACGATCTGGGTGGCTTCGGGGAACTTGGCGGTGGCGATGTTCCAGATCCAGGCGGCACCGTCGCCGAGGATGGTGAACTGGCGGATGTGGTGTGCGCCGCGGCGGATGCCCTCGGCCTTCACCAGGTCCGCGAAGACGTGCGCGGGCGCGAAGGTGGCCAGGTAGCTGGACGATCCGGGGTCACGGACCGGGTAGCCATCCTCATCCACCTTGTCCTGGGTGAAGAAGACGGCGAGCTTGACCTCGCGGGTGCGGGCGCGCCCGTCCTCGCCCTTGCCGTCCCGCCCGGCGGCCTCCTTCGCGGTGACCGGCACGCCGGTGCCGTCGATCGCCGCATAGAGCTTGTCCGGCAGCGGGGACGGGGGCAGCGGCACGAGCTTGCGGGCGCTGATCGCCTTGGCCCGGCTCCGGTCCGCGGCGGCCTTCGCGGTCCCGCTTGCTTCGGCGGACCGCTCGACTCGCTTGGCGGTCAGGTGCACCCCGGCCAGGTCTTCCAGCAGCCCGGCCGCCTTCGCGAACGGCCCGGCCGCGGCCACCTTGTCGTTCATCGCGGCCAGCCCCGGGGACATGGTTGCTCCTGTCACACCAAGCTCGGCATCCCTTGGGGCCAGGCCATGGCCGCAGGCCGCGCAGTGGTACCAGGCGCGGGTGAGGGTGACCGGGCCGAGCACCGTGTCGATGACCTTGTCCCGGTAGGAGACGAACTCAGCCCCGTGGTCCTGGCCGCACTCAACCCACGGGCCGCGGTATCCCGGGTCGGTGGCCAGCAGCTTCCCCAGCACGCCGCCGCCCAGCTTCAGCATCCCGGCGCGGATCACGGCCTCGGCGGCTTCCAGCCCGCCGTCGCAGCCCAGCGCCCGGGCGGCTTCCGCGGCCAGCCGTCCTATCTCGGCCGACGCCTCCGCGGCGAGCGCCTCGCGGAGCCCCCTTTTTCCCCTCCCGGCGGAGGGGCGCCGTCGCCGGCCGCGGCCGGCGGAACCGGCCTGGCCTCGCAGATCGCCTCGTTCACCTGCACGATCTGCTCGCTCACCGCCACGAAATGCTTGTAGCTGGCGATCTCGTGGCGCACCTTGTCCAGCTCGGCGGCGGCCAGCTGCCGGGTGCGCGTCCGGCCGCCCGCCGAGCGGGTCCACAGGTACCGCGGCCCGTGCCCGGGATGATCCGGCTGCGCGCACGCGCAGTTCGGCTTGCCGCAGCGCCGCCACGTCTGGTTGATGCTGCCGGGACGGAAATCGCCGGTCCCGGCCAGCCGCGCGTATAGCTCCGCGCGCTGTCGTTCCAGCTCGTCAAGCGGCTCCTCGGTCATCCAGGCTCCTCTGGAAGTCTCAGCACTTCCAGATTACCGCGCCAGCCTGGAACTTCCCGGCATCCCTACATTCGTGTCGCACACCCGCGCGGCTGACTCTCACGCCGTTCTGTCGGCCCTAGGGTGTTCAATCAGGGATGTCCGTCCGGGCGATGGGGTTGCGCCGCACGGCCCGTGATAGAGCAGGAGGATGCCGTGGCAAACGGACCAGACGAGCTGGGTCAGGAGGAGCTTGATCTCGCCCCATCGCCCCGTCTGCTTGAAATGCTTGGGGAAATCCCGTTCAAGGCATGGCAGTGTTTCGCTGAACTGATCGACAACTCCTTCGACGAATTTCTGCGGGATGTGGACCACGACCCGAGTGATCCGCCCAGCGTGCATGTCACATTGCCGAAACCAACAACCCCTGACGACGACACGTTCGTCTGCGTCGCTGACAACGGCCGGGGAATGACCAAGTCCAAGCTTGAGCAGGCGTTGCGGGCTGGCTACAGCGAGAACGTCAGGTATGGCAGTCTCGGACTTTTCGGGATGGGATTCAACATCGCGACCGCCCGGCTCGGCTCCCTTACCGAGGTACGCACCACACGCGCGGGCGATCCCACGTGGTACGTCGCCGAGATCGACTTCCGGGAGATGCGGAAGAAAGGACACTTCCGGGTACCGCTGCGCCGTGATCCGAAGGACGACCCCCGCGCGCATGGAACCGAGGTCATCGTTCGCCGTTTGCGGCCGGAGATGCGGGACACCCTCAAGCGCACCAACACTCCCAGCAGCGTCCGCGATCAGCTTGGCAGCGTGTACTCGTATCTGCTGCGCAGTGGCGACCCAGTGCCTGAGATGCCCGACGGGGCCCTGGCTGGCAAGGGATTCGCTCTGTATGTCAACGGCACGAAGGTCCAGCCCCGGCTCCCATGCGTATGGAGTTCGGAAAGGACAGTTACCTACCGAGGCGCCGAGGTCAGCCCGGTTCAGGTCATAGACCGGCCGTTGCCGGCCGCGCTGGCGTGCCTGGATTGCGGGCACTGGCACAGGGCCGAGGTCGACGAGTGTATTGAATGCGGCAGCGAGAATCTGGAATTGCGGGAGCGCCGGGTCACGGGCTGGCTTGGGATCCAACGCTACCTTGACCTTACTGACTTCGGCATCGACATCCTCCGCAATGGCAGGAAGATCCTCGTATCAGATCAATCACTGTTTAGCTGGGAGCATCCCGATACCGGTGAGCGGGTACACGAGTACCCAGTTGAGCTGGGCACCACTCTCGGCGGGAGAATCGTGGGCGAAATTCATCTCGACCACGTTCCCGTCACCTACCAGAAGAGTGATTTCATACGCGGTTCCCGGGACTGGATTACGGCCGTTACCATGATCCGGGGAGAAGGCCCGCTCCTGCAGAAGAAGGCCAAAGCGCTCGGGTACCCAGACAACTCATCCCCCCTAGGACGCCTGTTCAACGCCTTCCGCCGCAGCGATCCCGGCCTGAAATGCCTCATCCCGGGAGACGGAAGGGTCGCTCTTCACGAGCGGGCGCGTCAGTGGGCGAAGGAATTCCGTAAGGGCCGGGCCGACTTCCTGACCGACCAGAAATGGTTTGAGGCTGCCAGGGACCACGACGAGATAGTGAGCGGGCTAGCCCGCCCTGTCGGCGAGGACGGCGAGGACGGCACGCTCGACTTGATCGGCCGCACCGGGCTCGGTGACAGAGGGCCAGGAGAACCAGCTGGGCGCACCGGCACCGGGGACGCTCCAGCGCCAGTCGAAACCGAAGAAGAACGATACGCGCGCTACCGCAACGCCGCTCTCCAACTGCATGATCTGTCTGGGACTGTCAGCGTCGGCCACCTCGGCAAACGCAATGTGACGGTATTCGACACGCGCGAGGTACTGGAAGATCTCAAGGGCAGGCCGGTTCCCACGCTCTCCCGCAACACCAAGGGCGGCGACGTAGAAGTCTACGTTCAAGGGGACCATGAGATCTTCCGCGAGTACGGCCGCGATCCCCCGATCACGCGGGTGTCAGCGGAGGTGACCCGCCAGTTCCCGGATCAGCGTCTCACAGACGGAGCACTTCGCGAGCGAGCGGAGACCCTACTGCGGCGAATCCGCGAGGCCATGGTCCCGGCCGCCGCGACGGCAGCAAGGGAACTGTGGGCCGAACTATCTCTCAGCGCCAAAGAAGCCGCTGAACGCAACGCCGCGAACACCACGCCCAAGATCGACTGGAGGAGCGCCACCGCCGACAGCTCGTTCGTCGCCTATCTAGATGGATCCGGCATCGCCGCCCTGGTCCGCCTGCGCCCTGACCTCTTCATGGACGGCCGCGTCTTCTGGACTACGTGGGAGACCTGGGGCGAGTCCAGCGCGAAGACCCGCCAGGTCGAACGGCTCACGCGCCTGCTGGACACAATCGCCAGCTTCCAGGCCGAGACCGGCGCCAAGAGCCGTCTCGACCTCGCGATGACCCGGCTCACACTTGAGATGCTCGCTGACGGGATCGCCGCGGAGGAACCATCATGAGCGCGCCCTTTGTCGCCCCGGCCTTCCTCCGCGAGATCGGGCCCGCAGCATTCACTCGGCAGGTGGAACGACTCCTGCTTCATCTTGGCTTCACCGACGTGACCAACATCGACGGGCCCGATGACCAGGGTGGTGATCTCCTGGCGACCCGAGGCGGGCGGCTCTGGGTCTTCCAGGCCAAATGGAAATCATCGGGCACCGTGGCAGCCTCCGCTCTGGACGAGGTCATCAACGCGAAGGCGTACTACCGAGCCGACAGGTCCGCCGTCGTGACGAACGCGCACTTCGGGCCAAGCACCCGCAAGCGCCGTGACGAGCTGAAGCGCGCGGGAGTCAGCGTTGAACTATGGTCAGGCCAGGAGCTACTCGACCTCTACAAGAACGATCAGCTCGCGAGTTCCCGTCTCCCAGAACGAGAACTCCGGCCTTACCAGACCGACGCGTTCCAGCGGATCGTTGAAGATCTGGAAAACACCGGCCGGGCGCTGCTGGTCCTGGCCACCGGCCTGGGCAAGACCGTCATCGGCGGGGAAGTCATCGCCAGGCGCTTGAGGCGCAACCCCGCGGACAAGATCCTAGTGGTCGCGCACACGAAGGAACTCGTCGAGCAACTGGAACGCGCGCTGTGGTACCACCTCCCCAAGGATGTCCGTACCCAGTTGCTTACCGGCGAGCACAGGCCGGATGACTTGCGTGGCATCACCTTCGCCACCGTCGCCAGCGCCCTGTCTTACGTACGGGCAGGGTTCAAACCCGGCCTCGTCATGATCGACGAAGCACACCATGTCGCCGAAGATGGCCATTTCGCCGAACTCCTGGAACTGCTCGCGTACGCGCCCCAATTCGGGGTCACGGCCACCCCCTGGCGGGGCGACCGTTTCAACATCACCTCGCGGCTGGGCGAGCCCAGCTACACTCTCGGCATCGAGGACGGCATGCGGCTCGGCTACCTGGCCGAAGTCCGCTACCGGCTCTTTGCCGACAACATCGACTGGGATTTCGTCCGCGAAGCCAGCGAGCACAGCTACACCATCAAGGACCTCAACGCCCGCCTGTTCCTCCCAGAGCGCGACGAGGCCATCCGCGACGAACTCATCGGGATCTGGAGGACTGTCCGCAAGCCCCGCGCGATCGTATTCTGCCGCACCGTCGAGCACGCCGAGCGCATGGCACGCCTACTTGCCGCGGTTTCACAATGGCAAGGCGCGCTCGCCGTTCACGCCCGGCTTGACCAGCGTGAGCGGCAACTGCGGTTGATGCGGTTCCGCTCGGGAGAGACCCCCATCATCACCGCTGTGGACATCCTCAACGAAGGCGTCGACGTGCCCGACGTCAACGTCTTGTGCTTCGCGCGGGTGACCCACAGCCGCCGCATCTTCGTCCAGCAACTCGGACGTGGCCTGCGGCTCCGTGAGGGTAAGAGCCACGTCGACGTGCTCGACTTCGTCAGCGACATCCGCAGAGTCGCCGCGGTCCTGAGCATGCGTGAACAGGTAGCGGCCGACGAACTGGAAACCCTGCGCCTGAACGGGCACGGCACAACATTCGAGTTCAGCGACCAGCGAGTCGAGACGCTGATGCGAGAATGGATCAAGGACGCCGCGAGCCTGGAGACAGCCCTCGAAGAAGCGCGCCTGCAGTTCCCCGACGCATTCGCCTGCTGACCATGGGAGACATACCAGACCCAGTTCGCCGGGAACTGATCGCCGAGGTCTACCGCCGCGCCGACCAGCTCGACTGGGACAGCCTTATCCAGACAGACCGATCGAGCTGGTACGACCGGTGGGTCGACGACCCGGCCATCGGAGGCATACTCACACGCTTCATCCCCCATGAGCGCGCCAGAGTCTGGCTCAAGGACGTACCAATGAAGCACTACTCCCGAGCGCGCGGCGGAATCGGGCCCTACAGTGATCTCGTGACGCGTCGGCTCCCCGGTCCAGAAGGCGTCGCAACCCAAGTCTTCGGCGCCTCCTGGCGCGTCGTCGACGGAACTGTCCAGGAGAAGCCCAACAGGTGCCGCATCACCGACGCTCATACCGAACGGCTGATGATCTGGGGGCCTCCTAGCAACCTGCGCGCACTCATCTGGGCTGGCCTCAACTCCGCCATCGACGGCGAGCCGGCCCCATCAATCGTTGTAACCACCCTGCAAGGCCAACCGCTCGGCCACGGCGAGCGGCAGCGGCACATCGCGCTAGGGCAGCGAGCCGGCATAGACATCTTCCACACGACGCTGCGGCCAACGATCGAATCGCCGTCAGCTCATGCCGCAGGAGTGCGCGATGCGTGATCCCGAGGTCACCAGCCGCATTATGGCGGCCGTTCGCTCCCGTGACACCCGGCCCGAGGTCGCGCTGCGCAGCATGCTGTGGCGCCGGGGCCTGCGGTTCCGGGTCCGCAGCAAGCTGACCGGCAAGCCCGACATCGTATTTTCCTCAGCCCGCCTGGCCATTTTCGTAGACGGCGACTTCTGGCACGGCAACGCCTGGCGGACGCGCGGGCTTCCGTCCTTCGAGGCACAGTTCAAAAAGCTCAACAACGCGGTCTTCTGGCGCACGAAGATCGAAACGAACATGGCCCGCGACCAGCACGTGAACGCCGAGCTGTCCGCTTCCGGATGGCAGGTCTACCGGGTCCTTGAATCACGGCTCAAGGACGAGCCGGACCTTGTCGCGGACGAGATTGAAGATCTTGTCCGGCACCGGCAAGCGACACGCCGCACCGCCCATGTGACTAGCACGCCTGGATCGAGCAAGATCACGATAGGCCGATGAGCGGAGGACGCATGCCGAGATCGGTGGAACTGTTCGCGGGCGGCGGCGGCATGGCACTCGGCACGTACCTCGCCGGGGTCCAGCACGAACAACTAGTGGAATGGGATCCGCGCGCGTGCGCCATCCTCCGGGCCAACGCCGAGCGTGATCCTCAGCTCTGGAAACCCGAGAACATCCGCCAGATGGACGTCCGCACCTGGCTGGAAGAATGCAGCGAACTCGGGCTTGAAGACATCGACCTGATCGCTGGCGGGCCGCCCTGCCAGCCCTTTTCGATCGGTGGCAATAACGGTGGCCACGCCGATGAAAGGAACATGTTCCCAGCGGCGATCGAAGCCGTGCGCCGGCTCAGGCCCAAGACATTCATATTCGAGAACGTCCCCGGCCTGCTGCGCGCCGGCTCGCTGCCCTACTACGAGTACATACAGGACCAGCTTCGCAAGCCCGAAGTCACTAGCGGGGAAGGCGAAGACTGGCACGACCACCAGGCTCGGATCGAGAGCGCCAGCGAAGCGGGCCTTACCTACCGGGTGTACCGCCAGACGCTCAATGCCGTGGATCTTGGCGTTCCCCAATTGCGGCAGCGGGTATTCCTAGTCGGCATACGCGCCGATATCGGTGGCGCCGACGGCTGGGAAGACATTTCCCCAACCTGCAGCGAGGACGCCCTGCTCCATGCCCAGTGGGTGTCGGGCGACTACTGGGAAGAACACGACGTGCCTCGGCCCGTGATGCCGGAACGCCTTCAGGCGCGCGCGGCGAAGGTATCCACCCTGGACGGGCTCAGCGACGAGTGTCCACGGTGGCGGACAGTGCGCGACGCGATCAAGAAGTTCCCAGAGCCCAAGGATTACCAGGAGGCGCCGGGAGTCCTCAACCACTGGGGGATTCCGGGCGCGCGGACATACAAGGGGCACACAGGAAGCTGGATCGACGCCCCAGCCAAGACCATCAAGGCCGGCGTTCACGGCGTGTGCGGGGGGGAAGCCATGATCCGCTTCGAGAATGACGATCTTCGATACCTCACCATCCGGGAAGCGGCCGAGATCCAATCCTTCCCCGCCGAGTATGAGTTCCTCGGCACACGCACCGCCACGATGAGAGCCATCGGCAACGCTGTAGCCGTCCATGTCGCCGCGACAGTTGAAAGGCGCCTCCTCGAAACAACCGGCATGGATAAGCCCTCGGAAGAGACCGCCGCGTAACTTGAGGCGCTTTGATCACCCCGCTTACCGCCCGGACGACGGGACCGCCGACACGAGAAAACTCCGGTAGGAAGCGGCTACGCCTTGACCTGGGTAACTTGATGAATGTACGACTCGACCGTCTTCCTGTGCGCGCCACTGAGCCCGCTCAAATCGCGGAAGCCATTCATTGGGTGCCCCGAATCTGGCTTGATCAGCTCGTGCCGCCGAACCCATACCTCCTTGCACGTGAGAAGGTAGTTCGTCGTAATGTTCCTGGTCCGACGGGCAAGGAAGAACTCCAGCACACGCAGCAGCTTGCGGCTGTTCCGGGAGATCCGAGTGAGGCTGGACAGGCCAAGAATCAGCTCCTCGTTCTCTGCCGCCTTCAGCCATCGCAGGGCGTTCTGGTCGAATCGGGGATCGATCCCGCTGAAAACGACTCCCGTGAAAGCGTCGGAGGGCATTTCGAGGTGGTCCGCAGGTTGCGCATCTGTCACCTCAGTGGCTTCTGGCAGTTCGGGAAGGGGCGCTTCGGGCAGCCTGTAGCCCACCCGGCCGCCACCACCGATCAAGGAAGTCCGCAACGCATCCAGGCAAGCCCAGGCACGCGGGTATGCGTCGGCCAGGCCGGCGAACGGGTCATCGGGAATGCCAGCCGGGAGAGGGCGCCGCCGCCGGGCCGCGATGAGGTGCGACAGCGGCCCGAGCCCGTACGTGGTCACGGCGGTGATGCCCCCAGCGTTGACCGGGCCGTTGGCGTGCAGTTCCTCAAGCTGGCTGTTGCGGATGACCAGCGTCGTGGTGGCCTTCAGCCACGCCGGTGCCTCGTCGGGCTCGTGGCTGAAGGACTCTTCAAAGAACGGGCCAGCGAGGATCTCGCAACTGGCGCGATCCAGCCTGGCGACCGCCTCCGCCCGCAACAAGATGTCGTCGGCGACAAGGCCCGCCTCAGGAGCTGTGGCCCCGCATGCCTCGACGAGCATCTCCGGGAGGATCTCATGACAGAAGCGGACCATATGTCCCGGATCAGGACCGTCAGCCATGCGCCTCCTCACGGCCGACCGCACACCACTCAATGACTACAGTCGCTATCCTGTCCCGCTTGCTCTGGCTGTTCGGGCGGTTCAAGCAAACCGCAGATACAGATCTTCGTCCACATCCATGCGCAGGGACTACAAGCCGGCGGTCCTCGCCACCCAGCCCGACACGGACGGGATACCCAGACGCGTTCCTCACCACGCTCGCCAGAGCGACGGTGCTGCCACTGCCGAATCGCCCCAGCAAGGGACGAGAGCGGCTGGCACCACGTCGCGCTGGCTGGAGAAGTCACTGCTGAGCGTGACAATGGGACGACTATGACTGACCTGACGCCTGCGCACCGAGGGTACGAATACCAGGACTTGCTGGTGGCGTGCCGACTGGTGGACATGCTGCTGGGCACGGTCATCGAGGCGCACGTCGACAAGAAGCTCGTGCCGAAGGATCGCTTCGACGACCTGACGGCGCGGGACGCTGGCAATCACTGCGAGCGGTCACAGTTCAAGCACACCGGCCGCGAGGACTCGCCGCTGGGCGTTAAGACGTTCACTGCCGATGGCCGCAGCCTGCGTCTGGACCGGCTTGTCGCTGCTGCGATTTCCTACCGCGATGGTCCCGGCGCGGGTGCCTCTTCGATCCTGTTCCGTGTCGTGATGCGTGACACGCCACCGGTCGATGCTGCACTGGCCGCCGCGCTCGTGCCCGCGAGCCCTGATCCTGGCCCTTTCGTGGCCGGCATGGTGACGACGCGTTTGCGGTTCAACGTGGAAGTCCTGTGGCCGCTGGACGGCCAGCCCGCTCCGGCGGGGGCGGCTGGTGACGTATTCGCGTTCTTGCACACGGGCGGAACGCGAGTTGAGCGGGCTGATCTGGAGTGGCTGTGTGATCACTTGGTGATCGAGGTCGGCGCGCCCGCGATGAGCATGGACCTGGCTGCCCCCGGTCCGGCGGAGCGGCTGTTGCTAGGCCGGGTCCATCAGGAGCTGGGCGCGGGACTGTACCCAAACGAGCACCGCGCGGTCGCCGATGTCGCGGAGGCGCTGATACGGGCAGCACGGGCCGGGCGCCAGAGTGACCCGGCTGTCACCCGTGCGGAGCTTCTGCGCCGCACGCAGCTACGCCAGGACTTCGGTGCCGTGCCGAGATCGCATCCGGTGGACCCGGCCGTTGAGGTGCCGCGCGCGGCTGTCGTTGGGGACCTGGAGGCGGCAGTCCAAGAGGCGGCGGAGACGGGCGGCACGGTTCTTGCCACCGGGCCGCCGGGGCAGGGGAAGTCGTGGGCGTGCCAGCAGCTCATTGACCGGCTCATCGCCGATGGGTGGGTCGTCGCGGAGCACTACTGCTACCTGGGGGACGCGGACGGTGACCGGCTGCCACGGGTGATGGCCGAAACCGTCTTCGGCAGCCTGCTCAGCAGGATTGCCGACGCGGACCCAGGCGTGGTAGACGATCAACGACCGAGGTTCGCCGCCGATGAGCAGGCCCTGGTCACGGCAGTGGCCAAAGCGCTGCGGCGCAGCCCCGGCCGCCGGGTCGCCCTGGTGGTCGACGGCCTGGATCACGTCACCCGTGTCCAGGCCCAGGGACGCCGAATGGGGGCCGCCGATCCGTCATTTGCCCTCGCCGAGGCGCTGAGCGTGCTTCAACTGCCCGAAGGCAGCGCTCTCATCGCGCTGAGTCAGCCGGGCCGACACCTGCAGCCG
>WNGL01008385.1_pt1 | contig 12091 bp, 24 predicted proteins | sample 5400591 | NCBI WGS metagenome assembly WNGL01 (sample SAMN13153377, study PRJNA577476) | soil metagenome | isolation source: 80 cm soil or saprolite under Garry oak tree replicate 1 | place: USA:California | collected 2016-06-15
CTGTCAATGCAAAGTCGCCGGAATCTGAGAAATCTTACGCAGCCAGGAGACACACGTAAACTCACGGAAACCCGGCTAGCCTGCACTTTTCCGCTCTGTTCACGGTATTGTGAGGTTGCTTGACGGCAACCTGCTCGTCGGTCACAGTCAGGTACGGAGCGGTACCTCCGGCGCAAAAGGGGACGTGACAGTGGCATCCAGGGCACAGCGGGCCGTGACCGATGTCCCGCCCGAGAGGTGGGCGGAGTTCGGCAAGGCTCTCCAGGAGTGGCGCGAGGACGTGCTCGGCTACCAGGTCCGCGGCAGGTTCGCCGAGGACCGTTACATCAACCTGCGGCTCGTCCAGGACCTGGAGAAGAACTACCGGCCGGGCACCTACACCAAGTGGGCGCTGCAGGACGCCGCCCAGGCGTACCAGGTCCCGTACGGCCGGCAGGTGCCCGGGTCGGTACTGGCGTTCCTGTACGGCGAGGCGGACACGCTGGCCCGCGCCAGCGCCGTCTCCGCGCGGAAATCCGCGGTCCGGCGTGACCGCCTCATGGACGGCCCGGACGGCTGGCAGCCGCCGGTAGCCGACCCGGCCCGGCGGGACGCCGACGCGCCGTACGCGGCGCCGATCCTGGACCGGCTGCTGGAGCTGGCCGACAGCGGCATCGCCGACCCGTCCGGCGCCCAGGTGTTCGGCGAGGGCACCGACGACGCGAGGGCGTGGGACGGCCCCGGCGCCTGGGTCCGCTCCCCCCGCGACCGGGCGTGGTTCATCGCGGAGATACGCCGCTGGGAAGCCGGCCGCGACAGCCTCGGCGGCGCGGGCGCTACCGGCGCGGGCGCGGCCGGCGCGTGACGCCGCGACTGCGGTGAGCGCTGGTACGGGCGTGACGCGGGGGCATGACGAACGTCACGGGTTGCCGTATACATCTCACGTTCCGCTTGCGCGATCGCGCGGAGTCACATAGGACGATACCGAGGGGATTTTGACATCCTCCCCGCCCTGAAGGGCGGGGATTCCACGGAGCGGTTTCAAGCTAGGCACCGCCAGCATAGTGCAGGGCGGGCACCGGTTCGGTGTCCGGTATAGCCCGCCCTGCGAGTTGACCTCTCCCACGGGAGAGGAAGTGCCTAGCTTGCCGCTCCGTGGGGGTTCCTGCTTCACCGCAGACTGCCAGGGGTTGCCCTCTGGTCTTACACCCGCTCCACAGGCTTTCGGACTCGCGTCCCGTTCCCGCCAGCCCGGCGGTACCCGACGAGATGCAGCTTACCCCCGGGTCCGGGCTAACCCCGCCCTGAAGGGCGGAGCCTGCGCCCTGTACGGATTTGGTTACGATGTGAGACGCGCTCGGGTTCACCCGGGCGGGCCTGGTTATGGGAGGGAACGACGATGGCCGAACCTGCGCGCGACAGCGAGGGCGAACCGGGACCTGAGCATCCGGCGGCGGCCGTGCTCGACCCGGGGAAGCTTATCTGGGCCGACGTCCGCAGTGCCATCATCACCAATGCCCATGCCGCGGGGCTCGCGGTGACCGAGCTGGCGCGCCGCCCGGGCGACGCGGCCGCCCTGGAGATGGCCGCGCTGACCCGCGAGGCCTTTGAGCGCGCGGCCGAGATGGGCCGCCAGTGGACGGTCGACGAGGCGGTCCTGGCCGAGCAGCGGCAGCGGGGGTTCGACGAGGGCGTCGCCGCCTGCAAGGCCGCGCGGGGCCGCCTGCGGGTGGTCGGCGGCGGCTAGCCGCCCGGCGCGGCGGCCAGCTTGGCGAGCAGCTCCGCCTCGTCCCGGCCGGACGCCGCGGAGCCCGCGCAGCCGTCCCCGTCCGGCACCCACGCATACCACCTGCCCGTGGCTTTCGCCTGCCAGATGCTGACGTCGCGGTGCGTGCGCTTGTACGCGGCCAGCCGCGAGGCGGCCGTGCGGGTGATCCCCTCCATGCACCCACCGTAGGCACGTCAGCAGATGACGGCAAGCAACTCCGGATACGGGGCGGGCGACGGCGGCGACTGGGATCCATCGGGGCCCAGCCAGCCCGGCCCTCTCGCCGCCGTTCTTACGTGGCTGTCCACGCCCGCTACAGCACCCAGAGGTGCTCGGCTACCCGTTTCGCGTCAGCGACCACCGCGTCATATCCTTGCCGTCCGTACAGCCCTTCACAGCGCGAGCCCGGTAGCCTCGGCGATCTTCCCGGCCGCGCCTTCCCGGCGCAGGTCGCGGCGGGTATCACCGGCCGGCTCGCGGATCGTGATGGTGCCCTTGGGTCCCGTGATCCTGATCCGGCCGGTGCCGGCCCGCTCCGCGGTGCCGCCGGCCTTGCGGACCGCGGCCACCAGCTCCCGGGCCGCGCTGCTGCGCCAGCGCTCAGGCATTTACCGTGACGTCCTTTCCTGCCTCGCCTTCGCCCTGGCCCGCCTGCCCCTGGCGTTCTCGGCGCGGATGTGGGGGGCGCCCCACTGGCCGGCTCCCCACCGGATCAGCCGCCCGCCGGAGCAGCGGGGGCACTTGCGGAACGTCCAGGTGAACACGGACCCGCGGACCTCGCCGGTGCCCCGGCACGCGCGGTGGCGGATGCGGGGGTGCAGCCGCAGCGACGCGTACCAGGCGGCGCCCGACCCGACGGCGGCCAGGACCAGGCCGGTGACGCCCCAGGCGGCGAGGGAGAACAGCAGGATCCCGGCCAGGATCCAGGGGAACCGCGATCTGCGCACGGCTACCCGGCCTGCGGGTAGAACACGGCGACGGTGTGACAGAGGTCAGGCACGGCGGATCACCGTCAGCATCCAGAGGCCGGCGGAGACGCCGACCAGGACCGACCGGGTCACGGGCGGCCAGGTCATGCCCAGCAGACCGGTCACGAACGCCGCGGCGGCCACGTTGACGGCAAACAGGAGGCGGCTTCTCCTGTCCGCGCCCGGCTTGCTCATGCGACGAGGCGCTCGCTGTACATCGTGGCCAGCGCGGGCTTGAGCTCGTGCAGATGCCGCCGCCAGTTCCGGTCCATCGCCGCCGCGATGTTCGAGTCTCCCCACGGCCCGATCTGAAATTTAAGGTGGCGCAGCCCGTGCAGCAGCACATCCGACGCGCGGATGTATTCCGGCGGCTGCGCCGCCCGGTGCGGCCGCGGCTTCCTGGTCTCCGCAGGAAGCGCCGACGTCACAGGCGCGGCGTCCGGCCACATCTCGAGCACGTATCCCTCCGCGCGCACCACGGCCATGTAGGTCAGCACGACGGCCGGCCCCGCATCCCGCCAGGACGTCGAGTGCAGCACCTGCGCCGGCGGGATGACCTCCGGCAGCTTGATGAACAGCGCATCATTCGGGTCGATGCCGTGCTCGAACAGCATCTGCTGGGCCGCGAAATGCACGGTCGTGTCGGCCCGCAGCGGGCCATCGCGCCATGCGTCCCGCCCGGCCAGCCAGATCGCCTCGGTGTCGGCGGCGCAGGCCCATACCTCGACTCCTACGGTCTTGTTGTCACACATTCTCGGGGTCCTTCTTGTCTGCCGTGTAGAGCTGGTGGACGCGGGTCTTGCTTACGGGGCGGCCGGGTTCGCTGAGCTGCTGTGCGAGCGGCGCGAGGGCAAGTTTTTCCCGGTCGCGGTATCGCCTGACGATTCCGGGCCGCTCGCCCGCCGCGTCTTCCCAGAGCTTGCGGAAGCCGTCGGCCAGCCGGCTGATCGCCTTGAACTTCGCCGGGTCATCGTCGCGGGAGCGGACGGAGTCGAACGCCGCACGAGCCGCGGCCAGCGCGGCATCCACCTCGTCATCGCCACCGTCCACGCATCAAGCGTACGGGTCCTGGGCGCCGTTGTGCAGAGGGGGCTTGACGTTCAGGGATGACTGAACGACTATGGGAGGCATGGAACCGGAAACGACGGAAAACCGCGAAGCGTCCAGGCTTCTCCTGCCCGCTGAGGCGGCCGGGCGTCTCGGCGTGGATGTACGCACCCTGGCGAACTGGGACCGTGCGGGCAAGATCACCGCTCAGCCGACGCTAGGCGGCCACCGCCGTTACCGGGAATCCGAAGTCACCGCGCTCGCTGCGAAGCGGGTGGCGGCTTGACTACTCCCCGCCGTGAACGACGGGGATCCCGGCCCTCGCGAACCGGGGTTCCTGTTTCACCGGCACCCGCTCCCGGGAATGTCCGCTCGCGCGGTCCCCAGCCGGAGTCTTACGGCACCTCCGCAGGCATCGGCGCCAGGTTCGGCACCTACGGCACGACCTGCCGCATCTTCCGTACGCGCCTATCGTACCGCGCCGCACACGATGAAGGCGGCCCTGCCGGCAGGGCCGCCCTCAATGTCCGCCGCATCCCTCCAGGAAAGGCCACGAGACATGAACACCGTACACCAGCCCCCCGACAATCCCGCGGACCCGCTGCCGCCGCCGGGCACCACCCCGTACTTCCGCCGGTGCGCCGAGGTCCGCAGGGCGGTCGAGGCCGAGGCCGCCGCCCGCGGCCTGGGGCCGGATCCCCTGGCCGCATGAGCCCGGCCGGGCGCGCGGGCGGTCCTTCCCCGGCGCCCGCGCGCCCGGCACATGGCCGCGCGGTCGCAGGGGCACCGCGCGGCGCTGAGGAGCTGTCATGAACCGGGCCGATCGCAAGACATGGGCCGCCGCCCGGACGCTGGCCGACCTCGGCGAGCTGACCGCGCAGTGGCTGGAGGGCCGGATCGCCTCGGTGCCCGGCTACTGCGGCACCCCGGCCGATGAGACCATCCCGCTGGTCCCGGTCCTGGCCCGGCTGAACCGCGCCGGGTTCGTCACTGATACCAGCCAGCCCGGCGAGATAGAGCCGGGATATGAGCAGCGTGCCGCCGTCCAGGGCTACGCGGATCAGTACCTGGCCTCCAGGCTGGTCCTCGCCGCGCATGACGCCGGCCTGATGACCGTCCTGTTCAGCCCGGCGGAACTGCCGCGCTGGCGGTACCGCTACGGCAGGTCCGTCACCGTGACACGCGTCGGCGGCCGCCGCTTCACCGGGTTCGGCGTCCAGATTCCCCGCCGCCACATCCGCGACGCGCACCTCGGCTACGGCGTCTGCGACCGCGAGGCCACAGCCGCGATCGAGGCCGCGTGGCAGGTCACGCTCGCCGACCCGGAGTGGGGCCGCGAGGCGCTGCTGTGGGACGTGCTCGACGCAGCGCTGGCCGGGAACGGGACGGCGGCATGAACGCCCGCGTCGTCCTGGCCTGCGCGCTGGCCGCGCTCCTGGCGGCGGCCTGCCGGATCCACGTGACGATCTGGCTGGGCGGCCACGCCATCGCCCGGCCGCCCATAGCGGGCCTGCTGCTCGCCGTGCTCGCGCTGGCCTGCGCGGCCCTGGCCGCAGTCGCCTGGCGGGCGTGCCGCGGGTTCCGCTCGTCCCCGTACCCGAGAACCGCGTGAGGAGCGTGACCAGCCATGGCTGAGTGGCAGCCGGAAGGCCAGCCGGACGACGAGCTCCTGCCCGGCGAGGAAGACGATGCTATTGAGGGGACCGTCGTCCCGTTCCCGCGCCCGCCCGGCCAGCCCGCCCCGGCGGCGCGCAGGGCCGCGCCCGGGCAGCGCGGCGAGGTCCGCGACGTCATCCCCGCCCACCTGCGGACCCTGGCCGGGATCCGCAAGGCGGTCATGTTCTGGGTGCGCCGCTGGCGCAGGATCATCCTGTTCCACCTGGTCCGGCTGCCGAAGATGCTCGCCCAGGCGTGCGCGTGGGCTCCGGTCGGCGCGGCCCGGATCGAGATGGCGGCGTGGTCGTGGGCGTTCGTCACCGAGCAGGCGTACCTGCGCGGGATGGCCATCGAGGCGAACGCCCTCCGCGACTACATGCAGGTCCACAAGGACGGCAAGGAAACCCGCCTGTTCCGGGTCTCGGCGCTGGCCGCCGCGCACGCCGCCGTCCTGGCCCTCGGCGTCGCGGTCACGGCGAAGCTGCCGCTGGCCTGGATTCCGGCCGGGCTGGTCCTGGTGCCGTTCCTCGCCGCGGCGGGCCGGCCGGACGGCAGCCCGATCGCGCAGTCAGCCGTCATCCCCGCGGCGTACGAGATGCTCACCCTGGCGGGGGTGATCCGGGCGCTGGGCGTGCTGGGCATCGCGGAGATGAACAAGGCGCTGCGCGACGACCCGGACGGCGCCATCGCCCCGCTCGGCCCCGTCATGCGCGACGGCGCCGGCTGGCTGGCGCTGGCCGAGCTGCCGCCCGGCGTCACCGCCGGGCAGGTCTCGGAGAAGCGGGAGAACCTGGCGGCCGCGCTGCGCCGCCCGCTGGGCTGCGTGTGGCCCGAGACGATGCACAAGCGCCATCCCGGCGCGCTGAGCCTGTTCGTCTCCGACGAGGACATGAACACCGCGCCGATGCCCGCGTGGCCGCTGGCCAGGCGCGGGCAGGCCGACATGTTCAGGCCGGCCGGGTTCGCCGTCGACCCGCGCGGCCGCGAGGTCACGATCACGCTGATGTACGTCTCGGTCATCATCGGGTCACTGCCGCGGATGGGCAAGACGTTCTGCATACGGCTGCTGCTGATGATCTGCGCCCTTGACGTGCGGTCCGAGATCCACGCCTACGACCTGAAGGGCACGGGAGACCTGGCCCCGCTGCGCCCGGTGGCGCACCGGTACCGGGCCGGGGACGACCCGGAAGATATCGAGTACGCGATCACGGACGTGCGCGCGCTGCGGGCCGAGATGCGCCGCCGGACGAAGGTGATCCGCGAGCTCGCCGAGGCCGGCGACCCGCGCTGCCCGCAGAGCAAGGTCACGCCCGAGCTGGCCGCCGACAAGTCCCTGGGCCTGCACCCGGTCGTGATCGCCGTAGATGAGTGCCAGGTCTGGTTCGAGCACCCGAAGCACGGCGGCGAGTTCGAGACGGTCTGCACTGACCTGGTCAAGCGGGGCCCGGCACTGGGAATGCTGATCATCCTGGCCACCCAGCGGCCCGACGCCAAGTCCATCCCGACCGGCATCAGCGCCAACGCGGTCATGCGGCTCTGCCTGAAGGTCATGGGACAGACCGAGAACGACATGGTCCTGGGCACCAGCCAGTACAAGGCCGGGATCCGCGCCACGATGTTCAGCTTCGACGACAAGGGCGTGGCTTACTTCGCCGGGGAGGGCGCCGCGCCGCGGATCATCCGGATGCAGGGATTCGACCTGGATCCGTCCAAGCAGATCGTGGCGCGGGCCCGGATCCTGCGCGAGCACGCCGGCCGGATCACCGGCTACGCCCTCGGCGAGGACCAGGAGGCCGCGGACTCGCGCCGGCTGCTCGACGACGTGCTCACGGTGTTCGGCGACGCGAAGGCGCTGTGGTGCCAGAGCATCGCCGAGCGGCTCGCCGGGTCGTTCGCCGACATCTACGCGGACATCACGCAGGACGCCGTCGCGAGCCAGCTGCGCGCCCTGGAGGTCGACGTGCGCGGCGTCCGGGAGACGGGACGGACCAAGGACGGGCCCCGCTCGGGGTGCTACCGGGCCGAGGTCGAGCGGGCCGCGGGAGACGGCGATGCGTAGCGGGATCCCGGAAAAGCGTAGCGGTAGCGCAACACGCGCCGGCCAGCGCGGACGCCGCGCGGCCGCAACGTGCGCTACACGGTGTCGTGCCGCTGACCTGCGGTGTTGCGATGTAGCGGCAATCGCGGCCAGCCCGCGCCCGGACAGCCCCATGGGAGGCGGCGGCGTTGACCATCAGGCCGCGACTGAACGTCATCTGCGGGCGGTGCGGGAGGCGCCGCGAGGGCCTGCGCCACGTGTGCCGGTCGAACTCGCGGCGCCGGGCCACGGTCCGGGTCCGGCCGGTGCTCGGCGGCTGCTCGCGGTGCGGCAAGACCTACGGCGGGGCAGCCGGGAACCCGCTGACGCACGTCTGCAACCCGCGGGCCGGGGAGTTCCGCCAGCGCAAGGCCGCGCGGCAGCGCAAGATCCGGGCCGCGGCCACCGCGAGGGCCCGGGCGGCGGAGCGGGACAGGCAGCGGGCGAAGATCACCGCGGCCCGCGAGCGCGAACGGCGCCGTTCGCGCTCGCGGGCCGCCCGGCTGAAAGCCTCCTACGAGAAGCGGCTGGCCGCCGAGCGGGCCAAGTCGAAACAGCAGCACAAGAGCCCGGCCAGGCCCGCCCGGCCCCGTCGGCCAGCGCACGAGTACCAGTCCTGCGCCGACCAGGACTGCCAGCGCCCGGTCTGCGTCGCGTTCAAGGAGGGCTGCCGGGACGGCGACCGCGACGGCTACAAGCGCGGGTTCGGGCAGGGATGGCAGCAGGGCTACGCGAAGGGGTTCCCGGACGGCATCGCCGCCTGCCCGCGGGCGCATCAGTGAGGAGCACGCGATGACGAACCTGATCGTGGCCATCGTAATCGGGCTGCCGCTGTACGTGGCGTTCAGCGTGGCCATGCCGCTGAAGGACTGCCGCCGGTGCGGCGGCTGGGGCAGCAAGGCGGGGCGTCGTGCCAGGTCAGCGCGCCGCCACTGCCGCCGCTGCGACGGCACCGGCAAGCGGTTCCGGGTGGCCGCCCGCGCGGTCTACCGGGTCCGCGGCGCCCTGCGGCGCCACGCCTGGCTGACCGCCCGGGCGGCTGAGCGCGCCGCCGCGGGTCCCGGCGAGCGGGAGCAGGTGCCGCGATGAGCTGTTCCGGATTGCACTGCGCAGGCTGCGGCGGCGGTGCCGCCGTCCCCGTCGCGGCGCTGGCCGCGCTGGAGGGATTCGCGTGGGTCGCCGCCCACGTCATCGAGGTGGCGGTCGTGTCGGCGGCGTGCGCTGTCCTGACCCTGGCCGTCGTGGTCGCGCTGGTGCGGCGCGGCGACCGCCGCGACGCCAGGCACCTGGCCAGGGGGACGCTGCTGACCACCCGCCCGGACGCCGCGCCGCTCCCGCCTGCCCGACGCCGAGCCGAACTGCCGCCACCGGTCATCAACAACTACTTCTATGTCGCGGACCCCGCCGTGGCCGCCCGCGTCATCCGCCAGGCGCTGCCCATCCCGGAGGAACGATGACAACCGCATCGCAGGCGAACGGCCACTCCGTCATCCTGGCGCCGCTGAGCCTGCCCGGCCGCGGCCCCGTGTCCGGCTGGCCGCAGGACGATCCCGGACGATCCCGGACAGCGGACGAACCTGGACGCCAGCGCCGGCCCGATGGCACCGCGTTCATCGTCGTCGCCCTGTTCGCCGTCGCGCAGGTCGCCGTCGTCGCATTCTCGGGGTCCTGGCAGCACCAGTACGAGCTGTCCGTCCATCTCGGCCAGGCGCACTGGGTGGCGGGGATGCAGCCGCTGTCCGTCGAGGGCCTGATCGCCAGTGCCACGCTGGTCATCTGGTACGCGGCCCGGTCCAGGTGCGGTGTCCCGGCCGGCGCGTACCTGGTGCTGGCCGCCGGGGTCGGGCAGACGGTCCTGATGAACCTGGGCGCGGATTACCGGTGGCCGTGGCTCGGCCCGGAGATCAGCGTGTGGCCGGCGGTGGCTTTCGTCGCCGCGTACGAGATGGCGGTGTGGCTGGTCCGCAAGCGGCAGGACGTGGCCAGCCGGGCGGAGCATGACGGCACCGGTGTCCGGCCCGCCGCCGCGCCGGCTGTCCCGCCGCTTGCGGACAAGCAGGTGGACAAAATGCCGGACAAGCAGGTGGACAAAATGCCGGACAAGCAGGTGGACAAAATGCCGGACAAGACAGCGGCCGGAACGCCATCGCGCAAGGTCACGGCCCGGACATCCCGGGACAAGGCCGCGGACATCATCAGGCGCCACCCTGACTGGACAGACGCGGCGGTGGCCGAGAGCGCGGGCGTGTCCACCAAGACAGTCCAGCGCGCCAGGAACGGCACGGCGAAGACCCCTTGACAACATCTAGGGTATGACATAGCCTTAAGACATGACAACGACGCAGAACACCAGCAAGTGCCAGGACAGCGGAACCCAGATCCTTCGCCCGGTCACCAACGGGACCGCATGGTGCGGATGCTGCGGCCAGATCGTCACCGTCATCATCCGGCCCGGCGACACCAACGAGATCGCCCACTACGCGAACCACTGATGGCGGCGATCCCGAAGCTCGCGGGGCTGGCCGAGCTGGCCGGCCTCGCCGGCGTGTCCAGGCAGCGCGCCGGACAGATCGCCAGCCACCCAGACTTCCCCGAGCCTGTCCAGCGCCTAGCAATGGGTCCGGTATGGCGCGAGTCCGACGTGAGGGCATTCCTCGCCGTGCCTCGCAAGCCGGGACGCAGGCCGAAGCAAGACGCAGGGAGTACGCCATGAGCCTGCCCTGGGAGCAAGTCCCGCCCGAGCGCCGCGCGATCGGCGACCTCGCCGCACCGCTCGACGAAGAACTCGGCGTGCTGAACGTCAACCTGGCTATATGGATGGCCCGCGACGACACCCGGCCGCAGCCGGAGGCCCGCGAGGCCGCGAACACCGCCGTGGACGCGATCGACGCCATGCTCCGCGAGCTGCACGCGATGCGGTCCCGGCTGGCGTCCGAGATCCGGCAGGCAGACGACGCGACCGGCCGCCGGGTGGATGAGCTGCTTGAGCGCTCCCGCCGCGACCGCCGCGCAGGTCACGGAGGCAGGTGACTCGCCGTGATGCCGTGGAAGGATCAGCTGCGCCTCGCCGGCCGGTGCCTGCGGTGGGTTTTCTGGCCGGCGGACCAGAAGACGTGGGCGAACATCGCGATGTGGCTCGTCATGATCACGATGACGCTGGCCATCAGCCGCCAGCTGTGGCTGCCGGTGCTGGCCGCGTTCGTCCTGTACTTCCCCGTCAGCCGCCTCGGCCGGCGGCGATGACCGTCCGCCCCGCTAGGATGGCACCCGGCCGTTCGGTCACCATCCCGCCCTGGCGCGCGTCTTCCGCGCTGCCCGCGGCGCGTCTGCTCAGGGGGTTTCATGGTCTGTCAGCCGGATGCCGCTGCGCTGGTCACCGACGCGCTGGCGTCGCTGGCGGTGCGCGGCCACGCCCCGGTGATCACGGCGGCGGACTGGCGGCTGCCGTGGTCCTGCTGGGCGCGCTGATGATCGACGCGTTCTGCACCGGGACCGCTGCCGGGAGCGCGGAGGACAGTGATGGCTGACCCGAACGTGATCAGGCTCGTGCACCGCCCCGGCGTCATCATGGAACTGCGTACCGCCGGCCCCGTGCCCGCCGCCGGATATGAGCACGTGGGGAAGATGGCGCAGGCAGGGGCCGGCCTTGCCGCGCTGATGACCGGCGCCCGGGAGACGGCGGAGGAAAACGGTGGCTGACACCATCGTGTGCAGCGCCTGCCTGACCGAGGCTTGCTGGCAAGGGGTGCTCATGTGCGAGGACGCCCGCAGGGCGGGAGTGCGGTTCGCCGGCGCGCCACGGAGGAAACCGATGGCTGACCATCCTGACCTGACTGCCGAACTGGACGTCGCCGAGGACATCGTGACGGGCCGGGTTGAGGCCGTGGTGACCGAGTGGGGCGTTCGCTCCCCCTCCGGGTACGTGACGAGACTGGGCAGCGACGAGGAGGCCGGGAAGGTGGCCCGGGAGCTCGCGGAGGACTACGGGCGGGAAGGCAGCCCGGGAGCGCTCGTCCGCCGCACCGTGACCTACGGCCCGTGGGAGGAAAGCGATGGCTGAATGCGACGAGCGCCGCGCGCTCCTGGTCAAGCACGGTTACCCGCCGGATCTCCCGCCGCGTGGCGTCACCGGGCCGTCGGGCGAGATCGTGAATGGCTACAAGAGCCGTGCTGGCCAGATCGTGCCGACGCAGCTGCGCAACTGGGTCTGCATGCTGGAAGGCGTCATTATCGACGGGCACAGCGACCAGGACAACACCGGCCTGTGCATGCTGTGCGGCCGGGAGCTGCCGGACTTTCCTGCCGCACTGGATGACCGGGAGGCCGAGGGCAGCGATGACTGACATGACCCGGCCGTGGGAAGCCCCCGACGGGACCCGCTGGCTCTGGTTCCCCCAGTTCGGCGAATGGCACGGCTGGATGCCCGGCGAGGACGGTCTCCGGATCCTGACACCCGGAGAATTCCGCGACAGCTATCCCGGATGGCTCGACGAGCACATCGAGGGCTGACGTTCCTCCATGCCTTCGGGTAGAGTGAATGCGGAGGAGCCGTCAGCCCGATCCGTGAAAACCGGGGAGGCAGGCCCTCCGGGACCA
>WNGL01009031.1_pt1 | contig 12090 bp, 9 predicted proteins | sample 5400591 | NCBI WGS metagenome assembly WNGL01 (sample SAMN13153377, study PRJNA577476) | soil metagenome | isolation source: 80 cm soil or saprolite under Garry oak tree replicate 1 | place: USA:California | collected 2016-06-15
ATCAGTTGGAAGTCCCCGGCCTTCTTGATGCCGAGATAGTTGAGTCCGGTCATGAACCACGTGACGCCGATGGCGAAGATCTGCGACCAGAGCAGCGGCAATGGGCCGCCGATTCCCGGCACCGGCGCGGTGAGCCAGTGAAAAGCCGTAAACACGCCGAGGGTTCGCGCCAAGCCGCTGGTTACGGCCGCGATTGAAGCCGGCTTGGCCACTGCGAACCACGTCCACATGTAGAGGAAGGCTGGTGTGTCGCCGTATGCGCCGCGCAGGTAGACGTATTCGCCGCCGGCGTAGGGAAGCATGGCGCCTAGCTCAGCATAGGTCATAGCGCCGAAGAGAGAGAGCAGGCCGCCGACAATCCACGCAAGATAGACGAGTGTGGACGAGCCGGTGTCTTTCATCATTTCGCTGGGCACGAGAAAGATGCCGCTGCCGATGATGGTGCCGACGACGATCGCCGTGGCCTGGCTGGCGCCGAGTACGCGTGGCAAGTCGGCGGGAACTTGCTGCGCTGAAAGGGAGGCGTGCTGGCTCATGCGGTGATGTGAGGGTAGCACGAGCCGTTGGCGAATTGCCTCGCTTGCCACGATGTGCCAGATACAAAACGCATGAGTGGGAATTCCGCACATAACGCCTTCGTGACATTCGTGACATTGTGCTCATAGACCCGAGTATCGTCATTTCGATAGGCAGCAGGTAACGTGTGTGGCGTATCGTGACTCTGTTTTGCCGAACCTGGAACGTGTACAATTTTGGAATTCGGGCCAAAATTTCCCCCTGGAGGTTACGAAGAATGTACCTGGATCCAAAGCAGTTTGTCCGAGCGTTAACAGCGAGTGCTCTTGTTACCCTGTTTGCCGTTCCCCCAAGCCTTGTTGCGCAAACTTCAGAGCACGTGGCGAGTCTCTCTGATTTGCAAAAGGCAACCGTGGATGCTTCGCGAGCGAGGCAGCAGAATGTTGACACGTTGAATGCGTTCTTCTCTTCCGAGAAAGCGCAGAAGGCTCTGAAGTCGGCGCAGATGAACCCGCAGCAGGTGAAGACTGCTGTTGCCGGCCTCAGCGATGCTGAGCTGACCCAACTGGCATCCAAGGCGAATAAGGCGCAGGCCGACTTTGCCGCGGGCACGTTGAGTGACCGGGATCTTCTGATCATCCTGGTCGCCGTCGCTGCTCTCATCCTGATCATTGTCGCGGTGCATTGATCGCTGTCCCGATAATGCGCCGCGCTTGTATAGCGGGAGTCCTGATGCTTTCGCGCTGCGACCCTTCGCGTGGTCGGGGCTGGTGGTTTTCCACCCTTTCGCTCAAAAGAGAGCGAAAGGGCGGAAAGGCCTGGCAATGTCTTAGTTGAGCTATTTCGCAGGCGCCGCGGGAGCGTCGGCGTTAAAGATGTCCGCAACAGCTTTCCAACTGCCGTCTGCCTGCTTCTTGTAGACCGTGACGTACTTGCCCTTTTCGGTGAGGACCTTCTTTGTCTTGGGGGCCGTCGAGGTCATGGTGTAGGTGCCTTGACTGTAACCAAGCTCGCCAGACTTAGCGACATCCACCTTGTCCGACGCAAAAGTGATGGAGAATCCCTTGTCGGCGACCATCGGCTTCAGAGTGGCTTTGATTGCTGCCATGCCGTTGATGACGGGCATGTCCGCGATGAAGACGGATGCATCGTCGGCATAAACAGTGGCTATCTTGTCTGCATCCTTGGTGGCAAAGTTCTGGACCCAGGTGGCTTCGACGTCCTTGATCGCCTTGACGTCTGCGTCGTGTGTGTCTGGAGCGGGGGGCGGGGGTGGTGGGGTACATCCCGCGAGAACGACCGCAAGAGCAACTGCGGCCAAGGATAAGTATCGTGGTTGCATTTGTTTCCTCCTGGGGGAGGACCAGAACTTATCACAACCGTCGGACAAGAGGGAACAGAGAATCTGAAGCGGCCGACCTTGAGCTATGAGATGTGACCGCAATCACGGGCGAGGTTGTTGCGGAGGTCTAGACTTTCGGGCTGCAGACGATCCTGGGCGATACACCAGCGGATGGTTTTGCCAGCACCGAGCCTTGCCCCAACAAGGTCGAGACCGGACCGCCGAGCCGTCCTCGTGTTCTCGTCCGTCGCCGTCTGCTCTTGCCGGAGAGGAGCGGTAATCCTATGGACGCTCACTGTTCGAAATGCGGAATGCAAGTGTCTTCGCCCTGGAAGTTCTGCCCACACTGCGGGACCGCTGTCGCGCATGAATCCCACCCAATTGAGCACCAACATCACCCGGCGCGCGGTGCATTCGGCGGGGTGTTCTACGGGTTGGTCGCTGCGCCGATCTTGATCTTCCCAGGGATACTGCTCTGTCTCCTGGGTTGGGGCATAGTCCTGGGTTTGCCAATGATTTTACTCGGCATCCTTATGCCGTTTGCGGGGCCGATATTTGGAATGGGCGAGCACAAAGGGAAATGCCCCTCGTGTGGCACGCGAATGATCAGCGTCGAAGATGGCAAACGGCATGTGTGCCCGGTGTGTAACGAGAACTTCGCAATGGAGGATCAACACCCGGTCGGGGCCAGGTGAGCATTGCGCGAGCCGAGGCCGGCAAGGCTACTTCGTTCGAGTTGCCGAAGCTGTTGCTTCGTGGAAGTGCCGCCAGATAGCCTCGGCTGTTTTGCGTGGAACTACCGAGGCCAGCGAGTCGGCGGTAGCTTGCTGAACTTCGCGGAGGCTGCCGAAGTGCGAGAGGAGACGCTGGCGGGTTTGCGCGCCGACGCCGGGAATATTGAGCAGTTCCGAATCGCGATCGCGCATTGCACGGCGCTGGCGATGATAGCCCACAGCAAAGCGATGGCTTTCGTCGCGGATGAGTTGGATGAGATGGAGCACCGGTGAGCGGCGGTCCAGCACCACCGGCTCGTCTTCGTTGCCGTAGAGGTAGATGACTTCTTCCTTTTTTGCGATCGACGCGAGTGGCTGCGACGTGAAGCCGAGCGATTCGAGCGCCTCGGCAGCTGCGTGGAGCTGGCCGAGACCACCATCAATGAGGACGAGTGACGGCATGGGCTGGTCCTCTTCCTTCAGGCGCTTGTAGCGGCGATGTACCACTTCGTGCATCGAGGCGAAGTCGTCCACGCCAAGCACCGTCATCACCTTGAATTTGCGATAGGCGGACTTGTTCATCTTGCCGTCTTCCCACACAACCATCGAGGCGACTGTTTCGGCGCCCTGGATGTGGGAGATATCGAAACACTCGATGCGGCGGGGCAGTTCCGGCAGCATGAGCGAATCGGCGAGCGATTCCTGAATGGCTTTGCGCGATGGCTCAAGTACGCGGAATCGCTGGATGTAAGACTGCTTGGCGTTTTGTCCGGCTAGGTCGACGAGGGAGCGTTTTTCGCCTCGTAGCGGGACAGCCACTTCGATGCGATGGCCGGTCCGATCGCTCAGGAGAGCGGCCAGCGTTTCGCGGTCGTCAAAGTCCACCGGGACGAAGATGGTTCGCGGGACGTATTGCTGATCGATGTAGAGCTGTTTGAGGAGGGCGGAGAAGACGGGTCCAGCGTTGAAAGGAACTGCGCGTTCGGCGGGATCTTCTGAATTAGAGACCGGTTGAGGTTCCTGGTCTCCCACCCTTTCCGCTGGAAAGCGCGGAAAGGATTGAGGGGCACCAGTGCGGCGGTTTTGTGGCGGGCCAGTGTTTCCCTCGGGGGCTAAAGCCCCATCTAGTTGCTGTGCATTTGCGGCACGACTAAAGCCATGCCCTTTCAAGTCTGAGGATGCTTCCTCTGTCTCATCAGCAGGGGTTTCCAGGAGTTCCGGCAGGTCTTCCCAGAAGAACTCGCGGCGGTCGACAATCTTTCCACCGCGCACGTGAAACAGATTGATCGCGAGACTGTTGTTCTCAAAGTGATAGCCAAATACGTCTGCATCGTCATTCTCCTCGGCGGTGGCAATGCGCTGCTTCTCCTGGAGTTGGTGGACGGTCGAAAGCTGATCGCGCAGTCGGGCTGCAGCCTCGAACTGCTCGGCGGATGCAGCGGCCATCATGCGCGCGGTGAGTCCTCGCTCCAACTCGGCATGGCGGCCCTCAAGAAAAAGCTGCGCGTCGCGAACCGCCTGCTTATACAGCTCAGGCGTAGTGAGTTCTTGAACGCAGGGTCCCAGGCAGCGGTGAATGTAGTACTGCAGGCAGGCGCGGGTGTGATAGCGGGAGAGATCAACCTTGCAGCTTGGCAGAAGAAAGCTGCGATGGATCAGCTCCACCACGCGATAAGCCAGGTTACCCGGAAAGTACGGACCGTAGTACGCCGATCCATCTTTGCGGAGGCGGCGCGTGACAAAAACTTTGGGGTATCGGTCGGCCAGCGTGAGCTTCACATATGGATAGGTCTTGTCGTCGCGCAGCAGGATGTTGAATCGAGGCTTGCGCTGTTTGATCAGGTTGTTTTCCAGCGCCAGCGCTTCATGCTCGTTGGCCACGAGAATGTAGTCAATATCGACCGCCTCGCGCATCAGGGAGCCGGTTTTGGCATTCGCCTGCGACGCCTCCAGCAGGTACGACCGGACCCGGGAGCGCAGGTTGTTCGCCTTGCCCACATAGATCACCTCGCCCTCGGCATTTTTGTAGAGGTAAACGCCGGGCTGGGTGGGCAGAGAGCGGATTTTCTCGTAGAGGTCCATGGCAACTTTTTCGGCGGAATCGCCTTCTCTTAGGATAGCGGCTGAGGCGAAAGGGGCATCGGGCCAGGGAAACATCTCGGGAACAAGAGCAATCCTTACCGTGAGAGGTAAAAACTACACACCGTCGCCATAATGTGGATAAGAATTGGATACAACTTAAGTCGCCTATTTTCATCCAATTAAAAGAAGAGGATTGTTTGGCGCGGCGAGTGCAGTGTAGTGAGTGACTCGAAAGTCGCCGCCCGCCTGCTCTTTGTTCCGGCCAGGCAAATTGAGGCGGAAGAAATGGGGAGACAATGAAAAATTCTTATGGATTGTGGATTGCAGCGGCAGTGGCTCTTGTGGGCGTTACGGGTTGCGCAACCAAGAACTACGTTAAAACCCAGACGGCGCCAATCATCGATCACACTAACCAACTGGAAGACAAGACGGCGGCCAACAACCGGCAACTGCATGATGTAGACGACCGGGCGACGACAGGCATCAAGCAGGCACAAGGCGCGGCCGACACAGCCACCCAGAACGCGCAGACCGCAACCAAGGCTGCAGGCGACGCGGATACCGCGGCCGTTGATGCCGTTCATCGCGCCGATTCTCTCGATAGCGTCGTGAAGGGTCTGGACAGCTACAAGTCGATGGCCAACGTCACGGTCACTTTCGGATTCGACAAAGCCGTGCTGACCAAGGACGACAAGGAACAGTTGGATACCTTTGCCGCGCAACTCGGCACAGCCAAGAGCTACATTCTTGAGGTAACCGGCGGAACGGACTCGACTGGTTCCGCGGAATACAACTATGACCTCAGCCAACGCCGTGCAGATGCTGTGGTGCAGTATCTGGCTTCGAAGTACGCGATTGCCGCCCACCGCTTCTACCTCATCGGAATCGGCAAGGACAAGGAAGTCGCTCCCAACACCACGGCAGAAGGCCGCAAGCAGAATCGTCGTGTAGAAATACAGTTGCTTTCGAACATGAACGCCACTGGACAAACCACAGCGACTGCACCGTCGGCTCCGACCACCAATTAGACGTCTGACTTAGAGTTACTAAATTTGTAGATGCATAGATTTTTAGATTAGCTTGATTAGTTGGAAAAATAGAAATAGAAAAATCAGGCCATCCGGACCGCACACCGGATGGCCTGATCTGTTTTGCATACACACGAAGGCGTGAGCCAAGCTGGCGAACCAAGCCTTAGGCCGTTGCTTCGGCCAATTGCTTCACGTGTTCTGCCCGAACTTCAACCGCTGTAAAGAGGCGCAGGAAGGGCGCGCCTGCCGCCGCGGCTTCGACGGCGGGGCGGCCATTGGCTTCTTCGCGCTCCACGATGCAGACTACGGCAGCCACGATCATGTTGGCTTCGCGTGCGGCTTCGATGGCGTTGATGGTGGAAGCGCCAGTGGTGCACACGTCATCGACAATCACCACGCGTGCGCCTTCACGGCAGAAGCCTTCGATGCGGCGGCCGGTGCCATGCGCCTTTTCAGCCTTGCGTACCAGAAAACCGTGCAGCAGGGGAGCGCCGGGATGCGAAAGTGCGCGCCAGGCGCTAGCGGTGGCTACATTGGAGACGATGGGGTCAGCGCCCATGGTGAGTCCGCCTACGGCTTCGGCGCCAATGCTGTTTTCTTTCAGAAGATCGAGAATCGCTTCCCCCGTGAGACGGCCGCCCTCTGCGTGAAGCGTCGTGGTGCGGCAGTCAATGTAGTAGTCGCTGGTGCCGCCAGACGATAGCTTGAAAGAGCCAAGGCGGAAGCTGGTGCGGGCGAGAAGGGAGAGTAGTTGTTGTGCATGTGTCGCTGGTGTCATCGCCTCGATTCTATCGAACGAGCCTTAGCGGAACGCGCACTATAATCACCAGCGAGGTTCTGCCGAATGAAAATGCGACCTGTTCAATTATTTGCGCTCCCAATTCTCTTGCTCGCTGCAATACCACTGGGTGCGGGGCAGAAGCGACAAGAATATTCCTCGCTGCGGGTCGACAGCACGGGCCAATTGCACATTTTGACGGACTCGGGCCGAGAGATCATCCCTCCCAAAATCAAGTATCAGGTTGCATTCGGCGAGGCAGAGATCTCGCCAGATCACGTTACAGTCGGCTGGTTTGTCGAATATGACAATTCTGCGGCATTAGGGTTTCTTGCTGATCCAGTTGCGGGTGACCTAGTTCTTTATCGAAATGAGCGTGTCCTTCATCGCTTCTCTGCGAAGCAATCCCTTTGGGGTTGGAGATTCGTGGACGAGGGCAGACGTGTGGCCTACACCGACGGCCCGCTGCACGGCAATCCCGCTGAATGTGTGCTTCGCGACTCGAACTCGGGGACGGTCATCGAGCGATGGGCTTTCAAGGAGAACGCTGAACTTCCGGATTGGGCCCGCGGAATTCGCTGCGACGGAGAATAATGGTGAGCCGCTACATCTTCTCGAGGTGCTTGAATCCGCCCGTCCCCAGCAGCATGAATGAAAACAACAGAAAGTTATAGCAGGCGTGAACGATCATGCTGCTGGCCAATGAGTGGGTTTTAAGTCGCGTCCAACAAAGCACCAGGCTGATGAATATGAGCAGCAGGAACGGGCCCAGGGAATAGCTGGTCTGTTCGCCATGCATTAGCGCGAACGGGAGGCTGGTGACGACGGATGCGACTGCCATCGCAGGCAGGGACCACTGCGGGTGGCCGTCTTCGTCCACAGGCCGCATCGGCGCGCCTGTAAGCTGCTCCACCAGCCAATCGTAAGCTGTACACAGCGCCGGCAGCAGGAATCCGCGGAACGCAAGCTCCTCAAAAAAAGGCGCCAGCGTGACGCCGAAGCCGAACAGGACCCACGCCGCGCCGGGAGCACGGAAGATGCGGTCGATCGGTGCGTCAGTCGGCCCCGGCAAGAGCACCCCATTCAGCATGGCGGCAAAAAAGCAGAATACGGCGACGCTGATGAGGCGCCATTTGAACTTCAAGGCCGTGGCTCCGCACCACTGCAGGCCCTCAAAAAACCCCTTCCGCCAAATCAGCGGAAACACGATCAGGCAGCCCGCGATCGAAAAGAAATACTGAATCGCCTGGCTTCCCAGCGTGTAACGGAAATCGTTAATGGCGTTTTTCAAAGTGGAGATGCCGAACAGGTGAAAATGCAGACCGAGCAGCAGCAGCGAGCCCGCACCCAACCAGCCGAAACACAAAATCAGGAGAAAGAGACTGAGGTGTCCAAGATGCGGAATCCGCACTGGCCGCACAAACGTCTGCCTCCTGTACGACGCCAGAAACTCCGGCTCATCAACCGTTCCACCAGAGCCGAGCAAAGTCGCGGCCGCGTCGGTTATCGCTGTCTCAGGCGCAGCTTGATCCGGAGGTAGAACTTCGATTGGCTCCCCAGGCTTTCCAGCCCACGATTCCGGGGGCAGGGGATCAGCAACCGGGCTCTCCATATCCTCGCGCGCACGGGATCCTTCAGGCTCTTCCGGTAATTGCTCGGGCAATGTGTTCATGCGACCACCGGCTTCTTGCGAGCCTCGGACTTTTTGGTCGCGAACCTCTTCGTGCCCGCATTTTTCGCACCGGCGGGCTTTCCGTTGGATGCGGACGAAGTTTTTGGAAAGACTGAGGCCGGAACAGCAGCCTCGCTCGATTCAATGACAATTTGCGGCTCTGGCTCAACAGGCATCAGCTTGCCGTCGCTCCCAGTGTAGTAGCGCGCCAGAAACTGCCCTGTATATGATCCGGGAGTCGATGCGATCCGCGCCGGGCGGCCCTCGCCCACAATGCGGCCACCGTCTTCGCCGCCCTCTGGTCCGAGGTCGAGAATCCAGTCGGCATTTCTGATCACGTCGAGATTGTGCTCGATGATGATAACGGAATTACCCAGGTCCGCAAGACGATGCAGCACCTCGAGCAGCTTGCGCACATCGTCGAAGTGCAGGCCTGTCGTCGGCTCGTCCAATAGATAGAGTGTGCGGCCTGTCTGCCGCTTGCTCAACTCGCGCGCCAGCTTCATGCGCTGCGCTTCGCCGCCGGAGAGCGTGGTGGCGCTCTGACCCAGATGAACGTAGCCGAGACCGACATCAACGAGGGTTTGCAGTTTCTGTTTGAGCTGCGGCACGTCTGCGAGAACGGTCAGCGCGTCTTCGATGGTGAGGTCGAGAATGTCGGCGATGGCGTACCCGTGGAACTTTACGGCCAGTGTCTCCTGGTTATAGCGGCGCCCGTTGCACACCTCGCACTGTACGTAGACGTCGGGCATAAAGTTCATTTCAATGCGCCGCTGGCCGTCTCCCTGGCAGGCTTCGCATCTTCCGCCCGTCACGTTGAAGCTGAAGCGTCCCGGCTTGTAGCCGCGTTCGCGCGCCTCGGGCAACATCGCAAATAAATCTCGAATCGGTGAGAAGACCTGCGTATAGGTTGCCGGATTCGATCGCGGTGTGCGGCCGATGGGCGCTTGATCGATGCGAATAACCTTGTCGATCTGCTCCGCGCCGGTCAGCGACTCGTGCACCCCGGGCTCCTCGCGTGAGCCGTAAATCATCTTGGCCAGCGAGCGATAGAGAATGTCGTTGATCAGTGTGCTTTTCCCGCTGCCGCTCACGCCTGTTACCACTGTCATCACGCCGAGAGGAACGCGAATGGTAAGGTCCTGGAGGTTATGCTCGCGCGCGCCGGTCACAGTGAGCCATTTGCCGGTAAGGGGCCGCGGCTTCGCTCGGTGCAGAATGCCCGTGGCGCCGGAAAGATAACGCCCCGTCAGCGATTCGGGACACGCCATGATGTCCGCAGGGGTTCCCTGAGCAACTACGTAGCCGCCGAGCCGTCCCGCTCCAGGGCCGAGATCGAGCACATAGTCCGCGTGCCGGATCGTGTCTTCATCGTGCTCAACAACAAGCACCGTGTTGCCCAGGTCGCGGAGTTGTTCGAGAGCTTGAATGAGACGCGAATTGTCGCGCTGGTGCAGGCCGATGCTCGGCTCATCGAGCACATACAGCACACCGCGCAGCCGGGAGCCAATTTGCGTCGCCAGCCGGATGCGTTGGCCCTCTCCACCGGAAAGCGTTGCCGCATTGCGATTGAGCGAGAGATAGTTCAGACCCACGGCGCACAGAAATTCCAGCCTCTCCACAACTTCTCTTCGAATGCGCTCTGCGACGAGTGCCTCCCGCGACGTGAACGTGAGATTGATCGCTGCCGACAACGCGCGATTCAGCGGCAGAGCGGTGAAGTCGGCAATCGAAAGCCCGCCAATCTTCACTGCCAGAGACTCCGGCCGCAGGCGTTTCCCGCGGCACACCGGGCAAGGCGTGGCGGACATGAAGTTCATCATGTACTCGCGATAGCCATCGCTGCGGGCCTCTTCAATCGAGTCGCGCAGATAAGTGAGAATTCCATGAAAACCTGTGCGGGGAGCTTCGCCTTTTGGTGGACCGTAGACAAGGATGTGCTGCTGCTTAGCGGGCAAATCTTCGAAGGGCTTCTTCAGGTCGATGTCGTATCGGTCCGCAGCGAGATGGATCAGCCGCAGCAGATATTGCGATGCAGACCCCGGCCCCAGGCCGCCGTCGAGCAATGGCTTCGACCAGTCTGTGATGACTTTGGCAGGATCGAGATCGTAAAGGGATCCCAGCCCGTGGCACTCGGGGCAGGCGCCAAATGTGGAGTTGAAGCTGAAACTGCGCGGCTCGAGTTTGGGCACGTCGAGACCGCAATCAGGGCACGCCATGGACGACGAAAACATCTGCTCGTCACCCCCCGCGAGCCCAACCAGCACCAGCCCATTGGCGAGTTGCAGGGCTTTCGTGACTGCCGTCTCCAGCCGCTTTTCAACCGATGGCTTGCTGGAGGAAGGGGGGTGCAAAGTCGCGGGTTTCGGTTCGTGGTTTCCCACTCTTGCCGCGACAGAACGCGACAGAGATGGGGCACCCTCCGATTTCAGGAGAATGCGATCGACAACCGCTTCGATGGTGTGGTTCTTTCGCCGGTCCAGCGCTGGTGGATCAGATAGGTCCTGCATCTCGCCGTCGATGCGGGCGCGAAACCCTTGCTGATCGAGCTGGTCGAGAAGCTCCTTGAATTCGCCTTTGCGTCCTCGCACAATTGGCGACATTACGGTGACGCGCTCGCCATTGCCGAGTTGCAGAATGCGCTGCACAATCTGGTCCGCCGTCTGCCGAGCAATGGGCCGTCCGCAATTCGGGCAATGGGGTGTGCCCACCGACGCAAAGAGCAGCCGCAGATAGTCGTAAATCTCGGTAATGGTGCCCACGGTCGAGCGGGGACTGCGGCTCGTGGTCTTCTGCTCGATGGAGATTGCCGGGCTTAGCCCCTCAATCGAATCCACATCCGGCCGCTCGATCTGATCGAGAAACTGGCGCGCATAGGCCGACAGCGTCTCAACATAGCGCCGCTGCCCCTCCGCATAAATGGTGTCGAAGGCGAGGGAACTCTTGCCCGACCCAGACAGCCCGGTGACCACTGTCAGCGTATTGCGGGGAATGCGCACGTTGATGTCGCGCAGATTGTGCTGGCGCGCCCCGCGCACCGAAATGTGAGTAATTGCCATGTGAGTCGTGGGCACGGTGAGGCAAACGGGGAGCCAGTGGGTAAAGCGTTACCGCCGTAACCGGCCGGATGTCGAATGCAGCCTGTCCTGGGGGTATTCTATTTGGCAATAGAATCAAGGGTCAACGAGCACGGTTTGCGGCTGATTTTCTGAGACAATCGCTGGAAAGGCACTTGAGCTGTAGTTTGCAGCGGCCGGATGTTGCATCTAAACAGTTGGATAGGGAATAAGAATGTCGGATTGGTTGAACTTGACAATGTTGATTTGCGCCGCAGTTGGCTCAATGGCCTTCGGGGTCCTCACAGCCTACGCCATCTTTCGAGTGGGCTTTGCGATGATGCGCCCGCGCCGAAGCACGATCAAAGTCAAGGTTCGTCCAGAGCTGGCGCCGGAAGACTCTTCGGATACACGCCTCGATCGAGCCTTATCTTCCCTGATTGCAACCAACCCGCGCCACTCAACTCCCGTCCAAACCCGAGTTCCTGAAAATCAATCTTGTGGATTCGTCGGCGGATTGTCAGGCATCTGTTGTTGTTGCTGCTGTTGTTGCTGTTGCTGCTGCAACTGGCGCTGCTGCATCTCTTCCATTACCTGCTGGGGCGTCCGGACTGGCCCTGTGGGACCAAAACCGGGTTGCGAGCCGGGTTGCACGGGGGTCTGGGGTGGCTGTGGCGGAGGAGGCTGAGGCTGCTCTTCAACTTCATTGTCCGGAATTTCGTCTTCGTTGTTTTCCTGCGCGGACTGAATTGCGCCCGGGCCACTTCCTCCGGCCCGCCGCAGGCTGAGCATGATCTGTTTCGGCGCTCCCTCTCCTAGATCGCCGGCCATGAGGACGTTGTAGCCCGATCCATGCAGCAGTTGCAGCAGCACATCCCGTGCCTGTCCAGGGCCGTAAGC
>WNGL01012024.1_pt1 | contig 12090 bp, 9 predicted proteins | sample 5400591 | NCBI WGS metagenome assembly WNGL01 (sample SAMN13153377, study PRJNA577476) | soil metagenome | isolation source: 80 cm soil or saprolite under Garry oak tree replicate 1 | place: USA:California | collected 2016-06-15
TCACCAGCCGGTGCCGGTCGGGATCGATGTCGGGAATGCTGGAATGGCTGCGCTCGAAGTGCAGCCCGGACGGCGTGATGATGCCGTCAAGCAGGTGCAGCGGAGTGCGCGCCGGGCCGACGCCCTGCGTCGCCGGATTGGGCGACGGCGGAATGAACCGCACGACCTTGTCCTCGAAACGCGAGGGCTGGCCGTAGCCTGCAAACCCCGCGCCGGGCACCTTCATCCAGTGCTGAACTGTGAGCGGCTCCGCCACTGCGCCGGATGCGCCCGCACCCGCTGCACCGGCGGCGAGCATACCTTCAAGAAAGATACGGCGGCTTAGAATTCCATTGCCGGCTGCCGGATCGCCCGGCTTCGGACTTATCTTCTTCCTGATCATGTCGTCCTCCCAACAACTGATTGCTGTGCGCGCTCGCAAAGCACTGGTCCCTTCAGCTCGGCTGGACAGCGGCTCTTAAAGCCCGCGCGGCTCATAGGGCGCTCAAAAAATTGACCAGATCGGTCTTCTGCTGGTTGGTGAGGCCGATGCCGAAGCGCTGGTCATAGAACTTGACGACGTCCAAGAGCGTCGCTGCCGAGCCGTTGTGGAAATAGGGAGCCCGCCCCGCGAGGCCGCGCAGGATGGGGCCCTTGAACCTGCCGATGTCCTTGCATTGGCCGGTAATCAATGCGCGGCCGGGGTCGGTCACCACGTGCATCCGGCCGGCCAGCGGCCCTTTCATGCAGGTGAGGGTGAACACGGGCAGGCCGGAAATGTCGAGCGCAGGTGGGCTGTTGGCGCCGGCATCCGGAATGCCTATGTTCAAAGGCGCCTTGACGGAGTGATTGCCGATATTCGGTGTGTCGTGACAGGTGCCGCAAAATCCCGGAATGCTGGTCAGGTTGAGATCGTCGTTGAGCCCCGAGACGCCGGTGATGTTGAGGTTGGCGTTGTTGAACACCTCCTCGCCGCGCGCGATCGATTGCCGGTCGCGCACTTCCTCGCTGTGTCCGGAGAGGCCCAGCCAGGGCCGGTACAAATCGAAGATGCTCGGCGTGAAGGGTATGCCCTTCGGATTGTTTCCCAGCGGGTCATTCACGCCGATATAGAAATTGGCAAGCTGCAGAGAGAGCGCCACCGGGCCGCCGTTCGCACCATTGTCTTGCAGGCCCTTGGCGTGCTGGTCGAACGCCTGCGCGGTGAAAATTCCAGTCTCGAAGGCGACGATCTGGTTCACCTGATCGGGGGTTGGAAGGACATCGGCCTGTGCGTGGCCGAGCGTGGCGTCCACGGCTTGGCTCTGGAGACTGGGCTCGCGGCCGTCCCACATGATCGCGCTCAGGAAACCGAGATTGGTGGACGGCAAGGGGCGCCGGTACACGGAGATGATGCCGGTCGTCGGGCTGGTCAGGCCGGTCGCCGGATTGGTCGTGCAATTATAGGGGTCGTTCACGGCCGTGACTTCGAATTCCAGTTTCGTCGCGTCCGGCAACGGCAGGCCGATACGGATCAGGCCCTTGTCGGTCAGGAGCTGGTAGGCTTTTCGCTTCGCCTGCAGGCTGGAGACGTCGGCGCTCGGACAAGTGGCACCGTCGACCAAGCGGAAGATGGGATCGGCGCCCGCACTCGCGGCAAATCGGCCAGCGACGTTTGCCGCGCTCACGCTCCAGCCGTTCTGTGGCTGATGACAGGTGAAACACGTCCTTCCGTTGGTTCCGAGGTTTTGGAAGAACGCATTGTTTGCGGTGAACGTTGCGCCCCCGGGCTGAAACGTGGCGATGGCCCCCGTCGCGTCGCGCTCGACGTCGAAGCGGGAGATCATGTCCGGTGTGGCCTGAGCGCCGCGGTCCGGATCCTTGAAGCGGCGCATCTCCTGCATGTGCTGGATCATCCCGGGAGCGAAAGCCGGCACCCCGCCGCCACCGCCCGAGTTTTGAGCGATCGCCAGGTGCGATGTCGCCACCAACATCGAAGCTGCCGCAACGGCGGAAAAGGCGACGGCAAGCGATGATCTGATCATGTTTCACTCCTTGGCCAGCATTTGAATGTAACGCCGATGTTAAAAGTGCTACGCCGCACTCCTCGATTGGCTGAAGCTGGTTTTCATTTTTGAGTCCTGGGTTTGGCGGCCCTGTTGAAGGGGCATGGAGGTCGGCAAGCCAACCAGAGGGGGCGGCCGGGGTAACGAAAGAAGCCGAAGGAACCGCCGAAAAAACCCCGAAATTTGAAGACGCGGAGCGGATGCTTGAGCTATAATTGGCCTTGCCGGGTCGGAATCACGCTCGCGTAGATGGTCCGGCTTGCCGGCCGAGCCGTGCCGCCCGGGGCCAGGAAGGGCAAAAACAAGGGAAATTCGCAATGCACAACTTCTCCCGGCGAAATGCCATTCGCCTAGGTCTGTTGGTCGCAGCCTCCCCGTTTGCGACGTCGATACCGACTTTTGCTGCGGAAAAGGTCCCGCTGGCGATCAAGGGCTATGACCCGGTCGCTTATTTCACCACCGGAAGCCCCGCGCGCGGGCTGCCCGAAATCGAATATGAATGGGATGAGCATCGCTACCGGTTTTCGCGCGCGGAGCATCGTGAACTTTTCAAGGCCGACCCCGTGCGCTACGCGCCGCAGTTCGCAAACTTCTGCGCCATGTCCCTCACCCGGGGCGAGCTCGTCGAGGCCGATCCGGAGAACTGGCTCATCAGCGGGGGCAAGCTCTATATCTTTGGCAAGCAGATCGGGCCGACGCTTTTTCAGCAGGATCTTGCTGGAAACATCGCCAAGGCGAACCAGAACCGCGCGCTGATTCACGGACATTAGCGGTTAGTTGCCCGACGGCGGGAGGCCGACTTTAGCCGGTGTAGAGGCCGGCCTTGCGGAAGCCGTCGCGCAGGTGCTCGAGGTCGGCCGGGTTCAGGAACTTGCTCCCGAAAGTCTGTGGATCGAATGTTGGGTCCACGCGGCGTATCGTCGTCACGACGCGGGCGGCGTCCTCGGCCTGGTTGTGCTGGGCATAGGCGGCCGCCAGTACGATGAGGCTGAAGTTCGCGCCTGCGGTTGTGCGAAGATTGAGTTCCGCCTGTTCGATTGCCGCGTCGTAACGCCGTTTGAGATAGTACGCCAGGCTGAGCGCGAAGCGGTCGATCGCATTGAGCTCGGGGTCGATACGTTGCGCCAGCTCCAATGTCTCGATCGCAGCATCCGTCTGCCCCGACCACATCAGAATATTGCCGCGGCCGGCGAGGCCATGGGCATCGTTCGGATTAATCGCGATCGCACGGTCGATTTCTGCCTTTGCGTGTTCGTATCGTTGATAGAAAATATGGATGCGGCCGAGGATGATGCGCGCGCGCACTTCGGAATCGTCAAGGCTTAGCGCCTGATTTGCCAATTCCTCGGCACGGCGCAGGAATGCGGATGGCGATTCCGCCCAGCCCATCGAGGTAGCAATATGATAGGTTTCGGCAAGCGCCGCATAGGCGGCAGCGTAGTTCGGGTCGAGCTCGATGGCGCGTCGGAGCAGGGCGCGCGCCTCGACGTTGTTTGCGCGCGTCGGGCGCTGTAACGCTGGCCGGGCGCGCAGCGTGTAGTCATAGGCTTCGAGATTTTCGGTCGGCTTAGCGAACACCCGGCGTTGCTCGATCTCCGTTACGCGGACAGCCAAGGCCCCGACGATCTGAGTGGTGATGGTGTCCTGCAGCATAAACACGTCCGCCAGCGCCTCATCGAAGCGGGCGGACCAAAGCACCCGTCCGTCCGTCGTATCGACGAGCTGCGCGTTCACGCGCACGCGGTCGCTGCTCTGGCGGACGCTGCCTTCGACCAGATAGCTGACCGAGAGACTGCGGCGGATCTCGTCCGGGCTTGCGGGTTTCCCCTTGTAGGGAAAGACGGCATTCCAGGACATCACTGTCAGCGAGGAGAACCGGCCCAGCGCGTTGATGATATCCTGCGTCAATCCGTCCGTGAAATATTCGCGGGCTGAATCATCGCTCTGGTCGACGAGAGGAAAAACGGCGATCGCGGGTTTCGCGCCAATTTCGGAACTCTTGGTTGTGGATCGATCGCCGTATCCCAGGACCTTTATAAGTTTCCATTCGGTCGCGATCCCGCTCCACAGCACTCCCACAGCCAGAAAGAAAGCGAGAGTGAGCGAGGCGATCAATCCGATACGCAAGCCGGCGGGCGTTGTGAGCGCGGTCGGCGGCGTGGGCGCGCGGGTTACGGGGTCGGGCGGTTGATCTGCCGCCTGGGAGGTATTCGAAACCGATATGGCGTCGGCTGAAGACTGACCAGTTGAGGGCACAACCGACACGTCAGATTCAAATCGATAGCCACGACGCGGAATCGTCTTGATCAGACGCGGCCCGTCGTCGCCAAGCGCCCGTCGCAGTTCGCCGATGCTCTGTACCAGCGCATCGTCCGTGACGGCGATGTTGGGCCAAATCGCGGCAAAGAGTTCGTCCTTCGAGACAAGACGGCCGGCATTTTCGATGAGGTAATGCAGAACCGCAAAGGTTTTTGGCCGAAGGGCAATCTCGTTCCCGTCAAGAAACAGACAGCCGCGGTCCAAATCCAGGACATAGCGACCGAATTGTAGTCGCTTTGCCCGCATCTGCGCCAGAGGGTCGACGTTGCGAGTGGTCATGGCCCTTCCATGCATGCGATCGACAAGTGCCGATTCGGCACCTGCATTCTGTCAGGACAAACAGCCGACTCGATTCTCCGAAAGCGTGCATCGACCAGCTCCGCCAATATTACCCGGTCGTCGCTGGGAATCCAGCGAGGATGTCCGGCCTGACGCGATTTCAGTGCTTTCGGACGCGCGGCGCCTTCTAGGGTCCCCTCGGAAGGCCACCCAGTTGATATCAAAATCCCTTGATCAATCCGGCGTCGATCAGGAGCCGGTTGAACCGCCGCGTCTCGGCCCCGCCGGCGCAGAGATAAAATAGTCCCTGGCAACGCTGGAGAATTTTCTTCTGCTCGGCGAAGGAGGAGTCGAGCGGGACGCCGGCGGCTTCCAGCACCAGCAGCGGAAGATAGGGGGCGTCGAGCGTGTCGAGCGCCGAGGAGAGATCGGCGGGGGTGAAGTTGATCGGCTCGATCGCGTAATAGGTGGTGAAATAGCGCGGATCGAACTGCCGGATGCGCTCGCGGATCTGCGCCGGATCGAGGGTACGGTCGATGAAGAACTTGGCGAAGGCCGGCTGGTGGTCGCCGAAGCGCACCACGAGAAACGGCTCGTCGGGATACTCGCGCTTGAGACGGGCGACGAACTGCGAGTAGTCGTGCGCGCTCATCTGCTGCCGGCGCAGATATTCGTCGATCTGGAACCAGTTGCCGGGATTGCGCCACTCGGGCGTGAGCTCGGGCCGGAAGGGTTGGTCCCAGGGCACGTGGTTGGCGCTGGTATAGACGAACAGGAACAATGGGCCGTGGCCGCGCTCCCAGGCGACCAGGCGCGCGGCATGGTCATAGAAGAAGCTGTCGGGCTGCCGCCTGCGGGTGCCCAAATCCTTCTCGTCGAGGAAATGCTCGATGCCGGCCGTGGTCTGGAAGTTGCGCGCGCCAAGAAAGGCGCCGGCATAGGGATAGATGCTGAAGGTGCGGTAGCCGCAGCGCCGCAGGGATTGGGGCAGGCCGCGCCCGACCCGCCCGGCGGCGAGCCGGGTCACGGAATCGGCGAACCGCCCATAGGAGCGCGCCGAGAGCCCCGCCAGCACGTTGTATTCGGTGTACCAGCTCGGACCACCCGCGCCCTCGACCACGAAATGCCGTTCCTTGCCGTCGAAGGAACGGAAATGCTGGTGATAGTCCGCCGGGACCGTGGTGCCCGGCATCATGGTGGCGTCGAAGCTCGATTCGTCGAAGATCAGGACGATGTTCGGCAGCGGCGCCGCCGGCTTGCACTCGCCGTCGAGCGCGGTGTCGAGCCGTCCGGCGACCGCCTGGTCGGATTCGAGCACGCCCCGGGTCAGGAGGTCCACCGCCGCCACTGCGCCCGAGCGCGCGAACTTCGACAGGAAATTGTGGTCCTCGAATTCGTCCTCGCGGTCGTATGGCAGCGCCAGCGACAGCCCGACAAGCAGCGCGAGGCAGGTGATCGACCCCAACAAGGCGGTGCGCAGCCGGCACCGGAACGGATCGAGCCACCAGATCAGGAGCAGCGCCGGCACAAGGATGAGCGCGGCAAGCCCGACCTGCCGCTCGATATCGGGAAAGACCTCGCTCAGAAACGCGGTCGTATCGGCATCGACGATCATGACGTCGGCGAATGAGACCGTCGTCATCAAGAGGTTGTACTTGTAGAGCGAGAGCAGAATCAGCACCGCGATCATGATCAGCGACAGGGCGGCGGCCGGCGCGGGACGCCGCAGCAGAATCAGCCAGAGGAAGTTGAGCACGCCCCAGGCGAAGACGAAGGCCGCCATCGAAACCGGATCGGCCTCCGACCACAGCATGACCGCAAGCGCCGCGCCGTGGAGAGCCACGAGCACTGCGATACCGGCGATGACCCGAAGGCGGGACGCGCCGGTCCGCGCCACAGGCTCGTTGGGAAGCACGGCAGACGACATCACGGTCCTCGAGGTCCCGTCCCGCGGTCCTTGAGTGTAGACCAATTTTCGGTCAGTTGCGGCTGCGGTCGACCAGCGCGCGCTGCTTGATCCAGGGCATCATGGCGCGCAGCTTGGCGCCGATCTCCTCGATCGGATGCGCGGCCATCTTGGCGCGCATGGCCTTGAACGAGGTCTGGTTGACCCGGTTCTCCAGCATCCAATCCTTGACGAATTTTCCGGACTGGATGTCGCCGAGGATGCGCTTCATCTCGGCGCGGGTCGCGTCGTTGACCACGCGCGGGCCGGAGACGTATTCGCCATATTCCGCCGTGTTGGAGACCGAGTAGTTCATGGTGGCGATGCCGCCCTCGTAGATCAGGTCGACGATGAGCTTCACCTCGTGCACGCATTCGAAATAGGCCATTTCCGGCGCGTAGCCGGCCTCGACCAGGGTCTCGTAGCCGGCCTTCATCAGCTCGACCAGCCCGCCGCAGAGCACCGACTGCTCGCCGAAGAGATCGGTCTCGCATTCCTCGCGGAAGGTGGTCTCGATGATGCCGGCGCGCCCGCCGCCGATGGCGGCGCCGTAGGAGAGCGTGAGATCATGGGCGTTGCCCGAGGCGTCGCGGTAGACCGCCATCAGCATCGGCACGCCGGCGCCGCGCTGGTACTCGGCGCGCACCGTGTGGCCCGGGCCCTTGGGCGCGATCATCATCACGTCGAGGTCCTCGCGCGGCTCGATCAGGTTGAAGTGGATGTTGAGCCCATGCGCGAACATCAGCGCCGCGCCCTTTTTCATGTTGTCGCGCAGGTGGTCGCGGTAGATCTCGGCCTGCAGCTCGTCGGGCGTGAGCATCATCATCACGTCCGCCCATTTCGCCGCCTCGGCGGCCTCCAGGACCTTGAGCTTCTCGGCCTCCGCCTTCTTGACCCCCTGCGAGCCTTTGCGCAGCGCCACCGCCACGTCCTTGACCCCGGAATCGCGCAGGTTGAGCGCATGGGCATGGCCCTGGCTGCCATAGCCGATGATGGCGACCTTCCTGCCCTTGATCAGGTTGAGGTCGGCGTCGCGATCATAGTAGACACGCATATGACGTGATCTCCCATTCTAGCGCGTGCTGTAGCGTGGAAATCGTCAGTTGGAAACAGGGATTCCGAGCAGCGAGGCAAACATTCCATACACGGGATCGAGCGCTTCGGGATCGACTTGCTCTGCCTTGCGTACAAAACGGACTTGCCGATCGATGGACCTGATCTGATCAACAAGAACGGCCCCGCGAATCCGACCGCCACGCGGAAGTTCAACCTTGAAAGGCCATGGCTGAGTGTTGCGAGTAATTGGACAAACAAGGATCAATGACGAGCGTTCGTTGTAACTGCGAGAAGAGATAACGAGCGCCGGTCGGCGACCGGCCTGCTCGTGTCCCATCGGGGGCCCAAAATCGACCCACAGGATGTCGCCTGCATCAGGTACGGCGAGGTCGCCGTAGGACACCTCTTTCCTCCGCCTCTCGTTTCCACGCATTCCACTCAGCATCGCTCGGGGCGATGTCGCTCCAGTCTTCTACCGGCCACTCCGACGGCAGAATTCCCCAATCCTCATAGGATGGGGGAACCATCCCCGGCTTGATTTGGGCGAGAAGGTCATCAAGCCGATAGTGCGGAATCTTTCGTTGCGGTGCCGTTTCGATCGCGAGTCGGCTTCCTTCCTTCTCCAAATCGACGATGGTGCCAGGCCTAAGGCCCAGTTCGTCCGCATAGCGTTTGGGCAATCGCACGCCGACACTGTTACCCCATTTCGAGATTTTGACTTTCACCGGTCGCGTTCCTCCTTTTGGATATACAAATGTATATCCAAATTTGACTTGTGTCCACCGTTTACATCCCCTCCGGCCCGCGCGCGATCGCCACGATCCCCGTGCGCGAGACCTCGACCAGACCGAGCGGAAGCATCAGCGCAATGAAGCTCTCGATCTTGTCCGACGCGCCGGTGATCTCGAACACGAAGCTCTCGGTGCCGGCGTCGATGACCCGGGCGCGGAAGGCGTCGGCAAGCCGCAGCGCCTCGACCCGCTGCTCGCCCTTGCCGCGGACCTTGACCATGGCGAGCTCGCGCTGGATCGCGGGGCCGGCGACCGTCATGTCGACCACGCGGTGCACCGGCACCAGCCGCTCGAGCTGGTGCTTGATCTGCTCGATCACCATCGGCGTGCCGCGGGTCACGATGGTGATGCGCGAGAGGTGCTTCTGGTGCTCGGTCTCCGACACGGTGAGCGAATCGATGTTGTAGCCGCGGCCGGAAAACAGGCCGATCACGCGCGCGAGCACGCCGGGCTCGTTGTCGACGATGATCGACAAAGTGTGGCTCTCGACGCTTTCCTTCACCGTCGCGGCGGGATAATGCGTTGTGGCTGCGCCGTTCGACATCGGATCACACCATCACCTTGCCTTCCTCGGTGATCGCATCCTCGACGCTCACGGCGGCGTCGCCGAGCAGCATCTCGTTGTGAGCGCGGCCGGAGGGGATCATCGGGAAGCAGTTCTCGTTCGGGTCGACCACGCAGTCGAAGATCACCGCCTTGTTCACGCCGATCATCTCGCGGATCGCGTCGTCGAGGTCGCCCGGCCTCTCGCAGCGGATGCCGACCGCGTGATAGGCGTCGGCAAGCTTCACGAAATCCGGCAGCGCGTCCATGTAGCTCTCGGCATAGCGGCCGCCATGGAGGAGCTCCTGCCATTGCCGCACCATGCCCATGTACTTGTTGTTGATGATGAAAATCTTGATCGGCAGCCGGTACTGGGCGGCGGTCGACATTTCCTGCATGGTCATCAGCACCGAGGCCTCGCCGGCGATGTCGATGACGAGCGAATCCGGATGCGCCAGCTGGACCCCGACCGACGAGGGCAGCCCATAGCCCATGGTGCCGAGCCCGCCCGAGGTCATCCAGCGGTTCGGCTCCTCGAACCGGTAGAACTGCGCCGCCCACATCTGATGCTGCCCGACCTCGGTCGTGATGTAAACGTCGCGGTCCTTGGTCAGCTCGTAGAGGCGCTGGATCGCGTATTGCGGCTTGATGATCTCGTTCGAGTTGCGGAAGGCGAGCGATTTGCGCGCCCGCCACTTGTCGATCTGCTTCCACCAGTCGGCGAGCGCCTTCTTGTCGGACGAGACCGCGGTCGAGCGCCACAGCCGCACCATGTCCTCGAGCACGTGCGCGCAGTCGCCGATGATCGGGATGTCGGCCTTGACGTTCTTGTTGATCGAGGATGGGTCGATATCGACATGGATTTTCTTCGAGCCCGGGGCGAAGGCGTCGAGCCGCCCGGTGATGCGGTCGTCTCGAAACGCGCGCCGATGCAGATCATGACGTCGCAATCGTGCATCGCCCAGTTGGCCTCGTAGGTGCCGTGCATGCCGAGCATGCCCAGCCATTGCGGATCGGAGGCCGCATAGGCGCCGAGCCCCATCAAGGTCGAGGTGATCGGGAAGCCGGTGAGCTTGACCAGCTCGCGTAGATAGTGGCTCGCCTCGCGCCCGGAATTGATCACGCCGCCGCCGGTGTAGAACAGCGGCCGCTTCGCCCGCCGCATCAGCTCGATCGCGGCCTTGATCCGTTCGATGTCGCCCTTGACCTTGGGCTGGTAGGTCTTGTGCTCGATGTTCTTCGGGCCTTGATAGAGGCCCTTGGCGAACTGGATGTCCTTCGGGATGTCGACCACGACCGGCCCGGGCCGCCCGTGCGAGGCGACATAGAACGCCTCGTGCAGCACCCGCGAGAGATCGTTGACGTTCTTGACGAGATAATTGTGCTTGGTGCAGGGGCGGGTGATGCCGACCGTGTCGCATTCCTGGAAGGCGTCGTTGCCGATGAGGTGGGTCGGCACCTGCCCGGTGATGACGACGATTGGGATCGAGTCCATCAACGCGTCGGTGAGACCGGTGACCGAGTTGGTGGCGCCCGGCCCCGAGGTCACCAGCACGGCGCCGACCTTGCCGGTCGAGCGCGCATAGCCTTCGGCCGCATGCACCGCGCCCTGCTCGTGCCGCACCAGGATATGCCGGACCCGATCCTGCTTGAACAGCTCGTCATAGATCGGCAGCACCGCGCCGCCCGGATAGCCGAACAGATGCTGCACGCCCTGGTCGGCAAGCGCCTCGAGCACCATTTCGGCGCCGGTCATTTCCTTCGTCATCGTCCACTCCACGCGTTCATCGCTGCATTCATCGCCTGCATTCATTTGGAATCAAAAAGGGGCCCGAGAGCCCCTGCCGCGCACCGCCGCAATCGCGGATGGCCTAGCCACCCCCGGCGGTGCGCCTGGGTACAAGTACCAGCCTCTTTGTAATAAAATTGCGCATTCGGCCGCTCTTCAGCCATTTCCTTGCGCGGCTGTTATAGGCATCGCGACGGCAGCGGTCAAGCGAAAATCGCTCCCCCCTGTCGTAAGCACACGAGTTGTCCGGGATAGGTAGCACACGAGTTGTCCGGTTTGGTGCTCCAAGAGCAACCCGCACCGTCGTCCAAATGCGGTAGAAGACCGTCCAAGTCGACCCGCCGAACCGAGCCAATCCCGATGAACAATGCCGACCTGATCGTCGCCACGCTGAAAGCGGCCGGCATCGTGCGCGGCTTCGGCATCCCGAGCGGCAACGTGCTGCCGCTGATGGAGGCGATGCGCAAGGGCGGGGTCGAGTTCGTCCTGACCGCCCATGAAGGCTCGGCGGGATTCGCGGCCGATGTCAGCGGCCGCCTCATGGACGCGCCGGGGCTTTGCATCGCGACGCTCGGTCCTGGCGCCACCAACCTGGCGACCGGCGTCGGCAGCGCCTGGCTCGACCGCTCGCCGCTGATCGCGATCACCTGCAACCTCAACACCGACCAGCTCGGCCGGCGCATTCAGATGTGGATCGACCACCACGCGTTGTTCAAGCCCATCACCAAGGCGACGCTGCGGCTCGAGAAGGGACGCATCGCCGACACGCTCAACGAGGCGATCCGCATGGCCCTGAGCGAACCGAAGGGGCCGGTGCACCGCGATCTGCCGGAGGACGTGGCGCTTGCGGAAACGAACGAGCCGGTGCCGGCACTGCGCGCGCCGGCCAAGGTCGCCGCCGCAGCCGAGAGCGCGATCCGGCGGGCGGGAGAGTTCATCGCGGCCGCGAAGCGGCCGATCGCCGTGCTCGGCGCGTCGGCCATGCGCGTCGTCGGCCCTCCCCTGCTGCGCAAGCTCGTCGAGCGCCACAACCTTCCCTTCGCCACCACGACCATGGCCAAGGGAATGATCGACGAGACGCACCCGCTCTCGCTCGGCTGCATCGAGCGCAGCTGCCGGCAGCTGCAGCGCCGCTTCCTGCGCTCGGCCGATCTGATCGTCGGGCTCGGCTACGACACGGTCGAGGTCGAATACGAAGCCTGGATCGGTGATCTGCCGCTGGTTCAGATCGACAACGAGCCGGTGGATGTCGCGCCTTCGGTCAGGCTGGTCCACCAGGCGACCGGCGATCTCGACGCCTCGCTTGCATGGCTCGCCGCCCTTCCCGCCAGCGCCAATGCATGG
>WNGL01008392.1_pt1 | contig 12086 bp, 12 predicted proteins | sample 5400591 | NCBI WGS metagenome assembly WNGL01 (sample SAMN13153377, study PRJNA577476) | soil metagenome | isolation source: 80 cm soil or saprolite under Garry oak tree replicate 1 | place: USA:California | collected 2016-06-15
AGGTCGAGGTCGGGGTCGGGGGGGACCTTCTCCCTCGCCCCGCGAAGCGGGGAGAGGGTCGGGGAGAGGGGCCGGATTCCCGGGTCGCGGTCGCGGTCGGCCCTGACGACTAGGATGTCGCTCTGTGGCCCCTCCCTCCCTCCCTCCCCCCCGCCTCGGCGACCGGAGCCTCTTCCCCGACCTCGTCCCCGTCGCCTACCTGAACCACGCCGGCATCTCGCCGCCCTCCCTGCCGGTGACGCGCGCGGTGACGGACCTCCTCGACGTCTACGCCCGCCAGGGCGGTCGCGCCGTGGGGACCATGCTCGCCCTCCGCACGCGGCTCCGCGAACGCCTCGGCCAGCTCCTCGGCGTCGAGCCGGCCACCCTCGCCCTCACCAGCGGCGCGACGCATGGCGTCCAGGCGATCGCGCTCTCCTTCCCCTGGAATCCCGGCGACCGCGTCGTCCTCTTCGAGGGAGAGTTCCCCGCCAACGTGACCCCCTGGCAGCGCGCCGCCGAGCTCTTTCAGCTCCAGCCGAGCTTCGTCCCGCTCGCGCCGTTTCACCGCTCGTCCGAGGAGGGGCTGGCGAGGCTCGAGGCCGAGCTCGCGCGCGGCGCGCGCCTCGTGGCGGTGAGCGCGGTGCAGTTCTCGACCGGGCTCGCCATGCCGCTCGCGGCGATGGCCGGGCTGTGCGCGCGCTACGGGGCCGAGCTCTTCGTGGATGCCATCCAGGCGCTCGGCGCCGTCCCCTTCGACGCCGCGTCGCTCGGGATCGACTACCTGGCGGGCGGCGCGCACAAGTGGCTCATGGGCGCCGAGGGGTCCGGTCTCCTGTACGTCCGCCCGGGCCGCGTCGACGCGCTCCGGCCGGCGCTGGCGGGCTGGCTCTCGCACGAGGAGGCGCTCACGTTTCTCTCCGAGCCGGGACAGCTCCGCTATGATCGGCCCATCCTCCGCCAGGCGGCGCTGTTCGAGGCCGGGTCTGCGAGCGTGCTCTCCCAGGCGGCGCTCGACGCGTCGGTGGGGCTCCTCCTCGAGCTCGGGCCGGGCGCGATCCACGCGCATGCGAACCGATACCTGGATCGGCTGGAGCCGCTCCTCGTCGAGCGCGGGTTCGCCAGCCGCCGCGCGCGCGAGCCCGAGCGCCGGTCTGGCATCCTCTCCGCAGCGCCGCCGCCCGGCCATTCCCTGCGGGCGCTACGCGAAGCGCTGGCGCGGCAGGGCGTGGTGGCGGGTACTCCGGACGGACTCCTCCGCTTCACGCCGCACTGGCCGAACGATCCCGAGCGCGAGCTGCCCGAGGTGGCGAGTGCGCTCGACGCGGCGCTGCACCAGGGATGAAGGCCCAGGAGTCTTGACAGCTCTTCCCTCCTACCGTTATTTAGGCACCCCCTCGCTGTCCGGAGGGTCCGTCGTCCCGGGGCTGTAGCTCAGCTGGGAGAGCGCTAGAATCGCACTCTAGAGGTCTGGGGTTCGATCCCCCACAGCTCCACTCTGCGGCCCGGCCATCGCCGGGCCGTTTTTTTTGCCCGCCGCTTCCCCGGGGGAAGTCGTCGCGCGGCCCCGTCGCACCCCTTCGCTCATCGTGCGGTAGGGGGCGCCGTACCACCTGGAAATACAGGGAGAACCCGTTTGACGCTTCCTGGATGCCCTGCTATTTCGGAAGCCGCCCCATGCGCCCGCCGCCCAAGCAATTCTCGCCGGCCGAGCTCGCCTCTCTCGAGCATGCCTTCGCCGCGGACCCGTCGTCCGAGGCCTACCGTCCGCTCACCGAGGCGTATCTCTCCATGGGTCGTTTCATGGAGGCGATGGTCGTCTGCAAGAAGGGCGTGAAGGGGCACCCGGCCGACGCGGCCCCGCGGATCTTGCTGGCGCGCATCTACGCGGCGCAGGGAAAGGATCGCAAGGCGCTCGAGGAGCTTGCCGGTGCGCTCCAGGTCTCCCCCGCCGACGTCGCGGCGAACCGCATGACGGGCGTGCTCCAGCTCAAGCTGGGGGAGAAGGACCAGGGGACGGCCGCGCTGCGCCGCGCCTGGGAAGCGGCGCCGGACGACCCCGAGACGGCAGAGGTGCTGAAGAAGTGGGGGGTCGATCCGCGGGTGGTGGCGGCCCCGGTGCCGGCCGCGGCCGCGGCCGCGACCGCGAAGCCGACCGCGACCGCGAGTGCGACAGCGACTGCGAACCGGACCGCGATGGCAGGTCGGGCTGCGTCCGCGGATCCGGCCGGCGGCCCGCCGGTGTTGCAGCGCGGCACGACTGCGCCCGCCGCGTCTCCGGCCGCCCCTCCGCCCGCCGAGCCCGTCCCGACCCCCCCACCGTCCCGCAACACCCGCTACTCCGACGAGCTCGCCGCCAAGTACAACACGCAGGAGTTCGTGCTCGAGAGCCACGGCGAGGTGCGCGCGCTGAAGAAGAAGCCGTCGCGCGCGGCGCTGCTCGCCACGCTCGGGCTCGGGCTCGCGCTGCTCGTGGTGCTCGGGGTGTCCTGGGGCCTGAGCTCGGCGCGCAAGGCGCAGGCGATCGAGATCGACCACCTGCTGCGGCAAGCCCGCGAGCTCATCGAGAAGGACAGCTTCGCCTCTTACAAGGAGGCGGCGCGCCTGTGTGAGCGCATCCTGGAGCGCGATCCGGACGCCATCGGCGGTCACGCCTACCTGGCGTACGTCGATTCCATCCGCTGGGGCGAGCACGGCGAGAGCGAAGGGCTGCGAGACGAGGCGCGCAAGCACCTCGACGCGGTGGGGAGGCTCGGCCGGCCGCACTCGCACGCGCACGCCGCCGAGGCGTACCTGCGGTTCCACGGCGGGGACGCGCGCGGAGCCATCGAGGAGCTGCGGCGGGTCCTGGCCGGCGCCGAGGGAACGAGCGCGCTCCTGAACGGCGTGCTGGGCGTGCTGGAGATGCAGGCGGGCGACCTCGACGCCGCGCGCGACCACCTCACGCTCGCGCGGCAGAATGCCCCGGGCGACGTGCGTGTCACGCAGATGCTGGCCGAACAGTGGCGGCGCCGCGGGCAGGGGTACGAGATCCAGGCCAACGCGCTCTACGACACCGCGCTGACCCGCCTCGCGCCCGACCACGTCCCGTCGTTGCTCGGGAAGGCTCAGCTCTTGCTCGACGCCGACCGCGCCGACGAGGCGCTGAAGCGCATCGACAGGGTGCTCGGGCTGGGGCAGATCGCGTCGCCGCGCCAGGTGGCGGTGGCGCACGCGCTGCGCGGCTCGGCGCTGCACCTGCAGGGCAAGGCGGGCGAGGGGGATGCGGAGGAACAGCAGGCGGCGGCGCTCGATCCCTCGAACCCGGACATCCACGACCTCGTCGGCCGGCGCAAGCAGCGCGCCGGCGATCTGGCCGGCGCCGTCGAGGCGTTCCAGCGGGCGGCCCAGCTCGACCCGGCTCGGCTCGGCTTCCACTTCGACCTCGCCCACGCCCTCCTGCTGCGGCCGGGCGGAGCGCAGCAGGCGGTGGTTGCGCTGCAGAAGGCGAGCGAGCGGGTGGGCAACGCGCGGGTGACGAAGCTCCTGGGCGACGCCTACCGCGCGGCAGGAGACGGCGAGAAGGCGCGCGCCGCTTACGAGAGCGCCATCGGCATGGAGAAGCGGAACCCCGACGCGCGCATCGCCCTGGCGCGCGTCTTCCGCGACCGCAAGGAGTACCCGCGCGCGCTGGAGGAGCTCGATCGCGCCGTGAAGGAGTACGGCGAGAGCGCCACCGGCAACGCCGCGCCGGCCTGGATCGAGATCGGGGAGACGGAGGAGGCGCGCGGCGCCACGCGCGAGGTGGTCGAGAAGGCCTACACGAGCGCCCTCAAGGCCGACCCGCAGAGCTGCCCGGCGCTCTTCTGGCTCGGGCGGAGCCGCGCCGACCGACGCGGCAAGTTCGATCCGTCGCTCGCGAAGCAGATGCTGGCGGACTACGTGCGGCTGTGTCCGAAGGGGCCGCGCGCTGGAGATGCGCGCGCCCTCGCCGCCAGCCTCTGACGCAGGAACCCGGACCTCGGGTCCGTCGGATGTGCGCACGTCCTGATGTGCGTACGTCACTCACTGCGCGCTCGGGCGCAGTCGCTGTCATGGCGGTGGGGGACGGTGCAGATGGTCACGAAGGGTCAAGATGGAGAGGCACCCCCAGCTTCTCCGGAGCCTTCATGTCCAGCAGGCGCTACGCCGTCTTTGGGGCCCTCCTCGGCATGGGCTTCGTGGTGTTCGGCACCGTGCTCGAGGCGATGATCCTGCACGGCGCCCTGCCGTTCGGGGAGGCCTTGCTGGCCGCACAGGCCGCTCCCGCGCTGTGGCTCGTCGACCTCGCTCCACTCGTGCTGGGAGCCTTCGCTGCCCTCACGGCGCGGCGCCATGTCGAGGTGATGGCGATGGAGGCCGCGAAGCGCGAGCGCTTCGAGCACACCGCGGGCGAGCTCCTCGGGTCCGCCCAGACGCTCCTCTCCGCGGTCTCCTCGTTCAGCAGCATGACCATCCAGACGGCGGACTCGGTACGTCAGACGACCGCCACCATGGAGCAGATCGGGCATACCGCCGGCGAGGCCGCCCGCACCGCCGAGACGGTGGTGGGCCTCACGCGCGCCTCGCGCGCCGCGCTGGGCGAGGTGCACCGCGCGGTGCTGCCCGCCGCGAGCGCGATCGCAGCCCCGGTGGCCGCCGCCGCCGGGCCGTCGATGCAGAAGCTGGCGAGCGCGATCGAGGAGTCTTCCGGGGCGGCCCGCGCCATCGCGCAGCTGGCCACCCAGCAGGACCGCGGGATCGACCAGGTCCTGAAGGCGCTGAACGAGCTCTACCTCGCCACAGCGGAGACGCTGGCCTCCACGCAGGCCATGGCGGTGCAGGTGCGCGAGCTGAACGAGCTCGCGAGCGATCTCAGGGAGACGGCGCAGGCGTAGAGGAGGGGACCCGAGCTCGGACTCCGCCCCTCTCCCCGCTGCGCGGTGCGAGGGAGCAGGCCATCCGACCTCGAACTCGACCTCGACCTCGACCGCGACCTCGACCTCGACCTCGACCTCGACCGCGACCTCGACCGCGACCGCGACCGCGACCGCGATCGCGATCGCGATCGCGACCGCGCCCCTCGATCTCACCGCCGCGGGGGAGCGTCCAGGCCCTCCATCGGATTCCCGCGTACCTTGCGCGGCCGGGCGGCGGCGCTGCGGGCATCGTGAACCGTGACCGGCAGCTCCGCCCGGCCATCGTCCACTTCCACCACCACCGTCGTCGCCCCCGGGCCCACCGGCCAGACCTGACCCCGCGCGTCGCCGCGGCAGACGGCCTCGTCCCGGCAGCGCGTCGCGACCATCCGGCCCTGCGCCGGCTGACCGTCGCCGTCGAGAGCGCGCACGGCGAGCGGCGTGCCCTGCGGCTCGTCCCGCACCACGAGCTCGAGGGCCGGCGGCGTGACCTCCAGGCGCGAGATCAGCGCCACCGCCACGGGTACCTCGGCGGAGAGCGAGCCCACGGTGCAGCGAACGGCGGTCCGGCCGTGCCCGGCCGCGGTCACCTTCGCCTCGTTGTGCCTCGCGGCAGTCACGGTCGCCACGCGGTCGTCCGTGGACGTCCAGCGGCACGCCTCGCGTGCCATCGGCTCGCCGTTCCGCGCGCGGGGCGTGGCGCGCACGGTGACGCTCTGGCCGCGGGCGCGGAGCTGCACGCTCGCCGGCTCCAGCTCGACCCGTGAAGGGCCGCAGGCGACGAGCAACGGCGCCAGGGCGAGGGCGAGGCGGAGCGTCGCCACGGAGCGGCTCACGAGGCGCAGGGCGCGCGTCATCGTCCGTGGGCCAGGAACCTGCTCAGAAGCAGGACCCCTGCACGGCTGAGGTGCAACCGGCGGAGAGGAGGTTGTTGTACGTGACGTAGCAGGACCCACGGCAGTAGTACTGTGCGCTGACGGGGCAGCACGCGCCATTCGAGACGCAGTACCCCGCGCTGCACGAGGAACCGCCGCCGCCACCGCCACCCCCCGTGCAGCACGCGACGCCCTTGACGGACGCGCTACAGGAGCCTCCGCTGTTGCAAGAATAGGGGGACGAGCACGTCATGCAGGACCCGTCGTTGCCGGTACAGCCGGCATTGCAGGACTCCGCGGGAGAGCAGGCCGCGAGGGCCATCGCGAGCAGGACGGGGATGAGCTTGACGGACATGATTCTCCTCGCGGCGCGGGTGGGAGCTGGAGGCAGGGACCGTCGACTCGATCCATCACAGCTGTGCAAACTGCCATTGCGTCTGTATCACGGTCGCACGAGTGTCGAGGCCCCCGAGTTCAGGGTACACGACCTCTTTGCACCGACGCGGTCGCCGGCGTGATGCCGCGTGCCGACCGCGGCGGACTCATGCGTGAGGGGCGATCCGGTACAGCAGGACGTACACGACCACGCCGGTGACGGACACGTAGATCCAGATCGGGAACGTCAGCCGCGCGATGCGGCGGTGCTCGGGGAAGCGCTCGCCGAGGGAGAGCTGCAGGGTGCGCAGCGCGAGCGGGAGGGTCAGGGCGGCGAGCAGCGTGTGGCTCGCCAGCACCGACAGGTAGGTGGCGCGGAGCGCACCGGACCCCGGGAAGCGGTGCATGCCGGTGAGGGCGATGCGCGTGAAGTAGCCCGCGAGGAAGAGCACCGAGGAGGCACAGGCGGCCAGCATGAGCTTCCGGTGCAGCGCGCGGTCTCCACGCCGCACGGCGCGCCAGCCGAGGAAGAGCAGGACGGCGCAGGTCGCGTTGAGCCCCGCGTTCACCGAGGGGAGGATCTCGCCGACCGTCATCGTCGCCTCCGTGCCGCCAGGACCGCCAGTGCGAAGGTCCCCGCCGCGAAGAGCGCCACGACGGCCAGGTCGCGGGCCGCCGAGCCGGGCAGGGCGCCTGCCGCGAGCGGGCCCGCGAGGGCCCGCCGCACCGCCGAGACGGCATACGCGACCGGGTTCGCGCGCATGATGGCAGCGAAGGCGGGCCGGTCCGGCGTCGCGGGGAACATGGCGCCCGAGATGACCCACAGCGGGACGAGCAGCGTCATCTGGATCGCGTGATAGCCCTGCACGTTGTCGACCGCCCAGGCTACCGCGAACCCGAGCGCGGCGAGCCCCACGCCGCACAGCCCGAGCGCGGCCACGAGGAGCGGCCAGTTCACGTTTGCGTACGGGAAGCCGGCCGCCGGCGCGAGCAGGAGGAAGAGCCCCGCCTGCGTGAGCGCCACCGAGGCCGAGCCGAGCGTCTTCCCCAGCACGAGCGCCGCCCGCGAGCCAGGCCCGGCCAGCACCGCCTGCAGGAAGCCGGCGTGCCGGTCCTCGATCACCGAGACGGTGGTGAAGATGGCGGCGAAGAGCACCACCATCAGCACCACCCCCGGGTAGAAGAACTGGAGGTAGCCCACGCCGGCATCCGCGCCCGGCATGCGGAAGGTGCTCGCCATGCCGGTGCCGATGATGAGCCAGAACAGGATCGGCTGGCCGAGGGCACCGGCGAGGCGCGACGGCTGCCGGAAGAAGCGGGCGAGGTCGCGCCACCAGAGCACGCGCGCGGTGGCGAGGTCGTAGCCGAGCGCGGTCATGGGGAGCCTCGCCGCGCATCCTGAGCGTAGGCTCCGCCGTCAGCGGAGCCGGAGTCGAAGGACAGCTCATCGCCGGTGATGGCGAGGAACGCGTCGGCCAGCGTCGGCCGCCGCAGGGCGACGGCGCGGAAGCGCCCCGGCGGGAAGGCCTCGACGAGCCGCGGGATGAGCTCGTGCCCGCGCTCGCGCTCGACGTGGACGCCGTGCGGCCCCGGCCGCGCCGCCACCCCGAAGCGGGCGATGATCTCCGCCGCGAGCGCGACCGGATCGGCGGCCTCGATGCTCACCACGTCCCCCGGCACGCGCGACCGGAGCGCCTCGGGGGTGCCGCTCGCCACCACGCGCCCGCGCGCCAGGACCGTCAGCCGATCGCACGCCTCCGCCTCGTCGGGGCGATGGGTGGTGAGGAGGACGGTGAGGCCCTCGGCGCGCCGGAGCGCGTGCACCGCCTCCCACGTCTGCCGGAAGGCTGCCGCATCGAGGCCGGTCGTCGGCTCGTCCAGGAGCAGGATGGACGGACGGTGAACGAGCGCCCGCGCCAGCTCCAGCCGCCGCCGCATCCCCCCCGAGAGCCTCCCGGCCTGGTCGCCCGCGCGGTCGGAGAGCTCCGCCCGCTCGAGCAGCTCCTTCGCCCGTGCCCGCGCCGCCGCGCGCGAGAGGCCGAAGAGCTGCCCACCGAGGACGAGGTTCTCCTCGGCGGAGAGCTTCGCGTCGAGGCTGGGGGACTGGAACACCACCCCCATGCGCGCCCTCAGCGCGCGCGCGCCCGGCTCGATCGGCGCACCATCGAGGAACAGCGTCCCCGCCGATGGCCGCAACAGGCCGGTCAGGATGGAGAAGAGGGTGCTCTTCCCGGCGCCGTTCGGGCCGAGCAGACCCACGATCTCGCCGGGGCCGACCTCGAAGGCTACCCGCCGCAGCACCTCGCGGTCGCGGTAGCGGAAGGCGAGGTCCCGGGCTGCCAGGCGGGGCGCGACGGCGGCGGCGGTGGCCGGCGCGCGCGCGGCGGCGCTCGCCGTGCTCACCGTCCGCTCACGAGGAGCGCTGCGAAGAGGAGCGTCAGATACGCGAGCGTGAGGAGGAAGAAGTTCCGCGCCCAGCGCTGGGCGGACCCGCGCTGCCAGAGGCCCGTGAGCCCGTAGCCGGCCAGGCCGGCGCCGAGCAGCGCTGCCGCGACCATGTAGAGCGGCCCGCCGAGGCCGAGCGGCAGCAGGAGCAGGGACACCGGGATGAGCAGCAGGCTCGTCACCGCCGAGAAGAGCCGCGTCGCGGCGTCGCCGTGGACGAGCGAGAAGACCTTGAGCCCGCCGCGCGCGTAGTCGTCCCGGAGGTACATCGAGATGGCGAGGAAGTGCGGGAGTTGCCAGCAGTAGAGCAGCGCGAAGAGCGCCAGGCCGCCGGCGTCGAGCCTGCCGGTGGCGGCGGTCCAGCCCATGAGCGGCGGGATGGCGCCCGGCACCGCCCCGACGAAGAGCGCGAGCGAGCTCTTGCGCTTCATGGGCGTGTAGACGACGACGTAGGTGAAGAGCGCGAGGGCCGCGAGGGTGGCCGTGAGGCCATTCGTGAAGAGGGCGAGCGTGGGCAGGGCCACCGAAGGTAGGCCGAGCCCGAGCGCGACCGCCACCCAGGGTTCGAGCCGGCGGGCAGGGAGTGGCCGGTCTCGGGTGCGGCGCATGAGCGCGTCGACGTCGCGCTCCAGGAAATTGTTGAGGGCATTCGCCGCCCCGACCACGAGCGCGGTGCCGAGCAGCAGCACCGCCGCCGGGAGCCCGTGCCGCCTGCCGGGGGCGAGCCACAGCCCCCCGGCCGTGGTGCACAGGACCAGGGCGGCGAGGCGCGGCTTGGCAAGCTCCGCGACGTCGCGCAGCACCGCCAGGACGGGGCGTGGCTGGACGGCCTGTGCGAGCGGGACCTGGATCACGAACCTCCCTCGGAGCGCGGCGCCGCGCGGAAATGGTCGCCATCTTTTAGGGGGCGAGCGAGCGGGCGGCAACGCGCTGCGGCAGCGCGCTGCCGAGGACGCCCCTCCTGGGCCGTCGCCCGGCGTGGCGCCCGCGCGGTAAGGCGGCGCGATGCGAGACAGGTGGAGGTGGATCGCCGTGGCGCTCTTCGTGGCCGAGCCGGCTGCGGCAGGGGAGCTCACGGGGACGGCGCGCTTCGAGGGCTCCGCGCCGGCGGTCGCGTCGCTCGAGGTGACGAAGGACGGGTCTGCTTGCGGCTCCTCCCAGCCCGACGAGTCGCTCCTGTTGCAGGGCGACCGCCTCGCCAACGTGGTGATAGTGGTGAAGGGAGCGCCGCCGCCGTCCCCGTCGCGCGTCGCGCTCAGTCAGGAGCGCTGCCGCTTCCTCCCTCACGTGCAGGCTGCGCCACTCGGCTCCCGGCTCGACCTCGTCAACGGGGATGGCATCCTGCACGGCGTGCGCGGCTGGATGGAACACCGGACGCGCTTCGACGTGGCGATGCCGTCGGTGGGGAAGGAGGAGGCGCCGGGGCGCCTCGACCGAGCCGGGATCATCCAGGTGCGGTGCGACGTGCACGCCTGGATGACGGCCTACGTCGTGGTGGCGGATGGGCCGGCGGCCGTCTCCGCGGCCGACGGGACCTTCACGGTGCGCGAGATCCCTCCCGGCCGCTACACCGTGACCGCCTGGCACGAGCGGCTCGGCGAGCAGCGCTCCGAGATCACGGTGCCCGAGCGCGGCCCGGCGCGGCTCGACCTGCGCTTCCGTTGACGAGCGTCACTCGTCTTCGGCCTTGGCTTCCTCCGGCTCCTCGTCCTCGGGCACCTCCCCCTCGAGGTCGGCCTCCTCGACGCTGTCCGCGACGTCCTCGACCGGCTCCTTGGCGGCGCGGCGGCGCTCGGCGGCGGGTGACGGCCGGGCAGGCGCTGCGCGCGGATCGCTGCCGCACTTCGGGCACGCCGGGTCAGCCTTCTTCAGGTCGTAGAACTTGGTACCGCATTTCCAGCAGCTGTGCTTGGTGCCGAGATCCTTGGCGGGCATGTGCTCCTCGGAGCGACGAAGGACCGGCGCTTTATCCCAGGAGCGTCCGAAACGTCAAAGGAAAACGCGGGCACGAGTGTTATAGGTCGCGCCATGACGGACGCCGAGAAGCTGGAGCGTCGCCTCCTCCGCGCCACGTCCCGGGCGGTGCGCGATTGGGACCTCATCGGGGAGGGGGATCGCATCCTGGTCGCCGTCTCGGGGGGGAAGGACAGCTACACGCTGCTCCACCTCCTGCAGCGCCTGCGCGAGCGGGCGCCGGTCCGCTTCGAGCTCCTCGCCGTGAACCTCGACCAGGGCCAACCCGGCTTTCCCGCGAACGTCCTCGAGGAGCACCTCCGGTCGGTCGGCGTTCCCTATCGCATGTTGCGCCAGGACACCTACTCCATCGTCAAGCGCCTCGTGCCGGAAGGGGAGACGACCTGCCCGGTCTGCTCGCGCCTGCGGCGCGGCATCCTGTACAACGCCGCCGTCGAGCTCGGCTGCAACAAGATCGCGCTCGGGCATCACCGCGACGATCTCATCGAGACGCTGCTCCTCAGCGCGCTCTACGCGGGGGCGCTGAAGAGCATGCCGCCCAAGCTGCGCTCCGACGACGGCCGGAACCTGGTCATCCGGCCCATGTGCTACGCGCCCGAGGAGGACATCGCCGCCTTCGCCGCGGCGATGAAGTTCCCGCTCGTGCCCTGCGACCTGTGCGGCTCGCAGCCGAACCTGCGCCGCCGCCGGGTGAAGGAGCTCCTGGCCGAGCTCTCGGCCGAGCACTCGGCGGTGAAGGGAAACCTGCTCAACGCGCTCGGCAAGGTCGTCCCGACCCACCTCCTCGACCGCGGGCTGCTGGCGCGCCTCGGCGAGGCGCACGGTGCCGATCCGTGGGTGGACGGAGACGACGATGGTGGGTGCGAAGACACACCGGAGCCGCTGGTGGGCCTCGGTGCGACCTCCACCCGCCGCGCCGACTCGCCCTGATATCGTGGCGGCGGCGTTCTTGAGTCGGTGTTCGACCGGAGAGTAAGATCGCCTCGTGAAGTTCTCCTGCGAGAAGTGTGGCCGCACCTACGCGGCCGACGAGAAGGTGCGCGGTCGCTCCTTCAAGATGAAGTGCAAGCAGTGCGGCCACCTCATCGTGGTGAAGCCGGAGCGGGCAGGTACCGCGGCCGGCTCGCCCGCTGGGCCGAGCGCAGGCTTGCAATCACCCACGCCCCCGGCCATCGATCTCGACTCGAGCAGCACCGACGCCTTCGCCGCCGCGCCCGATCCCTTCGCGACCGCCGCCGACCCGTTCGCCGCGCCCGCCGCCGATCCGTTCGCCGCTCCCGCTCCGTCGCCCGCGCCGGCGTCGGCGCCGCGCCCGGCCTTCGATCCCTTCGCCGAGCCTCCGGCTGCCGCGAAGAGCGGCGGCAACGGGATGCAGCAGCCCGCACCCCTCCTGAATGAGTCCGAGGAGGCCTTCGCCGACCTCGGGCGCGAGATGGCGTCGGGGACCGGTGGCCAGCCGCTCGCGACGCCCCCGCCGCGTCAGCAGGTGATGGCGCCCCCGCAGCCGCGCCTCGACAAGACC
>WNGL01011912.1_pt1 | contig 12085 bp, 12 predicted proteins | sample 5400591 | NCBI WGS metagenome assembly WNGL01 (sample SAMN13153377, study PRJNA577476) | soil metagenome | isolation source: 80 cm soil or saprolite under Garry oak tree replicate 1 | place: USA:California | collected 2016-06-15
ACCGCGGCCGCCGCTCGAACAGCTTGAGACCGAGGTGGTCCTCGAGCCCTCGATCTGCCGGCTCATGGCCGACAGCTCCTCGGCGGCCTTAGTGAAGCTCAGCGTGCGGGCCGCGGCCTCGAACCCTGGAAGAACGCCACATGGGCGAATCGACCGAAGCTAGCCCGAATGGAGCGCTGCGCAGCGGCGCGTACTCCGGTGGCCGAAGGTCGCCGTCCCGAAAGCGGGACCTTCGATAGAACAAACTATTTCATCCCGGATTGCGCTTCGCTTCATCCGGGCTACGATCGCGAAGGAGAAAACGCCATGGCCGCAACGCCGCCACCCGTCGAGCTCGGCACGCCGGCGCCGGATTTCCTGCTGCCGGCTACCGACGGCCGCACCTACGAATTCGCCGATGTCGCGGGTCGCAACGGCACGGTGATCGTCTTCATCTGCAACCATTGTCCCTATGTCAAAGCGGTGGTCAACCGTATGGTCGCGGACGCGCGCTCGGTGCTCAATGAGGGGATCGGGTTTGCGGCAATCTGTTCGAACGATGCGACGTCCTATCCGGAAGATTCGTTTCCCAACATGCAGCGCTTCGCCAAGACGCACCGTTTTCCATTTCCGTATCTGCACGACGAGGATCAGTCCGCGGCGCGAGCCTACGGCGCGGTGTGCACGCCCGATTTCTTCGGCTACGACTCCGCGCGCAAGCTGCAATATCGCGGCCGGCTCGACGAGGGCCGCACGAATGCGCCGCCCGCAGGTGCGCGCAGGGAATTGCTGGAAGCCATGCGCGCAATTGCAGCGAGCGGGGCGGCGCCCGTGCCGCAATTCGCCTCGATGGGCTGCTCGATCAAATGGAAGGCGGCGTAAGCTCATTTACGCCCCGACAAAGCCAACGGGGCTCGTCACCATCAAGGCCGATTTTTCACCGCCAAGGCGTATTCGGCGATGCGCTCAATATCGGTCTTCAGCTGGCCCGGCTACATGAGCGGAAGGACTTGGATCCATCGCGCCCTCTGCGCCGAGTCTACCATGGCGCCATCGGGAGCTGCTGGTCATGGCCGGCTGGCATCAGCGACGCACGAAGCCTCGACACGAACCTTGTGATAACCAAACTTGCGTCGCACAGAGGAGCTTCCCCGATGACTATCATCGATTCCCAGGTCCATGTTTATGACGCGAACACTCCGAAGCGACCCTGGCACAGTGTGCCGAACTGGCCCGATCACGTCACGGGTGACGAGATGGTGGCGGCGATGGACAAGGTCGGCGTCGACGGCGCGATCTTCATCTCCGCCTTTTCCTTGTACCGCTATGACGCCAGCTATGCGGTCGAGGTGCAGCGGGCCCATCCCGACCGGTTCGCCATCGTTAAGCCGGTTGACCCGGACGATCCGGCGGTGGCCGATGTCGTTGTCGACTGGAAGGATACGCCGGGCGCTGTCGGAATCCGAATCATGCTTACGAACGAAGCGAAGCGCGAGCTGAACGACCCTGGCCTCGACCGGATCCTACGCGCGGCCGTTCGCCACGATTTTCCGGTCAACATCCTGTGCTGGGGCAACTTGGACGCAGGCACTGCGCTCATCGATCGCCATCCCGACACGCGATTCATCATCGACCATCTGGGCATCATGCAGCCGCGCGTGCCGCCCGCACCGGCGCAGCCCTGGGCCGACCTCCCGAAGGTGCTGGAACTCGCCAAGCGCCCGAACGCGGTGATCAAGGTCAGCGGCGCCTGCACGCTGTCCCGGCAACCGTATCCCTTCCAGGACATTTGGGACCCGCTTGCCCGCGTGTTCGATGCCTGGGGTTTCGATCGCTGCTTGTGGGGCACGGACTGGACGCGCGCGTTCGCAGTCGTCAACTACGAGCAGGCCGTCGAGCCCTTCCTTAAGACTGATCGCCTGAGCGACACTGAACGGGCAATGCTGATGGGCGGGGCCTGCGCCAAGGCTTATGGCTGGTCGCCGAAGAAAGGTTAGTGGTGTCTCAGTGACAGCCGCCCGCGCCTTCACGTGAATCGAGAATGAAGCAGAAGATCCTGAAAAGCTCGGCCCTGGGCTGTCACTGAAACGCCCTGGGGGCGACGCCTGCTCTACGCCATCGGATCATATTGTCGAGCATGGCGGCCCGTGATCGATACACGCTCCACGTCGACGCAATGCCTCTGCGACGTTGGATCCAGGCGATAGACCGCCAGTTCATTTTCAAATTGGACGCAGCTGAGCCTACTACGCCAGCTGCGGAGGGCGTAGGACATCCGCCTCATCGACAGGTCAGCGGCGGTGCCTGGATCACCGAGCATGGGTCGTGGTGGTCGGAGCGCGCACCCCTGCTCCGAGGGGATGCCGCAGACCACTCGCCGCTACTGTCGACGTTACTGATCGACGCCCTTGGGTGGTCTCACGGCGCGGTCCGGCCGTGCTCAACGCAAATCCCGGGACTCCTGGCCGAACGCAGAGCGGCACGGGGGCCGTTCCGTGGGCGGCTAAGGCCTTCCGGCGCGAATTATCGGCGCTCGCTTCTTCGGCTTCTCAAGCGGCTCCAATTTTTCTTCTGTTTTCCCTGCGTCCACACCAAAAACCTCCTCGAAGGTTATCCCCCTTTTCTTGGGTGCCGCGCGAGCCAAATCGGCTGCAGCCTTCATGAGGTTATAGTCTTTGAATCGTTCACTCATGTCACTGCTGATCTCCGGAAGCCTCGTACAGAGGACCGTAAGCAGGGTGATTGCTTCCGCCGATTACGCCGCCGAATTGCCCTGACGCTTTGCATTGGAGAGCTCGTAGGAAAGCCGCATGCGCTCGCCATTACAACGGTCCAGCGCGGCTCGCAGCTTCTCCATCTCGGCCTCGAGATTCTGAATCGCGGTATTGTCCCGGGCGTTGAGATCGTCGATGGCAATGCGCAGATCGGCTTCCGACTTGTGGGCGATCTCGATGTCACTGCGCAGTTGCTCTATCTCAAATTCCCTTTCGTTAAATTCTCTCGTTTGGTCGGCGAGGCGATTTTCAAGATCTTCCTGAGCACGATGCTCTTCGGTGGTCTGCAGCACAATTTGTTGAACAAGGTCGGCGACGCGCGACTGAAAGTTGTAGAACTTGCTGCGTTCTTGCGTCAGTTCCTCGGTCGCTGCCTTGAGATCGGCGCGTTCTGCATCGCGGCTGCCTTCCACCGCCTTCAATTCGTTGCTGACCCCATCTAGCTGCTCTTTCAGCACCTCGACCTGGTTCCTGAGCGTGGCAATCTCGATCTGCTGGGTATCGGCTACGGCAGATCGATCGTCCAGCTCACCTATCAGCTTCGCTAACTTCGATTCGGTGTCCGACAAGGCGTTCTCAACTTCCTGCTTGGCGGTGGCCCTTGCCTGTACTTGAGTCTTCAACGCGATAATCGCAATCTCCTGGGCAAACTCGAAGCCAGACCGTTCCTCCAGATCGGCCATCAGTTTCGCCAGCTGCGATTCCTTTTCGGACAAGACGCGCTCGGATTCCCGTATGACAGTGGCCTTCGCATCTATCTGAGCCTTGAGCGCGATGATCTCAGTGTTTTGGGCGTTGACGAGCGCGGACCGTTCCTCCAAACCAGTCGTCAGTTCCGCCAAATGGGATTCTTTGTCGGATAATACGCGCTCGGCTTCCCGCATGGCAGTGGCCTTCGCATCTACCTGAGTCTTGAGCGCAATAATCTCAACGCTCTGAGCATCGACGAGGGCAGACCGTTCGGCCAACTCAGCCATCAGCTTCGCCAGCTTCGATTCCCGCTCAGACAAGGCACGCTCGCTTTCCTGCATGGCGGTCGTCTTGAGCGCAAGCTCTTTCTCGGTAGTGCACAATTGTTGCCGCAATGCGCTGAGCTCGATTTGGAGCCGATTGACCGCATCGTCCTTTTTGCGGAGTTCCGCAAGATGGCTGTCGTTCTCGCCCTGGAGCTGCTCAACCTTTACTTCGAGAGCTCGAATTGAGCCGGGGAAGGCGGCGCGCGGGATGTCATTCTGTTCCTGATTTTCAACCGTGGACGATGGGATAGCACTTTCGAGCTGATGCGCGGTGAGCCGCACCGAGCGGCCACGCACACGGGCTACGACGACGAGTACGCTGGCAGCCGCTAAAAGGATCCCAATACCAAAATACATGATCGATTCGACCATGAACGCTGCCTTTCGTACACTTTACAGCCCGCGATGCGTTCGGCCCTGCCGCTCGCGGGCCGTTAGAGCGATTATAAAATTGATTAAAGGTTACCAATCAGTCACCGTGGCATGGCGCGCCTAGGCAACGCCTCCATCGGCGACCGAACACAATAGCCGCTTCGTGCGTTCCTGGCCTCCCACTGCCTGGCCCATTTGCGATGGGTCGTCGACAGTCCCGGCCATATCCCAGCTATCGCCGACTGGAAAACCGTTGCTTAAAGCGCCTAAACAATCGCGGCGCTGCGGTTTGCCGGCAATCAGCTGCAAATATCGGGGGTTTACTAGGCAGAGGTAGGGCACCGTTCGCGGCCAAGTGAATCTAATCGACCATGCTGGATAGGATTTTTTAACCCGCGGCTGGAGCAACTGCTCAGTCGATCGCAGGCTAGACGGGCCTTCTCAGCCCTGATCCACTGTTCTCCGAAGGTTGTCAGAAACCTGCATCGGATTCTGCGCTGCACCCCTGGGCAGGCGCCGAGATTGTTTCCGGGTCACGCGCGCCGCATTTACACATTTGCGCCACGGAGGACGGCGTCAATCTCGGGAAATTCGCCCGAATCGCCTCGGCCATTGATACGAGGTGAGCATAATTGCGCTCGGTTGTGCGTGTGTCGGCGTGACCAAGCTGCCGGGCGATGACCGCCATTGGCACGGCGCGCATCGCCAAGATAGACGCGTGGGTGTGGCGCAGGACGTGGAAACCGACCGCCGGCACGATGCCGGCATGGCTGCACGCCTCGCGCATCGGACGCAGCTGTTCCGCCCGTTTCCACCTCCCATCGTCGCGCCGGAAGATCGGCTCTTCTTTCGTGCGCCCGGCGGCGAGGACGGTGAACTCGCGTCACTTCTTGAGGCAGCGCTCGACGAGGCCAAGCGACGCGGCACGCTGCCGTCGGGTCTGGCAGCAAGTGCCTTGGACGATCCCACGCCGAGAGGATCGCGGTCCGAGAGCCGGATGCGGGAGATCTGCGAAGAGGAATGAGTCTTCCAAGGTGCGCCCGGCGCACGTTGCGGTTCTCTCGCTGACACGCTGCCAAGTGAACGCCGTTCGTGCGGCCTTCAAGGCCGGTATAGCGCCCCCCCGAATTGCGCGGGACCCCGCGCTCCGCGGCTGACCTCCCGAAGCGGATGCGTCGACTCCGCCGGCTGGGCCGGGGTGGACCAATCGCGAGATCGAGACGGGCCGAGCTCCTACTTGAGCGATACCGGCGTCGGCATCGCGCGGACGACCTCCGAGAATTTTCGGTCCGTTCTTCAGGACAGTGCCGCCGACGGCCTCGATCGCAATCGCCACATCGAAGAACTTGCGCCGCGCGCATGCACCCAGCAGGCCGCCCCGAGGATCGGCCCAGGTTTGCCGCCAGCCTCGCAGAGCCAGGTTGAACCGGCGTAGTTCACGAGATGGCGTTCAGGATGCTCGCCGCTGGGATCACGCGAGTAGAATAGGCGGGCGGGTACAGCCAAAGACGGCCACTCGGCCAGTCCATCCCCTTAATCTCTCCAGCAGCAGCCGGAGAGCGGATTCCCTGCAAAAATCTTAGCGTCCACAGCTTTGGAACAGTGGCCTAATTGCAACAGTTGCGGAAATTCGGCCTAAAGCGGCTTCGCGAGCCCAGATTCCCACACAGTCGGCTATGATTGGGCCAAAGATCGAGGCGGTTCGAGACTGGACGATTGGACCGTGCATCCGGGGCCAACACACTCTCATCAGTTTTGGTCAGGTCAGGATTCATGCGAAACGGGTTAGGGTTAGTTCTCCTCGGTTTGGCCGCCTGGGCGCTCGGTGGTTGCGTGCAAGGGACGCTCGCGCCGGCTTCGCAGGCCAATTGGACGCCGAGGGACCGGCAATTGCTGGCCAATGCGCCCTACTCCCAGGCGCGCATTCCCGGAGAATACCAGCGGCACATCGTCGACTATCGGCGCAAGGAGCTGCCCGGCACCATCGTGGTCGATACGAATAATCGGTACCTCTACTATGTCCTTCCGCAGGGCAAGGCCATTCGCTACGGCGTCACGGTCGGCGAGGAGGCGCTCGCCTGGTCGGGCGTCGCCAGGATCGGACGCAAGGAAGAATGGCCGGCCTGGGTGCCCACCGCCGAGATCAAGCACCGACTTGCAAACATTCCGGATTACGTAGGCCCGGGCCCGCACAATCCGATGGGCGCGCGGGCGCTATATCTCTTCCAAGGCGACAAGGACACGCTATACCGGATCCACGGGACCAATCAGCCGGAGTATATCGGACGCGCGATCTCCTCAGGGTGCATCCGTATGACTAACGAGGACGCGATCGATCTTTACAATCGGGTGCAGATCGGCGCACCCGTTGTGGTGTTTCCGCCGGGGCTCGGGGTGTAGCGCCGGCGGCGGACCATTGCCACACGCGTCGGTCCCGCAGCTAACGCATCGCAGACCAGCGGGCCTCGAAACCACCGGCCGGGACAACGGGCTGCGCCCCGGCCATTAGACCCGCGGTTTCAGGGAAAGCGGCGACTTTCTGTTGCTCAGCCGCTGCTTCTTGTCGAGATTGAGCCTCCGCGGGCGGGCCAAGAGGCTCTTGCTGTGGTTTGAGGTTGGAACCTGGTTTGGCCGCAGCAATCCTGGTAACACGCGACGGTTCGGTCTTCCGGGCAGGGGCAGCCGATTTTGACGTCGGTTCGGGCTTCTTTTCCTCGCTGCGCCTAAATAGCCGCGAGAAGAAGCTGCCCGATCCGGCCGAGGCGGGTGTGGGCTGCTGTGAGGATCCGGTTCCGGCAAGCGAATAGGTGCCTTCGCGCGAGGAGGAAGCGCTCGCGCTTGCCACCACGGTACGGGCCGGCTCGGTCACACGCGGCTCGGCCGCGCGCGTCTCGGCGTAGGACGGCGTCGCTCCCGGCAGCCGCTCGACGTAGGTACGCGTCTTACCGTCGTTCCCCTGAACGAGGGTCGGCTTGTACTTGGAGAGGAACGCAGCGTTCATGCCGCCATCGGTTCCAGTCTTGACCGGCGTGACCGGCGTGCCGCGTGCGATGAGCTGCGCCATCTGTGCATCGTCGCTCTTCTGCTTCTCGGCGACGGCCTCCGCAAGCTCCGGGGGAACCACGTAGGCCGGGCAGCGCGCGGTCGCGTTGAACGTAAGTGGCCGCGCCGGGCTGGCGTTCGCCGGCGCCTCCGCGTCGAACACGTAGCGCTTCTCGCAGACGTCGACCTTCGGCTCGAGCCGCATCACCTCGAAATGATCGCTGCCCTCCTTCAACATCCGCCAGAACGGCATGTTCGGATTGTTGCGATGCTTGGCCATGTTCACGGGCGTCATCCGGAACGGATAAGCCTGGACCTGGAACGAACGCTGACCGCCGAAGAACGATTCGCGAGCGAGCGCATAGATCTCCGTGATCTGCTCGTCGGTCATGGCGTAGCAGCCGCGCGAGGAGCAGTCGCCGTGGATCATCACGTCACCGCCGGTGCCGCCGTGGGCGCGGTCGAAGGTGTTGGGATAACCGATGTCGACGGCGAGATAGTAATGGGAGTTCGGATTGAGCTGCGCCGGTGTGATCGTGTAGAAGCCCTCAGGCGCCTGGCGGTCGCCCTGCTTGACCTTGGGCCCCAGCTCCCCCGACCAGCGGCAGATCGGATAGGTCTTCAAGCGAGCGAACCGTCCGGTGTCGTCTTCTTTCCAGACCTCGAGCTCCGCCTCCTCCTTGAACAGACGAACGAGAATCGGCGATTCCTTGGGCATGTGCTTGCGCTCGAGCTCGGCCAGCATCGACTGGGAGAGCGGCTGCAGCGCGCGCATGGAATAGTCACTGCCGTCGGTCTGGCAGCCGCCAAGCGTCGCGGCGATGCCGAGCGCCGCCGAGGCCAATGCTCCTCGGATCCAGGACGAGCAAATTTTCAACGCGTGACTCCCCACCGTTCCGCGTTCCCCCATGCCGCGATCGCTACCCTCAAGATGCGGCTATCGCATGGCAGGAAGACGGCAAGTCCCGGACCGATAGTAACCAGCGACGAACCGGTCAGCCCGCGTGGCCTCCATGGCGCTGTGACGATGCCGACAACGGCCTGGAATTAGGTCCTTGTTCGACAGCGAGAAGGCTTTACCTGTCGAGGTAACGCTGGCCTATGTCGGCTGTACACCCCCAGCATCATCAAACCCACCGACGCTTGAAGGTGTCTCGGAAGGGTTCAGCACCTCGGCGCGCGTGTTGCGCATTGCGGTACTCACCCTGCTTGCGAGTGCGGCGAACTCCTTCAGGTGCTCGCTCATCTTCCTTCCGCTCGCTCTTAGCTCCGTTGCGAGCTGCCGAGCCTCTTCCATGATATCGGCCGCGATGTCCACCGTGGCTTGTGCGGCTGCCTCGATGTCCTTGGCCGTCGTCTCGCTCGTTTCCATGATCGCTAGCGCTGTAATGTTGCCGATTTTGTCGATACGCTCGGCCGCCGTGATGTCCGGCATCGCATCGCCGCCGTTCGCCCCGTTGCCAGCGAAATTGCGCAATGCGTCTTCGACCCCGCGTTCGACCCAACTCAAATCGCGGTGACGTATTTCCGTCATGACACGCCCCTTAGGGTTTGCCTTGAGACCTTGGGAATCGAGACCCTGCGGTAGTAAGATCGAGAGTCAAGCTCTTCTGGGAGGTTATCCCCGCTCTTCACCCCCCGCCCGGGCTTGAAGGCCCAACCCTCAAGGAAGGCAATCAGACTGGCGGGCCGCTAAGGGAATAAATCCGCAATTTGGAGAGTCCCCCCAATTGGCCACGTGTACCGGCAGCGATCCGCCAGAGGGAGGACTACCCAATGTTAGCGTTCAGTGATGTCCAAACTGACGAGAATGCATTCGTGATAGATGGACTGAACGACGCCCCTGGTGTCATGGGTTTCCAAATCCTGGAAGACCCCCGTCAGCCGCGCGTCAGAGCCCTGCAAGTTGAAACAGCAGGCGGCGGCACTTTCACTTTGGCTCTCGACGCAAGGGTCGCCATGGCGCTCGCAACAACGCTCGTTAGCGCAGCGCTGGCGATTGATCCTACGTTAAAGGAGAATTTCATTGAGCACGTTAACAAATCCCAGGCATGAGCTGTTCGCCCAGCGTCCTAACGGGCAAGCGACGAAGATTGCGATGGAATTTCCGGCGAAAATTGTGATGGCGCCGCGATGGCCGACGCTTGCGAATTTGAGGCATCGTTTGCCCAAGCCAGTCCGCATCCGCCAAGCGCCGACGCGCTGACGGCGACGATCAACCGGAGCAATGCGTAGCCGAATGATCGGCCGGCTATAGCCAGCAACATCAGCCGCCAGGATGGCGGCAAGTCGGCGTTTGATGCGGCCCTGCCCCGGGATGGCCATGGCGCTGCCCTCTGGGCCGGTAGTCTACACCGACCGTTGCCCGCCGGGATGCCCTTTGCGCCCGCGCGGTTCCGCGAGGGACGGCGATGGGCAAGAGGGGCCGCTGAAGGGGGTAGCGGGGTAACGACCGACGGCTCTAAGGACTCCGCTGAGTCGCGGGCGGGGGACTCCTGCCGCTGTCCGATTTTGCCAAACGGATTCATCCCTGGGCTGGCGCAGGCCGCGAGAGGTGACAAAAATGGAATGGCCCGCGCTGGCCCTTGGGGCCCGGTGGTGGCGAGCGTATCCGCCGACTGCTCCTTGAGAAAATGAAGTCCGGCGGTAGCATGCTCCGGCCAATCGATCGAGAGCCTGCAATAGGATTGCCCTGCCATTCTGGTGGGTTGAGCCCCCATGCTAAAGCTGGAATGGTAGCCCCGGCTGTTTTTGCACCATCTTCCAGCCGGGGCGACTCGCGTTCCTTGAGGCCCCCGTCCGGGGCCTCTTTTCCACAGCGAAGTCCCATCAGCCGCGATGCAGAGGGTGATCGAACTGGCGGGTAAACCGCGCCATCCCCCAACTTGCAATCAATTGCAAAACAGCCTGGACCCTGGGTACGAACGACGTGAATAGATACGCTGAGGTGGAATTATCTCGGAATGGGCGGGCGAATCGCTCCGGAATCGGGGGCGGCTTCCTGCGATCAGAGTGATCCTGAGGGAGAGCACGGCGCAGGAATCTAATCGGATTTCGGTTTCGAAGGTCTGGCCATACCGATCACGAATCCCGCCCCAGATTCGATTGAGTCCATCTCCGTCAAGTCCGGAAGCTCGCGTGGATCGAATGGTGCCGTCGAAGACCGTCTGGGCGTGGTGCGGCTGTTAAGTGTGGCTTTTCTGCCGGATTGTGGGCGGGGGTCGTCGTTCGGAGATTCACAAGCATCGCTGCATAAGTCTGCAGCCATTGGTCATAGTAGGGGGCGCGTAAGGTAATCCACGGGCTCGACAAGATTAAAGAGCCTCACGCATTCACGGCTGGGGATTCCGTGAGAGCGAAAAGTCACGGTGTTTCGGGCCACACTCGGCTTCCGGCCAACGTACGCGGTAGACGGGGCCGGATCGAGGCGTTCCATGGTGCACACATTTTCCCCGAGCCCCTCGGGCCTTGAGCCGCCTATGAGCCCGGGGGCCTGCGAAGGTGTACTACGAAAGACGCCATCCGGCCACACGGACGCCGCTCAGTCGGTTGTAATCAGGCCCTTGCTGGTCGCTACGATCCAACGGTTGCCCCAACGCACAATGGAGTCGATCCGTCCCGCACCTGGCACGGTGTCTCCAACAGATACCCTTCGGACGCCGTCGGGTCCCTGCAACACGGCCATGCCCCCGGATACGTTCCGAACCGTCCAGCCCTCAATCGTGGTCGGCCTGGTGTCTGGCGTCGGTGTGGGCCTGTTTCGCTTGCATTGCCCGCCGTCAGCACGGCACTCCCGGCTCCGGCGCGTCGACGGCCGCCGGAACCTTGTGCCATTGGCCCCGCCCCATGATCCTGCGTCCATCCTCATCGGCCAGCGCCGACAGGTCCTGCATTGCCTGCATGTATCCCCAGCACACCAGCGCCTTCTGCGTGAACGGAATCCGAATTTGCTCTCCCGCGCCCGTTTTGGCCTGGAGCACACTGCGACAATCGTCTGCCCCGCGCGCTTCCCATCGCGTGCGCGCTGAGAGACAAGCCCGCAAGAGCCAGACAGATCCCCGTCAAAACGCGAGTCATCCCTAAAACATGCTGGCTGTCGTGGGCCGCGCGTTGCGGCCTCGGGCGATGCCAGTGCATTATGGATGGAGTTTCCGGCATCAACACGGCGATCTCAGGGCGCGCTGCGGATGAGCCGTCAGCGCCTGCTCGGCCCGGACGCATGGATGGTCGTCCGGTTCGATCCTGCCACGTTTCGCGATCTTCAGAGACTTTGCGCGAGGTGTGAATACCCTGGACTGTGCCGGTGGAGGCAGGATCCCGCCAATCGGTTTGGCAAAAACACTGGGCGACGCTGGGTGGTCTCGGGCCACTGCCCTGGTCCAGCCGGGGTTGTTGCCTTCTGAACTAACTCGCTTGACGGTCAGCGCTTGCGCATCTGAATGTTGCCGCCCTGCGCCCATCCGTTGCGCAGCTCTCCGTTTCGCCGCGCGACCGGCGGCGTGTCCTTCCACCCCCGATCCTCGCGTAAACGTTCTTCCTGTATCGCGCAAAGCTCGGCCATCGTGCGGGTCTCGTCTTGTGCCACTTCACGGAACGGTTTCGACCCGGTGCAAACATCGTCTTGCGCCATACCGTCGGCCGCAAACACACCCGCACCCGCTAAAAGCAACAGCATCACCGCGGCTGCGGCGGGGGCCAGGTAAAGTTGCATGACTCAGGCCGCCCTCTGGCGCGGCCACTCATACGCGCCCCGAAGTTCATCTTTTGCCGGTTCGGTGAGGCTCAACCATAACCCCGCAAACCGGAGCATGTCTGCGCGTCGCTCTGGGTCGCTGATGCTCTGAGCCCGAGCCGCGCATTCATCCGCCCGCTTGGCCCAGGAGTCGGCCAAGTTCAGCAAAG
>WNGL01008395.1_pt1 | contig 12084 bp, 11 predicted proteins | sample 5400591 | NCBI WGS metagenome assembly WNGL01 (sample SAMN13153377, study PRJNA577476) | soil metagenome | isolation source: 80 cm soil or saprolite under Garry oak tree replicate 1 | place: USA:California | collected 2016-06-15
CGTGATCCTGCTCGTGCGGCGGGAAATCAAGGACCGGCAGCACGCGGAAGAGGTAGTCAAATTCGCGGCGACTCACGACCCGTTGACGGGCCTGGCGAATCGGCTGCTGCTGACCGAACGAGTCAATCGCGCCCTCGCTGCGGCAAAGAGCGAAGGACGACGCATCGCCATGCTGTTCATCGATCTTGACCGCTTCAAGAACATCAATGACACCCTGGGCCATGAGGCAGGGGACCGGCTCTTGCAGAATGTGGCGAATAGGCTGGCGCGCTGTGTGCGCAGGTCGGATACGGTTGCACGGCAGGGCGGTGACGAATTCGTCGTGCTGATCGAGGCGTTCCAAGGTCCGGACGACCTTGCTCGGGTGGCCGAAAAGATCCTTGTCGAGGTCGCGGAGCCGATGACGGTTTACGGCAGGGAATTTCAAATCACGGCGAGCATCGGCGTGAGCACCTGTCCGGTCGACGGCGACGACCTGCAGGCCCTGCTGAAGAACGCGGATATCGCAATGTACCGCGCGAAGCAGCAGGGTAAGAACACCTACCAGTTCTATGCCGAGCAAATGAACCCTCATTCCGTCGAGCGCCTCGAGCTCGAAGCCGCGCTGCGTCGCGCGCTAGAACGGAACGAGCTGACATTACATTACCAGCCTAAAGTCCAAGCGCGGACGGGGCGTGTCACGGGAATCGAATGTCTTTTGCGGTGGCAGCATCCGACCATCGGTCCGGTTCCGCCCGATCAGATCGTGCCGCTCGCGGAGGAGACCGGGCTGATCGTTCCGATCGGAAAATGGGCGCTCCACACCGCGTGCTTGCAGGCGCGAAAGTGGGCCGAGCAGGGGTTGCCGTTGCTCCGAATGGCGGTGAACCTGTCGGCGCGGCAATTCATGAGCGCCACGTTGCTGGATGACGTGGTGGGTACGATCGCGGAAACGGGGATGGATCCGCGCTGGATTGAGTTCGAGGTGACCGAGAGCGTGATGATGCCGGAGCCGGAGCAAGCGGTGAAACTGTTGCGGAAACTCAAGGCGATCGGCGTGCGGCTCACGATCGACGACTTTGGAACCGGCTATTCGTCGCTCGCTTACCTGAAGCGCCTCCCCATCGACTGCGTGAAGATCGACGCGTCATTTGTCCGGGGCGTTCCTGTGGATGCGAGCGATGTCGCGATCACCGAAACGATCCTCGCCATGTCGCGCAGCCTGGGGCTCAAGGTGGTTGCCGAGGGCGTTGAAACCCTGGACCAGATGAGGTTCCTTGAGCGCCGGGGCTGCGACGAGATGCAAGGCTACTACTTTAGCAGGCCTCTGCCGGCGGAGCAGCTGACGGTCTATCTGCGTGAGCATGAGGCGGCATCCGGGGAGAGCGGGCCGCGTGAAGCGTCGAGCCGAATCAGGCTGGTTTCGGGTGGAGAAAGGCGGATCCCCCAATGAATCGATATCCGGGTTTCAGGCCTGCTCGCGGACAATCCGCTTTCTCCGTCGCGATTCCGGGCGGCTAGCCGCAGCTTCGTAGTGAAATAAGGTACCTTCCGGGTACCTTTTTTGGCTCCCCGACCAGGGCTCGAACCTGGGACCTGCGGATTAACAGTCCGTCGCTCTACCAGCTGAGCTATCGGGGAATCGAGGCTCCGGTGAATGCGTCGTGGCCGGAGGATTGGAAGGCGCGTATTCTAATTCGCGCCGGGGGCGCCGGTCAACGCGACGCATCGGGAAAAACGTGGTTCGGGCCCGATTATTCCCGACAGGTGCAGACGAAACTTGCGCCTCTTAGGCATAATGATCCTGTGACTGTGATCCACCGATGATTCCGGTGCGTGAAAGGGCGTTGCGTTATTTCGTGCAGGCAATGGCGGTGCTCTTGCTCGCCTCCGCCGCCGGGGCGCAGGAGAGCGTCTGGCCGAGCCGGACGATCCAAATCGTCGTTCCCTATACCCCGGGCACGGGCGCCGATATCCTCTCGCGAATTCTCGGCCCTAAGCTTGCCGAGCGCTGGAAAATCGGCGTCGTCACGGACAACCGCGCAGGCGCTTCGGGCAACATAGGAACCGACTTCGTCGCGAAATCCGCGCCCGACGGCTACACGCTGCTGTGCACCGCGACCTCGTTCGGCACCAATCCCGCGATCAATCAGAAGCTCCCCTTCGACCCCGTAAAGAGCTTTACGCCGGTCATATTGCTCGCCACGAGCACGATGGCGGTGATCGTCACGCAGGGATTGTCGGCCAAGTCGATGCGCGAATTCCTCGAGCTTGCGCGCGGCCAGCCGGGCAAGCTCTATTACTCTTCTCCCGGAAACGGAGGTCCGCAGCATCTCGCGATGGAGCTGCTCAAGCTCGACGCGCGCATCGACCTCGTGCACGTTCCGTACAAGGGATCGGGCGGCGCACTGGCCGACCTGGTGGGCGGGCACGTGCAGGCCATGATCGTGTCCTTGCAAACAGCGGCGCCGTACGTCCAGAGCGGGAAGCTCCGCATGCTGGCCGTGATGAGCGCGGCGCGCTCGCGGGCGTTTTCCGACGTACCCACGCTCAAAGAACTGGGCCTCGCCGACCTCGAGGTGGAGACATGGTATGGCGTGTTCGCGCCGGCCGGCACGCCGCAGGCGGTCATCGCGAGGGTAAACGCGGAAATGAACGCGCTGCTCAAGCACAGCGAGATCCGCGAGCTTCTCGCAAAGCAGGGCATGGCGCCGGCGGGCGGCACGCCGGAGCGCTTCGGCGAGCTCGTGAAGAAGGAATTGGCGCGCTGGTCGCGCGTGGTCGCGGCCGCGGGCATCAAGGCGGACTGACCTCAAGCTGATTTCGCGGGAATCACCGGAGAAGAAAACATAATGAGCCACATCGAAGACCTGGTCGCCGCATACCGAATCCTGGCCGAGCATGGCGTCATCGACGCGTACGGACACGTAAGCGTGCGCTCGGACCGCGATCCCAAGCGCTATCTTCTGTCGCGCTCGCTCGCGCCGGAAATGGTGATGCCCGAAGACATCCTGGAGTACGATCTCGAGAGCAATCCGGTCGATCCGCGGGGACGGGAGTCGGTGCGAGAGCGCTTCATTCACGGCGAGATCTTCAAGGCGCGTCCGGACGTCAACGCAGTCGTGCACAATCATTCCCCCTCGGTGGTGCCTTTCAGCGTCACAACGGTCGCGATGCGGCCGCTTTTCCACATGGCCGCGTTCGTGGGCGAGGGAGTCCCGAACTTCGAAATTCGCGATGCCGAGAAGGGCACCGATTTGCTAGTCAAGACGCCCTATCTGGGGCAGGCGCTCGCCAAGACGTTGGGAAAGTCCCCGGCGGCCCTGATGCGCGGACACGGCTCGGTCACCGTGGGCGAGAGCCTGCCCCGGGCCGTGGGACGCAGCATCTATCTCGAAATGAGCGCGCGAATGCAGCTTCAAGCGATCGTGATCGCGGGCACCGGCGGCAAAATCATCTACCTCGACGAGCAGGAGGTCCGCGCCTCCGTCCCCGGTCAGGACTACGGCCGCGCTTGGCCGATGTGGCGAGCCCACGCGCTTGCCCGTCTCAAACAACAAGCGTGAACCACGCGGCTTTGCGCGGTACAGTCCGCCCGTGATCCTCACTTTCCCCGACAGCCCTTTCCGTCTGGCCCAGACGTTTCCTCCGGCCGGCGATCAGCCCGAGGCGATCGACAAGCTCGTCGACGGCATTCGCGACGGGCTCTCGTACCAGACGCTGCTCGGTGTCACGGGCTCGGGGAAGACATTCACCATGGCGAACGTGATCGCGCGCCTCGGGCGGCCGGCGCTCGTGCTCGCGCCGAACAAGACCCTTGCCGCCCAGCTCTATTCCGAAATGCGCGAGTCCTTCCCCGAGAACGCGATCGAGTACTTCGTCTCCTATTACGACTATTACCAGCCCGAGGCCTATGTACCGTCGCGGGACCTCTATATCGAGAAGGACTCGAGCATCAACGAGCACATCGAGCAGATGCGGCTGTCGGCGACGAAGTCCCTGCTCGAACGCAAGGACACCGTGATCGTCGCGACGGTGTCCTGCATCTACGGCATCGGCAATCCGGTCGACTACCATGGGATGATCCTGCACGTGCGCGAAAAGGAGCGGACGTCGCAGCGCGACGTGATCGCGCGCCTCGCGGCGATGCAATACGAACGAAACGAGCTCGAATTCAAGCGCGGCACCTTCCGCGTGCGGGGGGACGTCCTCGACGTGTTCCCCGCCGAGAACTCCGAGACCGCGCTGCGCATCGCGCTCACGGACGATGAGGTCGAGAGCCTGATGCTGTTCGATCCCCTGACCGGGCACGCGAGCCAGCGCGTGCCGCGCTTCACGGTCTACCCGTCAAGCCACTACGTGACGCCCCGGGCGACGACCCTGCGCGCCATCGAGGCGATCAAGATCGAGCTCGCCGAGCGAATCGAGCACTTCCAGAAAGCAGGCAAGCTCCTGGAGGCTCAGCGCGTCGAGCAGCGCACGCGCTTCGACCTGGAGATGCTGAACGAGCTGGGCTTCTGCAAGGGCATCGAGAACTATTCGCGACACCTGTCCGGAAGGAAGGAGGGCGAACCGCCGCCGACTCTGATCGACTATTTGCCGCCCAACGCGCTCATGTTCGTCGACGAATCGCACGTCACCATCGGGCAGCTGGGGGGCATGTACCGAGGCGATCGCTCGCGCAAGGAGAATCTCGTCGACTATGGTTTTCGCCTGCCGTCGGCCCTGGACAATCGTCCGCTCAAGTTCGAGGAATTCGAACAAGTCATGCGCCAGACCGTCTTCGTCTCGGCGACTCCGGCGGAATACGAACGCAAGACCTCGGGGCAGATCGTTGAGCAGGTCGTGCGGCCGACGGGCCTGGTCGACCCCGTGCTCGAAGTGCGGCCCGCCTCGACGCAGGTGGACGATCTGCTCACCGAGATCAATCTGCGCGTCGCGCGCGGGGAACGGGTGCTGGTGACCACGCTCACCAAGCGCATGGCGGAAGAGCTCACCGACTACCTCGCCGAACACGGCGTAAAGGTGCGCTATCTGCACTCGGAGGTGGAAACGGTCGAGCGGGTGGAAATCATCCGCGATCTGCGCCTGGGTGAATTCGACGTGCTGGTCGGCATCAATCTGCTGCGCGAAGGCCTGGACCTGCCCGAAGTGTCGCTGGTGGCGATCCTCGACGCGGACAAGGAAGGGTTCCTGCGCTCGGAGCGCTCGCTCATCCAGACCATCGGCCGCGCCGCGCGCCATTTGAACGGCATGGCCATTCTCTACGCCGACACGGTCACCGACTCGATGAAGCGGGCGATCGGAGAGACCGATCGCCGTCGCGCGAAGCAGGTCGAATTCAATGCGAAGCGGGGAATCACGCCGATCGGGATTTCCAAGCAGGTGCGCGACATGATCGAGGGCGCCCGCGACTTCCAGGATGTGCAGATGGAGTTGAAGGCCGCCCAGGAACAGGCGCGCTACGAGTCGATGTCGGAAAAGCAGCTGGCTAGAGAGATCAAGCAACTCGAAAGGCAGATGCTCGACCATGCGCGCAATCTCGAATTCGAAAAAGCCGCGGAAGCGCGGGACCGTCTCGCCGAGCTCAAGCGGACCGTTTTCGGCGCGTCGCCGGAAGAGACCGCGCGCGCCGTCGGTTAGATGGCCACGGCCGTGCGATGGCGGTGCGCCGGAGGGTAGTACCAGGACCTGAAAAATCCGTAACCCATGTCCCCCGACGTTTTTGTTATCTATCTCCCCGGCCGCTCAGATTCACTTGAGGTCGCCGAGCAGGAGACGAGCAAAGGTACCGAGACAAGCAACAAATGCCAGCACACCAACTGCGAGAAACCACTCAGCGCGCCAACATCTAATAATCGTGGGGACCAATGCCAATGCTGCGACGGCAAAGCCCGTTACGACAACAGTTGAGATGAGTGAGTAACGAAAGCGGACAAGCAGCAAGGACTTCTCCGTTACCAGTTCTTCGAGCCGCGCGAGTGGAGTGTGGAGGTGTTCGGTCGCTCCCGAGGCAGAGGGCGAACGGGCACAACGCAAGAGGTCGGCGTGCTTTCCCTTAGCGTGGAACTCCTGGAGCGTAAGGTGCATCTTACCGCCGAAGTGCTGCAGGACCTGTTGCGTGACGACATGCGCAATCGCCGCGTTGAGAAACTGAAGGCGATAGAAGACGAACGCGCCCAGAAGTGCGATAGCGGCACCCAGGGTCTGAGCGATGGTGCTGAACGTGTAGTAGAGGGCCTGATCCATGAAGTGTGTAGAGCGCCGTGGTTCGCCTAACGTTCACTGTGAACCGCGCGCGCTGTCCTCGCGCGCGTCGGTTTCAACCATGGGGTTGAGTGGCTCGGGAGCACATTCGCCGACGTTATGCGAATAACTATTGATCCGCCTTCTTCTGAGTAGAGGTTCGTGTTCCAACAAACAAATGCTGATATCGTGCACGAGCCTCCGGCCCAAGCGTATCTAGCAGAGGAAGTAGTTCTTCCCACTTCCTACGATCACTCTCAGCTTCCGAGGGTGGCACGAAAAATTTCAATATAGCGAGTCCCTCAGTAAGGAACTTCTGGAACTCAGGGGATAGAACACGCCTTGCCGCCTCAGGCTCCATCACCTGTTCGACTATTGCTCGCAGCGACGGCTCGTTGATAGCGTGTTGCACATTCGCGAAAGCTTGAGCAATGGTTTGCTTGGAGTAGGGTAGTAGTGTTTCTGGCAACTTAAGGGAGGGCGTGATACTCCCGAAATACTTTTCCACTGCTGCGCCATACGCGCCCACTATTTCCATGGACGCCACGAGAAGGGCTCGAAGATCTTTGTGGCGATTGGATTTCGATTCGTCTGGAGAAAACAATGTTCGCAGTGAGTCAAGTAGGCCCATTGTCTTCCTTTGAAATGTTCTTTCGCTTGAGTGAAACGCAAGCGCCTTCAGTCCGGAACCAATGTTTCTCGTAGAAGTCCATTACGACTTCGACCACGTCTAGGATATCTCGATCATCTACGGAGTATGCAGTCGGGAACCCTCGATCGAAATTGCCTACAGAATCTAGATCTGGCCAATCGTCTATTCTTGATTCATAAAGCGTGCCCATAACATTGCTGCTTGGCACCATATGTTTTGAACGATTGCATAGTCCTTGAATCATTTTGAATTCGTTCAGTGCGTATATCTTCTGAAAGAACTGTTGAGGAGGTGTCGTAGCGAGCCGTAGAGGATCATACTCTGGCGCAATCCACTCACGAAGATGGGTTAGGCCAAATACCAGTAAGAGTAGATCCTGCGCCCGTTTCGCGCGGGATGAAGCGAATGAGTCCTTGATTGACTTCAGCAATGCAAACAGTGCTTCCGCGGAATGAATATCGAAGAAGTGGGGCGGACGGCTCATGGGAATGCCCGGCGAGCTGAGAAGTAGATAGCTACCTAACGTTCACAGTGGGGAGCGCGGACCGCTCTTCCGCGCGTTCCTCTCCACTGTGCTGTTGGGTGGCAGCTTACGCTCCTGCGCCCAATAGACCGCGTCAAGATGGACCCGAGCTACGCCTTCCGTCGCAGCGAGTCGTTCAGCGATCGATTGATACTCGGCGCTGATGTCGGTGCTTAAATTGCGAACTCCAGGCCAACGTGGTAGTTCTCCGGCGGCTCGCGAGCGGAGAGCGTCAGCGACAATCCCGTCGAGCGGTATCTCGTAGAGTTTCTCGGCCACCGCCAAGTGATATTGCGACTGGAGGAAGGCGTTATAGAACGACTCGCGAAGGAAGATGTTCATACATTTGCGCGCCAGACCCCAGGAGCGCGCAGGGCGTGGAAGGGATGCGGCAAGGCGTTCAGTCTCTTCATCCAGTACACGACCGAACGTGTTTCGTTCTGCGAGCGAGAATCTCGAGAGCTGGATATCGGTAAGAAACGTACGCGCTGCATCAGCAACACCTGGCGTCCCCTGACTTCGCACAGTGGACGGCCCGATAGCGCCACGCGCAACCATGCACTGGATTGCCGCAAGGATCTTTGCGTTCACTCTGTTCTTTCTGCCGCCCAACGTGGAGGTGTGCGGTGCGCCGACCGGAGCGCTTGAAGAAGCACGGCGGCTCCAGGCGCGTCCAGCACCACTGCCAGGTTAGGCGGCCTTTTTCTCATCGGCGATTGTGTGATCTTTGAGTAACGCAATCATCAGAATGCCGATAAGGTTGAACACCAGGACAAGTATCCACCACCCCGATCGCCCTTTCGCTTTGATGTTGCACCAGGCCGCGTAAATGAACGCCACGCCGGCGATGATAGACATGAGCGGGCCAACAATATTTCCTTGGCCTGCCTGCTTCGGATCGGCTAACTCCGCCAAGACCAGTACTCCAACTACCGCCGATATGCAGACCACCCCAGCCACGCTCATCTTCTTTTTGTATTCAGGAATCATAGATATCCTCCCTTTGTTGGCATGGTCACTTCGCAAACCGTCACTCTGTCGTCCTCACATGCGACTGCAGGAGCGTGAGCTACTCATTGATCATTTGACTCGTAATGGTCCATTGCTCGATCGGCACGGGCACATGCGCAGGAAGATTGTGATCAGGGCTAAATGCGCGCAACTGACCTGATACAGCCTTCAGTAGTCGCTCGTCTGCGCCTTTTTGGTTTTGATTATCAGCGTTGGCATAGTCTTCGACGGCTTCGCCCGAGATGCAGATTTTAATCTTCTTCGACCGCTTGTTTGGCCGCGCCGGGTCGTTGTCCAGTTTCCAGTCGACATATATGCAAATGTCACCGCTCTCACCGCGGATGTGGAAGTCGGCATGTCTCGGAAACGCGGGCCGGACGACCGCGAGAAAGTGTTCTTCCACAGCGTTTGCCATGCTCGATAATCCTTGGGGTGCCTAACGCCGTGTTGAGCGGCACGGGGCAGGAACAGAACCCGAAGGCCGCCATTGTGTCACCGCGTCCGCCTCCAACACATAGTTAGAGCATGTATCAAATGCTGCCTCGCCAAAAGTTATAACCAATGAAACAAGCCAGCCAGAATATGTGAAGCGAGACGATTACGGAAAATTTCCAACTCGACAACAACTGACCTTTGTTTCGAATAAATAGCATTGTCTGCAAATAGCCAACTAAGGAGGCTCCAAGTACGTACGCAACTAGAGACGGCACAAACCAGTTCTTGAGAGGTTCAGTTAACTTGTCAAAAAAAAGAAACATCACGAGCAGTGCCAGTGTGCCAACAAGCGCCGGAAAAAACCTGCTATCCATAGCAATATTTTCGGTGAAGTTCGGCAGCTCGCTCAAAGTGGTCTCCAGTAGTAGTTCTCTAACGCTCAATCATCTTCCGAAAAACCAACTATTCTGGCGCCTCAGTCTACGCTTGTCAGAAATGTTCCTCCAAATGAAGACTGTCTGAGTGCGGCTTAGGATTTCAGCTCTTGATAGATTGCGCGCGGAGGGTTAAATGTCTGAGTTTCCTCGGGGTGAAACCGCGCAAGGGCGTCAGTTGGACTGCAGGAAGCGTTTTTCAACAGCCTGTCAGATCAAAAGGCGACTCGGCTGCCCGCGATTCCCGAGGATAAGGGGCGCACCGCCAAGCCAAGGGCCATCGTCAAGATCAAGCTGCAAGGAGAGGCAGGCAAGCGAACCGCCCGGCAGTGCTGATGGCGACGGTGCTTCCCCGGTTGCCACGATGGAAAGCGGCGGACTGCCGCGGCAAGTCTCGAGGGTCCAAGCGACCGTTTTCGCGGGCCGGACGTTACCTGCGACTTGGGGTTCGAGCGAAAGGTTCGCCTCGTTCAGACGCTCGACGGTTTCGAGAAAGCGATCCGCGGCGCCGCGCCAGGACGGCGGAACCGCCTGGGTGGAAACGCACCGAGTGATGCGCACCCAGCTGGCCTTGTAAGCGACCGACAACTCGACCGCATAGCGTTCGCCGAGGAGGGCGTCACCTTCGAGTCTTTGCAGTGTCGCATCCGCGCGAAGGTCCGGCGCCAGCCGAGGCAACACTTCTTCCGCACCGTCGAGCCGCGCCGAGCGTTCTAGCGCGGAAAGCAGTTCCGAGGCGCGCTTCGCCGCTGTGGGAATCGCTTTGAACGCTTGCGCGGCGATCGTTGCCGCGCGCCGCGCCAGCCGGATTTCCACTTCATCAGCCGGCTGGCGGATCGCGGCGAACAAGCCCGTCGCATCGACGAGCCCGCGGCCGTAATCGGATCCCACAAGAGGCTCGGCCACGGGCCAGGGCAGAGCATCGAGTTCGACCACGCCGATACGTGAGGGTTCTGGAGGACGTTCCTTTAAGAACGCCACTGTGGCCCGGCCCAAGTCCGGCGCAGACCGTACTTCGCCCAAGTGACTGACGCTTCGAATCCAGTCGTGCATCCGTTTGGAGAACGCCGCCAGCAGCAACGGCGCTCCGGCCGGGAAGACCACGAGCAGCGCCTCGTTCCAGTACGGTACGAAATGCGTGAGCCAAGCCACGGCGCTCGGACGCGCGAAGGACGTATAGATGAACACGACGCCCAGTCCCGCGGCGCGCATTTGCTCCTGCAAACGCGCCACGCGCCCCTCGAGGACCGGGGGCGGGACTTCGTCGCGCGACCAGCTGATCAATCCGCGCCGCACGGCTCTAGCCCAGAGGCACCGAAAACAATCGCCGCGGAGTCCGGGTGAGGACCTCGCAGCCACCGGGTATGACTCGCACCGAATCGCCGTGCACGAAATACCCGACTTCGGGATGATAGGTGTTCGGATGGACAACGAGCGTCATGTCGGGCTCTAGATCCAGATCGACGTCCTCGAGCACGGCCGGTCGCCCGTCAACGTAAAGGCCCAGACCGTGGCCGCGCACGCGGGTGTATTCGGAGGTCACGTAGTCGCCGAGGCCATGATCGCGAAATACCTCGTTTTGCGCTCGCGCGACGTCTCTCGCCTTGGCGCCGGGGCGAACCGCCGCGACGCCGGCTTCGAGAGCCTCGTTGTAGAGCGTGAAGGCCCGTTCTTGGGCCGTGCTCGGTTCTCCGAGCACGAGGGTGCGACAGAGCTGCGCGTAGTATCCGTCCACACATGGAGTCAGCTCGGTCGTTACCAGATCCCCGGGCCCGAGGCGCCGTTCCGTCGGCGGATGCATCCCGCGCACCTCCCGGCCGCCCGAACCGAGAATCTGGAAGTTCTCGGGACAGCCGCGCGAGCGGAAATACGCCTCGACATCCGCGACGAGCGCATATTCCGGCCGCCCGACGCGCGCCGCTTTGAGAAAAACGGCGTAGCCTTCGTCGGCGAGGACGGCGGCGCGGCGAAACGCCTCGATCTCGGACGGCGACTTCCGGAGCATCAGGCGATCGAGCAAAGCCGTCGCCGGAGCGATGCTTGCGACGAGCGGCCCCATTGCGAGGCGATAGGGCACGGCGGCGCGCGGAGCGAGCGCGATCCGCCGCTTGCCGAGCTCGCGGATCGCGATTTCGGTTTCTTCGATCGCCGAGAGCGACCATCTCACATCGAGTTCCGCCTGCTCCGAACGGAAGCGCGCGGCCTCGGCCGGGTGCTCGACGATGATCCGCGCCGGCCCGTCGCGGTCGATGAATGCAAAAGCCTGCCCTTCAACCGCAGTGATGTCCGCCGCGAAGCGCAGATAGTCGCTGCGCCACGGATTCCCGGCGACGACGAGGATGTCGATCCCTTCATCCGCCATCGCCGTGGCGAGCCGGAGGCGCCTCTCGGTGCGCGCGCTTCCGGGAATCGCGCTCACTCGGGCTTGATGCCGCCCAGTTCGACGATGGACTTATAGCGCGCCGATTCCGACTTGAGGAAGCCCGCCGTCTCGGCGGGCGCAAGCCCGATCGCGACGTGACCGAAGTCGCTGACGCGCTTGCGCACGCCCGGTTCCGCCAGGGCGTTGCGGAACTCTGCAGCGAGGCGCTCGATGATGCTTGAGTTCGTGCCGCGGGGTGCCGCGAGCACCCACCAGTTGCCGCCGACCAGTCGCGGAAACCCGGCTTCGAGCGTCGTCGGGACATCGGGCAGCTCGGCCATTCGCGCTCGCGCCATGACCGCGAGCACCCTGAGTTTGCCGGCCTTCACGGGTCCGATGATCCCGGTCAAGGTGGGGAAGGCCACCTGGATGTCGCCCGCGA
>WNGL01011562.1_pt1 | contig 12084 bp, 11 predicted proteins | sample 5400591 | NCBI WGS metagenome assembly WNGL01 (sample SAMN13153377, study PRJNA577476) | soil metagenome | isolation source: 80 cm soil or saprolite under Garry oak tree replicate 1 | place: USA:California | collected 2016-06-15
ATACCCCGTTCATCGCCGACCTGAAGCCGTGGCTGGACGGCACCCGAGTGGACCAGACGAGCCGATAACCACCACCGATCTGCCTTTTGTGGCACAAGACCGCGAGGTCGCAACAAGCCCGATTTGCGGTGAATCCTATAGAGCTCGCACCCTCCCGCAACGCATAGCACGAATCCGGCTGGGACGGAAGGGTCGCCTTCCTAAGGCGCGATCCAACGGGAAGAACTCGAGAATTTCGCTTCGTCTCTTCCTCTATACGCCTGCCGACGAACGCACCGAGGCCACGCTGCGAGAGGCTGCCGCGAAGCGACCAGGCATAGCTTCGTGACGGTCTCGAGATGATCGACCTAACGTCGCAGTCCCGTTCGTCCCCAAGTAAGCCACGAGCTCAAGGATTTGCGGCCTGCTTGTTAACGGATAAAAAGACTTCGTCCAAGCGTCTCGATCATCACACCTCATCCAGATGAAAGCGCGACTGGACGAAGTCTTGATCAGCCCTTAACAGCCCACGGCGCCGAGCCGCCGAGCGCCAATCAGCTGGCCCCGAACAGCTTCCAGTAGCTCAGGAACCCTGGGAACAGTAGTGCTCCGGTCGCGATGGCCGTGACATGGCTCCTTGTCGGGAGCCCCCCGGCCCTCTTGCGCCAGGCCAGCACGACTGCGGCGGCCAGGACAACACTGGGCAAGAGTGTCACCCACGGGAGAGCGAAGATGAATCGGATGCTGAGTGGCATCCCGAAGTCCAGCTGCGTACCGTTCAAACCCGCGTAGGGCAGAAGAAGGAGGGGAATTCCCAGGAGGAAAGCTAGGTCGAAGAGCGCCACCAGCCCGGCAAGTGCCCTGGTTCTCGATAACCCCCTTGACGTCGATCCTGCTCGTCGGCGAAACCTCCTCAGCGCAGAGGCGAACCATGCAATGACGGCGGAGAGGAACAGGGTCGCGAAGAAAAGAACACCAAGAGCGTAGGCCTGCAGGCTCCTAAACCAGGACAGCTTGACCAGGCCATCATCGGGATGCCCTCCTCCAAGCACTCGAATGATCCGACCGCCAGCCCCGGCCTGAAAGGCAATCCGCCCGTTCGGGTCATCACTGTTCCAGAAGACCAGTGGCGCAACCTGAACCCATCGGCCTTTTGTCCACGACAGCGAGATTGTCCGATCGCGGTTCACGGTAATCCGGCTCTGGTCGAAGAGTTCTTTGAAGACCTCGATGCGTCCCTCGTAACGGTAGTCGCTATAAACACCTGCAAACCGTCCGAGGTCGGAGTCGGCGATCGCCGTCGGAGCGGCGACGTCGGCTGGATAGTAGTGGTCCATAAAGGTCCGCAGCAAGGCCCATCGGAGGTCTGGCTCGTCGCTGTTCGTGGCGATGAAGAACCCCAGCTGCCGTTCCGGCAAGAGGGTCAGCAGGCTGCTGAAGCCGTGGCCCAATCCTCCGTGGAGGAGGACGCGCTCGCCGTTCTGAGGCCACTCGTACAACCCGTACGCCACGCCGGGGCCGCTCGGCTGAAGGGCGAAATGTCTCGCCTCCATGAGCTGGATGGTCTCTGGGCGGAGGATGGACCGGTGATCCGTGCCGCCCCCATCGAGCATCGCGATCAGAAACCGCCCCATGTCGCGGGCCGACGTCACCAGCGAGACAGCCGGAGCGACGTGAAAGTAGCCCACGGGCGCCGCCCGGTAGGACTCACCGACGAGCTGGTAGCCGACAGCCAGATCTGGCATACCGTCAAGAGGTGGATCGAAGGCACTGCGGTCCATCGCCAGCGGTCCCAGGATCCGCTCCTGCATGTACTGGGCGAAGGGTAGGCCTGACACCTCCTCGACCGCCAGTCCCGCAAGGGAGATCCCATGATCCGAGTAGCTGAAGACCGTCCCAGACGCCGCGACGCGAGGGGGCATGTTCGTTGCTAGGTAGCTGCGCAGGTCAGTGGCCTCCACCCGATCCCGAGTCAGCGTCCCGATAGCCCGGTCGCCGATGCCGCTGGTCTGCGTGAGGAGTTGATTGAGCGTAATGGGTGGCTCATTCCCGCTGGGAAGACTGAAGCCGGGTAGGTAGGACGTCACCGGGGCCTGGAGATCGAGTCTGCCGTGCTCCGCCAGCTGCATGACGGCGGTTGCCGTGAACGTCTTGGACACGGATTTGGCCCGGAACCTTGTGATGGCGCTAAACGGTGTCCGGCGCTGGAGGTCTGCGTAGCCGTACCCCTTTTCGAGCAGGACGTGTCCATCTTTCACGACCACGACGGCTGCGCCAGGAGCGTGGAGTCGAGTCATGCGGCTGGCCATGAACTGGTCGATGAAGCGCTCCAGTTCCTCCGGGGCCGGTGAGCCAATCTGCACCTGGGGGGTCATCCGGCTCATGCCCGGCTCCGAAGGCGAGACAGCATTCACAGCGGTCGGGCTTGCGACGAAAATGGCGGCGGCCAGCAAGCCCAGCCCGAACCCGCTGCCGGAGCGCGGTGCGCTTATGACAAGCCTCCTCGAAGTCCTAAGAAGTGGCCTTAACGAGGCGCGCCATGGCGTGATCCGCCCTGGGCCCCCGCGATCAGGGTCGCAACGAAGCCAACGTAGACAATGCCAGCTAGGAACGCGAGCACGTTGGCTGTGCCTCCGGCCGGATCACCCAGACTGCGAAGGAAGAAGGAGACGGCAAGCAAAGTCCACACGAGCGGATGGAGCCAGCGGTTGTTGAGCACCCTGTTTCCGCCGGCGCGCGGCCTGATCGGCCAAATCACAGCGAAGACCGTGGCAATCAGGCCGCAGGCTACGCTCCATAGCACATCGGGTATGCCGAGAAGCGACGGGTTCATCGGGCGGATCTCTGCCGCCAGCGTTCCCACGCAAGAAACAGCACGATGGTCAAGGGAACTCCCCAAGCCAGGTCCCACTTGGCGACCGAAATCCACTCGACGCCGATCGCCATGTCCGGGGTCATGTTCGCAACCCAAATGTCGGTTAGTGCTGCGAACCCAATGCCCACGATGATCGCGAGGGCGCCAATGATGATCGCCGCGCTGATGCCACGCCACCTGCGAGCTGCCCCGGCGACAGCGACGGGCGCCAGCCCGGCGACGAGGCCGATCAGCCCGTTGCCGATCTCCCAGTTCCAGGAGACTCCGAACGTGAGCACGTCGGATATGAGCGTTCCTACCGTTCCAACAAGGAACCCGACAATTGGGCCGAACAGGACACCAAAGAGGATCGGGACGACAACCCCCGGCCGGAAGTTCAGGTTGTGCGCGCCGGGGAGGTCAACAGGATTGGGTACCAGACTGAACGCCGCGTAGAGTGCCGTGCCCATTGCTGTATACCCTACGGCCTGTCTGTCGAGTCTCCAGATCTGGCGACGGGTCATTGTCGTGCGCATCGCTTTTCTCTCCTTCCGCGTTACGCGGCTGGGGCGTGAACTTGCTTTGTAATCCACTCGACCAATGTTGGGAGGGCGCGCGGGTCGGATGGCGGAACGTTTAGCAATCCGTGGCCGGCCCCCGGCAAGACGATGACAGTGAAATCCTTGCCGTGTTTCTTTAGCGAGTCGAGGATGGCGATCGAACGATCAGCCGGAATGGACTCGTCCGCGCCGCCGTAAAGCCACAGGCCGGGAACGCTTATCTTCTCCAGCGAAGGAAGCGGGTCGAAGCCTGAGGGCCCTGCCTGCTTGAGGCGATATGCGATTGCCTGGTGCGAAAGCACGCCGCCGGCACCGCCTTCCTCACCGGTCAGAAGGCTGTAGAGTTTCTCCTCGTCCTGTGTGACGGCTGGTGCGTCCACCAGAGCGGTGAACGCGACGTTTGACGAGCGCGCCGCGGCGAGCGGCACGATCCACCCCGCCTGGCTACCGCCCAGGAGCCCGACGTGTCGCTGGTCGATGCCAGGCATCGACCGCAGCGCATTGACGGCCCCCACCGCGTCGGCCGCCAGCAAGTTGAAGCGCCCCTCGTCCCCTGGGCAGCACACCCCCTGCGATTCCCCCACACCGCGCTTGTCGTAGGAGAGGACGGCAACCCCTGCCTGCACCAGCCCGGCGATGACGTTACCGGTCCCGTAGATAATCCGCTTCATCGGACCGTCCCCGTGCACCCAGACCGCGGCCGGATGCGGGCCAGCGCCGTTGGGCAGGTAGATCGTGCCGGCCTGCGCGGCGCCCTCACAGGTGAAGCGCACGGAGACCTCGGCATGGTTGGCAAGAACGAGCGGCGCGCCAAAGCTCACCGGCGGAGCGTTGCAGCTGGCGTTGTCTGGGTCGGCGGCCGACCCGGTCCCGCATGCCGCCAGCGTCAGGCTGGCGACGATGGAAGCCAGCAACAGCAGTCCCGGCGGCGATCCTTTACTTCCGGCTCGCCCACGAAGTTGGCTGTCGACCATTGCATTTCCTCCTCCCATCGATCTGCTGGCACCAGCCTAGGGAGGGCCGGACGGCCAAACATCGGGATGAATCCCGATGCCGGCACCTAATCCCGCGGCGCCAGGTGTTCGGATTCGGCCTTGGAGCCCAGCTGGTCTGCCGCCCATGCCGCGACCTGAGCTCGAGAGCTGTAGCCCAGCTTGTTGAGGATGTGCTCGACGTGGGCCTCGGCGGTCCGTTGAGCGATGACCAGGCGGCTGGCGATCTGCTTGTTGCTCAGGCCGCTGGCAATCAGGGCCGCAATCTCCCGCTCTCGCCGGCTCAGTGGGCTGACCGGCGTTTCGGGCTTGGGTTTCGGCTGGACTGGCCTCTCCTCTAAGGCGTAGCCAGCCGCTTCATGGCGGTCCATCTTGAGCCCAGCCCCGTAGGCCCGCTCGAATCCTCCGACGACCAGGCCCGTTCTACAGGCTGACTCGCAGGCCGCATGTAAGGCCTTCCAGACCTCGGCCAAAGGGGCTGGGATGCTCTGACGCAGCGCCTCCGCCGCTCCCAGCAGCGTGGCGGCACGGGCTGCCCGGCCTTGTGAACCCGCGAGCCACGCCAGTGCCTCGATGCAGGACGCGGCCCCAAACCAGTGGTCCAAAACCAAATGACGCCGCAGGCTTTCCTTCTCAAGATCGGTGGCGCGTGGGAGGTCGCCTTCTCGCAATATCTCGAGACCCAGGCTGAATAGCGCCCACGCGAGGACCCAACTGTCTCCTTGCGCTTGACACAACCCGATCGTTTCCTCATGCAGGGCAATCGCGCGCTTGGTCTCGCCACGGAATGACATCAGCGTTGCGTACTCCAGCAGGGCCATCGCTGCGCCCATGGGATATCGGGCGGTGCGGTGCCTGGCGAGGGATTCTTCGATCAGAGCTTCGGCCCGGGTGGCATCGCCTTGAAAGAGCGCCACCAAGCCCATCCACTGGAGGGCGAAAGCGAGGGTCGCGTCGACGCCCAGCTGAAGGGCAAGCTTGCGGCTCTCTTCAAGCCGATCGGCGGCCGCGGCCAGGTCGTTCTGGTTGAGCGCAAGGTATCCGGCGGCCGCGAGCCCCCTGGCTCGAGCCGGCGTCGGGCGCGGCTGGGCGGCGAGGGCCAGATCGAGCCAGCGCCTCCCCTCGCTCAGGTGGCCGCGCGCGTGCCAGAAGAGCCACAGCGCAGCCGCCATGGCGACGCCGCGATCCGCCTCACCCGGTTCGGCCAGGCACGAATCGAGCGCCGCGCGTAGATTGGCATGGTCAGCCTGGAGGCGATCGATCCAATCAACCTGGCCGGGACCCCACAGACCCGCCTCTGCGCTCGTCGCGAGCTGACCGAACCAGTCGCTGTGGCGCCGCCGGAGGGCTCCCTCCTCGTTCGCGTCCACAAGCTTCTCCAGGCCATACTGCCGCAGCGTCTCAATGAGCCGATAGCGAGGGCTGCCGTCGCGCTCTCTGACCAGGATGGACTTGTCCAACAACTGCCAGACCAGATCGGAGACGGTTTCGCTCGACACACCTTCCCCTGCACAGATGAACTTTGCGGCCTCGAGCTCGAAGCTCCCGGCGAACACGGAGAGCTTTCGCCAGAGCGCCCGCTCCTTAACCGAAAGCAGCTCGAAGCTCCAGTCGATGGTTGCCTTCAGGGTCTGCTGTCGCTGCAACGAGGTCCGGCTCCCGGTGGTCAGAAGGCGAAAGCGATCGTCCAGGCGCTCGAGAATCTGGTCTGGCGTCAGCGCCTTGAGCCGGACGGCTGCGAGCTCGATCGCGAGTGGGATGCCATCAAGGCGCTGGCAGAGCTGAGCGATGGCCACGTGGTTGTGTTCGGTCAGAGCGAAGCCGAACTCGGCCGCGGTCGCACGGTCCACGAGCATGCGCACTGCCTCGTATTGGACGAGGGCATCCGCCGACGGCACCGGGCCCTCGGGCACTGACAGCGAGGGCACCCGAAGGGTCGACTCGCCAGCCACACCCAGGGCCTGCCGGCTGGTCGCAAGGATCCTCAACTCCGGGCAGGAGTGCAGCAGCGTTTCGCCTAGGACGGCAGAGGCATTCAAGAGATGCTCGCAGTTGTCAAGGAGGAGAAGCATTCGCTTACCGGCGAGATATTTCGACAGTGACAGGACCACCCAGCCGCCGGCCTGGTCCTGCAGACCAAGCGCATTGGCGACTGCCTGCGCAAGCAGCGCCTCCTCCTGGAGGGCCGCCAGCTCGATCAGCCAGACTCCGTCGGGAAACGCCCGGAGCACGTCCGCCCCGGTTCGGAGGGCAAGTCGTGTCTTGCCGACACCACCGGTCCCGGTCAGCGTAATTAGGCGGCTGCCGGAGAGAAGACGCTTGATCTCCGCCAGCTCTCCCCGCCGCCCGACAAAGCTGGTGAGCTCGGCCGGCAGGTTGTGAGGTGGCCGCTGTGCCTTGCGGGCCACGGCATGCCCAAGGTAGGTCGTCGTAGGGCCCGCGTCAAGGGATCAGGCCCCGGGCGCCTCCAGCTCGACGACCGGCTCGATCCGCGAGAACGGGAGTTGAGCGGTTTCGTTGACCCGGCGGACCAGATCGGCGGTGCCCGCTCGAAAAAGGCAGAAGCATTTCGACTGCGCGGGAAATAGCGTACTTCTGAGGTACTCGATGGTCTGGCCTTCCGCTGCGAGCCGGCGGCTGGCATCAACCAGGGCGAGCTGAATGAGTTCTAGCTGCTCAGCCATCACGCCCGGAAGGAATCGCTCAACCATAAAGAGGCTCATGTCAACACCGCTTTGCATGGCAAGGGAAAGCGTAAGGTCGGGCTCAGCCTCATGCATCGGGGTGATTCCCGATGCCAGGGCATCACCCGCCCGGGCCCGTTAACGAATAAGAAGACTTTGTCCAGCTGTCTCGATCATCTGTCTTCATCCATATGAACGCGCGACTGGACGAAGTCTTGATCGCTTCTTAACAGCCGCTGGCGCTAAGGCCGTGTCTACCCTGTCAGTGAGATCGATCGGCGGTTCGAATCCGCTCGGGGTCGTTGTATAACCTTTGCTGGCCCGATCATGTAAAGCTCGTCTATCGGGTCGAGCGATTGGGTTGCCCCGTGAGCCTGGCGAGTGCAATGCTAGAGCAGCTTGGTCAGTACTGTTCGTGCACCAAACCCGAAGGGAGAACCGAAATGGGAAGGATCGTCGTAAGCGACAACGTCTCGCTTGACGGCGTCATCCAGGACCCGGCCGGTGACGAAGGCTTCAGGGTCGGCGGCTGGGTTGGCCGGATCATGGACCGCAAAGAGCTAGCCAGGGTCACGCTCGACGAAGCGCTCGGCAGTGAGGCGCTCCTGCTGGGTCGGCGGAGCTACGAGTGGTTCGCTGCGCGCTGGCCATCCCGGAGTGGCGAATTGGCGGACAGGCTGAACAGCCTGCCCAAGTATGTCGTATCCTCCACCCTCGAACATCCGGCCTGGAACAACTCAACGGTTCTCAAGGGCGACGTGGCGAATGAGGTCTCGAATCTGAAGCAAGAGCTCAACGGAGAAATCAATGTCCCCGCCAGCTTCCAGCTCGTGCGCACGCTAATGGAGCACGACCTCGTCGACGAGCTGCGGCTGAAGATCTACCCGGTCGTGCTCGGGGCCGGCGAGCGCCTCTTCGGCGAGATCAGCGACAAGAGACCCATGCGCCTTGTGAACATCCAGACCATCGATGGCGACATCGCCTTCCTCACCTACAAGCGTGTCCGAGACGCCCAACAGGCATCGGGCGGCGCCAACGTTCCCGAAAAGTTGGCGGGCGCTCTCCGCCCGGCGGGCATCGGGGAGGGCGCCTAAGAGCAGAAGCTCTGGGAAAGCCGCATCACGGTCTGGCGCTCGGCCTCGACGCCTCAGACCTGTCGCAGATCCTTGACCACGAGGCGCGGGAAACGGGTCCACTCCAGCGACCCCCGCTCCTTAGTAGCGATGAACTACTACAACACCTTGATAGAGATCGCTGAGGACAGTCCGGCCACGAAAGCAGAAGTGCCGAAGCCCAAAGGCGGCAAGAAGACGAAGCCGGTGATTGAGTACGAGATGATCGCCAATCATCCTTATAAATACACCGAAGAAGACATTGCGTTTGAGACGTACGCTGTCCTCCATAACATCCCAAAGGCCATCTGGCCCAAAGAGCGCCAAACGTTCTTGAGCAAAGGCCATCCGCACCTGCGCGTGTCGGCGCTCGCGAAGCGCTACGGCTGGGGTATCCACAACAACGCCGAAGGTAAAGTAGCGCTGATTGCTGTTAACTCACTAAAGTACAAAAAACTAATGAAGGATCCGCGCACCACCAAAATAAAAGCATTTCGCTCGGAGTCCGCGTAAACCAGCCTAGGTCCGGAGTCATGGACTACCTACACCAGCGGGACTAAGACAGGAGGATGCGCTTCGACCACGTCGGCATCACGGTCGGGGACCTCGACGCGGTGACGGCGTTCTTCCTCGGCCTGGGTTTCGAGGTTGAGGGCAGGATGTTCATGGAAGGCGAGTTCGTCGACACCGTCATTGGCATACCGAACTCCCGTTCCGAGGTCGTCACGCTGCGGCCGCCCGACGGAGGAACTGGGCTGGAGCTGTCGAGCTTCATCCGGCCCAACCACGAGCCGGGGTCGCCCGATGCCATGTCCAACGAGCTGGGGCTGCGCAACGTTTGTTTCGAAGTGGACAACCTCCAGGCGGTTGTCGACCGGCTGGCTGCAGACGGCTACGGCCTGGTCGGCGGCATCGGTCAGTACGAGCACATCTGGCGCATGGCGTACGTGCGCGGGCCGGAGGGAATCATCGTGGCCCTGGCCCAGCGAATCGACTGACCCGCGCGCCTCGAAGCCCCAGGCAAACGCCGCCTATTCGACCGCGTCGGCGTCGATCCAGCGCAGCTCTGCCGAGCAGCCCGGCTCTTCGTACGAGGTCTTTGGGGGCTTGGGAAGTAGTCTCCCTCCTCTGTCAGTACAGTTGTCTCGAAATGGGCGATAGGCCTCCTCCTGGAGAAATGACTCCGGAAGAAGCTCAGCGTGCTCAGGTCGTGGTGACCTTTCTCAACCAGCTCGTTCCGGCCGCGTGGGCCTTTTTCGTCGAGTGCCACAACGCACCGGCGGAGGGCTCCTTTCTTGAACGGGCTAAGAAGAACTCCGACCTGGTGTTGGTTCTCGATGCAGCTCTCTGGATCGACGCGGCTGGCGACTTCTTTCTGACCCTCGTCGAAGAGTTTCAGTATGGCCAGATTCATCGGTTCTCGCCGTACACGTCGCTTCGAGGCGCGCTGGAGTGCGATGCGTGGGCGTGCTGGCTACTGGATCCGGATGCCGAAGACAAAGTGCGGGTGGGGCGTGCGTTGACGCTACGTGCCCGGAGCCTATTTGAGATGAAGCGACTACGGTTGCCACCTGGGGCAACTGACCACAGCAAGAATCTCAAGGAGCGGATGGAGCGCGTGACTGCAGCCGCAGAGCGTTGGGGACTTCGAGCTCACCAGCCGGACAGCGGACGAATCTCGTTTGTCCCTACACCTGGGGCCACCGCCCTTATTCGCTGCCTTCTACCGGACCAATCGCCTCTAAATCGAGAACTAACGGTCGGTGAACAAACCTATGGTGAGTTGTCCGCGCGGGCACATGGCACGCCATGGGCGATGGTTAGCGGTACCACCCCAGTCGAGAAACTGGGTGAATTCCAGACGCTCGCTCGGTCGGAGTTGGATGTTCTCGAATTCATCCGCCTACTGGGCGTAGTCGGATAGTCGTCGCGGCCCGATTCCTTGGTGAGGCTGATAGCTCAACCTGGTCAAGTAACTACGCGGACCCGAGGTCACCAGCTTCGAACTCCGCCAAAGCAGCCTTGCCGACAACGATGAGAACGTTGTCCATCCGCTGAATCGTCATGTCTCAATCCGCTGCGCTCTCATCGGTGGCCCTATGAAAATGGGCCCCGAGGAGCTTAGCCATGCTTCGGCATCCCGAATGCCCTCACGAACATCCTTTCGTCGCCCATCAATCATCGGAAGTCGATCATCGGGTGGCAGATCTTTGTAGCGTTCGGCGAAGTCGTTCGCGAGAGCAGAGATAGAGACGCCCCTCACGCGGTTCTCATAGAACCAACGAATCTTGCGCTCAATTACCTCGGTGTTTGATGGGATCCTGCCGGCTGGCCATACGTCCTCGAGCTCTCGGAGAAACTCCGCGCATGCCTTGCGGGCTCGCTCCCGGTATTCGTGAGGAGTCTCTTTCTTGCTTCTTGTCGGAGGACCAGCTTGGGAAGCAAATCAGTGTCGTTCGCAACAGAGAATTTCCAATCGGCTGGCTTGCGCTGTAATGTTCCGTACCAGCCACCGTGAGGGCTCTGATAGAGAACCTTGTCCCGATACCAGTTAACTAGGTCACTGACGAGCCAAGGCCAGTAGAGCTTCTTGTCCCAAGTCCATCTCGCGGCTGCAAGGACCAGGGCGCGAGACTGCTCTCGATCCTTTCCGGTGACGATGCGAAAAAGCCGATCGCACTCGAACCTCATTCGGTTGCCCAGCGCCTTGCCAGCCTCACGTTCGCTCGGCGAAAGATCTGCTTCTAGGCGAGGACCGACCCGGCCGTCCCCCGTGAGGAGCCCGTCTCGGACGGCAAGCCCATGGGATTCAGCCATCGTCGATCCAACCGCATCGATGATGGCCGGAGCGTCAGTAATCTTGTTGAACTCCTCTACGACCTGCCCTACTACGTCATGGTCCCGAAGTAAAGAGTCGAGGAAGGCCGCGCGAGCGATGGCCCATCGAGTCGCCGCTCCGCGAGTGGTGACCTGCACGTACGTACCTCGCTTGAGGATGTCAAGAGAGTCCGGCTCAAATCGGAGCTTCTTTTCTGCCATGGCCTGAGTAAAGCACGGCCGAAGGGCCAGGAGAAGTGGGGCCTTGGGCGACGGTGGTGATGCGCCCCCCTGTGGGCGGCAACCTCTCCCCAACTGGTTGACATACGGATTCGACGTGAGAACGAGGTCTCGCACCCTACCTGCTGCTGATGCGCCAAACCACGATCTTCTAGCCCATCGACATTGGACCGAATTCCATTCGAGACCAGCCTGCCTTTGAAAAATCGGCGGCAGCGGCCGTGGCGGCGGGAAAGGTTGGAAAGTTTCTCGGGCCAAATACAAACCCGAGCGACCCCTCCTACCACTTCGAAATTCGGCAGTAAGAGCTAGGTCGCGCCGTTCTGGGACATCAGTCTGGTACGGGGGCCTGCATCCAGATGAAGGTGCTCATCGAGACCACGCTTGACGGCAACCGTGACTTCAACCGCGGCGAACTATGGCGAACGTTGGCGGACGATCGACCCCTACGGTGTATACAGCGCGAACGTCGGCGAACGATGGCGAACGATGATGGACAGAAAATTACGGTCTTGAAAACCACTTGGACGAATCGCCTGACAGGTTTCTTTAGCCCGCCACTGTCTCAAACGTATTTGAGAAGGACAGGTGGTATTTGCGCCCCCGAGTCCGCTCGGGGTCGCCAGATACGGTTCGCAGGCGCGCAGGGCCAGCAAAACAGAAGGGCGGCGCGAGGCCGCCCTTCCCGCCCTGTCAACGCGATCCGGTTATCCGGTCGTGATCGACATCGTGTCGGTGTTGCCGAAGTTCGATGGGCAGTCAGTTAGCGGCCATGGGGCGCCGGGCAAGACCCGATGCCCTGCGGCGAAAGAGCTGGCTCGCCAATTCTGGATCGGATCGCAGACC
>WNGL01008400.1_pt1 | contig 12081 bp, 10 predicted proteins | sample 5400591 | NCBI WGS metagenome assembly WNGL01 (sample SAMN13153377, study PRJNA577476) | soil metagenome | isolation source: 80 cm soil or saprolite under Garry oak tree replicate 1 | place: USA:California | collected 2016-06-15
GCCCCTGTCAACGCTTCGCCACGCCCTCACGGAACGTCGACGCATGACTCGGGGCCGCCGTGGGTCGCTAGCCCTTCGGCGCAGAGCTCTTCCATCTCCTCCTCCATGCCGGTTTATCCCGGCGCTTTCCCATGATCATCACCGGTGCATGGGTGTGTAGTTAGAAACCAGATGTCAGCGATGATGACAGCGGCGGGAAGAGCGTGCAGATTGCAAGATCATTAATAGACGCGGCCAGGGGAGATAGTGGGTTCCTTGTGCGACGTGCAGAGCACGGCACAATGGGCTTAACAGCAACTCGGTCCGCAGGGGCGGCACCGCAGGCAGAAGGGGGAGGGCGTGGCCTCGGCTGAGTGGTGGACGCCGCCCTGGCGTTCGGGAACCGGCCAGGACCCTGACGCAGGCTGGGACGGCGCCCAGAGGCCCGCGCCAACCGCAGGCCACGAGCCCGTCTGGAGGCACTCCACCCGTCCCGGCCTCCTCGACGACGACGCGATCCTGGCCCCGCTGGAAGCGCAGTTCGGCCAGGTCCGCTCCCGCGACCGGGTCCGCGACCTCGCCGAGGTGTTCACCCACCAGCGCGAGGTCGATGCGATGCTCGACCAGATCCCGGACGCGTTCACGGCCCTGGACGTGAAGTTCCTCGAGCCGTCGTGCGGGCCGGGCAACTTCCTCACTGAGGTGCTGCGCCGCAAGCTGCGCCTGGTGGCCCAGGCCGACTGCGTCTCGCAGGAGCAGTACGAGCAACGACTGCTGCGCGCGGTCGCCTGCATCTACGGTGTGGACATCTCCCCGGAAAACGTCACAGAGGCCCGCGGCCGGATGGCTCACGTGATCCTCGAGCACTACCAGGCCGACGCCAACACGATCGAGCCCACCACCGGCTTCCTCAACGCGGCGGCACTCATCCTCGGCGACAACATCGTGCTCGGGGACACGCTCAACGCCGCCGACCAGATCGAGTTGTGTGACTGGCGGCCGCACCCGGGTGGGCGTTTCCAGCGCGTGTGGACCTATGCGTTGGTGCCGCCTGCCGACCGGCACCTGTTCTGGTTCGAGCGCGTCCAGGACGACGAGCCGGTGCACTACTCCGAGTTCATCCCGCCGCAGAAGCCGTCCCGCCCGCCACGCAGCAAGACCAAGGCCGCGCGATGACCACTGACCAGGCCCAGGGGAGCGGGCTGACGCGCCCACAGCGCGTGCCGGACATCCTCGACGTGATCGCCGCGCTGTCGTCAGATGCGGTGCCAACCCCGCCGCGGCTGGCCCGGGCGCTGCTGGACCTACTATCTGCTGAGGTGTGGGCCAACCCGGACTACCGCTGGATGGACCCGGCTACCAAGTCCGGGTCAATCCTCCGTGAGGTGGCCCGCCGGTTGATGGACGGCCTGGCCGAGTGGGAGCCGGACCGGACCAAGCGCGCCGAGCACATCCTGAAGAACATGCTCTACGGCTGCGCCGTGACACAGGTACACGGCGAGATGACCCGTCGCTCCGTCTACGTGTCCCGAGACGCGACCAGCGACTACGCGCTTGTGCGTTTTGACAGTCCGGACGGCAATCTCCCGTTTATCGCCACCGAGCACCACTACCCGGTCAACCGCCAGGGCGAGGCAACCGGCCCCTGCCGGGCGTGCGGCGCACCCATCGGTCTCGAACGGGGGTCAGCACGCGAGAACTACGCCTACGCCTTCATCCACGGCGCGTACCCAACGGGGGAGATGAAGTCCATGCAGTTCGACGTAATCGTGGGGAATCCGCCGTACCAGATCAGTACCTCCGGGTACGGGGCACAGGCCTCTACCATCTACCACCGCTTCGTCCAACAAGCGATCGCGCTCAACCCCAAGTACGTGGCGATGATCGTGCCGTCACGCTGGTTCGCTGGCGGGTTCGGCCTGGACGACTTCAGGGCAAAGATGATCAATGATCGCCACCTGCGCGCGATTGTTGACAATCCGAAGCTATTCGACTGTTTCCCAGGCGTCGAGATCAAGGGGGGTATCAACTTCTTCCTGTGGGACCGTGACTACGACGGTGACTGCGAGTTCTCGACTCGCATCGAGGGAACCATCGTGTCGACGATGAAACGGGACCTGCGCGGTGGAGACGGCGTCCTGATCCGTGATAACCACGCCGTAGCCATCTTGGAGCGAGTGCGCGCCGCGTTCGAGGAGGCCTCAGTCGAGAAACTGTGCGCGCCATTGAAGTACTTCGGCGTACAGATGATGACGAACTACCCCGGCAGCGTGCCCGAATCCTTCGACGGCAGCATCCCCCTCCTCTATAACAGCCACGTCGGTTACAGCCGGCCAGACCAGATAGAGCGGAACCACGCAGCGATCGACCGCTGGAAGGTTCTCATTCCGAGGGCCGGTGACGGCCACGGACGCGAGGTTTCGTACGTGCTTGGCGAACCTATCGCCCTAGCTCCCGGGTCGGCCTGCACGATGTCCTACGTGGTCGCCGGGATGTTCGACACGAGGGAAGAGACCGAGAACTACGCCTACTACCTGGCGACGAAGTTCGTCCGGTTCCTCGTGCTCCAGCGCAAGATCACCCAGGACGTGAATGCAGAACGCTTTCGATTCGTGCCGAGGCTCGACATGACGCGCCGGTGGACCGATGCGGATCTCTACGAGCGCTTCGGCCTTACCGAGGGCGAGGCCTCGTACATCGAGGCGACCATCCACCCGCGCGAGCCGGTCCTGTCGCTCGACTCGCCCATCCCGGCCTCACACCAGCCCGGCGGGTCCAAGTACCGGCCGCCGGACGCCCGCGCCGAGACCGAGGCACCTGAGACCGACGAGGACGAGGAGTGACCGCGGGCGCGGCCGGCGGCCGGATCTACATCTATACCGCGCCCGGGTACGACACCCCGTGGACCCGCACCGTCGGGACCACGACCGTGGAGGGCCGCGGCCGCCTGAAGGTCGGGTACACCGGCCGGCCCGACCCGCGCGTGCGCATCAAGGAGCAGACCGGCACCGTCTACCCCCGCGGCGAAGGCATCGTCATCCACCTCGACGAGCCCGCAGTCCGAGAGGACGGCACCGCGTTCACCGACCACGACGTGCACAAGGTCCTCGACGCAGCCGGCATCCAGCGCAGCAGCGAAGTCGTCGAGGCGACCCTGGCCGAGGTGAGGGCGGCCATCACCGCTGTCCGGGCCGGGCGAGCTTACGATCCGACGCGCACCGAGGACTTCGGCATGCGCCCAGAGCAGGCTGACGCTGTCCAACGGACCGCGGCCTACTTCCTCGAGCACGCCGACGACCCTCACCCGCCGCGGTTTCTATGGAACGCCAAGATGCGCTTCGGCAAGACCTTCACCACCTACCAGCTCGCCCGACGCATGGGCTGGAAGCGTGTGCTGGTCCTGACCTACAAGCCGGCCGTGCGCAACGCGTGGCGCGACGACCTGATCAGCCACATCGACTTCACGGACTGGGTCTTCGCCGACCGCGACACCCCGTGCGATCCAGACACGCCTGCCCCAGTCGTTTGGTTCGCGTCCTTCCAGGACCTGCTCGGTACCACCGCCGACGGCGGCATGAAGGTCCACAACGTCGACCTGCACCTGATCGACTGGGACTGCGTCGTCCTTGACGAATACCACTTCGGGGCCTGGCAGGGCGCGGCCAAGGAGGTCTGCAACCAGGCACCACTGGCCACAGCCCAGGACCCTGGCAAGGCCGAGGAGAAAGCCGCCGAGTCCGACGCAGAACGCGCCGACGAGATCGCAGACCTGGCTGACGCCGGCACGCCGCGACTGATCGCCGCCACGCCCGAAACCGGCATCACAGCCGACCTCGACACCGCAGACCTGCGCCTGTCCGGGCGCCACTTCCTGTACCTGTCCGGCACGCCGTTCCGGGCTCTAACCGAGGGCGAGTTCAACGAAGACGCGATCTACAACTGGACCTACCCCGATGAGCAGTACGCCAAGCAGCAGTGGGCCGCCGACCAGGCCCGCGACCCGGAGCACAACCCGTACCGCGAGCTGCCGCAGATGCAGATGTTCACGTACGCCCTGTCCGAGGTCGCATCCGTGGCTATCGACCAAGGCGCGGACGGGCTGTTCGACCTGTCCGGCTTCTTCGAGGCCAAGAAGGTCGGCTCTGAGTACCACTTCACCGACCCGAACCGGGTCAACGAGTTCCTCAACATGCTGCGCGGCCGACTGACCCAGTCAGCGACCGAGAAGCTGCTGAACAACTTCAAGCCGCCGTTCCCGTACAGTGACGCCCGGTTCGCTGCCGCGGTCGACCACACCGTGTGGTTCTTCTCGACGATCGCGTCCGCGCACGCGATGAAGGCTGCGCTCGAGGCGCACCCGTTCTTCCGCGACTTCCTGATCCACGTCGCCGCCGGCAGCGGCGCGAAGATAGGCGCGGAGGCCAAGGACCCGGTCGACGCGATGCTCGCTCGCGCGGCCAAGACCGGCAAGCAGACCATCACCCTGTCGTGCGGCAAGCTCATGACGGGCGTGACCATCCCCCAGTGGGGCGCCATCCTCATCCTGCGCTCGCTGAAGTCGCCTGAGTCCTACTTCCAGGCCGCATTCCGGGTCCAGTCGCCGTGGACGACGCGCAACGACGACGGCACGAGGACCATCAACAAGCGGACCTGCTACGTCTTCGACTTCGACCCCAACCGGGCGCTGACTCTGATCTACCAGTACGGCACCAAGCTGGCTGGCGGCCCGACCACGGCCGCGCCGTCCGACGTCATCGGCGAGCTGATCGAGTTCCTGCCCATCTTCGCCTTCGACGGCGGCCGCATGGACCCGGTGGACGTTAATGCCGTTATGGACTGGGGCACCGCGGGCGCCGGCGCGGCGATGCTCGCCAAGCGGTGGGGCAGCCCCCGGTTGATCGACCTGTCCGAGGACGTGCTGCGCAAGCTGCTCGCCGACACCGACCTGGTGGGCCGCCTGGAGCAGATGGAAGACTTCCGCAGCCTGCGGCAGGACGCCAGCAAGATCATCGCCCAGTCGCAGAAGATCCGGCAAGGCAAGAAGACCAAAGGCGGCGGGGGCGGCGAGCCCGAGGACCCCGACGTGAAGGCTGCCCGCAAAGCCAAGCGCGAGCAGGTCAAGAGCCTGCGCGCCAAGCTGCTCAAGTTCGTCCAAGCCGTTCCGGTGTTCATGTACCTGACCGACTTCCGCGAGGAGGCACTCGTCGACGTCATCGAGTCGCTGGACACGCAGCTGTTCGAGCGTGTCACCGGCCTGACGCTCGGGGACTTCCACAAGCTCGCCGATGTAGGCGTATTCCACCCTGCACACATGAACGAGGCCATCTGGCAGTTCCGTCTGTTCGAGCGCGCCAGCCTCGACTACCTGGGAACCGCGCCCCACGATGACGAGTCCCGCCCCGTCGGCCTGTGGGATCGCACCGTCACCGAACAAGAGCTCGTCGAGCACTGACAACGACGCCGCATCGGTGTCGAGGACGATCCGCGCAACGAGCTAGGCCATGTGCTGGTGGGCTAGCTTCCCTGCATCCAGAATGGACCGAGGTCGCGGCCGTGGACAGGAGGGGTACGTGGCAGTTGACGCGTTCGGCATCGAGAAGGAATTTCTTCGCGATCTCCTGCGGGAGGTTAGCGATGGTAGAGCCCAGCTCCCTGAGTTCCAGCGAGGCTGGGTCTGGCCTGATCGCAACATCGCGAGCCTTCTGGCATCGATCTCGGTTGGATACCCGGCCGGGACGCTGATGATGCTGCGCACCGGCGGAGACGTGCGTTTCAAGCTGCGTCCCATCGAGGGCGCCGCGCCGCCGCCGGACACCCACCCGGAGCGGCTGATTCTGGATGGCCAGCAGCGCATGACCTCCCTGTTCCAGGCGCTGTCATCGGGCAGTCCGGTGCAGACGCAAGACGTTCGCAAGCACCCGGTTTCTGGCTGGTTCTACATCGACATGCGCCTAGCCTTGGCAGCTAACGGCGACCGCGAGGACGCGATCCGGTTCCTGGCGGCCGACCGCATGCAGCGCAACTTCCGGGGTGAGGTAGTCGAGGACTATTCGACGCCGGAACGGGAGTACGCGACGCACATGTTCCCGCTTGCCAAGGTGTTCGATCCCGGATGACTGGTCGATGGGTTTCCAGGAGCACTGGGACTACGACAGGGACCAGATCAAGCTCTGGAATTCTTTCCGCACCGAGGTCATCCGGCGCTTCGATACCTACCAGCTCCCGGTGATCGAACTCGGCCGGGACACACCGCGGCAGGCAGTGTGCCAAGTGTTCGAGAAGGTCAACACCGGAGGGGTCACCCTGACGGTCTTCGAACTTCTCACCGCAACCTACGCGGCCGATGAGTTCGACCTACGCCGGCACTGGGAGGAGCAATGCCGCGCCGCGTGGGCGGCACAGGAGTACCGGATCCTCCGTGGGGTCTCGAATACTGACTTCCTGCAGGCTGTCACCCTGCTCGCCACGGCTGCGCGCCGTGACACAGCGGCTGCCCGAGGTGAGGAAGATGAGCGCCTTCCCCGGATCGGCTGTAAGCGTGCCGACATGCTCGGGCTCACCCTTGCCGAATATCAGCGCTTCGCGCCAGCGATCACCGCCGGGTTGCGAGCTGCCGCCAAGTTCCTGCATCGCCAGCACCTGTTCGACACTAAGTTTCTCCCGTACGGAACCCAGCTCATCCCCCTCGCTGCCATCCTCGCCGTGCTGGATAAAGACGGCCAGATCGCTGGCGCGCAGGAGAAACTGGCCCGCTGGTACTGGTGCGGGGTGTTCGGCGAGCTTTACGGGGGAACGACCGAGACCCGCTTCAGCCGTGACCTGCCAGAGGTGACTAACTGGATCCGCGGAGCCGGGACACTGCCGCGCACCGTAAGCGAAGCACTGTTCGCCCCGGGCCGCCTCCTGACCTTGCGGACCCGGGGCAGCGCGGCCTACAAGGGCATCTACGCGCTGCTGATGATGGAAGGTGCGCTCGACTGGCGTACCGGCGAGGCAGCGACCATCACCCTCTACTTCGATGAGGCGATCGACATCCACCACATCTTCCCCAAGGTCTGGTGCGAGGACCGGAAGATCACACCTCAGAAATACAACTCGATCGTGAACAAGACTCCGCTCACGGCTCGCACCAACCGAGTTATCGGTGGCAGGGCTCCCTCCGAGTATCTGCCACGCCTCGCCAGCAGCGCCGGAGTGGACGCAGACTCGATCAGCAAGCATGTCTCCACTCACCTGGCCCGCACGGACCTAATGGAGCTCGACGATTTCGATGCCTTCTTCGCCACCCGCACACGCGCGCTCCTAGATAAGATCGCAGCCTCCACCGGTAAGGACATCGACGACGCTGGACTCGCCGGAACGGACGAACCCGACACCCTCGACGCCGAAGACGACACGGATGATCTCTGATCCCCTGGCGCGTTTGGGGATCCGTTACCCGGTACCGGCGCCGCCGAGCAGGTTCGCACGGCGAATCAGGGCTTGAAGTAATCGGCAGTCAACGTGGGTGGGTGGAGTCGGCGCAGATGTCGACCACTGTTGCGGATTGCGTTGGCCATGTGCTGGGCTTCGCCGGGCGATATTTCGCCTTGAGCGACGGCTTCTCGAAGCAGATCGATGGTGTCAAAGACACGATTCGATCCGAGCCGACGCCGAGCGAAGTCGTATGCCGCGCCGTCGTCAGTTACGAAATCTCCATTTAGTCTGTCAGCGGCGAAGATGCTCTCCGCTTCTCCTAGATCACGCGCACGATCGCCATCGTCACTCTGATCGCGGAGCGCGATCCGCAGCCTGAATACGCCCTCGAGGTCATCCACCGAGACTTGGTACGGCTGCCCAAGGAACCGCGCGGCGAGGACCGCGTCACACTCCGGCCGACCGATGCCCGCCAAAACCTCTGACCAAACAGTCTCGGTCCAACGCGGCCCAGGACAGCGAGCAACCCTCGCCTCGAGGAGACTCATCGTGTCGATGATCCCGAAGTGCCGCAGGGTGACCCCGTCGACGAGACGCGGATGCCCATGGCCCGGCGGCGTCGTCATGACGAACTAGACCGGGTTACCGGCGAACGCCTCCTCGGGCGTCTCTTGCTCGGCTCCCCGCTTTAGATCGGATTGGTCCAGGGCATCGCGATCGCGATCAAACTCCTCGCCGTCGCTGAGGCGGAACAGCAACTCCTGCGGATCCTCACCCAGCAGACCGGCCAAAGGCCGGATGCTGATGATCCCCTTCTGGAAGGCCTCATAAGCGCGACCAACGAGCAGGCCGGGAAGCCGGCTCTCTGGCTTTCGGGTGTTGCGTGTTTGTAGCTGGCCGATCTGCGCTTTCGACAGCCCGGAGGAGGTGGGATCGATCGCCCAACGCGCCAACTGCTGCTGCCAGTTGAAGCTCATCAGCGTGTCCCGCCCCTGCGCGTCGATCAGATGCGAGTTGTGCAGACGGTACACGATGGTCTGGAAACTGACGCCGAATCGATAGGCAAGGTTCACGATGGTCGACGCCCGTCGCCCATAACGTTCAAGTGTCTTAAGAATGATCTCCTCAGGCATGAGGAAGATCGCAGCGAAGGCGTTGGCCATGCGCTCGATCTCGGTTGAACTGGCGAGCTCACGGTCCAGAGCGATGCCATCGTCGACATGCCCAAGAAGCACATGCCCCAGTTCGTGCGCCAACGTAAAGAGCGACCGCGGCCGAGGGAAGGCACTGTTGACGAAGAGCAGCGGGAACGACCGATCTGTCAGCGCGGCACCGGAGAGGGGATCACCCTCGAACTCATCGATCAGAACGTCGAGCCTGAAGCGATCCTCAATGGCATCGGCAAGCGCGTCGAGGCGCTGGTCACCGGTCGCAGCGACTTGGAGCTGATCACCAGCGAATGCGGCCATGACCTCCGCCGCCTCGAGCCACTCACGCCCCGTCACGTCAGGGACTGCGGCGAGACTTGGTGACGTCGGTAGGCCAGCGTCAGCCAGAACGACGTGCAGTTCCGTCAGCGAGAGGAGGCGATCGTAAGCGCCCCCCGCGGTGATGCTCGACCCAGCTCGACGGGCAGCCATCGGCAGTTTTGACAGCAGAGGCGAATCCTCAAGGAGCGCCAGTGGCGAAACCTTCAACCCGTCGGCGATGCGTGCCAGTTCTGCAGACTTGACAGCCCGACGGCCGTTCTCGATCTTGGACAACACCGTCGGATCCATGTCGATCCGCGTGGCCAAGTCCTGGGCCCGAAGACCAGCTACCTCACGGAACGCACGGATTCGGCCGCCGACGTCAGACTCCATCCGCTTCAGTCTACCCGCAAGGACAGCCGCGCGGCAAGCGCACCTTGCGATTGTCGCAAGCTTGGACTTGCGATTGTCGCAACCCTCAGATACCCTAACCCTACTTGCGATTTTAGCAATCATGAGGTGATCGTCGTGAGCGAAGCAAGCCAGGCCCACGGGCACGCACCGCCCAAGGAGGCCCGCATCACCGTGAACGGCCAGTTCGTCGTCGTGCCCAAGGAGAAGCTGACCGGCCTAGAGATCAAGGAAGCGGCCATCCAAGCCGGCGTGCCCATCCAAGTCGACTTCGTGCTGTCCGAGGTTCGCCCGAGCGGCGAGCAAAAGATTATTTCGGATAGCCAGGAAGTTTCTGTCAAAACAGGCGATGAGTTCTGGGCGATTCCTGGTGACGACAACTCCTGAGATCGCTGCACTCCTGAAGGCAACCGTGCGCGAGGCGTTGACATCGCTCGGGGAGGCCTTTCCTTCGATAGAGATGCAGGTAGTCCCTGATGGTCAGGGCGGAGCATGGACGGAGTTCAAAGACCTCCCGCTCGGTGCGCCGTACAGCCAAGAGACGACCTTCCTGATATTCCTGCTGCCGTTCAACCTGCCCGGCAGCGACATCTACCCCATGTTCGTTCGCCCCGACCTGTCACGTCTCGATGGTCAGCCGCTCGGCCAAAGCTTCCAGGTGACCCAACTAGCCTGGCCCAGAGAGCCGACACCGCGACCCGTCGTCCAGGTATCACGTCGCACCCGCGGCTCATTCGCTACTCAGACAGCCGCGCAGAAGATCGGCAAAGTTCTTGACTGGATACGCGCGCAGTGAGGACCCCGTTGGAGCTTCGGTTTCGTCAGTCTGACTGGGACCAACTGCTCGATCATCTGTTCCCGGGCGACCGTGACGAGCACGGCGCTGTCCTGCTCTGTGGAGAAGTCCAGACATCGCGCGCTCACCGCCTGCTCGTCCGGGACGTGGTACCCGCACTGGATGGCGTCGACTACCTCCCTGGAACTCGGGGCTATCGCCACCTTTCCGGCGAGTTCGTGACGCGTCAACTTCGGCGAGCGAAAGACCTGAGCCTGGTGTATCTGGCGGTCCACAACCATGGCGGGAAGGGCAGCGTTGCTTTCTCATCAACGGACCTGCAGTCTCACGAACGCGGCTACCCGACACTCATCCAGGTTCGCGGCGGCACCGTCGGCGCACTGGTACTCGCAGAGGACACCCTGGCTGGCGACATCTGGCTAGCCAGTGGCAGCCGCAAAGACCTAGCCGTGACAACGGTCGTTGGCGACGCTTTGATGCAGGTTGATGACGGTCGCTCACACCGAGACTCGGCAGGACCAACAATGAGCACGGAGATGCATGCACGCCAGTCGCTGGTGTTCGGCGAAGCAGGCCAACGGACACTCAGACGAATGCGTGTCGCAGTAGTCGGCGCAGGCGGCGTCGGCATATTGGTTGTTCAGGCGTTGAGCCGACTAGGCGTGGGTGAGTTCGTCGTTGTTGACCCAGACGCAGTCGCGACATCGAACCTCTCACGGCTCCCGGAAACGACCATGCGCGATGCCGGAGCGAGCAGTGGCATCATCGGGCGCCTCTTCCAACGGCTTGGACTCCTGAAGCCCCGGTTGAAGGTCGAGGTGGCGGGACGCATCGCGCGCGGCGCGAATCCGCACGTGCAGATTCAAGGAGTCCCCGACGACGTCGCGAACGATAAAGTCGCGCGGCTACTGCTCGATTGCGATTTCATCTTCCTCGCCGCGGATACGATGCTGGCTCGCGACGTGGTCAACCAGATCGCCTACCAGTATCTGATTCCGACGCTCCAGGTCGGCTCGAAGGTAGTGCTCGACATGACGGACCGACATGTCAGCGATGTCTTTGGGGTTGTTCGCTCGATCGGAATGTCGCCAGGGTGCCTACGGTGTAACGGACTGGTCGACGTGGCGAAACTGACCGAAGAGTCCCTCGCGAGCGACCAGCAACGGCAAAACCAGCGGTACGTCGATGACCCTGACATCGAGGCACCCAGCGTCATCACAATCAATGCGATGAGTACCGGCTGGGCTGTCAACGACTTCATGCATTACGCCACGGGGATCGGCCGTCCATCTAGCGGCTACAGACTGCTTCGTGCCAAGCCGGCCGGCCAGCGAGGCCAGCAATTCACCCTGCAAGTTCCGAACGTTGATCCCGACTGTCATGTCTGTGGTCTCGGTGACCACTCAGTCCGGAGCCGTGGAGACTCTGTCGATCTTCCAACGCGGCTCGCGGAATAGACGACCAACAGTCAGGCCCTCCCGTCACTGAGGTGGCTGCGCACCCGCCCGGCGGACACGGCCCGCTCACTCTGCTGCCAGGTGACGGTAGATGGCCGCGCGGGTGACCCCAAACTCCGCAGCAATCTGCGCCACGGTGTAGCTGCGCTTGCCGTCGGGTCCGGTCCCGTCGTACATCGCCGGGCGAAGCGTTGGGGGCCACGTCACCAGCATCCGGTCGGCTTGCTGCAGCTTGTCGTCCGACCTGCTCAGGGGTGTGCCTGCGTCGTCTCGTGGTCACGTGATGAGCCTTTCTGCCCGCGCAGCGGGCGGCAAGACTCTCACTCAAACTGGGTCAACCAGCGGGGGCCACGTCATATCTGCCCGCCGGCGCGGCCTCTGGCCCGGGCGGCGGCCAGCCCGTCGATGGTGCGTTCGGACATCAGCGCGTGCTCGATTATGTGGACAGATCGCATGGCGCAAGTCCGAACAGCCATCTGGGCGCTGACAGGAGCAGGGCGGGCGAGTGGAACGATCGGGCTGTGGCGCGAACGACTGACCGGTGGAATCACAA
>WNGL01014449.1_pt1 | contig 12081 bp, 10 predicted proteins | sample 5400591 | NCBI WGS metagenome assembly WNGL01 (sample SAMN13153377, study PRJNA577476) | soil metagenome | isolation source: 80 cm soil or saprolite under Garry oak tree replicate 1 | place: USA:California | collected 2016-06-15
GCAGACTTCTTATCAATCGCGACGTTGCCAAAGCGCGTGCGCAAATTTTCGATCATCGCCTCGATGCGGAGGTTATCGATTGGCCGGACGAGAAAATTGATCGGGTATTCCAGCGCCGACCAGCCAAAACTCAAAACTTCCCAGGCGCCGAGATGTCCGGTCAAAAATATTACACCCCGATGTTTCTGTTCAGCTTCGCGTAAATGAGCTAAACCAACCCGATCGTAATCGATCATCTGGCGCAAGCGTTCCCGCGTCAAATGCGGGAATTGGCTGACCTCGCCCAACAAGCGGCCCAGGTTGTCGAAGCAGCCGCGCAATAGACGCTTTTTTTCCCCGAGCGGCATCTCCGGGAAGGCTATCTCCAAATTACGGAGGCCCGTGCGGCCCAATCTGGTCGGCAGGAGGTATGTGATGTAGCCCATCAGACGCCCGATAGCAATTGCCAGCGAGCGCGGCAGAAGGCCCAGCCCTCCAAGCAGTAACCGGGCAACTGCGTACTCAGAATTCAGCTGCAAGGTTGATTTGGCCATCCTGGGAACAAGCTTTGCAGTGTAGCGCAGGAATACGGACGAGTGACAAGTTGAGAATTATGCACGTGCGCCGGAGCCCGGATGCGGCGCGTTCCTTTGGTGGATCTCCCGGCCGCGCTTCTGGCCCTTTGATCTCTTTGATATGCTGAACGCCGGACTGTTGATCTTCGTATATAAATCCAGGGAACTTACGGTACCGCTCTCCGCCGGGTACGAATCACATAGATGGATCAGATTTCGACGGCTAATCAGCGCATCCTTTTCGTCGAAAACGACGAGAAACTGCGCGTGAGCCTGACCAGCGAATTGAGTTCGCTCGGGCACACGGTCGTGGCCCTCAACGAACGCCGGGCGGCGCTGGCGCGCGACGACCTGGACAGTTTCGATCTGATTATCAGTGATCTTGCGGATGAAGTTTCGAACAGTCAGGCTGTCGCTGAGAAGCAGCGGCGGCGATTGTTCACGCCCGTCGCATCGTCAATTGTCTCCAGTGAACATGTCGCCGCGTTTAAGATAGGAGCCAACAGTCCTGGTTTGCGGCGCGCCGACAACATTCTCCGGCCGATCCTGAAAACCATCTTTTCGCACAAATCGCGATTCATCGATGATCCTCATTCGGACCGCCGCCTGCACGAAAAGATCGACTTTGAGTTGCCGAGCGATCTTTCGCTGATGAGTATGGTGATCGACTATCTGCTGGATCGGGTAACCAAACTGGGCCTGATTCGTCCCGAAAGATCCAACCTTTTTGTGGCTCTCGACGAGGCTTTTGTCAATGCGGTAAAGCATGGCAACAAGCACGATCAGACGAAGTTGCTTCGCATTACCGCGGAGCTTTCTCGCGAAGAAGCGATCTTCACCGTGGAAGATGAAGGCAGCGGATTCGACGTCAGCGAAATCCCTGACCCCTGCGATCCGGCGAACCTGTTCCGGACCTCGGGCCGCGGCGTAATGCTGATGTACAACATCATGGACAAAGTTGAATACAATGCGCAGGGAAATCGCGTTACGATGACCAAGCGTTCCGGTGAACATTCTCTGATTGAGTCGCCGCCAAAAAGCGTTAGGCGCCCAAACCGCTGAACGTCACGCCTTCAGGCCAACAAATATCCTTCGCTTAATGACTCAAGCCGCCAAAGCAGAAACCGAAAAGCGTCTCGTGCTCGTCCTGCTGGTCCTGGTTATTTCTCTGGGCGCACTTTTGAGAATTGCCAAGCTGGGTTCCGAAAGTCTCTGGCTGGATGAAGCCTATTCCGTTTATACCTCGCAGGAATCGCTGTCAACAATTGTGCAAGAAACTTCAGGGGATGTGCATCCGCCGCTTTATTACTTTGCGCTGCACTACTGGATCAAATTGTTCGGGATTTCAGAGTTTGCCACCCGGTTTCTATCGGTCGTCTTTGGCGTGATCGCCATCGCCGCAATCTATCAACTCGCGACCTTGCTTTTTGATCGGCTGACCGGCCTTTTCAGCGCTGCGCTCCTGGCCTGGTCGCATTTCAATATCGAATTTTCGCAGGAAGCCCGGATGTACGAGTTGTTGGCGTTGCTCTCGCTGGGCTCGTTCTATTTCTTTCTGAAGCTTCTGAGAAAGGAGGCTGGAATTGGAACTTTGCTTGGCTACATTGCCTGCACTGCGCTTTTGACCTATACCCAGGTTTACAGTGTCTTTATTTTGATTGCCGAGAACGTATTCTTCGCTTTCCTGTTTTTCTCTTCGCGCGAGATCTTTCGCCGCACGTTGTGGCGATGGATAATGACTCAGGGTATTGTGTTGTTGCTGTTCCTGCCCTGGATTGTCGTCCTCAAACGTCAGATCGCCGAACACAAAAGTTTCTGGATTCGCCCACCGACATTTTTCGAACTGCGTTATTCGTTTCTGCAAATCGCAGGTTCGTATGAACTCTTCCTGATTCTTATTCCGCTGGCGGCGCTGCCGGTAGCCTGGGCGCTTGCGGAGCAGTTCGCCAAGTCTCACACACTGGAGGTTAAGGACGAGGTTAATTCGTTACCTCTGAGCCGGAACGAGAAAATTTGTTTTCTCTTTATTTGGCTGGCGAGTCCGACACTTCTGCCGTTTATCGCGTCGTATTTCGTGACGCCGTTTTTTCTGGCGAAGTATACGATCTGCGCCACGCTCGCCTTCATCATCCTGGCGGCGCGAGGAATCAGAATGGTGCCGAACCGATACTTGCAGATCGCAGTGTTGGCGATTGTCATCGCCTACGCGCAGTCGGATCTAAATGATTATTGGACGCACGCGAGAAAGGATCGCTGGCGTGAAGCGGTAGCTTTCTTCAATCAGAAGGCCCAGCCGGGTGATCTGATAGTTTTTAGTGAACCTGCCGGCCATCAGCCGTTTAATTATTATTCGACGCACCACGAATTAACTGAACGGCCGTTCCCGCTTTACAACAACGAGTTCAATGCCGACACGGTGGGCAGTGTCCTAAAGCCTGTGGTGGAGGATCACAATCGGGTTTGGCTCGTACTGTCACACCAGGTCGATAAGTGCGCGCTCGTGGTTAAGCAAATGGCCCAGTGGTACGAAGTAAAGGAACACCAGACGGAACCAGGCGTCGAGCTGTATCTCTACGAAAAGAAGCCGACGCAATGACCCTTTCAGACTCTGCTTCTCCAGTAATCTGGGCGGCGCCGTTGATGGGCCACGGCCACGATCAGAATTGCATCTACTTCAATCGAGTAAATCAAACTGAAAGGGAAGCGATGAAGCACGGCTCGTCTTAGTCCAGTACCCCAATCGCGGATGTTCACGCAACGCATGGATAACCTGCTGTATTTCAGCAAGAAAGTCAGCACCTAAGCCAAACGTCGCGGCCTCGTAAAAGACCGAAGCCTCAGTCATCTCTTCATCAGCGGGAGAGAGAAAGCGATAACGATCATCCAAGACGCTCGCGAGCACGCTTCATTACATCATCACCGCTGAGTGCTTGAAGCTGACCCTTGAGATACGCATCGTAACGACGCTGGGCTTCTTCGATCCACATTCGCTCGGCGTCTGCGTCAACTGAATTGTCCAACTCTTCGATTAGGATACGCGCAAGGGCAGCCTTCTCTTCAGGTGGTAGTAACTTTGCTTGTTTTTGTATCTCGTCGAAGTGAGCGCTCATCGCATGAGATTATAACAAATTGGGATAAGTCAACAGCCGAAGACTACCACGCCCAGGCGTACGCTTCCGTGCGCGGATCGGTCCCGGCGTTGAGTACTCCTGTTTTTAAATCCACAACGATGGCTGCCAGTGAGCCGTCCGACCAGGGGCCCGTGACCCGAAGCTTGTGCCCGCGTGCGAGCAGCTGCGCGCGCACGGCCTCAGGTACGCGCGATTCGACTGACAAGTCACCGGGATACATCGTGTGCGGATAAGGCGAGGCCGGAAACGCGCGCGTCAACCATTTCGGGGCCTCGATGGCCTGCTGCACATTCATGCCAAATTCGATCATGTTGAGCAGGGTCTGCATCGTGAGCAGCACCTGCTGATCGGCGCCAGGTGTGCCCAGCACCATGTGTGGCTGGCCGTCCTTCATCACCAGGGTGCCTTGCAGAGTGCTGCGGGGACGCTTGCCCGGCGCGAGCGCGTTCGCTTCACCGGGTTCAAGCGTGTAGTAATCGCCACGGCAGTTGAAAATAAATCCCAGGTTTCCCATGACTACGCCGGTGCCAAAGGCACTGTGCAAGCTGGGCGTGAATGTGATCATGTTGCGCGCGTTGTCGACGACCGCAATGTAGCTCGTGTCGCCGTCATGGTCCGCGTTATCGCTGGTTGTGATCTTTACCGGACGATCAAGCGGCGTCGCGTCGCTGGTGAATTTCTCGGCTGTGCCCGGACGAAATGTGACGGAAGCGGAACTCTGATCGATCAGTTTGCGCCGGTCGGCGGCATATTCTTTCGAGAGCAAACCGGCGTAGGGAATCTTGATGAAATCCATGTCGCCGAGATATTTCTCGCGATCCGCGAACGCCAGCTTGATCGCTTCAACGCTGGTGTGAATATAGTCGACGCTGTTGTGACCCATCGCTTTCAGGTCGTAGCCTTCCAGAATTCTGAGCGCGAATAATTCCGCCGGTCCCTGGCTGGCCGAAGCGTTCTTGTAAATCTGGTATCCATGAAAGTCGATCGAGACGGGCTCTTCGACTTTGGCGGTGTAATTGGCAAAGTCTTCATAGCGAAACAGCCCGCCATTATCTTCGGAAAACCTGGCCATTTCGTGCGCGATGTCGCCCTTGTAGAATCGATCGCGCGCGGCCTTTAGGGCTGCGTGACGGCCTTGCGCCTTGTTTTGGGTTTCCGCTTCGACCAATCTTCGCAGCGTTTGTGCCAGATCAGGATTGCGAAAGATCTCACCTGCCTGCGGCGCGTGACCATTCGAGAAATAAAGCTTCACGGAGGTGGGATATTTATGGAGCTTGCGGTCGGCAACCGGGACCGTAAATGCTCGCGCCAGCGAATCGCCCACGGGAAAACCGTTGTCCGCCAGATCGATCGCTTCGGCGAGCACCTGCGCAAAACTCATTGTCCCCCAGCGATCGAGCAGGATGTACCAGGCATCGACACAACCAGGTACCGTGCCGGCAAGTAAGGAATCATTGACCGGCAGCTTGCCGCCGTTATGTTCTTTGTACCATTCGATTGTCGCCAGGTGTGGGGCCGTGCCCTCAGCATTTATTGAGTAGACTTTTTTTGTTTTTGCGTCGTAGACAAGCAGAGTCGCATCACTGCCGACGCCGTTCATCGCGCCATCGACTAAGCCGAGCACCGCCTGACCGGCCACGATTGCGTCAAAGGCGTTGCCACCCTTTTCGAGAATACGCTCAGCGGCGCGGGTGGCTTCGGCTTTCATCGACGCCACGGCGAAATGCCGGCCGCGCACGATGGGTCGCATTGTGCGATTAGCAGCAGTGGCTTCCGATTCGGCTTCCTGACCCACAGTCACACCTGCAAACAAACAAATGATGATCCCGACAGCGGTTACCTTAAGCGAATTCATCACGACCTCCATATCAGTACTACATCTGAATCACCGGCTTAAATTCACGGGCCTGCAAGGTCAATCAAACTCGCGCTGAGGCGCATCCTGTTTTGCGCCCACCCGGCCGGCCCGGATTTTTGCGCGTGAGTAATTCTCGCCCTTGATTGGCCCACCGGCAATGCGTCGCAGCATCGCGATCTGGCCGACATGGGTCAAGGCATCGGCGACCGGTCCCTGGAATAATCTTTCGCAGGAGCCGGCTAATTTACCGTTCGAGGCCAGATACTTGTCGAAGGCGGCCAGCGCTTTGTGAAACCGCTGAACTTCCTTATTCCAGGAAAGCGGCTTTGAGTTGTGCCAGGTCTCTTTGCCTTTTGCGATTGACAGCGCCCACTCGAGCAAGTCGCCGACGTGGGCTAGAATTTGCGCCGGCGTGCGCGTGGATTTCGACGCCTTGAATCGCGCAAACGAAGCCGGCGCGCCGCGCACGGCTTTCGCCCCGCGATAGGCAAGCGTTGCCACTGTGTGACGAAGCATTTCACGTTTGGTGTCTGGATTTTTCATGAACTACTGGTTGGGCGTTCGTCAATGGCCTGCGATCCTCACCTTCCCCTTTCTCAGTAAGCATCCTCGCCGCGCCACATTACCGGCAAAGTCTGCAAAATAATTTTGATATCGAGCAATAACGACCAGTTTTCGATGTAGTACAAGTCCATGCGGACCATTTCGTCAAACGGCAGGCGGTTGCGCCCCGAAACCTGCCAAAGTCCGGTGATGCCCGGTTTCATGTCGAGCCGTTTGCGATGCCACAGCTGATAGTTTTCAACTTCATATGAAATCGGCGGTCGTGGCCCCACGACGCTCATGTCACCACTCAAGACGTTGAAAAGCTGGGGCAGTTCATCGAGGCTCGTCTTCCGCAGGAGCCTTCCCAGTCGGGTGATACGTTCATCGGCCTGCAGTTTGAAAATGGGCCGCTCATCATTGCCCAGGTTTGAATCGGGGCCCCCTTTGATGTACGCGCGCTGGTATTCACGGTGCCGCATGTCATCAGTTCCCGCTCGCATGGTGCGAAATTTATAGAAGAGAAAAATGCGGCCGTCCATCCCGACGCGTTCCTGCTTGTAAAAGACCGGTCCACGTGAATCCAATTTGATCAGCAGTGCAATCATTAGCCAGAGGGGTGAAAACAGCGCCAGAGCCAGCGAGGCAATGACGAGATCAGAAAGGCGCTTGACGATTCGCGCGCTGCTCGAAAGCGGCGAGCGAAACAGCGTGACCATGGGGAGCGACCCGAGCTGATCGATCTCAGTCTTGCTCGGCAGACAGTTCAGCAACGTGGGCGCAATGCGAAATTCAACTCCGCGGTGGCGGCCGGTCTGAATCATTACATCAAAGAGCGCTTCGCCAGGCACGCTCGGATCCGAGATGATTACTTCATTGGCTCGCGATTCGCGAATCGCTTCGGGCAGGCTGCTAAGGTCGCCGATGATGGGCACGTCTTCAAAGGTTGAACCCGTCGGTCTGTTGGGTTCCTGATTATCGATAATTCCAATCACCCGGTACCCAAGCTCCGGCCGGGCGCGCATTTCACGAATGCAAAGCGAAGCCTCTGGCCCGCGGCCAACTATTAAGGTCGGAATCAGATTAATGCCGCGGCGCCGCGCTCCGATCTGTCCGGCGCGCAAGAGCATCCGGACCGAGCCGATGCCGGCGAGGGCCAATAGAAAATCCAACAGAAACATTCCGCGCGAATATGAAAATGCGCGATAGGTCAGGCCGCCGCGATACATGAATGCCGCCGCGACAATTAATAACGAACTGATCGCAATTGCCTTGAACACCCTCGCCATATCATCAACAAACGAGAACTCGCCTCGCACGCGATAAAGATCGTAGTAACGCAGAAGGAGCAGCCTGATGGGAATTACCAGCGGCAGGAGCACGGCGTAGGGAGCAAATTGTCTGCTCCAGGTAAGGATTCCATTGTCTCGCTGAAGAAGCGGTTCGTAATGGCGAAGGTAGAACGCGGCGACAAATGAAAGTAAGGTGAGCAGTACATCGGTGAAAACCAATAGAGCTTTTACGAGCGGGACGACCCAGGTCGGCGCGCGAGCCGGAGCGCGTACGGCCCGAGCGTCAACAGTGAAATCCTTGATTAAGGTTTCAGATTTCATTAGAGGCCGCGGGGAACCCGCTTGTTATTCTTCCAGTATCAACCTGATGACTTCATTCCTGACGCCGGTCGCATGACGTGCGTTCGTTCCAGCCTTCTTCGTACTTTTCAATGATTCAATGTCATCGCGCGAGCTGATTCTCTGTAATCGTCCTTCCCTGACCAGCTCTTCATCAACCGCCGCCCACTTGCCGGCATAGACGCTCGCGGCCGGCACGCCGAGCGCGGCGGCTTCCCGGTTCATGGTACCACCGGCGCTGATGACCTGGTCCGCGGCGGCGATCAGGTTTGCGCCGTCGAGCGCTGCGCGCGGCATGATCACGTTTCCGAATTTTTCAGCATTGTAATCATCGCGCTGCGCGTCCGTACGCGGCAGCAGAATGACTTTCACCCGCGCGCGGGCGTTCAAGTGAGTCAGCAATTCATCAAACAACTCATTTTCAAAGCGATGATACAGCGCCTCTCGTGCCGGTGGTCGCGCCACGACGAGCACATCTTCGCTCGCTACACCCAGTTTGCGCAACACTTCGCCAAATGCCGGATCAGGGTTGAAGTCCGCAAGATATACATCTTCTTTTGTGCCTTCATAACGTTTCACTTTGCGCATTGAGGCGCCATACTTGCGCAGTTCGGCAGCCGGAAATGCGCGAGGCACGATCACACGCGATGCCAGGCGAAACGCCAGATGATTAGCCGGCTGATGTTCGTAATCCATCAGCGTTACCGTCTTAATTCTCAGGGCCGAGGCGGCGGCAATCTGCGCGTACGAATTGTGACTGACCGCGAGATCGAACCCGCGATCGCGTGCCCACTTTCGTAAGGCCGTGGCCCGGCCAACCAGGTTTCCGGCTTTGCCGGTAATCGATCCGCCGCCGTGACCTCCGATCACGTGCGGTAACATTCCGACTTTCGTTGCCAGCTCGACGGTCTGGGCGAAATCGCGCGCTGTGATCTCAACCTGATGACCGCGCGCGACAAACTCCGGAATCAACGCGCGAAAGAAAGGCACGTGCGGAGAGTTGGCTAGATCGATCCAGAGGCGCATGGCAAAAAGGAAAAAGGTAAAAGGAAAAAGGCAAAAAAGAAAGATGAAAGCTCTTCTAAAGTATTCGGCGGCCTCGCTTTGCCGAGACTACAATCGATCCCAGAATACGCTTAAGCTCCTCAGCTTCATCTCTCAGTGCTGCGAGTTTGTTTTCGGGCAAGATCTTAGCTGCGATCAGGAGTCTTAACCAATAATGGGTTTCGCGTGCTTCTTTTAGAGCAATCGAATTCTTGCTAATGAAGTCAGGCCTGCTTGTCCGGCTTGCGCCTCTTCAACGTTAGCTCCGACAGACGTTCCGGCTTTAAGAAGTTGTCGACTGATATCTCTGGCAACTCCAGGTTTCTTGTTAAGCTCGTGACAAAGTTTCACAATTCGCAAAGCAAACTCGAACGTTCGTTCCCGAATGTCTCTGGGATTATTGGCCATGGGAGTCCTCCTTATTTTTTCCTTTGTCCTTTTTACTTTTGCCTTCGATGAGTCTAGCGAGCGCATACGCCATCCATCCTTCGGACCAGCGCATATATGGAATCCGCACTGTGTGAAAGCGTCGACGTTGATAGAAAAAAAAGCCGCGCTGATCGCGGAGATTCCCAAGAGTCCATTGCGCGATCTTGTCCGCGAGATCCATGGCGCCCGGAATTCGTCCGCGCAACTCAACTAACGTGGTGATGGCCGCGGCTGCCGAATGAATATCGGCCGGATAAAGACGATCCGGATAATATTTGGGCCAGCCGTCAGTGAGAAAAAAGCGCTCCTGCCAAAACTCGTAGCCTCGATTCAATGCGGGCTCAAGTTCGTCGCGCGCAGCTTCGCAACTGTCGATAATGCGAGACAAACTGGCAAGAATAAACGCCGTATGGAAGTTGTCGCTCCACGATTGATAATCGCCAGCGCCATAGACCCACGAACCGTCCTGGCGCTGACGGCGAATTACATAGCGCGCGGCGCGCATCGCGATGTCGCAAAGGCTCTCTTCATCAGTTAGTTTGCCTACCGATGCCAGGACTTCGCCGGCGAGCAGGCTCGCATTGAAGACCTGCGTTCGATCCAGCGGAGAATAGCTGAAACAAACTTCGTCTTTCGTCTCGTCAGATCGGTTCAGATCGTTAAGGATAAAATCACAAACCGTCCGCGCAATCCTGAGATGTTCGCGACTGTCAAGCACTGACGAAGCTTCGATTAGCGCGCGTGCGGCGAACGCCGTCGGCACAATCGCGGGTGTTCCGCGCGGCGCAAAGAACGCACGCCCCTGCCAATCAAAGTTGTAACCCCAGGCGGCGCCGCTGAAGCCCTTGAGTCCCATCGCCAGCAAATCGTCTAACAGGGCGCGCGCCTCGATTTCATTCTCTTTTGTTGATTCGCGGCGGTAATCAGCGAGCGCGGCCAGCGCGAACAGCGCGAGGCCCTTTGAATTTCTTTCGCGGGGAATGCCGACGACAGGACGAAGGTTGATAGGCGAACGTTTGTGAAGCTGCGTCCACGCCAGGCGTGCGGCCGGAGAATGTTTGAGAGGCGTCGCCTGGAACAGCCGGCTATTCAAGGCGTCGAAAAGATCATAACCGGCAAAGTCCTGGGCGCGGCACCATTTCCAAAGGTCCTGGTGTGCTTTTTGGAGATCAACCAAAATCAACTCGCGCTCACTGACGTTTCGATCCTTCTCGGTGTCTCGACAAAACTTTCGCGCCAAAGTTCGAATGAAAGCAATGTCCAAAGCAGCTTGCGATGATTCGCGACACCTCGCTCATGCTCGTCCTGAAGCTTCGCCACATATTCGGCATTAAACAGACCTCCGCGACGCAGCCTTTCGGGCGACAAGAGATCGCGCGCCAGCGGGCGCAGCTCGGCATTCAACCATTTTGCGAACGGAACGCCAAAACCTTTTTTGCCGCGCCGCCACACGAAGGGTGGAACCAGGCCCCGAGCGGCGCGCTTCAGAATGTACTTCGAGGTATAGCCGTGAAGTTTGTAGAAAGAAGGCAGCGAGGCGGCAAACTCTGCCACCCGCGGATCAAGATACGGCGCGCGCACTTCCAGGCTGACTGCCATGCTCGCGCGATCGACTTTGGTCAGAATATCCTCGGCCAGATAGAACTGCGTGTCGAGGCTTTGCATGCGCTCGGTCACGTCACTTGAATCACATTCCGCGAAAATGCGTCGCGCCTCCTGGTAAACATCGCTCTCGCTCGAAAGCTTTACCTGATCGCTCAAGAGGAGCTCCTGATCATGCGGCGTAAACGACCCAAACCAGATGTGATGTCGAGCAACTTCGTCGTAATGCGAAGCCGCGATGAATCGTCGCGCCCGGTAATCAAACGAAAGATTTTTGCTCTTAACGGGCAGCAGGTTGACCATCGATTCGATCACACCGGTGCGGATAAAACGCGGAACGCGAAGGTAAGCGCGCGCCATGCGATGGCCAAAATACATCGGATAGCCGGCAAAAATCTCATCACCGCCGTCGCCTCCCAGGGCGACCGTCACGTGCTTGCGCGTAAAACGCGACAAAAGATATGTGGGCACCAGCGAAGGGTCGCTCATCGGCTCGTCCATCCAGGCGCCGATTTCGCTGACCAAATTGGCAGCCAGGCTGGCGCTGAATCTCTCTTCGTGATGATCTGTTCCGAGATACTGAGCGACCCGCCGCGCGTACTGCGATTCGTCGAACGAGCTCTCGGCGAACCCTATGGAAAATGTCTTGACGGTTTCGGACGACGCGCGCACGGCGAGCGCTGCCACCACCGAAGAGTCGATGCCTCCGGAAAGTAAAACACCGAGCGGCACGTCGGACACCAGACGCATGCGCACTGAATCAGCGAGCAGTTCGCATAGTTGCTCTGCGGCTTCGGCAACACTGGGAACAGGCGCGCGCGTTTTGTAACTAAGTTTCCAGTAGCGCTCGGTTTTGATCTCACCGTTTTCAAGTATCAGGGTGTGCGCGGCCGGGAGTTTGTTTATGCCTTCGTAGATGGAAAGCGGCGCGGGCACATAATCGAATGACAGGTATTGACGCAGGGCGTTGAGATTCAGGTTCGGCCTTACCGCCGGATGCGCCAGCAGGACTTTTGGCTCAGACGCAAACAGCAATTTCCGATCAAAGACGCCCCAGTAAAGCGGCTTCTCGCCGAAACGATCTCGGGCGATGAACAGCCGCCGCCGCTTCTCGTCCCAAAGCGCAAACGCAAACATGCCGTTCAGGTGCTGGACCATCTCGCGTCCGTACTCTTCGTAAAGGTGAGGCAGGATTTCCGTGTCCGAAGCGCTGCGGAAAGTGTGGCCACGCCTTTCCAAATCAGCGCGCAGTTCGCGATAGTTATAGATTTCGCCGTTCAGAATTACGG
>WNGL01008404.1_pt1 | contig 12079 bp, 10 predicted proteins | sample 5400591 | NCBI WGS metagenome assembly WNGL01 (sample SAMN13153377, study PRJNA577476) | soil metagenome | isolation source: 80 cm soil or saprolite under Garry oak tree replicate 1 | place: USA:California | collected 2016-06-15
CCCGGGGTCGAACGGCGCCGTGTGCCACCCCGGCGGCGACATGTCACCGTGCAGCGAAAAGCGAATCGGAATAGACCACGTTTTACTCAACATCGCCGCCGAGGACCTTCCTGCCTGAAATGACGGCTCCGCGAGCAACATCCCGGTGGCTGGCGAGTCCTAAACTGGTGCGGCATCTGCGCTTGGTCTGGTCCTCAGCGATACCGCGTTGCTTGGAAGGCGGGCCCAGCGTGCGCAAGGCGGAGCGAGGTCGGTGTGGTTGGGTCACGGCGGGGGCGAGGCCTGGTGGGGCGCATGCCTGATTGTCCTGGCGTTGCTGGGAGTGGCTGGCTGCGCTCCTGGTTCGCCCGGCACGGTTGCGGCGGGCGGCGGATGCGACTCGGCGCCGCACGCCGGCGCGGGCGGTCCGATGCCCTTCCGCCTGCTAGACGCGTCGGCGGTGCCGGGCAGGCAGCAGGCGTGGGTGGTCGCCGGCCGTTATGGCGATCCGTTCGGGGCCGGCAATTACCTGCTGCACTTTAGCTGCCGGAACTGGTCCAGGGTTGCCACGTTCAGCCGGGACATTCATCTGGGAGGCGTGGCGGCGGTTTCCACTGGCGCGGCGTGGGCGTGGGGCAATGAGGGGCATGACGACGAATGGAATACCTTCAGGCCGTACCTGGCCCTGGTATCGGCTGGCGTGGTGCGCCCAGTCAGCGCGGGTTTGCCGAGCGGGGTAGCAGTCACGTCCATGGCCAGTGACGGCACCGGCGGCGCATGGCTGGCCGGCCGCGCACGCGGGCGGCACGGCGCGCACCTGCGGGTGGTGGTGGCGCGGTGGGATGGCGCGTCGTGGCATCCGGTCCCGGCCCCGCCGGGGGCCCGGGCGGTATGGTCGCTGAGCGCCTCGGGTCCCGCGGATGCCTGGGCGGCGGCCAGCGCGGGCTTCGCGGTCAATCCATGGCTGGCGCACTGGGACGGCACGGCCTGGTCCAGGGTCTACAGGCCGCCGGCCAGCCTGCCCACGGCCGGCCGGGTTCCGCTGGACATGGCGGGCGCGTCGTCGCCAGACCATGCCTGGGTCACCTATTCCGAGGCCGGCACTAACTCGGGGAGCGACTCTCATAACCCTCCTCCCAGGATCTACACGGCGTACTTCGACGGCAGTACGTGGCGGATGGTCCCGTTCCCCCCGTGGTGGAGGAGGGCCTGGCCGGGGTCGCCATGTCCGGCGGGGATGCCTGGGCAATCAGCGCGTACCAGAACGTTGGCGGGATCTTGTTCTCCCGCCTGGGCAGCGACTGGCGGGTGCAGGCCCTGCCGCACGGGCGCCACCGGGCGTGCATCCCGACCAGCGTCAGCGCCGGGTCACCGAGCTACGTCATCGCGGTGACCGCCTCGTCGTCAGGGCAGTGTCGCCTCAGCTACGCCTACGTCTGCGACGGTCACCGCTGGCTGTCCGCCAACCCGCACCCGGCAGGCTGAGCGGCGCGGTGCAGCCGACGAGCCTGACGGCGGGAACGCTGCGCTCACCAGCAACGGCAGGTCCGTGTCGGAATGGCGGCTTTGCGGACTGGTCAGTCCAACCTGTTGCGGTGGTTATGTCAGTAGCTCGATACTAATAGCGACGCGCCCTACTCCACCGGATCGGTCTAGCATTCCCCGCTGCTCCAAGCTGGAGTTGGGCGCGTCGAGGCTGGAGGGGTGGTGGGCGGGCAACTCCCGGACGGTACGGCAGGCATTCCGCCTGGTCTGGGCCCAGGATCGCGGGTGGCCGGCTATCTGCTCGAGCAACAGGTCGGCTCGGGCGGGATGGCGACCGTATTCCGCGCGGTCGACGAAGGGCTCGGACGACGCGTCGCCGTGAAGGTGCTGGCCCGGGCATTTGCCGCGGACACGTCGTTCCGGAAGCGGTTCATTCGCGAGTCCCGGGCTGCGGCCGCTGTCGATGACCCGCACATCATCCCGGTCTACGAGGCCGGCGATTCCGGTGGGGTGCTGTTCATAGCGATGCGGTACGTACCGGGCCGCGACGTCCAGACGCTGCTCGCTGAGCAGGGCCCGCTGCCGTCGGCGCAGGTCGCGGCGATCATCTCGCCTGTGGCCTCGGCGCTGGACGCGGCCCACGCGGCAGGGCTGGTGCACCGCGATGTCAAGCCGGCGAACATGCTGCTTGACGTGCACCCAGGTCGGCCCGATCACGTATACCTGTCCGACTTCGGGCTGGCCAAGGCCGCCCTGCAATCGGCAGCGCTGACCGTGAAGGGAGAGTTCCTCGGCACCCCGGCCTATGCCGCGCCCGAGCAGATCTTGGGCCGAGCCGCGGACGGCCGGACCGATCAGTACGCGCTGGCCTGCACCGCGTTCGAGATGCTGACCGGGCACCCGCCGTTTGAACGGGAACATTGGATGGCGGTCATCTTGGCGCATCAGCAAGCCGAACCGCCGAAGAGTGCCGCCTTGCGACCCGGGCTGTCGCCCGCTGCCGACCCGGTGCTCGCCCGGGCGCTGGCCAAGGCGCCCGATGAGCGGTATCCGACCTGCACAGACTTCGCCGAGGCGCTGCGCGCCGCACTGGGCGTCCCTCCCTATCATTCCGTGCCCGGTCAGAACTTCGCCGCGCCCGGCGGGCCGATACCCCGGACACCGCCCGCACCTATCTCGCCGCAGCTTGATCCGGCTGCTCCGGGGAGGATCCTGCCGGTGAGCGGCGTAGGCATCCACAGCATGCGGACCAGGTCGGTCATGCCGGGCGGCGGCGTCGCCCGGCGCCCGCTGCACGTCATCATGCTGGCCGATTGCTCGGGATCGATGACGGGGCCCAAGATCCACGCCCTGAACTTCGCAGTCGGCGAGATGCTCCAGCACTTCGCATCGTTTGAGCGAGAGCAGGATAAGAAAGTTCTGATCAGGGCCATCGCCTTCGCCGACCAGCCGCGCTGGCATATCGAAGAGCCCTTGCCGGCCGCGACCATGCGGTGGAAGGCGCTGTCGGCCATCCGGGGCGGCAGGACCAACATGGCACCCCTGTTCCGCATGGTCGCGCAGGTGCTCACCGCCGATCAGGCGAGCAGGGGCCTGCGGCCGGTACTTGTCCTGGTGACGGACGGACTGCCCACCGATCACGAGGCCGACCTCAACGCCAGCCTGCAGGAACTGCTGGCGGTCCCGGCGGCTCGCGACGCCCTGCGCGTCGCAGTTGCCATCGGCGACAACGCGCGCTCAGACGCCCTGACCAAGTTCATCGGCAACTCCAACCTTCCGGTGCTGGTCGCCGGAGACGTAGAGCAGATCGCAGATCAGCTCTACCGGGTGTCGGTCTGGGTCACCCGCGCGAACAGCAGGTCCGGCAGTGCGCTGGATCGCGAGGCGACCGACGTCGGTCCGGTCATCGACGACGTGGTGGTGTGATCCGTGGCCGAGCGCGGCAAGGAAGCTGGCCCGGCCGCCGCCGACGGAACCACGACACAGTGGGAGACCTACGCCGCGAGCGCGATCGGCGCCGATCACCGGCGGGATCACAGCCCCAATCAGGATGCCGTGGCACTCAAGCGCTTCGGACCGCCAGGCCCGGACAGCCTAGCGGTGCTGGCCGTGGCCGACGGGCACGGTGACGCACGCCACTTCCGCAGCGACCGCGGGTCCAAGCTGGCCGTAACCGCCGCGGTCGCCGCGGCGGGGAGCTGGGCGGCGAGCATTCCGGCCGGCGCAGTGCCATCCCGGGCGGCCGCCGGCCAGCTAGTCTCAGACCTTGTCGCGCGATGGCGCGACGCCGTCCATGCCGACCTGGCGGAATACCCGGTCGGGAGCGGGCAGGCCGGAGCCATCCGCGAGGGGGACCCGCCCGAGATCCCGTACGGGACGACGCTTCTGCTCATCGCTGCCCGGGCCGACGTCGCGGTGCTCGCCCAGATCGGCGATGGCGATATTTTCCTGGTCGGCCACGATGGGCGCCTCATCACCCCGGTGCCCGGCGACCGGCGGCTCGACGGAACCTACACGACTAGCCTGTGCCAGCCCGACGCGGTCTCGGCCTTCCGCATGGCGCTGGTGAGCTTGGCCAGGACGCCTGTCTACGCGATCTTCGCCGCGACCGACGGCTACGGCAATGCCCAGGCCGAACCAGACTGGAAGGCCAGGTGGGCCGCCGACCTGGTCGGCCTCGGCCGCGCCTATGGCGCCGGCTGGATCGGCGAGCAACTCAAGGACTGGGTCGCGGTCTGCGCCTCGTCAGACGGCAGCGGAGACGATACGACCGCCGCGCTCGCCCTCAATCCCACGGCGACGGCCGCCCGGTCGGCTCCGGCCAAGTGGCCGCCCCCGGCCAAGTTGCTGCCCCCGGCCGCCGGGCCGACCCCGGACACCCGGCCGACCCTTGTCGCGCGGCCGGACCGGCGGCACGCCGACCCCGCGCCGGATGACCTGACCACTCACCCCCACGTGACGGTTCCGGCGGATCCGCAGTGGCAGCCCGAACCCGCGGGGCGCTCCGGCGACAGGTTCATGTCCTCCTTGCTCCTGCGGACCACGAGAACGCGCTGGTGGCTGGTCGGCGCCATCGCGCTGGCAATCGCCGGCGCCGTTTACGTGCTCCTCACCGCGCTGGCGCCCGGGCCGGTTCACCCGACAATCTCGCCGACGCCCATCCGCACGGCGAGCCACACGCCGACGCCGACCCCGAGCCCGACTCCGAGCCCGAGCCCGAGCCCGAGCCCGAGCCCGAGCCCGAGCCCGACGCTAAGGCACACGCGCACGCCAAGCTCGACCCCAACCCGGACAGCACAGCCGAGCGCAACACGGACCGCCAGGCAGAAGACCACAACCCCGGTGGTCGGTCTTTCAGGCGGGCGGCCGACCAGCAGAGCCGCAAAGAAGTGACACCGCCATGACATCTCTCAAGACTGGTGATTTCATTCTGATGAGCTCGGCCGACAATCGGCTTCAGGTCGGCGAGCGGATCGGCCGGGGCGGCCAGGGAACGGTCTTCCGCACCGAGATAAACGGACGTCAGATGGCCGTCAAATGGTATCCGCTCTCGAACAATCACGTCTTCGACGAAAAGATGCGGGCCAACCTGACCAAGCTGGTAACCGACGGCCGGCCCGCCAGCGCTGCGTTCATCTGGCCGATTGACATGGTGTCGAGCCCGGGTCGCGAGGGTTTCGGGTACGTCATGCCAATGGTGGAGAACCGGTTCATTACCTGCTTCCAGATGATCTCCGACACGGCGACCGAGACACCTCACTTTGACATCATGATCAAGATCGGCATCAGCCTGGCCGACGCCTTCGCCTCGCTGCACGGCAAGGGATTGTGCTATCGGGACATCAACTTCGGCAATTTGTACGTGGACCCTAAGACCGGTGATGTGGCGATCATCGACAACGACAATGTCGGCACGACCGGCGGCGAGGCCTTCGTCAAGGGAACACCGGATTTCATGGCCCCCGAAGTCATGTTGGATGAGGCCTCGCCTGGTACTGAGAGTGACCTGTACTCACTGGCCCTGTTCCTGTTCTATCTCTTCTGTCACGGCCATCCGCTAAGAGGTCAGGCAGTCGAGAATTCTTACAACTCTCAGGAGCGAGACAAGCTGACCGACGATGAGCTGATACTGAAGCACTTCGGCCACCGGCCGGTGTTCGTGTTCGATCCGGACGACTCCTCGAACCGGCCAATTCCCGGTGATCCCGTCGCGACCTGGTGGAAGATCTACCCGCGATTCTTCCAGGATCTTTTCGTCAGGTCGTTCACGACCGGGCTGACAGAAGCGACGCTCCTGGGGCGGCTCACCGAGGGAGTGTGGCGGAAGGCACTGTACCGGCTGTCCGATTGCGTCTGGGAATGCGACAACGCGGCCTGCCGGGCAGGCCTGCTTTTCGACGCCAGCGACCTGCGCAAGGCTTGCTGGCGATGCGGCCGGGAGCCCGAGGCGCCGTTGCTGCTGACCACGCCGAGCAGTGCGGTGGTGCTCTGGCACGGGGCTGTTCTCACCGGCAGGCAGCTTCTGCTGCCCGGCCGGCCGGACGAGGCGGTCGCCGAAGCGAGCCTCGACAGCCGTTTTCCCGGCGCGGTGCTGCTGCGGAACCTGACCGATCAGACGTGGGACCTCCGGCTAGTTGCGGAGGAGCCCAAGCAGGTCAGGCCCGGCCAGCGGCTGCTGGCCCGGCCGATGAAGCTCACCATCGCCGGAAAGCCGGCCGCCATCGTCCGGGCCGGAACGAAGGAAGCGGCGTAAACGACGGGATAAGCGACGGAGAGCGACCCGGCCCAATCGCCGGTCTCGCAGCAAGCAGGATGGAGTGGCGATGCAGCAGAGTTGGGATCCGCGCGGCGAGGCGGGGGTAGCGCTCACGCGCGCGGTGGAGGGCTTCGGCTCCCAGGTACTCGGGTCGGCCGACATGCTCAGCGGGCTGCTGGAAGATGACGTGCCGCACTTGCCGCGCGAGGTCGCGCTGCTGACGGCGGCCGCCAGGTCAGGGACGTCCGCACGGCTGACCGAACGCGTGCAGCAGGGAATCTCGCCGCATCAGGCGGTCTCGATGGCTGCCTCGGACATGGCAACCCGCACGGCGATGGACGCCTCAGGAGCCCAGTGGGCGGTCGGAGAGTTCGCCCGGGTACTCGGCCATCCCGTCCAGGCCGCCACCATCCCCGCGCCCACCAGGCCAGTTGAACCGGGGGCCAGCACGCAACTGCCTCCGCCGCCGGTGCCCGCCGCGAACACCGCCGCGGTACTGGCGGGACGCGACCTGACGGTGACCGCCGCCGGGACAGGGCCGCCAAGCCGGGGACTCGCCGGAACCGCCGCCGTGGCCACCGGCCTCGCCGGCGTGCTCTCGCGTTTCTGGCTTCTGGCGGATTTCTCGGGAGCCTTCGAAGTGGTCACCGTGCTCCAGAACATCGTGCTGCTGGTCGCGTCCGGCGCGGCGGCGATCTGGGTGGCCAGGAAGGCGCGGCGCGGCACCGGGTTCGCCGCCGTATTCGGCATCACGGCGGCCGGCATCTCGGGCGCCATCTACTACGTGGCGTTCGCGGCCTCGATCCAATACCTCTCCGCGGGCCGGCACCGGGCGCTGGAGGTGGCCATGGCCCTGTTCCTGGCCGCCACCGCGATCGCGGCCTGCCTCGCCCTCGCCGGCCTGGCCCGCGGCCATTACTTCGCGCGGCACAAGGCCGGGGCGGCGGCGAGGGTGACGGCTCTGGCGGGCGGCGGTTTCGCGCTGGCGAACATCATCCCGCAGCAGAGTTATAACGGCAGCTCATATGGCATCTTCATCGGGTCGAACATCCATGGCTGGTGGATCCTGTGGGCCATCATGTTCCTCGTGCTCGTGGCCCTGCCGCCATTGCTCGGTCTCTTCATTCCACGGCCAGACGTCCTGCGGGCGATGTGGCTGGGCTGGCTGGCCTTCGGGCTAGCCTGGCAAATCTCGTGGAGTCCGGTGGGTAACGAGACGGCTGCGCCCGGCCTGTATGTGACCTGGATCCTCTGGCTCATCGTGCTGGCCGGGACGATCGTGATCGCAACCCGACGGCGAACTGCCCAGCCCGCTGTCGCGGGACTGAGCTGAACTAGCCGCTGGCGAGCACGGCCGCGAGCCGGAGCCGCGCTCGAGAAGATGAGATTGTGCATAGTGGTGCGCCACTGCAACTACATCAGCCGAGGAACCGTCTAATCTGACATGAAGCGACGCCTGATGGCCATCTTTGTGCTGGTTGCGGTCCTCGCGCTGGTGGCGTGCAGCGACAACTCTCCTCCCGGAACAGTCACAGGGAAATCTTCGCCCGCACGTCCCTCGGTGGCCCGATCCCTGGCCAGCCCGACCGTCTCGGCCGCGCCCGTGCCTTGTCGTCCGGGATGGTCTGTCGCCTCTGGAGCCGTGCCGGCGGGTGACCACTGGGATCGGCTGGTCACTATCGCGGGGTCCGCCTGGGACGACGTTTGGGCTGTTGGTGACCGGCTGCCGGACCCGAGACACGTGTTCCCGCTGCTGGAGCATTGGGACGGCCGCCGGTGGGCCTACTCCGCCGGAGCGTCCCTGGGAGGACGGCAGGCCTACCTCACGAGCGTGGCGGCTCTCGCCCCCGACGATGTCTGGGCGGTTGGCGACTTCGCGTCCGTCGGGCCAGTGCCGACAGCGCCGCTCATCGAGCACTGGAACGGCAGATCGTGGTCGCTGCAGCCAACGGATGCCCTCACCCGGCTGAGAACAGCCCGGCCGCAAACCCTGACCTCCGTGGCGGAGCTCGCTCCCGACGATGTGTGGGTGCTGGGCACCCCCGGTTCGAATTCCAGCGATGTTTACCTGCACTGGAACGGCGCCTCCTGGAAGCTGTTTCGCGGGCCGGACATCGGCCCGCACCACGGGTCCGCGGCGATGCAGGTCGTTGCCACCGATCGCCGCGGACGTCTGTGGGCGGCCGGGGGATGGATGCGAGGCTACGGTGAGGCCGGCGTTCCCGGCGGAGGAACTGTCGAGCGGTGGAACGGCCGCCGGTGGGAGGTGAACAGGCACGCCGCGTGGAAAGAGCCGCTCACCATGGTGGCTCCGGTCGCTCCCGACGACGCGTGGGCAATCGCGGGCGGCAGCTTCACGACCGCCGGGACCTACGGAATCAGCCCCGTCCAGGTTCTGCACTGGAACGGGCGCAGATGGAAGGTTGAGTTCTCCCCCGGCGGGGCGAGTTCGGTAGATCTAACCGGGCTCGCCGCGGCATCCGCCGATGACGCCTACGTGACCGGACACTACGCCACGACCCGGCAGCCCTTCATCAAAAACTGGGACGGCACCCGATGGCGGAGCCTGCCCCTCGGGCCGGCCGGGCACCTGCAAGGGCTAGGCTCCATTGGCCTGACCGTCACCTCCGACGGCTCGATCGCCGCGCTGGATGCCGAGGGTCAGACCGCTCGAGCTAACCTTTTGTGGCTCCGATGCCGGCACTAACCCGGCCTACGCGTGCCATTAACCACGGCAGCAGGCGGCAAAGCTAGCAATTCAACGATCGACAGCGCTACGCCCTCGGCGGCCACGGCCAATGACACGGTCATGAACTGCACACTGCGGTGACGAGTCTGACAGCGCAAGTCGTTTTGATGAGCTGCTCGCAGGGGTGCGATAGACATACCTCGTGGATCCCGAGCCCGTCTGCATCCGTGACTATCGCGCCGACGACCTCGATGCGCTCTACCGCATCTGCCTCCAGACAGCCGACAGCGGCCAAGACGCGACGGCCCTGTTCCGGGATCCCGAGTTGCCTGGGCATGTGTATGTCCGGCCATATGTCACCTACGAGCCAGCGCTCGCCTTCGTCGCCGAGGATGCTGGCGTCGTAGGAGGCTACATCGTCGCAGCGCTGGACAGCCGCGCCTTCGAGCACCGCCTTGAGCAGGACTGGTGGCCCGCGATGCGCGATCGTTACCCCGAGCTGTCAGCTGATCTGGCCGAACGCATGTCACTGCCGGAGCGATACGCGATCCATGACATCCATCACCCCTTCGGCGCCCCGGAGCAGGTCACCGAGCGCTTCCCATCGCACCTGCATGTCAACCTGCTACCGCGAATGCAGAGGCGCGGGATCGGACGACGACTGATCGCGACGCTAACCGCGCGCCTTCATGAGCAGGGCTCGCCCGGACTGCACCTGCTGGTTGGGAGTTCCAACCAATGGGCCATCGGCTTCTACCGGCACATCGGCTTTGCCGAGCTGTCAGTGACGGGCGTCCATGTCTTTGCCGTGAGAATCGCGGATGGAAGCTTCCAGCCTTGCTAATGCCACGCGTGGTGACGTGCCATTAGCCGGGGGAGTGAATGGTCAACTCCGGTGACTCACGGTCGCCCGAACTAACAGGTCAGGCTAGATGATCGGACTTCTGATCCCAGATGGGCCAGACGAGTTGACGGACGGCGGCGATGCCATCGGCTGTCTGCCAGGCCCGCCGCAAAGGGCTGCTGTACAGCGAACTCACGCCAATGAAGCGCAGCCAGTGCCCCGCCTTACCGCCTGCTCACGTCCGACGTCGGTCAGCCCTGGATCATTGGGCACGCGCTCTTTGTCACCATGCTGGGCGAGACGGATCCGCAGCGGCATAGCCGAATCCTGCCAGCGGGGCGATTGCTGCCACCACCGCCTGCGAACGCCGCAGGTAAACGCTAGGAGGACCGCGCACCTCCGACTCCCTGTAAGCCTCTCCGATCGCAGGTGCGGCTCAGCCAGCCTGGATAGAATCCGACCATGACGAGCTGGCCCGCGGTTGAGCGCCCTGCGCCAACCAGGACGCCGCCGGATGAGCGGACCTCGCTCGAATCCTGGCTGGAATGCCACCGAGCCACGTTGCTGATGAAGTGCGCCGGGCTCGACCCGAAGCAGCTGGCGACGCGTTCGTGCCCGCCTTCCAGCCTGTCGCTCCTCGGCCTAGTGCGGCACATGACCGAGGTAGAAACCTGGTTTCACGATTTCGACGGTCAGCCGCACGGCCACTGGTACTGCACAGATGACGAGCCCGACGGCGAGTTCGACCTAGCCGATCCGGCGCGCGCTGATGCGGATCTCGCGGCCTACCACGCAAGTGTGGACCGGGCCCGTGCCGCCGTCGACGGCCTTGGCCTGGACGATCTTGCACCGGAATCCACGAAGCCGATCTCGCTGCGGTGGGTCTTCCAGCACATGATCGAGGAATACGCCCGGCACAACGGGCACGCGGACCTGCTCCGGGAAGCGGTCGCTCATGGCGACCGCCGAGCCTGGCTGAGCTGGGCCATTGCAGGCCCGACCAGACACGAAACGATCTTCTAAGCAGCGGGCCGTGCGACCAAGAGTGCGGTCAAGGCGCCGGACTGACAGCGACAGCGACGCCGATAATGATCGCATGCCCGACCTGGTGAGCCTGGCCGATGCCGCCGACCGCATCGAGCAGCTCCGGCGCGGCCAGCAGGGAACTGTGCTTGTCGCGATCGACGGCGCCGGTGGTGCCGGTAAGAGCACCCTGGCCGCTGGGCTCGCCGGTCGGCTGGGCGATACCCATGTCGTCTGCCTGGACGACTTCGCACAACCCGGTGTGCCGGGCTGGGACCAAGAGCGTTTCCGCGGCCAGGTGCTCGATCCGCTGCTGGCCGGACGCGACGCCTGCTGGCAGCGTTGGGATTGGCCAACAGATTCTGGCGCGGAGTGGCACCGTGTCCCGGCTGGCAGCATCGTCATCGTCGAGGGCGTGTCCTCCACCCGAACCGAACTCGGCGTTTGCTGGGACCTGACGGTGTGGGTAGATACGCCGCGCGCAATCCGGCTCGTGCGAGGCATCCGCCGCGATGGCGAAGCCAGGCGATCACAGTGGACACAGGTCTGGATGCCCGAAGAAGACGCTTATATCGCCGCGCAACACCCCGAGCAACGAGCTGATCTCATCTTCTTTGGATCGTGCCATTAACGTGCCATTCGCCAGGGCATTGAGCGGTCAATACCAGTCACGTGTGGTCAGTCAAACTGGCAGGTCAGGCCCGTTGGAGCGGCTGCCTCATGCGAGCCTGAACCTGGCAATCACGTCTTCGTCAAGGTCCGCGCCGAGCCCGGGTGCTCGCGGCACGGCGAGGCAGCCGCTCGCGTCGATCATCAGCGGCTCGGCGAGGAAGAAGTCCCGGCGTGGCGGCGTCCATCCGGGCGGGTCGTAGGGAAACTCGAGAAATGGGCCGCCGCCGACGCCAGCGGCGAGATGCAGGTTTGCGAGCAGCCCGAGCCCGTTAGTCCAGGTATGCGGAGTGAACCAGCGATTGGCGAGCAGCGCGACCTCGCCGACCGTCCGTGCCCGCAGCATGCCGATGGCGAGCACGGCGTCTGGCTGCACGATGTCGAGGGCCTCAGCGGCCAGTGCGCCCAGCAACTCGCCGGGCGTGCGAGCCATCTCTCCGCCTGCCACCCGCATGCCGGTTTGCTGTCGCAGCGTCCGCATCCCGCCTAGGTCGGCGGCGGGCAGCGGCTCTTCCAGCCACAGCACACCGAGCTCAGCCAGCTCGTCGGCGATCCGTCGGACGGCCGGCAGATCGAGCGCGCCTGAGGTGTCGCCCGGCATCCGCCACCACTGGTTCAGGTCCGCCATTATGGC
>WNGL01008406.1_pt1 | contig 12079 bp, 11 predicted proteins | sample 5400591 | NCBI WGS metagenome assembly WNGL01 (sample SAMN13153377, study PRJNA577476) | soil metagenome | isolation source: 80 cm soil or saprolite under Garry oak tree replicate 1 | place: USA:California | collected 2016-06-15
AAGCCCGGACGCATTTGCGCCATCACCGCGAACGCGGCGCCGATGGTGGATTCCTGCTCCGCTGCGCCTGTGCCGACGAGGCGAGTCCATTCCGGCTGATAAATTAGATTGAGAGCCGCGACGGCGAAGTTTGGAATCAGCTCCCGATCGAACGCCAGCGTGAATGAGGTACCGTAGTTCCGGACAGCCGCAGCCGTGGTTTCATCGATGCGGTCGGCGTGGCTCTCCAGGGCGAATGTCAGACCGAGAGGAGCGGTATCCCGGTCCAAAAACCGATAGCGCAAATCCACGGAAACACCTTGCCAGGCCAATTGGCGGCGGTCCGCGAAATCCGGAACGCCGTTGATGTCATGAGCCGCTAAGGCGCTTCCTACCTCGATACGAAAATCCTTGGCGGGGACGAATTCCAGTTCGAATTCCTGACCGACCGCCCGGTAGCGACCGCCGCTCTTGGAAAATCGCCCGGTCGTCTGGCTCTGGAATTCGCGCTCACCGGGGCTGCCGACATCGGTTCCGATCATAAAGCCAAAAAGATGCTCGGTATCGATGCCTTCGGCTTGCACGCAATTCGGGAGCAGCGTTGAAAAACACACAATCGCCGTTCGAAACGCTTTTGCATCGATAGGCATTCACATTCCGAAAATTGTCGACCAATGGAAAACGACAGCATGACTGACCGACAAGAAGCCTATCACAATGCGACGATCTGTGGAGCCCGTCCGAAACTTATGATTGATTGTATCGCCAGGAAAATTCCTCGGCTGAAAGAATGCGACATCAGCACAGGGCGAGGTCGAAGCGCCCGCCGGGCCGAGCGGGATTCATCTGGTGGCCAAGCTATATTTTGATTCGCTCGATGCCATTAACGTCGCTCTGGCATCGCCCCGGGGACAGGCCGCAGCCGGCGATCTTGCCAACTTTGCGGAGGGGGTGCCGAGCTCTACTTTTTTGATGCCAAGGAAGTCTGAACGCGGGCGTACCAAATACGCGGGCCTCGGACGAGGTTGGCTGATAAGATCCTATGTGAGTGCCGAGGCCCTCGAAGAGGGTAACCGGTCAGAATAGACTCTGGCATCCGGGCCGGCGGACGCCTGCCACGGCTCGAAGCAAACGGACTGCTTGTGGAGCCGGGCAGATCGCCGCGATGCGGTCTATTTGCGCGCTGCGCAGGCGTACATGTTGATTTCCATGCCCACCGGTACTTCGACAATCTTCGGAGCTTTCCAGGCCATTCGTTTCTCCCAAATATATTAGGCGCGATATGGCGCCGTAGCGAAGGTTAAGGGCAGGTCGAACGTAGCGCAAGTGTTCACATTGAGGCGTGCGCTGCACCGACCCGCGACTGTTTGAACGTTGCGGAATACCTCTGGCAAGGGGTCCGATACGTTGGGCTGCGGCCCAAGGATCGATCGGCGCCCTCGTTCCAGGGGGCCATGGAATCTTCGGATTGCGGACTATCTCATTAACCGCAACAGCGCCAGTCCCGCGGCGGTGTTCAGCTCCTTGGCGTCCAAGGTTCCATCCTTGTCCGGATTTGCCGCATTGAAGCGTTGCTCGACAACGGCGAGATATTCGTCTGCCGTCAGCGTTCCATCGTGATCGGGATCGGCGGCGGCCCATTCCTTGGCACTCAATCTTCCGGCCAATTCGCGCTTGTCGAGAGTGCCGTCATGATCGCGGTCCAGCTTCGCGAACAAGGCTGACGCCGCCTTCTTCACCTCCGCGAGATCGAGCGTTCCGTCGTTGTCGGTGTCGAACATTCGGACCGGATTGGCGTTGCGCGAAGCCGCCAGGACCGGCAAGCTTGCAACGGACAACGTCGCGATTGCTAATGTCAACAGAACAGGTCGTCGCGATATCATGTTGATCTCCCGTTTTCTCTCAGCCAAGATCGAGTGCGAAATGCGGCGCGCGGTCGCCGACTTTATGGTGGTACAGTCGAACGGTTACCATTTGCGTATGGCTGAAGTGAGGGTGACCTATGGGAAGTCACGTTTATAACGTCGTCAAGGCTCCGATCGGGTGGGCGCTGTTTTGCGACCGCGAACGCATCGGCGGGTTTGTTTCGAGCGAGGCGGCGCTGGAGGCGGCAACCGCATTCGGCGCAAATGCTATTCGAGACGGTCACAGCATTCAGATCAACGTTCCCGGGCCGGAACTGCGCGAAATCGAAGGTTTCGAATCGTGGCCGGCCCGATGGCACCTCGATCCAAAGTAGCGAACGGCTGTCCGACGTCATCGCCGATAGGCTGGCGGCGCCAAGACGCCCGCCGGACCCAGTCGGCCAATGTTAGGCTCCAATGTATTTCAACAGCCGTCATCGGCCGCCTGCCCTGCAGGCTTGGCGCCTTGGAATGCGCCCCTGGCATACCAGGCCGGGTGCATGGCAGGTTTCGGGTGGAAAGGTAGATCCCGACATCGTTCAATCAAACGCCTCGCCGTTTGCGTCGCACCCAAGCTTTAGAGATTGACGAGGCCGTGCATGCCACCATTGTTCAGACCATCATTCGTTTCGTTGTTCGCGGTCTGGCTTGCGTTGCCGGCATTCGCCCAAGACAGGCAGCTTGACCTGCCGACGTCGAACGCAGCAAGCTTGCCTTCGAATACGCCGCCGTCGCTGACTGGAAAGGAGCGGCTCGGCAAGAAGTGGATGGACGAACAGCGGATCGACAATTGCAAGGTGCCGATCGACAAGCGAGGGACCAAGCCGCGGCCCAGCACCTGCCCCCATGTTCCGATGGGATGACGATGCCGCCCGGCAAACACGTTGGCGAACAGAGTCCGTTCGGTCCGGCGCTGGGAACCTGCGCGCGTAATATCCAACGGATCGGTCCTCGACTTCAGGCTTGCCTGATATCGACATTGCTCATGGCAGCTGACTGCCCGTGGGCTCTTGCCCACGAACTGTCCGTCACACCTGGGAGCATGGCTCGCATTGGCACGGTGGACGAACGTTTCCAATCCTATAACGTCGAAATGGTCGAAGTGACCGGCGGAAGGTTCTGGAAGCCCTATGGACCGGTCACTTCGAATGCACCCTCGGATTTGTTTGCATACCGGCCGCCGATCGATCTAACGAACGCCCGGTTGCGAAGGCTGGCTGCCGCATTGGCGCCTGCCTATATGCGTGTCAGCGGAACATGGGCGAATGCGACCTATTTTTCGGATTCCGATCCTGCGCCATCCGCACCGCCGGATGGATTCAACGGGGTTCTGACCCGCCAGCAATGGCGAGGCGTGGTCGATTTCTCGCAAGCGGTTGGGGCACGGATCGTGACGTCATTCGCGATAAGCCCGGGCACCCGCGATGCGGCCGGCGTCTGGCAACCGGACCAGGCGCGCCGCTTCCTCGCCTATACCCGCTCGGCCGGCGGCACCATCGCGGCCGCGGAGTTCATGAACGAGCCGAACCTCACTACGATAGGTGGTGCGCCGGCCGGCTATGATGCCGGCAGATACGGACGTGACTTCAAGGTGTTTCATTCGTTTGTGAAGGAAAACTTTCCCGAGATGATCGTCCTTGGTCCCGGCGCGACCGGCGACGCCGCCTCGGTTTCGGACCTTCTCGTTGCATCCGGCCCCGGCGGCGTGGATGTGTTTTCGTATCATCACTATGGAACGCTGTCGGAGCGATGCAGCGGTGCGAGTTCGCCCGAGGCCGCTCTTTCCGAAGAGTGGCTGTCGCGGACGGATCAGGCCCTGGCTTTCCATCGATCCCTTCGCGACAAGTTCGAAGCCGGCAAGCCGATCTGGCTGACCGAGACCGCGGAAGCAGCGTGCGGCGGAAACCGGTGGGCCGCAACCTTTCTGGATACGTTCAGATATCTCGACCAGCTTGGCCGGCTGGCGAAGGCCGGCGTTCAGGTCGTGATGCACAACACGCTTGCGGCAAGCGATTACGGCCTGCTGGACGAGAACACACTGGCGCCCAGACCAAACTACTGGGGCGCACTGTTGTGGCGACAGCTGATGGGAAACGTCGTGCTCGATCCGGGTGTACCGATCCACACGGGGCTTCATGTCTACGCGCATTGCCAGCGCGAAACGCCGGGTGGTGTCAGCCTCCTGGTCATCAATTCCGACCGAAGCGCACCGCACTCGCTGATGTTTCCGGCGGCGTCAGAGCGGTACACCCTGGATGCGGCGAACTTGCAGGATGTAACCGTGCGGCTGAATGGCAGTGCGCTTGGATTAAGCGCCCTGGATGATCTGCCGCGCATCACAGGCGCTCCGACGCCGGCCGGCGCTCTCAGCTTCGCGCCCGCGACAATTACCTTTTTGGCTGTTCCCACGGCCGCAAACAACGCTTGCCGATGAAGGACAATGAAGGGTGCGCTGAGCCCTTGAATACCGAGATAACCGTGCGTCAACTCTTGGAATTGCTCAGCCAGCATGCCACCCTCACCCGACATGCTTCACCGGGAGAGAACGCGTGTACCGTCAATTCGCCTTGCTGTGTTCGATTGTTGCCGCACTAAGCGCTGCCTCCGCCGCTCGCGCCGCGGAATCTGAGCCCTGCAGGGAAATCCGGCTTCGGTTCGAAACGATCAAACCGCAGATCAGCGCCATCGAAGTATCGTTGACGCTGTTTTCCGCCGTCGACAAGAATTGCCTCGATCTGGTGACCGAACTGCTCGATCACGGCGCATCGGTCGACGCGCGCGACCGCCTCGGCGCCCGGCCGCTCAGCCATGCCGCGAGGTTCGGACATCTGGCAATGCTTGATCTCCTGCTGGCGCGTGGCGCGCCGCTCGATGCGCGCAACCTCGCCGGCGCCACCGCGTTGTTTGTTGCCGCCGACGGCAACCATACGCAGGTTGCGCAGCGGCTGATCGAACGGGGTGCGGATGTGAACATCGCCGGGCGCAGCGGAGTCACGCCGGTCGCTGCCGCCGCGTACAAGGGCAACGACGCCATCGTCGAAGCGTTGCTCGCCCACGGTGCTGACGATCGCGTGCCCGATCAGACCGGCAAATTGCCGGTCGTCTATGCGGCGGCAGGCGCGCGGCTCGACGTCGCGACGCGGTTGCTGGCGCGCAATATCGATATCAATGCCCGCTATCCTAACGATCTGACCCTGCTGATGTGGGCTTCCGGTCCGGATGAATCGGCGCCAGAGACCGAGGCGATCAAAGTCGTCGGGCAGTTGCTGGATGCAGGCGCGCAAATCGATGATCGGGATGCCCGTGGCCGTACCGCTCTCATGATCGCGGCCGAAGGCGGCCGATCGGGGATCGCCGGTTTGCTGCTCGCGCGCGGGGCCGACCCCTCTCTGAAGGACAAGGCGGGAAAGCGCGCTGTCGACCTCACTGTGCTGACCTCGCTCCGCGAACGGCTGACGCCACGCTGACAATCGGCTCAGAGGCCCGCGAGGTATTCTGTCAGCGCCGCGAGGTCTTCGGGAGCAGTGGCAAGCATCAAGTCGGACATGCCGGGATTATTGCCGCGCGCGCGCGAACGAAAATCGCTGATGGTTTTCGTCATGTATTCCCTGCTCACGCCCGCTAAACGGGGCACGGTGCCGTCGCCCTGGAATTGGTCCAGATGGCAGCCGGTACAGCCCACGGAAGCATTGGCGCGCAAGGCCCGATTTGCAACTTCCTTTGGCGCCCTCGGTTGGCCGAGGTCGGGCCACGGCTTTTTCGAGAAATATTCCGCGATGGCCAGCATGTCCGCGCGTTCCATCGATGCGACGATCGGCTGCATGATGTCGTTCTTGCGGTCGCCCCGCTTGAAATCGCGCAGCTGGATGTAGAGGTAGCCCTGCTGCTGCCCCCAGATAACAGGAATCGTCTTGTCGACCGGCTTGCCGTTCTGGCCATGACAGCCCGCGCAAACCTGAATCTTTTCTTCAATGCTCTGCGCGTTCAACGGCGTTGCGCAGACGTCCAAGACAATGAAAAATCCAACAATGCCAAAAATGCACGCGCTTGACTTGCCGCTCATCCGTCCAATCCAGTCAGGACCATTAAAACAAGCGGGACCGCAACCGGCGGTCCCGCTCGACTGTTCGATAATCGCCTCGGCGTTCAGTTGAGCGAGAAGGCGATGATGTTGTTGCCGCGACGGAAATCGACTTGCGTGTTGCCGCCCGCGCCAACCACGACATATTGCTTGCCATCCACCATGTAGGTCGAGGGCGGCGCATTGACGCCGGCGCCGGCGCGGAAATTCCACAATTCCTTGCCGCTGGATGAATCGTAAGCGGCGAACTTGCCGTTGCCCTCACCCGTGAAAACAAGGCCGCCCGCGGTGGCGAGAATGCCGCCGATCATCGGTTGTGGCGTCTTCACCTGCCACTTGATCTTGCCGGTATTATAATCGACCGCGGTAATGTTGCCCGCCTGGGCCTCGCCCGGGATCACCTTGAAGGCGCCACCAAGCCACAACTTGCCGTTCGGATACGGCGAGTTCTCGACATGGTAGGTCATCGGCTGATGCAGGTTGATGGCATAGGCGAGTCCCTGCCCTGGGTCGGTCGCGATCGGCGACCATTCGACACCACCATTGGCCCCCGGCAGCATGCGCGCGCCTTCCTTCGTGGGCAGCACCCACATGTTCTCCTGCGGCACCATGGCTTGGGAGAAACGGATCAGGCTGCAGTCCTTGCGGTCGTGAACATAGATGTGACCGGTTTTGCCGGCATGGATCACACCCGGGATGATCTTGCCGTTCTTGCCCTTGACGTCCACCAGCACCGGCGGGCTTACGGCATCAAGGTCCCAGATGTCATGGGCGATATATTGAAGATGGCATACGTATTTGCCGGTCTCGAGATCGATGGACACCAGCGAGTCCGTATAAAGATTGTCGCCGGGGCGATTCGAACCGTCGAGATCGGGCGATGGATTGCCGACCACAAAATAAAGCCGGTTCGTCGCTAGATCGATGGCGGGATTTTGCCACACGCCGCCGCCCAGCTTCTGGTAGGGATCGCCGGTTTTGGCCAGTTGATCCTTTTCAGCCTGGATATCGCGGTGCATGTCCCGGCCGGTGGCGTCTTTCGCCGCCCAGACACCAACTGAACTCTCCGGTACCGTATTGAACGTCCAAAGCAGCTTGCCGGTCTTGGCGTCATAGGCTTTCAGAAAGCCGCGAATGCCATACTCGCCGCCGTTCGTTCCGATCAGAACCTTGTCCTTGATGACAGTCGGAGCCATCGTCTCGCTGTATCCGAGCTCCGGGTCTGCGATATCGCTCTGCCACACCACATCGCCGGTCTTGGCGTTGAGCGCCACAAGCTTGGCGTCAAGCGTGGCCAGGTAGACGAGATCGCCGAGAACCTGAACGCCGCGATTGTTGGGGCCGCAGCAATAGGTCGTTACCGGTCCCATCTTGTGCTTGTAGTGCCAGATTTCTGCACCGGTCTTGGCGTCGAGTGCATAGACGTGGCTGAACGACGTCGTAACGTACATGATGCCGTTGATCACGATGGGCGACGTCTCAAGCGATTCCTTCACCTCCGTCTGGAAGATCCACGCGACGTGCAGATTTTTCACATTGTTGCGCCCGATTTGCCGGGCCGGATGAAACCGCGTTTGTGCGTAATTGCCGTTAGTCAGCAGAAAATTGTTGGCATTGGTGTCTGCCTTGTTGAGCTGATCCTGCGAGACCGAAGAAATCTTGGCCTTGCCGGATATCGATTTGGCTTCCTGCTTAACTTCTTGTGCAAACACCGGTCCTATCAGGATACCGGCAACCCCCGCCAAAGCGACGGCCAAAATGGAACGCTTAACCATTCCTTCCTCCCCAGATTTTATAGTTGATCTCAACCGACATTCCCGAATGCCGAGTCGGACCCGCGCAATCTGGCCGGATGGAACAAATTTGACAAGGCGAAAACGCCGAGCGTGAGCGATGTTGCTGCGAACAACAGCTGATATCGACAAGCCGCGTCGCGCGTAGAGCTCAGCCTTCCAGCTAGCGTTGGCAGATGCTGCGTTGCGGTGAGCCGGCAGTTCCTGACCGGCGAATCCGGCAACATCGAATTCGCCCCGCTGCCAGTTCCGATTCTGCCTGCCAAGGATACGCCCTGAACGCTGATCGAAGCGCGCGCGTATGGTCGATGCATTTCCTCGACGAGCGCTTTTGATCTCGCCGATTCAATGACAAGCAACGTGCTCGCGATTCGGGCAAATGCCGGACCGCTATCGTCCCGACCAACGCAGACGCAAAGCGCGGTACACGATCGATCAAGCGCCCCCGGGCTGAACGTAACAGAATACGTAACCGTTGCGACTCAGGAATACGATGCCGTGACCGGTTGGATTCGCTCTGTCCCATTTGAGCTTGTGGTTCGGGATTTCTATTTCCGTTCCGATCTCGACGTGAGGCCGGCCGCGCGGTTCGTCGGGCCGGTCGTCGGTGACCTTCACATAGGTCTTGCCGTCCCTGACATGGACTTCATCGGCCCAGTAGGCGTCGGCTTCGCCGCAACATGATGCAGTTGGAACATCCGGCTGCATCAGAGCCTGATACCATTCCCGGATTGCGGGATCGACCGCTTCCCATTGTCCTAGATCACGGGCGTTCACGCCGGCAATAAAGCAACCGAAAATACTCAGAAAAAGGATGATAAGTTTCATCCATCTCGCTCCTGTGTTCTCCGGCAGATCCCTTAAAGCAATGTTCGTGCCGCGAATCAGTGCGCTGTGATAACGTCTGGGAACACCAACCATCGGCGCGATGAGCGCCCCGGTCTGATTGCAGGAGACGACGCGGAAAATATTCGATCGATTGGAGCTTATCGGCTTCTCGTCGAGAGGCGTGTCGCCGAATGCCCGCTAAGCACGAGCATTCGGCATTTGACGCGAGCGCGACACCACGCGCGACTGCTACTGCCTCAAACACGTCTCGAGGCAGGATCGCGTGGTGGCCAGCGACCCGCCTCTGCCAGGCCAAGGAAGCGCTCCAGCGTTTCGTTGAACAGCGCCGGCTCCTCGAGATTCAGAATGTGGCCCGTCTTCGGAAACATCGCCAGCCCCGAGGCCGGAATGGTCTGTTTGAGGAACAGGCTCGGCTCGATGCACGCGTCATCCTCATCGCCAACGATGATCAGAGCCGGCAGCATCAAGCGCCGGATGCGATCTTCGAAGGCGTAGATCGACGGCCGTCCGCCCTGAAAGCCACGCTGGGTATGCGCCGACCCCAGCGCGTCGTGACGCGCCAGCGCCTCCATGAATTCCAGAAATCCGCGCGGGTCCTTGACCTTGAACGCAATCCGGTTCGGCGAATTACCGTAGGTCTTGGCGACCTCGGCGGATCCGAGCGTTTCGAAGTCGCGGGCATTCTTTTGCGCGCTTTCGCGGAAGCCATCGATATGGGCCGGCTCCGAACCGGAGCCGACGCCGGCGAGCGTAAGCGACAGCACACGCTGCGGACGATGCAGCCCGACCTGAAGCGACGAATAGGCGCCCATCGAGAGCCCGGCCAAATGCGCCCGTTCAATCCCGAGATGATCGAGCACCGCAAGCGCGTCGTCCCGGAAGTGCTCGTAGGTGAAAGCCTCGGCTGAGGGCACTTCGGAAGGCGCATAGCCTCGCGCCGAATAGGCGATGCAGCGGTGACGGCGCGAGAAGTAACGCATCTGCGGCTCCCAGCTCGCGTAATCGGCCGCGAACTCGTGCAGGAACAGGATTGGCGAACCAGTTCCGGCTTCTTCATAGTAGAGACGCGTGGAATCCCGCGCAGTTGCGTAAGGCATGACGATCTCCTGTCGGCGCCGACATCGCGCGCCTTGATGCACGTGATGAGCTCATGCGCGACTTCTAGAGCGGGATGACTTTTCTTCGAAGCGTCATCCCGCTCTATCTTTTTGTTTGAGCATGATCTTTTCGGAAAACCGGTACCCACTTTTCCGGATCATGCTGTAGCATTGCCATGAGAGCCCCGATATCCTATCGACGAAAACAGAAAAAAACACGAGGGGCGCGGAAATGTTGGCGCGGATTCTCCTGATGACATCATGGTGGCGCTGATGCGGGCTTCCGGATTGCAACGGGCCTGGGTCGCCGTTTGCTTTGTCCTCGCTCTGTCGTCCAGCGCGATGGCGCAGGATTACCCTGCGCGCACCATCAAGATGATCGTGCCGACCGGTGCCGGCGGCGTCACCGACATTCTGGCGCGACTGGTCGGCAAGAGCATCAGCGATCAGCTTGGCCAACCCGTTATCATCGACAACCGCACCGGCGCCGGCGGCACCATCGGAACGCGAGCGGTCGCGCAAGCCGAGCCCGACGGCTACAACTTGCTGATGGTGTTTCCGAGTCATGCCGCCAACCCTGCGCTCTATGCCAACCTGCCCTACGACAGCGAAAAGGACTTTGCTCCGATCTCCATGGTGACGAGGGTCAGTGAAATCCTGCTGGTTCCTAATTCGTCGCCGGCAAAGTCGGTGAAGGAATTCGTCGAGTTCGCGCGTCAAGGTCAGCTCAATTATGCTTCGGTCGGGGTTGGAAGCCTTGCCCATCTGGCGAGCGAGCTTTTCCTCAGCCTGGCGGGTGTGCGGATGACTCACATCCCCTATCGCAGCGTGCCCCAGGCGCAGCAGGCGGTGATGACCGGCGAAGTGGCGGCATTCTTTGATACGCCGATCACCGCGCTTCCGCAGATCCGCGCCGGCACCGTGAGGGCACTCGGCGTCAGTACCAGCAAGCGGCTCGCGGTCGCGCCGGAGATACCAACGATCGCGGAAGCTGGCCTCGCCAACTACGAAGTAACGGGATGGAACGGCGTGCTCGCGCCGGCCAACACGCCGCGGCCGATCATCGACAAGCTCAACAAGACCATCGTGGAAGCGCTTAAAACGCCCGAGATCGAAAAATTCCTCACGGAGCAAGGCCTCGAGCCCGCGGGTAACAGCCCCGAGGAGTTCGCGCGGCTGATGCACACCGATATCGAAAAATGGATTCGGTTGACGCGCGAAGCCGGCATCAAGCCGCAATAGCCGGGGGGACAGCCCCGCGTGAATTCCCGATTCGATTTTCAAAGAGCCACGACGGTTCAGCCGGAGAGCCGTCATTGCGAGTTAACGGGTCGCGCGAATGCGCGCCCGATGACAGGCTCCGCGATTCCAGAGCCCCGGCCGTCATTGCGAGCGTAGCGAAGCAATCCATCTTGCCTCGTAAAGAAAGGATGGATTGCTTCGCTGCGCTCGCAATGACGGCAAGTCCAGACGCGATTTCGCGGCCTCGCCGCGCGATGCGCCCGAGGTTTTGCGTTTATCTCTCGCCCAAAGAGGGCGTGGGGAACGCCGGATGCCCGTGGCACCCGCGGCCTCGTGTGCACTTGGTAGTGGTAGAACGCACACGAGTAACAACGAGTACACCGGAATCACCCGGCATTCCCGCACGCAATGGTTTTAACGGTTTCCTTCGCGCTCTCCCCGGTGACCGGGCTCTTTTGCCACCGTCGCCCACGGATATGTTTTTGTCTAAGCCCGGTTGGGCCGACTCAAACACCGCGAACTTGACGCCAGCGTCGGGGCGTCAGGACCACACGACTTCGCCGTACGCATGACGCACGCGAATCTGCGTCACTGACTCGCGTGAAGCATCTGCAGTTCGGCAATGCGATTGTCGGCGCGGCGGAGCCGCCGACAAAGCTCACGGTTGATATTCTGCATCACCATCACATACGCATAGATGTCGGCCTTGTAGCAGGTGTAGAGTTCTCGGGCCGTGAGCTCGTACAGCACGGTTGGGCTCTCCGCGACGACGGTGGCGGATCGGTTCTGCATTTCGATAAGCGTCATTTCGCCGAAAAAATCACCAGGCTCGAGACCTGCCATGCGAATTACGTGCCCGGAATTCGCCAGCTTGCTCACCACCAGCTCGCCGGAGTGAACAATGAACATTGAGCGCCCCGGTTCTCCTTCCGCTACGACACTGGCACCGACGTCGAAGCGGCGCTCGACCAGCATTGAGACCAAGAGATCGAGGCTTGCGCCTGAGAGGCCACCGAAGAAAGGCGTGGCGAGAAGGAACGCTTTCAGATCGGGCGAGCTGACAGCCATCGACCTAATATACTCCCGCTCCCAGCGGCGGCAAGCGGGCGAAGCCCGACGGGAAGTATCTGCGAT
>WNGL01015082.1_pt1 | contig 12079 bp, 10 predicted proteins | sample 5400591 | NCBI WGS metagenome assembly WNGL01 (sample SAMN13153377, study PRJNA577476) | soil metagenome | isolation source: 80 cm soil or saprolite under Garry oak tree replicate 1 | place: USA:California | collected 2016-06-15
CGATGGCGTCAAGTCCAAAGTAGGAGAGGAATGGAATGGAAAGGGCTGTGAATACGATCAGGCCCAGCACAAAGGTAAGGCAAAGTGCCCAGTATTTCAACAGGAAGTTGCTAAGGTGAGAACCAAAGCTCCGCAAAAATCGGTCAAACGGATGCTTCTGTGCTAGAGCGGGAAGCGTAAGTCCGCTACTTCTATCTTTAACCTGCTGTATCGCCATAAAATTCTTCCTTAATGCATCATCCCCCCACCTTTTGGGGAAAGGAGAAAAAGCGGGGACTCCCCGCGCCCCAGCAGGAGCCTTCGCCCCCTATTACCTGCTCTCAATGGGAGGTTTTTTGGGGGGAGCGGGAGGTCGTAACCCGTAGGGGCGGGAGCGGAGTGGAGTGGGGTGGGGACCCTTGTGGTCGCCCGCGTCCCCTTCCCACGCCCTTTCCCCAAAAAACCTACCTGTGAAAGCCTATTACCTGTCCCCCGGACAGGGTGTCCCCATTAGTGAAAGGCCCTTACCAGGTCTCGGTATTCGATACGTCCTTCCAGGAGTGTCTCGCCATCGATGATAATCACGGGAATGCGATAACGATATTGCTCAAAGATGTTTGGATCGCTACGGACGTCAATCTCTGTGAGTTCAAAATCCGTTTCTGCCGCTATGTCATCAAGCATGTCGCGTGCATCTTCACACAAATGGCAACCGGCTTTTGTATAGAATGTCACCTCTGCTCGTGATGTTTCTGTTGACCTGCTCATTTGGGTTGCTCCAAACCTCTATTGGCTTATTATAGCACAACATGGTGCAATCATAGCACGGTTCTTCGGCGTTGGCCAGGGCGATGTAAAAGTCGTCACAAAGCAGGAGTGCAGAGGGCGGCCGCCCTTTGCCGGAGCGCGAGGTGTCCTCGCACAACTCCTCCTTCCTCCTTCGCCGCCTGTAGAGTGCGGATTTATCCAGCACGTGCGGCAAAACAGAACTTGTAAATCGCCCTGGGCGTTGGCAAAACTCTTGCTTTCATATCGATTGGTAGCTATACTTGGGACAAGAGATTCAGTTATCTTCTCCAACGTACAAAGGAGTACTGTCATGGCATCCATATGGAGTTCACATCGACCGGGCGCCTTGCGGTCGCCCAGCAAATTTCCTCTGCTACTCGTTCTTCTAGTATTTTTAATCACCCCTCTTGCTTCCTGTGGAGGCTCCGGCACCCCGCAGGAACAGACCATCTCAGTGACCGACAACGATTTTACCCCGAAGGAACTCCATATCAGCGTCGGTCAGACCGTTTACTGGATAAACCATGGTCAGTCACCTCATACCGTCACAGCCGATAACGGTAGTTTTGACTCAGGCACGTTCAACACTGATGCAATGTATACGCATACCTTTACCACACCAGGGCGCTATCCCTATTACTGTACATTGCATGGTGGGGCTGGGGGTGTTGGAATGGCTGGAGTGATCGTCGTTGGAAATGCCTCAAGTACGAACATCAGCGTCGCCGACATTGTCTCGCACTCCCAATTCCAGGCTCGCACGTCCCCCTACACTATCTTGCATGTGCCAGCAGATTTTCCAACTATCCAGAAGGCGGTCGATACTGCCAAACCCGGCGATATGGTCATGATCGATCCTGGCATCTACCACGAGGCTGTCACAGTGCATACCCCGCATATAACCATTCGAGGGCGTGACCGGCAAAGTGTCATTATGGAAGGGGACTTCAAGCTCAGCAATGCATTCAAGGTTGTCGATGGAACCGATGGTGTCGTGATTGAGAATATGACTGCCCGCCATTATGTTGGGAATGGTTTCTTCTGGGATGGTGTGAAAGGATATCGTGGGAGTTACCTGACAGCCTATGCCAATGGAGACTATGGCGTCTACGCCTACGACTCGGTGATGGGGCAGTTCGACCACGATTTTGCAGCAGGACATCCCGACTCGGGCTTTTACATTGGGCAGTGCCATCCCTGTCATGCCATTATCGCAGATGTGATCTCGGAAGGAAATGCCCTGGGCTACTCCGGCACGAATGCTGGCGGCGACCTGGTTATTCGTGATTCGATCTGGCGGAACAATATGTCGGGCATTACTCCTAACACGCTCGACTCCGAGAAATATCCTCCAGAGGACGGAACCACCATCATCAACAACCTTATCGAAAATAATAGCAACTACAATGCCCCCACGGGTAAATCTGAGTATCCATCGATTGGGAACGGCATCGTCATTGCTGGCGGCAATAATAATGTCATTGTCGGCAACCGTATCAATGGTCACATCTATTACGGCGTTCTGATCGTGCCAAACATCGACCAGAACTTCTGGGAGCCGAGTGGGAATGTCGTCAAGGGTAATATCATCACCAACTCTGGTGTAGCAGATCTGGCATTGGCAGCACTCTCGGCTGGAAATAACTGTTTCTCTGGCAATATGGTTGGACGCACCGTGCCACCTTTCCTCCAGACAACCCATGCCTGTGGTTCTCTCCTTGCCTATGCCGGTGGAGGTGATCCCAGTGTCACTGTGATACTTTTTGATCACTTCATGCAAATATCCCAGGGACGTGTCAAGATAGCCGATTGGAAGAAAGGCATTGAACCTGCGGATGCTAAAAATCAACCAGGCATGCCGGATACAACCATTGACCCACAAGGAATCTTCACTCCAATAGAAGGGAAACCAGATATGACAATCTCCGCAACAACCATTTCGCCAGGCATCACCCTGGGTGGTCTCGGCCTGGCAAACCCATTTTTTGAAGTGTTACTGGGCTTCTACGCCTACTTCTTGCCTCTCGCTCTCTACGGAGCCTGGATTAGCGTTGCCACCTGGGATATTGTGCGCCGTACCGATTTGAAAGATCGTGCTCGCATAGGTTGGATGGCAGTTGTCTACCTGATTCCCGTGCTAGGTCCGTTGGCCTACTTCCTGTTTGGCAAGTCAGAAATTTCACGGAACATCAGGTTAGCCCTGGCGATTGGTGCACCTCTGGTATACCTGGTGCTCTTAGTGGTCTTGCTATTCACGGTTTCATAGAGCTAACCTGACATCCCCTCAGAAAGCGGGGCACCCTGTCTGGGGGACAGGTAATAGGGGCAGAGCCCCTGCCGGAGCGCGAGGTGTCCTCGCTCTCTCCCTCTTCCCGGAGCGGGCCGCAGGCCCACCCGAAAAATTATGCGTGGATGTCAAAACCTACCCAGCTGACAAAAGAGGAGTTTCTGTAGGCATCTGCTTCTAGAAACTCCTCTATTTATTTTTTGGGAAGAGCCATGATTAGTCGTCAATAGGAGTAGATGCAAAATCATGAGAGAATTTTTAAGTGTTTTGAATGCAAATCATTCGAGAATGAAGAAGCTTCCATTTCTAGAAAGGAACTTCCTGAACATGCATAATTTTTTCCTGCCACCTCTTCCTATTTTGATGAATTTTAACAACCAAAACCGATACTGTCATGCTGAGCGCAGCGAAGCATCTCGCGGCCCATCGAGAGAGACCCTTCGCTGCGCTCAGGGTGACAAAAATATTACCGATCTTGCTTATTAAACTTCATTAATCGTTTTGATATGAGACATACTATTTCGTCCATATAATTAGAGGAAGATGCTCTTTGAGATAAGATCACGTCAATTCATATCTAAAGTATTGCATAATTCTTAGGATTTATGTATAATTAATCGTATACAAATTGCGAAGTAACAAATCAAAATACGTGTTTATAGTGAAAACCTTCTGGCGTGTCTTTTGTAGGAAAGAACATCATCCGTGAGGAGAGACAGGCAGACGAAAGAGGAAGATCATGCTAGAACTGAGTAGTAATTTACGGTCAAGTATTCGACCCGTTGCAGAACGATTGGTTCAGCAGTGTGGACAGGGAATACTGACGGTAGAACAACTAACAGAACAGATTGCTCAGGATTGGGAAGTTCGATATATGCATGAGGATGAACCTTTACCATCCGAACTGACTCGGATAGGCCAGCGCATCTGTAGCCTGGCATTGTATGCAGCATGGCGCTCGACTGACAGGAGGCATCGTGACTGTGCCTTTGCCAATCTCAAGCGTTATTTGGAGGGAGCGTTGCAGTACCTCCTTTATGAGAAGTCTCTGCAACAGTGTACTGATGCTTATGAGGAAGTATTGCAGCAAACGCTCCTGGAACTACATGTTAATCTTGTTTGTCACTCATCTCCTGGTCCGACGGATCCCGCCGCATTTCTGGGATGGGCCAAATCTATATTAGTTCATCAAACATCCGCCTTTTTCCGGGGGAAACGTAGACGTGATATTTGTGATACAATTGAGGTACATTCTGCTGAGGAATGTACTGACAATGGCAATCATGACCCCGAGAGCCATGTGTTAGAGGGGGAATTCCAACAAGCTGTTAGAAATGCTATTGGCTTGTTACGTAAACAGCACTATCAACAGGTAATCTTGTACATTCATCTTGGAGGTATGAAGCCGAGTGAAGTGGCCCATCACCTGCAGGTACGAGAACAAGATATCTACGTTTGGCATAGTCGAGCATTAAAGGCGCTACGCAACAATCCAGAGGTGAAGAAGGCCTTGCAACCATGGCTGGCTGACGAACCTCGCGAGTGATAAATGTTCCGTCGCGTTCGTTGCTCATAGTAGAAAAGCGGAATCTACTAACGCATGAGGTAAAGCGCGATGGGATGCGAGAAACTGAATCAGCTACTAGATACTGGTGCGCAAGAAAAAATCTTCAGCGATGAGATAGCTTCCCATATCCGTACTTGTCCCCAATGTCGTCATGGAATAGCACGTCTCTCTCAGGCAGTCATTGGGCATGATTCAAACAGTTGCGAATTCTACCGTTCTCGCTTCCCCACCTACTACGAGGCCACCCATCCCGATCATCCATTGGTTTCGATGCCCACTGGCGAGCTCGTTGATATGGCAGAACACCTCGGAACTTGCACCGCCTGTCATGAAGAGTTTGAGATGTTTGTGCTACTTTCCCATTGGGAAGAGCAAGTGTTGTAAGAAGTATCCCAGGTGCTTGTTCTCGCTTGCAAGCGAGAACAAGCACCTGGGATACTTCTATATATTCTCACGTGCCCTTGCCCGTTCATGCTGGGTAAGATAGCGTTTTCGCAGGCGGATATTCTTAGGCGTGACCTCGACCAGTTCGTCGTTATTAATAAAGTCTAACGCTTGCTCCAGGCTAAGGATAACTGGTGGAGTCAGGCGCACTGCAATATCAGAGGTCGAGGAGCGGATATTCGTCTTCTGTTTCTCCTTGCACACGTTGACGGTCATATCAGCCGGACGTGTGTTCAGTCCAATAATCATCCCCTCGTAGACAGGAGTGCCTGGTTCGATAAAGGTGTTGCCATGCTGCTGAGCATTGTTGAGTCCATAGGTTACAGCTGCCCCGGTTTCAGAGGCAATCAGCACTCCCATGCGGGTCGAGCCAATTTTGCCCATCCAGGGTTTGTAGCCGATCAATAAGCTGCTCATGGCTCCATTCCCCTGCGTCAACGTCAGGAATGCGTTGCGGAAGCCGATCAATCCTCGTGTTGGTATATGATACTCCAGGCGCACACTGCCGGATCCGTCATGGATCATGTTCGTGAGCACAGCTTTCCGTGGAGCCAGGGCTTCTGTTACGATACCAATATAGGTGTCCCTGGTGATATCGATCACGAGATGCTCGATCGGTTCAAGGACGCTCCCATTCTCTCCCTCTTTAGTAATCACCTCTGGGCGTGAGACCTGGAACTCGTACCCCTCGCGGCGCATCGTTTCAATCAGCACGGAGAGGTGCAGTTCGCCACGGCCCGAAACGATGAACTCGTCTGGTGTGTTCCCATCCACCACGCGCAGACTGACATTTGTCTCCAATTCACGATAGAGACGCGCTCGCAACTGGCGAGATGTAGGAAACTTCCCCTCGCGTCCGGCGAACGGGCTGGTATTCACACTGAAGGTCATCCGCAGTGTCGGTTGTGTGATGGCGATGGTCGGTAAGGCTTCAGGCGTCTCCAGGTCTGCAATCGTTTCTCCAATGTTGGCATCGGGGATACCTGTCAACGCCACGATATCTCCGGCCAGCGCCTCCGCAACTTCAACACGTTGCAGTCCCTTATAGGTCAGCACAAGATTGACCTTCTGGCGTGATACTCCTCCATCGCGATTGATACGTGCCACAAAGCTGTTAGGAGTGATGCGCCCGCGTACGATTCGCCCGATAGCATACTTCCCTTTGTAGTCGTCATAGTCGAGGGCAGCGACCAGCATCTGTAGGGGAGCCTGTAAGTCTACCTTTGGCGCTGGCACAGTATTGATAATCGTCTCGAAGAGTGGCTCCAGGTCCCGTCGCTCATCGTCTGGATGGTACATGGCTACGCCGTCGCGCCCGACGGCGTAGAGCACAGGGAAATTCAGGTGTGCATCGGTTGTTGCTAATTCCAGGAAGAGATCCTGGGTCTGTTCCAGTACCTGCTCAATGCGTGCATCCTTGCGATCGATCTTGTTGATAACCACGATAGGTTGCAAGTTGAGTTCCAGGGCCTTCTGCAGCACGAAGCGAGTCTGCGGCATTGGACCTTCCGCCGCATCGATAAGCAAGAGACAGCCATCGGCCATGTTCAAGACGCGCTCAACTTCACCTCCGAAGTCGGCATGTCCCGGTGTGTCGATAATATTGATTTTAATGCCACGATAGGTGATAGCCGTGTTTTTTGCAACAATTGTGATGCCCCGCTCGCGTTCCTGGTCATTAGAATCCATGATAAGTTCGCCCACCTGCTGATTCTCACGGAAGATATGGCTCTGTTTGAGCAGGCCATCGATCAACGTAGTTTTCCCATGATCGACGTGGGCAATGATGGCAACGTTGCGAATGTCTGAGCGCTCTACAAAGTTTTCTGTCTGGGTCATAGTCTTTATAGTCTTTATAGTCTGCATAATTCCTGCTGTAGGGGCCCAATTCATTGCGCCCACTCCACCTCAAACGCATAAGAAAACCGGACGGCTACTGTCGCCCGGCAGATAAGTCGATAAGTTCACTTTCTTTCAGATTACATTGTATCTGTTCCACGGGATTACGTCAAGTTTGATCTTCTGACATCCAGGGCGATTTAAAAGTCGCGTGAACGAGCGTGATTTGATCTGTTACATCATTAAATTTGACCTCAGTTGACTCGACTTTTACATAGCCCTGTCTGACATCCCCTCATAAATCAGACAAGTGACTCTGCTAGCATATTGGGAAGGATGACCTCGTTCGGTACCGAACATACTGCTATCTTTGATCTACTTTGATCCCATTCCGAGTAATGAGTGGATGTCAAGCCTAATGACTATTGAGCAAATATCTTGAGAACCTTGAATCTTTGCCTCTACTCATGCATAATGCATAAGAAATATTATTGAAGAGGCTTATGCCTTATTTTAGCCAGGGAAGAGAAAAATGGGAACTAAGCATCGATATCAGATAGTAATCTCGAACCAATATCTTGGGATGACCAGGGTTATTACGGGAATAAGCAGAACTGAGGTAGATTTTAAAGTTGATCAGCAACTTGCAAAATGGGGAGAGCAAGAAGCGAAGAAAAGAGCGCAAGATCGCTTACTTGATCTCAAGTCACAAGCAGAGCGAGATAGTCAGAATGCACAAGAACGATTGGCTGTTTTGCGTGGACTCTTGTCTAGAGGCTTGAAGATGCCCAAGAAATTCGATTGGAGTAGTGAGAAAAATAAGAGACCTTATCCTCCTTTCGAATTTGGGGAGTCTCCCCCTACATATCAGCAGGTAGCCCAGGTGCTCCAGATCCCGCCTCGAAGACCAATTATTGAAGCAATCTTTTCTGGTCTCCGTAAAAAACGTGAGGATATGGAAGCAAAAGCTCAGAATGAACTTAGTACGTTAAGTGCACAGTACAAAACCCGTCAAGCTGAAGCATTCCAAATATATGAGGCTAGACGACGTGCTTATGAGCAAGAAAGAGCTAGTTACAACGCTTCAATTGACGAAAAGCAGAAGTTATTTGAGTGGGGAGATGCTGAGATCATTACTTGGTTTCTCAAACGAATCCTCGATAGCTTAGATTTTCCCGAAGGATATGGTAAAGATGTTGAGGTTGCGTTCGACTCTGCAAGCGGTACAGCTGTCGTCTCAATGCAGTTACCAAGTCCTATTGAAGTACCTCGGATTAGTGGTTACAAGTTTGTAGCTAGTCGGAAGTCTATAGATCAGATTGAGTTGAAACAGAAGGAGTTCGAGGCGCTTTACGACTCCCTGATCTACCAGATGGCTTTGCTGACAATTTACAGGTGCTTTCGTGAGGTTTATACCGCATCTCTTCTTTCTATAGTTTTCAATGGTTGGGCTACTGGAGTTGATCGGTCAACTGGCAATGAGTTCACATCATGCATCCTTTCAGTGCAAGCAGCTCGTGAAGTTTTTCTGGCAATCAACTTAGAAAAAGTAGATCCGAGAGAATGTATTAGAAGTCTTAAAGGACTTGTAGCAGGCCCGTTAGCCCAACTTGCACCTGTTCGTCCCATCATGGAACTGAATACATCTGACAAGCGTTTTGTTGAATCACGGGAAGTACTAGCAAGTCTGAATGCAACAGACAACCTTGCTGTTATGGATTGGGAGGACTTTGAGCATCTTGTCCGTGAGCTTTTTGCTAGGGTTTTTGGAGAGTACGGCGAAGTTCGTGTCACCCAAGCGAGCCGCGCAATACGAGGAGGTACGTACGTTCTTCAAGCAAAACGATACAATAAAGTTGTTCCAGTATCCGCAGTTCGAGACCTTTATGGCACAATGATAAACGAGGGAGCGGTGAAGGGTATTCTTGTCACAACAAGTTACTATGGAAATGACTCACGGGAGTTCGTTAAGGATAAACCCATTACACTCATTGATGGACCTAACCTCATACATATGTTTCAGCAGCATGGATATAACGTAAGGATCGAGTTGCAGTAGCTAAGAAATCCTATTCTTCACAATCACTCGGAAGTGACAGATAGCTCAAGTTCGGAAGTAACATAGTGAGGTATATGTTATTCTCCCGCCTTGTAGCCCTAACCATGCGGTATCTGATACGTCTCCAATGCGTGACCCGAAGTCCTGCTTAGAGCTTCATCGATGTTAGTACAAGCGGTAATCCAAGAGAGGTGCGTAAATGCCTGAGGGAGTTGCCCAGGGCTTCACCTGTGGAGCCAACCCCCTCGGCGTATAGTTCGACATGATTACACTACGTCAGAGTGTAGAACCCCATTTGTTGCGCCACTGATTAATAGATACGCCTGGCTGTGGCATAATGGTGATAGCAAACTTATGTCGAGAGGAAGTAGAGAATCTCACATTACTCAGGAGTATCCCTATGTCGTCACCTCTACGTATCTTAGCCGTCGATGTCGGCACCGGCACCCAGGACATCCTGCTCTTTGAGAGCGGCAAAACCATAGAGAACAATTTTAAACTGGTCATGCCATCCCCAACTGTCATCATAGCTGAACGTATCAAGCACGCAACTGAGCGTGGTCAACCGATACTATTAACAGGCGTCACGATGGGTGGAGGTCCCTGTCACTGGGCGGCACGCGACCATGCACTGGCTGGCTATCCTGTCGCTGTGACACCGGAGGCCGGACGCACCTTTGATGATGACCTGGCGATGGTAGAGCAGATGGGCTTTGAGATCATCGATGAGGCAGAAGCTGCGCGACGAGCCGAGAATCCTGCGATATTACACATCGAACTACAGGACTTTGATGCTCCCGCTATCATCACAGCCTTGCGAGCTTTCGATGTTGATCCCCGTGTAGATGCGCTGGCTATCGCCGCTTTCGATCATGGAGCGGCTCCTCCAGGAGTTAGCGACCGGCGTTTCCGTTTCAACTTCATCACGGAAACAGTACAACGCAATCCTGTCCCCAGTGCTTTCGCCTATCCCGCTCAGGAGATACCTGCTGACCTGACCCGTTTACGTGCGATTACGAGCAGTGCAGCCCGTTACTTAGAGTTAAGTGGTTCCGATCCTCACGCTCAACTACTGTTAATGGATACTGGCTCAGCAGCAGCCCTGGGGGCATTAGAGGATCCACTTGTACGGAAACAGCAGAATAGTTTGCTCTGCAATATCGGTAACTTCCACACGCTTGCTTTCCACCTTGTGGAGGGCAAAATAGCCGGAATTTTTGAGCACCACACGGGAGAGATAGACCGACCCAGGCTTGAGCAAATGCTCGTGAAGTTAGCGAATGGGAGGCTGACAAACGAAGAGGTTTTCAATACGAGTGGGCATGGAGCGCTGATACTTCACCATGCTAAAGTTGATGGCGAGACTTTCCCCTTCCTGGCTGTTACTGGCCCCAGGCGCGAGATGCTACGCGGTTCAGCATTGCATCCGTATGAGGCCACTCCTCACGGGGACATGATGCTGGCTGGTTGCTTTGGTCTGCTGCGTGCCTTTGCAGACCGCGATCCACAAATGGCATCGCTGATTGAGCCATCACTACTCACTGCCACGTAGGGCCAGGTCTACTGTGGAGGTCTCAGGGGAATAGGTTCTTTTCTTGTGCGAGAAGTGCGACGGGAAGTTTCAGATTTGGGTTGCTTGGAGGCTTTTTTCGCTGAGATACGGGAAACTTTTTCGCGGATAAGGGAGATTTGTGAGTGGACTGCTTGACGGGACTGCTGGAGTTTGCGCGCTATTTCGGATGGCCGTTGACTGTTTACCAGGTATCGGCAGATCGTTTCTTGTTTTTCCGTTAAGTCTACTTCTGGATGCTCCAGGGCCGTTCTTGCCATGTCTTCTAGTTCACCATACTTCTGCCGTCTATAGTCATCAAGGTCCGTCGGGGAGAAGAGCCAGCGATCAACAACACGCACCCCTGGTATCCGGCCTGCCTCTACCAGGTGCATAAAATGCCAGTAACTCAAGTCAAGTTGTTTAGCCGCTTCATGAGTTGTCAACATTCCATTGAGGTGCTGTAGATTATAATGTAGTTCATCGCTCCTGAGGGCCATGTCAGATGCCTTTCTACGGGTTGCCGTACTCCTCATCAGTGTCGGACAAAAGAAGACATAGTTCGACATCTTGAGTATACCATAGCAGGCAGGGGAGCGCAAGTCTGATAAACTCAACCAATCTACGGGGATGCTGCTAGCGGCATCCCCGTAGATTGTTGGGGTTGTATAGTCAGGGCCTTGGGAAGAGTTGCTGCAGGCGCATGGCGAGCATCATATCACCAGCGATTTTGACTTTGCCGGTCATGAAGGCCGTGGTTGGATCGAGCTTACCTTCCACGATGGAGAGCCAGTCCTTATCGCTGACAGTAATGGTAATGTCGGGTTTTTCGACACCGCCAGGGATAAGTTCGCCCTCTCCATTCACGATTTTGAAGGCCCACTTGCTGGCCTGGTCTCCGGTAATGTTCCATTGGAAAGTCTTCGTCATGCCTGCTGCTGCCGCAGAATTAAACACACCTGGCATGGCTTCAAAGGCTTCAGCTATTGTCATGTTTTTCACTCCTTCTTGGATGTGCAGGAAAGGCCCCTGCTGGCATTGCTCTAGTATATCACATCTTTATCAGCGCGTTTCAAGCCTTTTGGGGAGTGTTCAATATTCTCAGTGATATCTCCTGAGAGCCCTTCGACCTGCTCCGAGAGTGCCATTTCTTCACTATTGCCCACGTCGATAAACCTTTTCGTAACCCGGTGAAGGTCGTTGATCCTTGCTTCAGCAGTGTCGTGAAACCAGAAGTGGTTAAGTTAAGGCGGTGGAGTGATGTTACGTACATATCATGAAATCTTGTCCATGCTGCAATCCAGCGCATGGACGACAGGGGTGAGTCAGGTCAATGATGGATCTGGGCATCGCATCCACATTCGCTACAACCGTGGAGGGACAGATCGCGAGTTCGAGTGCGTGGTGCTGGTGCGCAGCTCTCACTGGTACGAGTACCGGCTCAATGTGTTTGGGGTCGATTTCATCGAGTTGGTGGTCTGTGGGAGACATGATGGCTGTCTCCCCGTTCCAGTCTGGTCAGTCGAGGGGGAAATTTACAATCCGGGGAGAGACTGCGCAACCACT
>WNGL01008407.1_pt1 | contig 12078 bp, 9 predicted proteins | sample 5400591 | NCBI WGS metagenome assembly WNGL01 (sample SAMN13153377, study PRJNA577476) | soil metagenome | isolation source: 80 cm soil or saprolite under Garry oak tree replicate 1 | place: USA:California | collected 2016-06-15
AGCGGAGTTTGCCTCGCTGTTCGCACTGACGCCATCGTTAGCGGGCGGGTGGGTAGGACCAGGGCTAGGCCCCGGCCTTGCTTGGACGATTGACGCAAGCGCAAAGGCAAGCACAAACAGTATGGCTGTGAATTTGGTGTTTCGATTTTTCATATTGCTTAATTTCCTTTTATTGTTTTGGCCTTCGGTGATCTCTCGTCATTGAGAACTCACTTCTGGCCTTTCACCTGAGGTAATGCGTAAAACCCGGCGCGAGGTTACGCGGAAAAATGTGGAAGACTTCGGACCCGTGCGGATTACGCGGGTGTCACGGAGCGGGCACACAACAAAAGCAAACGAGGCCAGCGAAGATTTGCGATCACTTGGTCGCGGTCGATGGGCTAGCCTCTATTTTCTTCGTTCTGTTGGAAAAGAATGTTTCGGCGAGCCGCTGAAACCAAAACGCGACCCGGCGTGTGCTCCCCAGATGTTACTTCGGTGCGAGGGAGGCGACGATTTGTTCGAAGCGCGGGTCGCCGCGCAATGGATCCCAAAACGGCATCAGTTTCAATTGACCATAAGTGACTGGGCTTGGAGGGCGGGCGATCATGGCCAGTTGCTGGCAAGCGAGATCTTTGTCGCCGACCCAGGCCGCAATCATCGCCAGATACTTGATCACCGCCGGACCTCTGAGCGCATCTTTTTCCACGGGCAGAAGCTCAACCGCGTGTCGTCCTTCGCGCAGCGCTTCTTCTTTGCGGCTCAGAGCGGCATCGATTAGACCCAGCACGCACCATGGCGGACCGAAATTTGGTTCAGCCTGGACGATTTTCTCCTGCTCGGCGCGCGCCGCAGTGAAAGCCGACCGCGCTTTGTCATCATCCTTTGCCATTTGGGCGATAACACCTTCTACAAATGGACGATTACAAAAACATCGTTTCCCAGATTGATTGCATTCTCGCGGGCTGCGACCAGGGCATCCTTTGCGGCAGTGGCGTCGCGTTCGGCTAGTGCACAATTGAGCCACCAATTAGCAATTCTCGGCACCGCAGCAGGATTTGTAGCCCGAATTGAATCGATCATTTGATGCAACGGCTGGATATCGGCTCTCCACTCAAAATCGGCCTCCGCAAGTATTGCTCTCGTAACGGCATCGTTGGGTTCAAAAGCCAGTACGCGGCCCAACCACAGTTGTTGTTCAACATAGCGCCCCAGAGTTGCATAGTTTCCGGCAATGGTCTGGAGCACCCCAAAATTGCGCGGGGTCAAGATCAGCGGCGCGCGCAAGAGTTCGCGTGGATTCTTCCCAGTGACCCTGACGCCTCTGTATGAGACTGGTAAGAAACAATATTTGCGGATCATTTGGCAAAGTTTGGCGGCCAACTTGCAGCTCAGCCAGAGCACGGTCGTAATCGAGGTATCCCCAGTAAAGATTCCACGCCAGCGCGAGGTGTGTTTCACCTGCATCCGGACGGAGGCGAGAGGCCGCTTGAAGGGCTGTTTCCGCCAGGGCTAGACGCGCCGATGTATGGTCGTGACCAAAGAAATAAAGCGCGTCATGAACAAAAGCGAGTTGGCAATATCCTCGGAAGAACGACGGATCACGCGCGACTGACTGATTGAACAAATCGACCGCCTGCAGCAAATTCGGTCTCTCGCCAACGCCATAGCTCGGCGTTAAGATAAGGTTCTTGGCGCGGGTATAGAGATCAAAGGCGGTGATGTCGTTGGTTGCGGGACGCTCGATTTCGCTTTTCTCACTTGCCGAGAGTTTTGCATGAAGCTCCTCGGCAATCGCCATTGCGATCTGACTTTGTATTGCAAACACGTCAGCAAGGTCCCGGTCGTAGGGTCTGTCCCCATAACTACCGCTGGCTGCGCGCATCGACCAACTGCGCACTAACGCGCACGCGATTGCCGAAGCGCTGAACACTTCCTTCCAACACGTTTGCTACCCCGAGTTCGTGGCCAATCTTGCGGAGATCGCGGCCGACACCGCTCTTGTATTGCATCACAGAGATGCGACCGATCACCTTTAGATCGGCGATCCGGGCCAGGTTGGTTAGTATTCCGTCGTGTACGCCTTCCGCGAAATATACGTTATCTGGGTCGCGGCTGAGGTTTTCGAAGGGCAGAATCGCGATGGATTTTGTCGGTGAGCGGAAAGCGTCAGTTGTTGTGGAGCTGTGTAGCGACCCACAAAAAACAGACCGACCGAAAGCGCAGCAGCTACGATGATCAGGCAAATCCATGGGCGACTGCGAGCTGCTTTGTCCGGTAAATCGTCAGCGAATTCTGTTGGCTTCAAACCTTCAGGCAACTTAAACGCCCAAACAGTCATCGATGCCATCGGAAATCCGAGTGCGATGAGCATGACGATGCGGCGAACGCCGAATTCGCAACCTCAGAAAGGAACGGAAAGACTTGCGTCCCCGGAATGAGCAACCAAACCTTCCGGTGTTTCATCTCGGCGAAGAGATTGCGCGGATTTCCGGCTGCTTATCTTTGCAAAGTTTTTGGAAAGCGGGATCGGAGCGCAAAGGGTCCCAGATCGGATCGAGCCTTAAAAGCGCCGGCGTAATGGTTGAGCCGTAAACCCAGCTATTATAGGGTGTTTGTAACAACTGAGTGAGAGTTGTGATCGCGCGGCTATTCTCACCGAAGATCGTCTGAATCAGCGCCAGGTTCTCTTCATATGTAGGTCCGGACACCGCATCTTTAGTACGGGGGAGAAGTGTGATTGTGCGCTCCGCCACTTTTAGGGCGGAGTCCTTCCGCCCCATCGCGGCATAAGCTTGAGACAGCATTGCCGCAAGGTAGAAGTTATCTGGTTGAACTCTGCAGAGCTGCTCGAGTGTATTGCGCACCTGTTCAGCGGTAAGCCCTGCGCCAACCGTGTCGCCAGCAAGACGCTGCATGAAAGCAAGTGCTAACTGATCACGAACCTTGTCGTACTGAGAAGCAAAATGGAATTGAGCCTGTCGAGCGTGGAGCGTTCGGATGGCCTCGCCGTAATTTCGTTCAAGTTTCAACTGAGTCATTTTGACTATGAAGGCACTCTCGGATGGAGTCTGCGCGTTTATTTCTGACAAAAATTTAGCAGCTTGTTGCAGGTTACCCTGAGCTTGATAAATGCTGGCCTTTGCCGCCATCGCATCGGGGTCGTTTGGCGTAATGTCCAGCACTCGATCATAAAGCTTTAGCGCGGCCGGGAATTGTCGAAGCATGGCGGAAGTCGATGCCGCGACGATGAGTAACTCCGCATTACGTGGGTCCAAAGCGATGGCTTGTTCGAAGTAGGCAACGCTTTCATCCCAGTTTCCCTCGCGTCGGGTAATTAAGCCGAGGGCCCTTGGCACCTCGCTACTGCCTGGCAACATGTTGTTGACGCGACCAAACGTTGTTTTGGCCAGTCCATAGTCACGCAGCACCCAGTATTGATAGTAACCCACGGCCAGCAGGGTCTCAGTCAAGTTCGGCTCCAGTTTCTGCGCATGCTCCAAAGCACCTTTCGCCGCATCGCCCCGAGCGGCAGTAGCAGTGTCGACACGGTTAAAATAGAGAACGGCGTCCGCGCGAGAAAGCCGCGCCCAAGCAATCCCAAAATTGGGGTCGAGCTGCACCGCCCGCTCGTAAAAACCGGCGGCTTTCCATACGAGATCGCGAACGTAGAGGTAGTGACTGCGCGCCTCAAAAGCCAGGCCCCGAAGATACGCATCGTAAGCTTCCGGATGGTTTGTCGGTTTAGCTGCCAACGCCTGCTCTTCGCGACCGGTTAGCCTCGCTTGCAATGACTCCGCTATTCGCTTGGCGATTTCGCTCTGAATTGCGAACACGTCTGCAAGATCACGGTCATACGTCTGTCCCCATAGCTGTCGGTGGGTACGCGCGTCGACTAACTGGGCGTTGACGCGCAAGCGATTGCCGGAGCGCTGAACACTTCCTTCGACCACGTTCGCTACCCCGAGTTCGTGGCTGATCTTGCGCAAGTCGCGCGCGACACCGCTCTTGTATTGCATCGCTGAGGCGCGACCGATCACCTTCAGATCGGCGATGCGCGACAGGTCGGTTAGAATTTCATCCTGTACGCCGTCGGCGAAATCTGCGTTATCTGGATCGCGGCTGAGGTTTTCGAAGGGCAGAACCGCGATGGATTTTGTCGGTGAGCGGAAAGTGCCGGTCTCTCGTCGAGCTGTGTAGCGACCCACAAAAAACAAACCAACGGAAAGCACAGCAGCTACGATTATCGCGTAGATCCATACGCGACTGCGGGATGGTTTGCTTGGTAAATCGTCAGCGAATTCTGTTGGCTTCAAACCTTCAGCAACTTAAACGCCCAGACAATCATCAATGCAATCGGAAATCCGAGCGCGATCAGCACTACGATGAGCAGCACTCACCAAAAATGGGAAGAGTTGCGTCGCGACTTGAATGAGCAGCCAGCCCAAAATCTTCCGGCGTCTCGGCTCGGGCGAGAGGTTGCGTAGCTTCACGGCTGCTTATCTTTGCAAAGTTCTTGAAATCGCGGATCGCCACGGAGCGGATCGAACATTGGATCGAGCCGGAGCAACGCAGGAGTAAGCGGTACGTTTTCAGAAAAAGGCCCTGCATATGGCAGTGAGATTAGTTTCTCTAAAACGGTAATGGCGCGGTCCGGCTCTTCCATTTGCGTGGCCACCCGCGCAAGGATCTCGATCAGCGGGGGAGCAGCCACCGAGTCTTTCTCGAGCGGATTTGCGGCGACGGCCCGCTCTGCCAGAGCCAACGCGGCGGGTTTGTCGCCGAGACCGATACAGGTCAGCGCGAGAGCTCCAATGAGCCTGCCATTTTCCGGCTGTTCTTTGAGGAATGGCTCCAGGTCGCTGCGCGCCTGTCGCCAACTTCCCTTCGCAGCCGCATGGTCGCCAGCGACTTGTTGGGCCCAGCCTAACCAAAAGCGCAGTTCGCCATTGTAAAAACCCAACGCCGGATCAGGCACCGCCAATATTTCTTTTAGGCGAAGGATCATTTGTGCAGGCCGGCGCTCCAAGATCGCCTGGTAAACTTGTGTTTCTAAGGCCTGCGTGAGTTCGGCGGTCGGGCGGAGCGGAGCCAGGAGCGTGGACGCACGTGGCAGATCGCCTTGGGCCTGGGCGATAGCCGCCTTCGTCGCGAGGGTATCCACATCGTCCGGCGTGATATTGAGAACCTGATCGAGGTTTCGTAACGCTTCGGGAAAACGACGAAGAGACATATAGGAAATCGCGTGCTGGGTAAGTACCGCAACGTTGCGCGGGTCGAGTCGCTCGGCTTCGTTGAAGTACGCCTCGCTTCGGTCCCACTGGCCTTGCCTCCGTGTGACGTAGGCCAGCGCCTCAGGAATTTGGCTGCCATTTGGCAGGAATTGCCGCGCTTGCTCAAAGTAGCGCACTGCGCTGTCGTAATCCTTCAGGCAGGCGTAGTAGTAATATCCCTTGGCCAATAGTGCCTCGCCGAGATTGGGCCGAAGAGTGAGTGCGGTTTCGGCTGCCTGGCGTGCCTCTTCACGGAGGGCGAGCGTTGGTTGAAGATTCAGTGTGCGGTAGCCAAGCGCATCAACATACGACAGCATCGCCCAGGCAAGCGCGAAATTCTGATCCAACCGCACCGCTTCTCGGAGATATTTCTGCGCGGCAAGGAAGTTAGCGGGTGTGTTGAACGTTTTCAGTGTGTAAGCCAGTCCGCGAAGATAAGCATCGTAAGCCTCCGGGCTGTCTGTCGGTTTAGCGGCCAAGGCTTCCTCCTCGCGCCCGTTTAGCTTCGCCTGCAACGACTCCGCGATTCGTTTGGCGATCTCGCTCTCCACGCCGAAGATGTCAGTCAACTTCCGGTCGTAGCTCTCTGCCCAAAGGTGGGAATCGGTTTGCGCGTTAACCAACTTCACATTGACCCGCACCTGGTCAGCCACTTTTTGCACGCTACCTTCAAGAATAGTCGTTACGCCAAGCTGCTTCGCGATCTCGGCGAGATTGCGAGGTTTGCTCTGATATTGCTGCGTGGAAGAGCGCGAGATCACCTTCAAATCCGCGATGCTAGCCAGACGCGTCAGGATTTCTTCTTGAATGCCGTCTGCGAAATACGCGTTATCTGGATCGGGGCTGAGGTTTTCAAACGGAAGCACTGCGATTCCCTTTGTTTCGGGACGGCTGATTAGTTCGCTTTTCCAAACATTCCAGCCTATGGCCGCTGCTAAAGCAACTAACGCCGCAATCAACGTGGCAATAGCGGGTTTCCTCCGCACCCATTTGGCGACATGTCTAAGAAATCCACTTCGCTTCGCGCGAATTGGCTCGTGCTTTAGCCAGTGTTCGAGGTCTTCGGCCAGCGCGAGAGCGGACGAGTAACGGCGCTGTGGATCTTTCTCCAGACACTTCAGACAAATCGTGGAAAGATCGCGACTTATTTTCCGATTCCACAAACGCGGTTGCCGCGGTTCAGTGTCCAACAGTAACCGGATAGTTTCCCAGCTTGTTCCTCCGGCAAAAGGTGGATGGCCAGTGAGCAATTGGTAGAACACCGCGCCAAGTCCATAGATATCCGTCGCCTTGTTAAGTTTTGTAGTTTCACCGGCAGCTTGTTCCGGCGCCATGTAGCTCGGTGTGCCCATCACTTCCAGTGTGCGCGTGATCGTGCTTTCTGTTTCCAGCAGTCTGGCCAGTCCGAAATCTGTGAGATGCGGTTCGCCTTTTGCATCGAGCAGAATGTTTCCCGGTTTGATGTCGCGATGAAGAATGCCGTGCTCATGCGCGTAATGCACAGTGCGCGCGAGTTTGGCGATCAGTTCCACAGCGCGCCGGATCGGCATCGGCTCACGCCTGACCACTTCATCAAGCTGACCGCCTTCGATGAACTTCATGCTGAAGTAGCATGAGCCTTCGCGCTCGCCGACTTCATAGATGGGCACGATGGATGGATGATCGAGACTGGCGGCGGCTTCGGCTTCCCGGCGAAAGCGCTTCAGGTGAGCTTGGCTCGCCCATTGACCAAGGCTAATGACTTTTAAGGCGACCGTGCGGTTGAGACTTTTTTGCCGCGCGCGAAACACCACGCCCTGACCGCCGCGACCGACTTCTTCCAGCAATTCGTAGTCGCCCAGTTCTCCCAGCATCTTAGCAAGGCACTCACTGCTCGTGGCCGCACGTGCTGCTTTATCCACGTGGCAGGGGTCATCCGCCTTTGCCGAGGCTAGGGCGGACGAGCCGACCCCGGCTACAGATACGTCGGCGAGCAGATTGAGGCCACTCTCAAGAAGGCAACCTGGGCAGCCTCCTTCGGGCGCGTCGGGTGCGATTTCCGCCCCGCACCTTGGGCAAAGTCTGAGTGCGCTGATCATCGCCGGAGAGTCGCTCGTGCGCTCCCCTCTCCTAGTGCGTAAAATCTTACCAGAGGTTACGCCCCGACCACAGAAATAATTTAGACACGAATCTTACTAACTCACACCAATACCAGACACGAATTTCACGAATTTACACCAATGTACAGCGGTTGACTCGGGGCCTCATGAATCTTCGTGATAATTCGTCTCTCTCTCTTAACAATTCGTGTCTACAAAATGACTCTTTTCCATTCCAAAGCATCGCCACCAAAATTGACCAGCAGGCCGATGCGACGTTTCGAGGCGGCCAGATAGTTCAGTACTTGTTTGATGTGTGAATCGGTCAGTTTTTCGACGGCTTCGCCTCAAAGAGAATTTTATCCCAGACAACGAAGTCCGCGTAGTAATAATGAGGCAGGATAACTCCTATGTATGTGATTTCGTAATTTTACTCGCGCGAAAACGGAATTCCAGCGCGACTCAGTTCAACGACCAGAGCGTCCTTGTAGATGACTTCGTCGTGGCCCTTTCCCAAGTCGCTATGAATTTCCATGCAAACACCTGCGAGTTGAAAAAATTTCTTCTTTGTAAAGCAGCTCAGACACAAATCAATCGAGACACGACTTTCACCAATTTACACTAATTAAGTTCAACGCTTGACCACAGCTCTAAGACATTCGTGAGAATTCGTGTAATTCGTGTCTACGCCCGAACCACAGCAATTAAGTAGCGCAACTCATCTTCGATATCGCTCGGCATGGCAACCGTGTGCGAGATCTCCTCTCGCAATAACGCCTGGTAACGCTGACGAAATCGGTAAAACGCCTGCTTGACGGCGTTCTCCGTCATGTCGAATTCGCTGGCCATCTGGGCTTGCGAAGGCCGGCCGGCTTCGTCCATGAGCATTTTCTTCATCTGATCAAAGAACCGCACGTTGCCCGCACTGCGATACTCGTCCCGCAGCCGCGTCATCACTTGCTCCAGAACCGTAAACGCCCAACGACGTTCGTAAATTTGGTCGGCCGTCAACCTGTCGCTCCGTTCAACATCGATACGCTCACGCTCACGAATCTCCTCGAATGGAATCAGCCACTGTCCTTTGCCGCGTTTGACTGCCATCGCATGGCGCGCCTCATCGGTCAGAAAATGTTTGACCGAGGCAAGCAAGTAAGAACGAAGCCGCCCTTTTTCCTTGCGGACGGTATTCAAATCTTTGCGCTCTAATAATAAAGCGAAGAAGCCCTGGGTGAGATCTTCCGCGTCCTCGGCCCGAGCCCGGTGTCGCCGCACGAAGCTATAAATAGGTCGCCAATACGTGCGGCAAAGTTTTTCGAGCGCTTCTTGTGCCGCTGGCGATTCACCTTGCGCCTCGAGCACCATGCTCCAGTGCGTGGTAGCAAACGCCGCCGCGCCGTGATGAGCATCTCCGCCAATCGCGCTCAGTGAAGTCAGGTCATCATCAGCAGGCACATTGCTATCCTAACTAAGAACTCGCGCTGAAATCAAGCCACGACAATTCAAGATCGGTGATTTCGCCACGCTTAGGCGTTGATCTAAAACTGTGCGAGCCGCGCAGGACTGATCGGCACAAATTCGCTTTCGTGCAAAACGGCGCGTCTTGTTCCGCGAATTAGCTGCCACCACTGTCGTGCCGAGCCTAGAACGATCAGGCAAACGAGCACCAGAAAGAAAACGGCAACCAGCGCATCGAATCGCCAGACGCCTGCTTGCCGGGCCAGCTCAGCAGCCTTGGCTGGATCGGCCATTCCCGATGCTTCACGCAAAAGTGACCGTGCACCGCTTAAAAAACCAAGTCTCGGATCGGACGAGAAAACTTTGAGATAACCGGCGGAGAAAGTTACGGCGCACATGAAGCAAAGCGGCACAAGCGTCACGAAGAGATATTTGGTTTTGTGCATCTTGATCAGGAGCGTTGTGCCGAGGCAAAGCGCCACGACCGACAGCAATTGATTCGCCAGTCCAAACAGCGGCCAGAGCGAGTTGATGCCGCCAAGAGGATCAATCACGCCCTCGTATAAGAACCAGCCCCAAGCGGCGACCAGCAACACGCTGGACAAAAAATTCGCGCTCCAGGAACGCGTATTGCCAAGCGGCCGCCAGAGATTGCCCAGAAAATCCTGAAGCAAAAACCGTCCTACACGTGTTCCGGCATCAATGGTCGTGAGAATAAACAACGCCTCAAACATGATGGCGAAGTGATACCACAGCGCTAGCGCAGTCGGCTTGGCTGAGACTTGGGAAAACATATTCGCCATGCCGACTGCGAAAGTCGGCGCGCCGCCTGCGCGATTAAACATGGTGGATTCCCCGAGATTCGCGGCGAGCTTTTGCATTTCTGCCTCCTTTACAGGAAAACCAGCGGCGGAAACTTTTGCGACAACTTCAGTGGGTGCGCCTTTCGTGTTGATCGCAAAGTACTCTCCCGGTTGCAACACGCACGCGGCGATCATCGCCATCAAAGCGACCATCATTTCGGTCACCATCGCGCCGTAGCCAATAGGACGTATTCGCGACTCGCGTCTTATCATTTTTGGCGTGGTGCCCGAGGCGATCAGGGAGTGAAATCCTGAGACTGCGCCGCAGGCGATGGTGATGCAGACAAACGGGAACACTGGCCCCGCAAAGACAAGACCGCTGCCGTCGATGAATTTTGTGATCGCCGGCATTTGCAGTGTGGGATTAATCAGCACCACCGCAGCCGCTAGCATGGCTACGGTGCCGAGTTTCAAAAACGTGCTCAGATAATCGCGCGGCGTGAGCAACATCCACACAGGCAGGACGGACGCGGCCAATCCGTAGATCATGATTGCCCACGCCAGCCATTTCTGGTCGTGACGGAACCACGCTTCAATCGCAGGAAAGTGCGCGAGAAATTGTCCGCCCCACACGCCAAATGCCAGACCGAGCAATCCAAAAACTGTAACTGCGATGACGCTTACCTTCCCCGTGCGCAGTGCAATGCCCATAATCAGCGCCAGAGGAATGGTCGTCGCGATGGTGAAAACGCCCCAGGGACTTTGCGCAAGAGCTTGAACCACCACCAGCGCCAGAACCGCCAGCAGGATAATCATGATCGCCAGGACACTGACGAGAGCGAGCAGGCCAACGCCGAGTCCAATTTCGTCCTTCACCATTTGACCGAGCGTTTTTCCGCCACGCCGGATCGAGGCGAAGAGAACAATCATATCGTGCACGCCTCCGCCGAGCGTCGCACCGATCAGAATCCAGAGAGTGCCAGGCAGGAATCCAAATTGCGCGGCCAGCACCGGCCCAACCAATGGCCCGGGTCCGGCAATTGCCGCGAAATGGTGTCCGAAAACCATCCATCGATTCGTCGGCACATAATCCTTATTGTCATTCTGCAGGATTGCAGGCGTGGCACGCTCTTCGTTCAACACGAGCACCTTTGTCGCCAGCCATTTGCTGTAAAAACGATAGCTGATGGACAACGCGCAAAACCCAGCCAGAACAATCCAGAGCGCGCTGATTTGTTCGCCGCGCGAGAGCGCCAAGCGCGCCATCGCCCATACCCCCATCGCAGAGATGACAATCCAGAGTAGCTTCTTCCACCAACTCATCTGATTTGCAGTTTAGTTGAAATTGTTGCGCTGCGCCACAAGCTGTGATCTATCCTCCAGTGCGATTGCGCCATAGTCTCAAGAAACTTCCCCATAAACTTAAGAAGCTTGTAAATGGCGAAAGCGTAGCCAGCGCAAGAAGGCACACGCTCAGACTCCTTCGGCCGAACCGCTTTCCTCTGGAACCGAAGCGAATCATCGAAACGATCGATGCTCAGGGTTTCGGGCAGATTCGCCAGCGTTACGGTGTCAAAGGTCCCAGCCTGGACTGGCCCAAATTTCTCGATCTCGAACGATGGGTTGATATTAACATCCGCCGGATCCGCGAGATCGAGCTCGACCTGGCGCGGCCGAAACGCATTCTCGATCTTGGCTGCGGTGCAGGATATTTCCTTTACATCGCTCAGCTGCTCGGCCACAAGGGCCTCGGGCTCGATTTAGATCAGCTCCCCATGTTTGGAGACCTAACCCGCCTGCTCGGCGTGCGTCGTGTGATCTGGCAAATTAAAGCGTTCGAGCCGCTGCCCGACCTGGGGAAATTCGATCTCATCACTGCGTTCCTGATCTGCTTCAATCGCCATAAACAGGCCAATGTCTGGGGCGTGCCCGAGTGGGAATTTTTTCTCGATGATCTCGCCAAACATCTGGCGCCACGCGGTCGCGTCTGGCTCGAATTGAACCAGGAACACGACGGAACATTCTACACGTCTGAGCTAAAAGAATTCTTCCAAAAGCGCGGTGCAAAAATCGACCGGCACAAAGTAGTTTTTAATTCAGGCCTTCTCTCGCCTGTTTCAACCTCGCCAGTTGCGCGCTGAGATCTTTCAAGCGTTTTCGATGCTCGTCGACGACCGCCGCCGGAGCGCGATCAACAAATGATTTGTTTTTCAGTTTCTCCTCCACTGTTCGCAACTGGTTCTCCATTTGCGCAATTTCCTTATCCAGTCGCTCTCGTTCTCGTGCGCTGTCCACTGTGGCAACGGACAGGAAAATCTCGCCGAGAGGTGTGACCGCAACGGGATTGCCGGCCGGAGCTTGATATTTGCGATCCAGCCTTACTTCTTCGGCATTCAACAGCCGGGTCAACGTCGGAAGCTGCCCAGAAATGAATTTCTCTTCGGTGCGTAAAATAAATCCTATCTTCTTGTTCGACGGCTGCTTGGATTC
>WNGL01029757.1_pt1 | contig 12077 bp, 11 predicted proteins | sample 5400591 | NCBI WGS metagenome assembly WNGL01 (sample SAMN13153377, study PRJNA577476) | soil metagenome | isolation source: 80 cm soil or saprolite under Garry oak tree replicate 1 | place: USA:California | collected 2016-06-15
TAAGGCGCAAGACGATCCGCAAGCGCATGCGGGCGAAGCTGCAGGAGGTTAAGCAGCAGCTCCGTGAGCGTATGCACGATCCCGTGCGCCAAACCGGGCAATGGCTCAAGTCGATCATGCAGGGCCACTCCAACTACTATGCGGTACCGGGGAATCTCGATAGTCTCGGCGTATTCCGGGATCGGTTAATTGGGCATTGGTGGCGTACACTTCGCCGCCGTAGCCAGAAACACCCGATCTCCTGGACGCGTATTCTCGCCCTGGCAGACCGATGGTTTCCTCCACCGCGAGTGCTCCATCCTTACCCCGCGGGTCGCTTTGCCGCCAGTCATCCGCGATAAGAACCGGATGCGCTAATAAGCGCCCGTCCGGGTCCGTCCGGGGGGTATCACGTGAGTGATATCCCTACCGGGATCTCATAGCGTCAGGCACAAACCTAGGAGGCAAGGGTGGGCCCAGCCTCAGTGTAACGTGCGGGATGACACAAGCATGCCCTCGTCGCGGTCTAGGGCTCGACTTGTGCCGAGAGAGCTGGAATGCATGCTTTGCGTAATGGCTCAGATCCTTAGAAAAATCTTCCGGCGGTACATCCAAAACAGGATGAACCAAAAGATCAGCATCACTGCAAAACCATGAAGTACGGGCTGAAAAATCGGCCCTGCCATCACCGATATCGCCCTTCCAAAGTGGCGGTCTAAGACGTTGCCGAAGAAGCCCGACATCGTCCAACTCATCACGTAAACGGCAATCGAGTTCATTCCGACCACCACCAGGGGGAATGCCCATCGTCGCCATCCTTTCCACTCGATTAACGCGTAAAAGCCAGCCAGGATGAGCACCACCCAACCACCGCTATACAGGGTGTACGACGGCGTCCAGATCCTTTTGACGATGGGGCAAATGCCGGCCCATTGACACAGCAACCCGAGCAGCAACAAGCCTGTTCCCGCGATTGCGAGCCCACGCAATTTTTGTTCCTTCGATGCTTTGCCTTTGAGCCATTCTCCCGCCAGGAGCCCGAGTATCATGGTCCCCAGCGTTGGAATAAAACTCAGCGTGGACCAACCGCCATCATTGAAGACAAAGGGTTGCTCTCGTGGAAAGAGGTTCAAAAACCAAACATCGAACGCCCACGCAAGATTAGAATTCTTGTTCCAATGAGAGAGAAATCCGGTGTAATTGTGAGGCCAGTTCTGCGGAACTCCGACCCGGGTGTAGTCAACCTGGGGATCTGGCGCTGGATAAAGCGCGAAAGCTGCCCAAAAGCAAATCAAGATCAGGACCAGCGTCACCACTTGTGTTCGCGCACGCGCGAACCCCAGCAGAAACAGGAATACGTAACCCAACCCGATCTGCGTCAGTGTGTCCTCAAATGTAAAGTAGGTCTGAGGCGACCACAGTGACCGCAGGAAGATTCCGAGAAGGATCAGGAGTAGCGCGCGCCGGGCCGCATGCGCGAGCATGTGTCCGAAGGTTTGTCCCTTCATTTTCCGACTCGCAATAGAAAACGGGAGCGCCGCGCCCACCAAAAAGGAAAAGCCGGGTTGGATCAGGTCATGCAGTGAGCACCCTTGCCACTCCACGTGCTCCGTATTGAAGGCGATCAAGCGCCATAATGCACTGTGCGGAAACGCCCGGGCCACCTCAGGCAGACGCATCAGTTCTGCGAGCATCAGGATCATCACTGTCCCGCGGAATGCGTCCAGTGAGATCAACCGAGTGGTGCCTTCAGCTTTCGGTTCAGGTCCTACTGTAGGCGCTTTTGATACGTAACTCTCAACTTGTGCGCTTTCGATCATCAGGCCCTCCTCGCTGTACAGCGCTTGATCGCGAACTCAAGTTGAAGGCACTCAAGTCTGAAGTGCAAAGCCTGCGGAGTCCGAATGGACGTTCCACTTGCCGCGCGTGAAATCGGGGAATTTCTGAGGTGCGCCATTCTGGGCCACAGATGTTTCACTTAACTGGGTGGGCGCACTCCATGCCGCGGCATCGTAGACGTTGATATCGGGCACCAGACCCCTTTTGAGGCAATCCATCAGCCTGTAATTCATGATGTAGTCCATTCCGCCGTGGCCACCCATTTTGCGGGCCAGTTCTCCGGTTGTCTTCCAGAGCGAATGCTCGTACTTGTCGCGAAATGCATCGATGTTCTGCCAATCCTCTTGCTTTGAGCCATCGACCTGCTTTGCGTCGTCGAAAAAGACACGCGGTGGGTAATCGGCGAACGCGCCCTTTGTGCCCGAGATGGAATTGAGCCGGCTGTAAGGTCGTGGGTTGACCACGTCATGCTGGAGAAGAATTGTGCGGCCTGTTTGGGTTTTTATGATGCTTGTGTTCATGTCACCGCAGATGTACTTTTCCGTGCGCTTCGGGTCCCCATCAGCGAAGTTCGCTTTTACATACGTGCTCAGCGAGGCCTCAGACGAACTCACCGAAACCATGTAATCGAACCTGTCGCCGCGATGGATGTCCATGTAATGCGCTACCGGGCCCAGTCCGTGCGTCGGATACAGATTGCCATTACGCTTGATATGCGGAAACCGGCGCCACAGGCCTTCCCCTTCACTCGAGGTCAAAATGCTGCGCAAGTCGTGGAGATAAGCCGCCTCCCCATGCATGATTTCGCCGAAAAGTCCATCACGCACCATGCCCAAGACCATCATCTCGGTAGCGCCATAACAGCAGTTCTCCAGAATGACGCAATGCTTGCGAGTTGCTTCGGAGGTGTCAACAATGTCCCAGCACTCTTGCAATGTTGTACAGGCGGGCACTTCGACGGCAGCATGCTTCCCATTCTTCATGGCGCTGAGCGCCATCGGAACGTGCCAGTTCCATGGGGTCGCTATGTAAACGATGTCGAGTTCGAGCTCGGTCAACTTCTTGAAATCCCATTCGCCGTGGCTGAACCCTGTGGGCTCTGTTTGGCCTGCGTTTGTGACCGCCTTCTGCGCTCGCGCCACTTTCTCCGGCACTAGATCGCAGATCGCCTTGACCTCTATGTTGTCAATAGCGAGTAAATCCTGCAGCAAACTGGTACCGCGACCGCCAACGCCGATAATTCCCAGACGCACCCGTTCTCGTGCTTCGAACGGGATCCCAACCATCGTCGCGTTCGCACTTTTCGGTGTGCCGGCAGCGAGGTCGGGATCCAAAATGTCAGTCGCAATCAGGAGTCCCGCACCACCGATTGCGGTGCGCTTCATGAAACTTCGTCGCGAGATGTCGTTACATTCTTTATCCGTTGGCATGTCGTGACCTCCTACTGATGCGATTACACTCAAAACCCCCAGTTACGGGTCAATGAGTGCAATGGCGATGTTACGCCAATTAGCGAGATGTCATGGGGCGACGAGGCGGAAAGTGGGAGGGGCCTCGTCAAGATGCATTACGATATTCTGTGCCGATTACCAAACGCATTACTTTTGGCCAGTCTCAGCAGCTATTTCGGGCCATTACCGTCCCCTCGTAAAGCCCCCACTCTAACCAGGACGGGACTGCGCACTTACGAGGGGCTGTCCAACGCTTTGAGACACTTCCTACTTGTCTCGAATGCGGCATCGCTGGGCAGGGGTGAAGCGTGCTCGTCACCAAGCCAGCACCTGGAGGCGCACGGCATATAGGGAAAGAGGATTTGATTAATGGTCTGGAAGAACCAACCTTGACGTATCAAATGAGTCGGCGGATACTGTCAGCTGGCTAGACGAGCGGCGCAAGAACAAGCCGCCTCTGCCAGCCGAATATTTCGATATCTCACCTCGTTGCGTAGCTCGCTGTGCGCGATTCTCTTTGAGGTCTTCTCCGAATCGAATTGCTAACTGCAGTAAACGCCCCCAGGGGTCTATTTGGGAAGCCCTCTGGGCGAACGCACACCACAAACCAGGATTAAGGAGAGCAAATTATGCCTACACACATTGAAGAGTTCGTGGCTATTGACCCTCTAGCGCTGTTCTTTCGAGGAAGGGTCCTGCAGATCTTGTTGGAGATGAAGCATCCTCACGGTCCCTCTGTTGGAGACATTGGGAAAGCACTGGAAAACGCGACAGCGGAAGAACGGACGGCAGCCTTGAACAGAGCAAGGACTCTGGCAGCTTACGCAAAAAACGTGGAAGAAGCAGCGCAGAAATATGCAACGGGAGAAAAGGCCGTAGCGTAGAAATTTGCACCTTCTGAATCTCGGTTGTGAGTCATTTGAAATAATCCAGAGGACGCCCACGACCGCATTGGAGTATCAAGCGGCTGAATCCTTCACCGACTCGATTCAGCCGCCTTTATTTCCTCCTACAGTCACGGGCGATGTTTCTACAGTTATCCCTACCTTGTGTTTTCAAACAATAGGTCAAAGAGCGGCAGAAAGACGTTATATCGGGTATTGGGAATATCGTGATGGCCCATGTGATAGGCACGGGCAAAGCGGAGACCGGGAGGAAGCCATTCGTTCATATGAATTCGCCAGTGGATTTCCTCAGCGGTGATTAGATAAGCACTCCAGCCAACGAAGATTCCGGGAGTAATCCCAAGCCCTAACAGAAAATCAGTGAGGATGACAATTATTCCATTGCTGACGAACAAGATTGCGATGTGCGTCGGGGACTTGCCCAGCGAAACGTGTTCGGGCTCCTCGGGAGTGCCAACGTTCGCGTGGTGCTCGAGATGTCCTCGGCCCAGCGAGCTGCGGGGCCGGTGCAGCAGCCAACGATGGTAAGCATATTCGAACGCGTTGGCCCATACTAGGCCGATGATCAAGCCAAGCAGCCATCGTTCCCAACTGACGGGAAGATAGAAGGTGAGTATCACTCCTGGAAGCGCCCCCGACAACAAGGCGACGATTGCGTTATTTCGTTTCTTTGCCCGTCCATGCTGGAGCGGGAGGTCGCTGAGTTCGGTCGAGGTCGGCACGCTGGTTCCATTTCCCCGAGCTACATACGTTGGAGGACGGAAGGTATTTCGTGGGTTGGCCTTATGACGAGCGGGTACTTACTGTATTGACTTCGATTAAAACCCTGGACTGGCGCGGGATTTGGGGCAGCAACCTGTTTGACTTTCGGTGCTGCTAGACCGATACGACTGCAGGCAGTCGATCTTTTGCTGCTCCTAGAAACTGCTGCAGAGAATGTCGCCGAGAAGGGATCGCCGTTACTGATCCGCGATGCGGGTGAGCTGTATGACGCCGGCACGCTGCCGTCCGACATTGCCTAGTCTCCCGCGGGCAGAAGCGACTCCTCGTTAGCCGGAATGAACTCCGGCACAAAGCTCGCAGACGGATACTCGGCCAGAAGCGGCTGACCGGACGCATCGAGACCGTGTTTCGGGTATATCTTGATTTCTGCGAATTGCTCCTGCTCGGTGGAACCGTCCAGTGCAGTGGTTGATGCCACACCTCCGGCAATTACCTGGGTGAGTGCGTCGAAGTATCCGGTTCCTACGAAGCGTTGGTGCTTCACAGCCTGGTATCCGTACTCTGCTTCGCGGCTGAATTCCTTTTCCTGCAGGCGGGAATACGCTGTCATGCCACTGTCTTTGTAGCCGCGTGCCAGCTCGAACATGCTGAGATTCAACGCGTGGAAGCCGGCCAGCGTAACAAACTGGAACTTGTATCCCATCCTGGCCAGTTGCGGCTGGAAGCTCGCGATGGTTGCATCGTCGAGTTTCTTCTTCCAGTTGAAGGAGGGTGAGCAGTTGTAGGCTAGCAGCTTGCCGGGATATTGTGCGTGGATCGCTTCTGCGAACCGCCGTGCTTCTTCCACGTTCGGCTCCGAGGTTTCGCACCAGATCAGGTCGGCATAGGGCGCGTAAGCGAGACCCCGTGCGATCGCGGATTCCAGGCCTCCGCGAATGTGGAAGAAGCCTTCTGAGCCGATCAACGTCGCTGGTTAACAGCTGGGCGCTGTTGGCATCGGTGCGGGCCATGATCAGCGTAGGAACGCCGAGTACGTCCGCTGCCAAGCGGGCTGCCACCAACTTTTGAATTGCCTCTGAAGTTGGCACCAGAACTTTCCCGCCAAGATGCCCGCACTTCTTTGCGGAAGAGAGCTGGTCTTCGAAATGTACGCAGGCAGCGCCGGCCTCGATCATCATTTTCATCAACTCAAAAGCGTTCAAAGCGCCGCCGAATCCGGCTTCCGCATCGGCGATGATAGGCGCCATAAAGTGCACCCCGTTTTTACCGTCGAGGTGATGGATCTGATCCGCGCGCATCAGGGCATTGTTAATTCGCCGAATCACGTTCGGCACACTGTCCACGGGATACAAGCTCTGGTCGGGATACATGTGTCCCGAGTCATTCGCGTCGGCCGCAACCTGCCAGCCGCTGAGGTAGATGGCCTTCAGCCCGGCCTGTACTTGCTGCACGGCCTGATTGCCGGTGAGCGCGCCGAGCGCCGACACATAGTCTTCATGATGCAGCAGCCACCACAGTCGCTCCGCACCCAGGCGAGCCAGCGTGTGCTCAACCTGGAAGGAGCCGCGCAGCTTCTCCACTTGCTGGCTGCTGTACGGGCGCTTGGTGCCTCTCCAGCGAGTGTCGCTGTGCCACTGCTTGGTCATTTCTGCGGTGCTTAGACCGCTACCCCTCTCCGTGACGAAGTTGAAGCCCAGGTCCTCACACCGGATGCGAGTCTGTTCCTCACGCGACTGGCACGCAGGTTCGAGCCGCGCCGTCAGGAGTTGATCGAGCGGCGCCGCATTTGCCAGCAGCGGATTGATGCCGGCGAGATGCCCGACTTTCTCTCTGAAACGACATCCACTCGCGAAAAAGAATGGACGGTAGCGCCCATCCCGCACGATCTACACGACCGGCGTGTGGAGATCACCGGCCCGGTTGATCGCAAGATGATCATCAACGCGCTGAATTCGGGTGCCAACGTCTTCATGGCCGATTTTGAGGATTCGAATTCACCAACTTGGCAGAACAATCTTGAGGGCCAGCTCAATCTGCGTGATGCGGTCGAGGGCACCATTAGCTATGTCAGTCCAGAGGGTAAGCGCTACGAGCTCAACCCGCATGTGGCGACGTTAATGATGCGCCCGCGCGGTTGGCATCTGGACGAAAGACACTTCAGTGTCGACGGCCAGCCGATTTCCGGCTCTTTCTTCGATTTCGGACTGTACTTCTTTCATAACGCGAAGCAGCTGATCCGCAAAGGAACCGGGCCGTATTTCTATTTGCCCAAGATGGAGAGTCATCTGGAAGCGCGTTTGTGGAACGATGTTTTCTGCTTCGCTCAGGACGAACTCCAAATACCTCGTGGCACCGTCCGCGCCACCGTTCTGATTGAGACCATCCTCGCGGCGTTCGAGATGGATGAAATCCTCTACGAACTGCGCGAGCACTCCGCAGGATTGAATTGCGGCCGCTGGGACTACATTTTCAGTTTCATCAAGAAATTCCGCAACCGTCCCGACTTCGTGCTGCCTGATCGCTCGGTTGTGACCATGGACAAGCACTTCCTGAAGTCATATGTGGATCTCCTGATTCAGACGTGTCACCGTCGAGGCATTCACGCCATGGGTGGAATGGCAGCGCAGATTCCCATCAAGAATGATCCGGCCGCGAACGAGAAAGCCCTCGACAAAGTGCGCCAGGACAAGCTGCGCGAAGTGCACGCTGGACATGATGGCACCTGGGTGGCTCATCCCGGCCTGGTGCCGATCGCAAAGGAAATTTTCGATGCGCACATGAAAGAAGCGAACCAGATCGGCCGCCACCGGGACGACGTTCATGTTACCGCCAATGACCTGCTGGCCGTCAGCGAAGGCAAGATTACAGAGGAAGGCCTGCGCTGGAACATCGACGTGGGCTTGCAATATCTAGAGTCATGGCTGCGCGGCTCCGGTTGCGTTCCCATCTACAACCTGATGGAAGACGCCGCTACGGCAGAAATCTGCCGCGCACAAGTCTGGCAATGGGTTCGGCACAGCGCCAAGCTTAGCGATGGACGTCCGGTCACGACAGAGATGGTCCGTAACGTGATCTCAGAACAAAAAACTAAATTGAAGGGTATTCGCATCTCCGAGGCTGCCGAAATCTTTGAGCACATGATGACCAGCCCGAATTTCGCGGAATTCCTGACTCTGGTGGCCTATGATTACATCGAGTAGGAATGCCGAAGGCGCCGGCTCAACTCCTTAGCGACAGCGCGGAAAAATGCCGAACCCCAATTCCGCTGAGATCTCGGATGAGTTTCTAGCGCAACTCAAAGATGACTTGGTGTGCCGTCGCGTGGGACGCGGCATGGCGCGCCTGGAAGACCATCGCCATCTCCTGACTTCCTTCGATCCCGACAAAAAGAACGCCGGGATATTTACTGGATATCTTGCCCAGTGGGTTGACCTGGGTTTTGAACGTCCTGTGCTGGTCAAGAACAGCGTCGTCCGCTTTTCCAAAGCGGTACGCGCGCGATTGCCTCTGCATGAGTATCTGCATTTGCGCATGGCGGAAGGCATGGTGGCCATGGCTGAAGAGTCAAAGGATGAAGCCCTCCGGCACATTGATTTTGTTTTGGCTCTCGAGCAGGAGACTGAGGACAAGGAACTCATTGCTATCGCGAATTTCTGGAAGGGCCGCTGCCTGCGCATGAAGGGAGAATACGATCAAGCTCTGGCGTCTGCGGTAAAGGGCAGGAACCTCGCCCTTGAACTCGGACATCCGTTGATGGCGGCGATCATGCGCGTGCTGGAAAGCTGGCTCTTCTTTCAAAAAGGAGATGCCAAACAAGCGATCGACATCCTGCAAGAGACTGAAGCGATACTCAGCAAAACTGACGACTATCTTGCTCTCGGCAACATTCATTCGTCCTACGGCCGCATCGCGCGTCGTCAAGGACGATATCAACACGCCATTGACAACTTCACCACTGCCATTGCGTTATATAAGAAGCGCGACCCGCAGCATCGCAATGTGGCGCGCTCGCTGAACAATATGGCGTATGTCAAACGGCTGATCGCCCTACAATTGCGCCACAAGATTGACGCCGACGCCGCCCGACGCCGCAAAGCTGCCGCTCGCGGCCGTGCCAGCAATGGCCAAGGCAAGCTGCAATATCGCACTCGCTTTGAGCAACTTCGCGAGGAGGCACTAGCCGAACTCGCGGAAGCCGCAGCCATCTACGAGCAGTACGAAAATCACCACGGTTTGGGCAGCGTGAATTTGAACTACGCGTATCTCCATCTGGACAATGGAGATCTCGAACACGCGGAGGCTGCGGCGAAGACCGCTTTCAGTCTGGCTGAAGCAAAGCGCGACCACATCCTGATGGCCCGAGCTCGGCTGCTGCGCTGCATGATTGAAAACGCGCGCGTCGAGGAAGGCATCGGTGAGACCATCCAACTAGGTAACCACGCCCGCCTGGCGCAGGATTTTGCCCAGGAGGCCATCGAATTGGCAAAGCACACGCAGAACCGGCGGCTTCTAGCCCACACTTATATCTGGCAAGGTTTGACACACTGTAATCGCTTCTTTGACGACCCCGATGCGGCGCGCAGCTGCTACGACCAAGTCATCAGCCTATCGAAAAGCGACCATGCTGATAGCGCCTGGGAAGACTTGCAAACACTAAAAGCCAAAGTCTTGCGGGGCGGCAGTGTGGACCCGACCCTCCGGGCTTGGTCACAAGGTTCCGTCGGCGATAAAACTTTCCAGCAGATCAGCGAGGAATTTGCCGAACTGATAATTCCTAAAGTCTGGGAACGCGAAGGCCGCAAGGTCTCGCGGGTGGCGGCTCGCCTTTCTGTGTCGCCCAAGAAAGTGCGCCGTATTCTGAACCGCGTGGGACGCCGCAAGCCACGCACAGAGTAGCCCCTGGCACGAATCGACCAACGGTGGATTTTCCAGCAGAACCGCTGAAGATCAGAGCGCTCCTATTTCACGAACAGTAGCCCATGCGGTACCGCAGATCGGAAAACATAGGCATACAGCAGCACTATTACTCCGACGATGGAACAGAGAGCCACCGAGTGCCACGCCACAAAACGAAAGATGATTCCTTCGTTGCCCACCTGCTCGGTGGCAGCGGTGGCGATCGTGATGGACTGTGCGTCCACCATTTTCCCCATCACGCCTCCAGCACTGTTGGCCGCGCACATGAGGACCGAGTCGATGCCGAGTTGCTGCGAGGTTATTCTCTGCAAACTACCGAACAGGGCATTCGCGGATGTGTCGCTGCCGGTGAGTGCCACTCCCAGCCAACCCAGGAACGTGCCGAAAAACGGATACAGCCATCCGGTGCGCGTGAACGCCAGACCCAACACTGCGTCAAGACCTGAGTAGCGCGTAACATAGCCGAGCCCCAACATAAAAGAAATCGCAATCATGGCCAGCCGCATTCGCACCAGCGTTTTCCAAAAGGTTCTCATCAATTGCAGAGGGCTCAGGCCAAGCAGTAACCCAGAGGTGATTGCGGCAAAGAAACAGCCAGTCCCCGTGGCCGAAAGCCAGTTGCAGTCGTAGCGCGCAGCTTCGGGAGTTGGCTTGGCGACGACCGGCGCTGCGCGAGAGATAGCATTATGCAAGTAAGGTACGTCCCATCCCGGCGGGCCCGGGCGAATCTTGCCATCCGCAAGCACTATGCGAAATGCCGGGGTGGTGGCCAGGTTCATAGCGAGTTTTACCGACGGCAGCCCCCACAGCAGCACAAATAGCGAGAGCACAGCGAAGGGCATCCAGGCCTTCAAAACTTCTCGGGCAGTGTACGAGCGCACTCTGACAGAACCATCGAACTTCTCTGCAACCCATTCGCCGCCAACCTGGTCCTCAATCTCCGCTGACGCTAGAGGAGGACTGGACGGCTGGTCGTCATAGTCGAAGCGCCAAGTCTTCTTTGGCTTCCAGAATCGCAGGCAAACTAAGACAGCGACGATTGATACCACGCCTCCCATGATGTCCACCAGATTGCTGTCCACGTAGTTCGACCAGAAAAATTGAGTAAGTGCGAATGAGCTTCCAACAACCAGGATGGCAGGAAATACTTCGAAGGTCTGCTTCCAACTGACCATGGTTTTCACCAGCCAAAACGGAACGATAATCGCGGTAAAAGGGAGGATTCGGCCGATCATGGCGTTCAGATCAGATTCCGGCAAAGACGTTACTGCCGCGAGAGTGTGGACGGGCGTGCCGATGGCTCCCCAAGCCACAGGGGCGGTGTTTGCGATCAGGTTCAACGCAGCGGCATGAAACGGTTTAAAACCGAGCCCGATCATAAAAGCGCCAGCGATGGCTACCGGCGCCCCGAATCCGGCAGCTCCCTCGATGAAGGCGCCAAAACAGAAAGCAACCAGCAGGACTTGCAACCGACGGTCCGGGGTGATTCCCGCGACCGACTCTTTCATGATTTCGAACTGCCCGGTCTCCACAGAAATGTCGTAGAGATATACCGCAGCCAGAACAATCCACGCGATTTTCAATGCGCCGAACGCTACACCGTAGGTAAAACTGATTGCGGCCAGCGCCGGGGGCATTTTGAAGAAGACGATAGCAACCGTTACTGCCGAGGTTGCGCCAGCGATCGCGCACCAATGTGGCTTCACCTTGAGACCGGCCAGCAGCGCAAAAAGAATGAGGATGGGTACAGCCGCGACCAGCGTAGAGAGCCACCAATGACCGAGTGGATCGTAAACCTGGGTCCATTGCATAACATCTCCTTGCGAACGGAAACTCCTCTGTAATGGAGACGATCAGTCTAGCCACGCACTTGAGGCCAAAGCGCCTAATCGTAAGGCAGACTTTCATTCGGATTCTCAAGGCTGAAGCGTCAAAGTGAGTCGATATCGTATCACCACGCGTTAACGGTAAGAACAGGAGCTCGGATGCCCCGCCGAGGAACAGGACATCGCGAATACGTGGATCGCACTCCGACGCAATTCATTTCAAGAAACGGCTCCCATGGAAAACGGCCGCAGCCCGGACCTTCCCACTGGATCACTTTCGGTAAACGCTGAAGGTTCGATTTGCGTGGTGGGGAGTCCGCAAGCATTGCGTCTGAAGTCCATCGCGACCAGAGAGCGGTTATCGAGTGTGGGATCGCGCCAAATCGCCCGCCTTCTCTTCAAGTTCCGCCCAGCGTGCGTAAAGCGCGTCCAAATCT
>WNGL01008411.1_pt1 | contig 12076 bp, 9 predicted proteins | sample 5400591 | NCBI WGS metagenome assembly WNGL01 (sample SAMN13153377, study PRJNA577476) | soil metagenome | isolation source: 80 cm soil or saprolite under Garry oak tree replicate 1 | place: USA:California | collected 2016-06-15
TCCGGGCCGCAGGGCTTGCCGTCCTCGTAGAGCTGCGCCGCGCGCTCGACCATGAGCGCTGCGGCCTCGGTCGCCATGTAGGCGCGCGCGATCGGGAACTGCACGCCCTGGTTCTGGCCGATCGCGCGGCCGAACACCTTGCGCTCGTTGGCGTACGCGGTCGCTTTTCCGATGAACCAGCGCGCGTCGCCGACGCACTCCGCGCCGATCAGGATGCGCTCGGCGTTCATGCCGTCGAGGATGTAGCGGCAACCCTTGCCCTCCTCGCCCACCAGATTCTCCGCAGGCACCTCGAGGTTGTCGAGAAACACCTCGGTCGTCGCGTGGTTGATCATGGTGCGGATGGGGCGGATGGCGAGGCCTTTGCCCAGCGCCTGCTTCATTTCGACGATGAACACCGACAGGCCGTCGGTTTTCTTGCTCACCTCTTCGCGCGGCGTGGTGCGGGCGAGGAGCAGCATGAGATCGGAGTGCTCGGCGCGCGAAGTCCAGACTTTCTGGCCGCTGATGACGTAGCGCTCGCCTTTTTTCACCGCCGCGGTGCGGATCGAAGAGGTATCGGTGCCCGCGGTCGGCTCGGTGATGCCGAAGGCCTGCAGCCTGAGCTCGCCCTTCGCGATCCCGGGCAGGTATTTTTTCTTTTGCGCCTCGCCGCAGTGGCGCAGCACCGTGCCCATGGTGTACATCTGCGCGTGGCAGGCCGCGCCGTTCGCGCCGCTTCGCTGTATCTCCTCGAGTATCGCCGCCGCGGCCGAAAGCCCGAGGCCGGCGCCGCCGTATTCCTCGGGGATCAGGCAGGAGAGCCAGCCCGCTTCGGTGAGCGCGCGCACGAACTCGGCGGGGTAGCGCCGCTCGCGGTCCGTCTCGCGCCAGTATTCCATGGGAAACGAGGCGCAGAGCTTCGCCACCGCATCGCGGATCTCGCTCAAGTCGCGCTCGCGGACCGACATTTCTCAACAGGTTATCATAGCGGCCACGCCGACCCGCAACTGCGACTTCGCCATGCCCCACGTTCCCGCCTCGACCGCGCTCGCGCGCTTTCGCATCCTCGATCTCTCGCGAGTGCGCGCCGGTCCCACCTGCGTGCGGCAATTCGCGGACTTCGGCGCCGACGTCATCAAGATCGAGACGCCGCCGAGCGTGGAGAGCGAAACGATGGGCGGCCCGAGGCACGGCCCGGATTTCCAGAACCTGCACCGCAACAAGCGCTCCATCACCCTCAACCTCAAGGAAAAGGAGGGCGTCGCGATCTTCATGAAGCTCGCCAGGACCGCCGACGTGGTGGTCGAGAACTACCGCCCCGACGTGAAGTTCCGCCTGGGAATCGATTACGAGTCGCTGAAGAGGGCCAACCCGCGCATCATCCTCGCGAGCATCTCCGGCTTCGGCCAGGACGGACCCTACCGCGACCGGCCGGGCTTCGACCAGATCGCGCAGGGGATGGGCGGCTTCATGTCGGTCACCGGGCTCCCGGGCCAGGGGCCGGTGCGCGCCGGCACCGCGATCGCGGATGTGTCGGCGGGCCTGTTCGCCGCGCTCGGCATCATGACCGCGCTGCTCGAGCGCGAGAAGTCCGGCGAGGGCCAGTGGGTGCAGTCCTCGCTCCTGATGTCGCAGATCGCGCTGCTCGACTTCCAGGCGGCGCGCTACCTGATGACGGGCGTGCCCCCGGGACAGGCGGGCAACGACCACCCGACCAGCATGCCGACCTCGGCGTACAGGACGAAGGACGGCTACATGAACGTGGCCGCCACCGGCGACGCCATGTGGCGGCGCCTGTGCCAGGCGATCGGGCGCGAGGACATGCTGGAGAATCCCGACTTCAAGGGCGAAGCCAACCGCTCCAAGAACCGCGCGGCGCTCAATGCCGAGATCAACGAGTCGCTCGCCGCGCGCACCTCGGCCGAGTGGATCGAGGCGCTCACCGCGGCGAGCGTGCCCTGCGGGCCGATCTACGCCATAGACAAGATGTTCGCCGACCCGCAGGTGCGGCACATCGGCGCCGCGGCGAGCGTGAAAAGCGCGAAGCTCGGGCAGATCCGCATCGTCAACCAGGCGGTGACGCTCTCGCGCACGCCCGCGAGGCTGGCGACCGCGCCCCCCGAGATCGGCGAGCACACCGACGAAGTTCTCGCGGAGCTGGGCTACTCGCGGGCCGAGATCGAAACGCTGCGGCGGGAAAGAATCATCTAGAAGGGACTCGCATGGCTGAACTCATCACGCGCCGCGAAGGCGCCGTCGGCTGGATCATCTTCTCCAACGTGGCGAAGCACAACGCCGTCACCCACGAGATGTGGAAAGCCGTGCCCGAGGCGCTCGCCGGGTTCGAGCGCGAGGACGTGGTGCGCGCGATCGTCGTGGCGGGCGACGGCGACAAGGCGTTCATCTCGGGCGCGGACATCTCCCAGTTCGAAAAGGCGCGCGCGAGCAAGGACGCCCAGGCCGAGTACAACCGCGCGGTCGAGGCGGCGTATCTGGCGCCGGCGCGCTGCGCGAAGCCGGTCATCGCCAAGATCCGCGGCATCTGCTTCGGCGGAGGCCTGGGCGTCGCCGCGGCCTGCGACCTGCGCTTCGCCTCCGATGACGCGACCTTCCGCATGCCGGCCGCGCGCCTCGGCCTGGGCTACAACTTCGTCGGCATGAAGCGCTTCTACGACGTCATGGGCGCGGCCAACACCGCCGACATGTTCTTTTCCGCGCGCAAGTTCGACGCCGCCGAAGCGCTGCACATGGGATTCGTGAACCGCGTCTTCCCGGCCGCCGACTTCGACCGCGAGGTGGCCGCCTACGCCGCGCTCGTCGCCGAAAACGCCCCGCTCACGGTCGCCGCGGCGAAGCGCACCATCGCCGAAATCCTGAAAGACCCGCAAGCGCGCGACCTCGCCGCGGTGCAGGCCATGGTCGCCAGGTGTTTCGCGAGCGAAGACTACAAGGAAGGGCGCACCGCGTTCATGGAGAAGCGCAAACCTGTTTTTCGAGGGCGGTAATTCACCCCGTTGTCAGGGGGCAGGCTAGCGCCCCTTGAAATCGGGTTTCCGCTTAGCGAGAAACGCACGCACTCCCTCGCGGAAGTCCTCGGTGTCGAAGCAGGCGTAGCTTTCGTCCTGTTCCGCCGCCGAGAGCGGTGCGGGGTCCGCGAGCCGACGGATGAATCTCTTGTGCCAGCGAGCGGCGAGCGGGGCGCCGTCGGCGATGCGCCGCGCGATCGCGTAAACTTCTGCGACCACCTTGTCGTCGGCGACGACGCGGTTCACCAAGCCCTTCTCGTACGCCTCGCGCGGGCCCCAGATGCGCCCCTCGAGCAGGATCTCGAGCGCAGTCGCGCGGCTGACCACGCTCATCATTCCCTGCAGCTCGTCATAGGCCTCGACGAGCCCGAGGTTCTTCACCGGCACGCCAAAGCGCGCCGACTCGTTGCAGATTCGCAGGTCGCATTGGGTCGCGACCAGCAATCCGCCGCCGACGCACGCCCCCTGGATCAAGGCGACCAGGGGGTGACGGCATTCGGCGACGCTGCGCATGGCCGCGGCGATGCGGCGCCCGTACTCCTTTGCCTGGGTGGAATTGGCGCGCTCGGTCGAGAACGAAGCGATGTCCGCGCCGGCCGCAAACGCCTTTTCGCCGGCGCCGCGCACGACGACGCAGCGCAACGACTCGTCCGCGTGCAGCTCGCGCGCCACTGCGCCGAGTTGCTCCCACATGGCGAGCGAAAGCGCATTGAGCCGCTCGGGATGGCTCAGCGTGACGGTGGCGATGGCGCCGTCGCGGGCGAGGAGGATTTCGCCGGACATTATTCGAGCTGCCTGTCGGCGTTCCTGACCAGAGCGCCGCGCATGCGCTCGACGCCGCTGGAGATGAGCGGCCAGAAGAGCAGAACGAGCGCGAGCGTCGTGATCGAGCCGACCAGGCCGTTCGACCAGAACACGCGCATATCGCCCCCCGCCCCGATCATCGAGAGGCGAAAAGAGTCCTCGGCGCGGTTGCCGAGCACCAGTGCCAGCGTGAACGGCGCGAGCGGAATGCCGATCTTCTTGAACACGTAGCCGACGACGCCGAAGACGAGCATCAGCCAGATGTCGAACATGGCGTTCTGGATGGCGAAGGCGCCGATCGCGCAGGACACCACGATCATCGGCGCGATCGCCGAGAACGGCACCCGCAGGACGGCGGCGAAGAGCGGCACGGTGGTGAGCACGAGGATGAGGCCGACCACGTTGCCGAGATACATCGACGCGATCAGTCCCCAGACGAAGCTCTTGTGCTCGACGAAGAGGAGCGGCCCCGGGTTGAGCCCCCACACCATCAGGCCGCCGAGCAGGATCGCCGCGGTTCCCGAGCCGGGGATGCCGAGCGCGAGCATCGGCAGGAGCGCCGAGGTGCCGGAGGCATGCGCCGCCGTCTCCGGCGCGAACACGCCCTCGATGCGGCCTCTGCCGAACGACTCCTTGTCCTTCGCGAAGCGCTTGGCGAGGTTGTAGCTCATGAAGGAGGCGGCGATCGCGCCGCCGGGCGTGATGCCGAGCCAGCATCCGATTGCCGATGAGCGCAGCAGCGTCACCCAGTAGCGCGGCAGCTCTTTCCACACCTTCAGCACCACCCGCGGGCTGATCTTGGCGGCATGGCCGCGCAGCGCGAGCCGCTCCTCCATCGTCAGCAGGATCTCGCTGATGCCGAACAGACCGATGACCGCGACCAGGAAGTTGATGCCGCGCAGGAGCTCGTCGAAACCGAAGGTCATGCGCAGCTGGCCGGAAACGGTGTCCATGCCGACGCCCGCGAGCAAGAGGCCGAGCGTCATGGAGATGATGGTCTTGTGCTTCTGCTCGCGTCCGAGCCCGACGAAGGAGCAGAAGGTGAGCAAATAGACCGCGAAGAACTCCGGCGGCCCGAATCTCAGGGCAAAGGAGGCGATGCCGGGCGCGAGGAACGTGATCAGCAGCACCGCGACGAGCGAGCCGATGAAGGACGAGGTGAAGGCCGCGGTCAGCGCTTCGGCGGCCTTGCCCTGCTGCGCCATCGGATAGCCGTCGAACGTGGTCGCCACCGACCAGGCCTCGCCCGGGATGTTGAACAGGATCGAGGTGATCGCGCCGCCGAAGAGCGCGCCCCAGTAGATGCAGGAGAGCATCACGATGGCCGAGGTCGGATCCATGGTGAAGGTGAGCGGCAGCAGGATCGCAACCCCGTTCGGCCCGCCCAGGCCCGGCAGCACGCCGACGAAGATGCCGAGCACCAGGCCGACCATCATGAGCGCGAGCGTCTTCCAGGTCAGCAGGACGCTGAAGCCGTAGACGAGCAGGCCGAACGCTTCCATCGCCCCGGGCTAGTAGCCGAACAGGCCTTCGAGCGGCCCCTTCGGCATGATGACGTCGAACGCGATCTCGAAGGTGACGAACATGATGAGCGAAAAGAGGAACGCGGTGAGCAGCGACTTCCAGGCCGCGATGCGCCCGACGAACACCATGAAGCCCGCGATCAGCAGGAAGCTCGCCACGTAGAGCCCGAGCCATTGCGTAAGCACGCAAAACAGCAGCGTCGGAGCGAATACCTGCAGCACGCGGCGCAGCTGCTCGCGCGTGACGAAGGTTCCGCTCGCTTGCTTGCGCGCGAGGAACTCCCTGGCGAGGCCCCAGAGGGAGGCGCCGGCCAGGATGACCGAGAGATAGAACGGAAAGTAGCCGGCCTGCGGGCCGGTCGCGTCCCACCCCATGCCGGTGCGCCAGTTGTCGAACGCGAGCAGCGCGGCGAGCGCCAGCAGCAGGAACGAGACGACGATATCGACCGCGCGATTGCTGGTCACCGCCGGCGAGTCCCTCGCCGGCGGGCTCGGGTCCTCGACGACGATTTCGTCTTCGGATTTTGCCACTTAGTGCGCGACGAAGCCCGCTTCGGTCATCAGGTTCTTGTTGAGCGCGTCGTCCTCTTCCAGGAACTTCAGCATGTCGCGGCCGGTGAGGAAGACGGGCTTCAGCGCCTGCTTCTCCATGTAGTCCTTGTATTCCGGCGTCTGCGTGAGCTTCCTGAACAGATCGACGTAGAACGCGGTCTGCTCGGCAGTCACCTTGCCGGGCAGGAACATGGCGCGCAGCATCAGGTACTGCACGTCGACGCCTTCGTCCTTGCAGGTCGGAATGTCGTTCCATGACATGGTGTCGGTGACCTTGGCCCTGTACTGGATGCGCTCCTTGTCGAACACGCACAGCGCGCGCACCTGGCCGGCGCGCCAGACTTCGAGATTCTCCGACGGATTGTTGACGTTCGACTGGGTGTGGTTGCCGACGAGCTGGGTCGCCGCCTCGCCGCCCGACTTGTACGGCAGGTAGGCGAACTTCGCGCCGGTCCTCTTCTCGATGAAGACGGTGAGGACGTGGTCCTCGCGCTTGGAGCCCGTGCCGCCCATCTTGAAAGGCGGATTGGCGGCCTTGGCGGCCGCGATGAATTCCTTCACGCTCTTGTGGGGCAGCGTGGTGTTGTCCCACAGGACGAACTGGTCGAGCGCGATGACGGAAACCGGCGTCAGCTCGCGCCAGTTGAACGGGATCTTGGCCGAGAGCGGCAGCATGTAGATGAGCGAATAGGCGATCAGCACCTTGTGCGGGTCGCCGGCGCTCGACTTCATGTAGATCAGCGCCTCCGCGCCGGAGGCGCCGCCCTTCAACGAGACGACCATCGGCTGCTTCATCAGGCCGTTCTTCTGGATGGCGGCCTGCATCATCCTCGCCATCTGGTCGGAGGCGCCGCCCGGGCCGGCGGCGACGACGATTTCGACCGGCTTGGTCGGTTCCCATGCGGCGGCAGGCGCCACCGCCAGCGCTGAAAGTGCAAGTGTGCCCCATCTTACGAATTTCATGACTCCTCCTCGGAAAAACCCCGCGTGTGTCCGCGGATGTGAAAACGATCAGGCCGCCTTACGCGGGGCGGCCCGCGCGCTCTCCGCGAGGTGCTCGAGCGCGGCGAGCACCCCGCCCTTCTTGTGCGGCACGCCGGCGAGCGCGAGGCCCATCTCGATCCCGGCGAGCGTCCCGGCGAGCATGAGGTCGTTGAAGTCGCCGAGGTGGCCGATGCGGAATACTTTTCCGGCGAGCCTTCCCAGTCCCGTGCCGAGCGACATGTCGTAGGCCTCGAGAATCATCTTGCGCAGGACATCGGCGTCGTGGCCGGCGGGCATCATCACCGCGGTGAGCGAGTTCGAGTACTCCTCGGGCACCGCGCACAGGAGCTCGAGGCCCCAGGCGCGCACCGCGCGGCGCGTCGCTTCGGCGTGGCGCGCGTGGCGCGCGAAGACGTTCGCAAGGCCTTCCTCCATCAGCATCGCGAGCGACTCGTGCAGGCCGTAGAGCAGGTTGGTCGCGGGCGTATAGGGAAAATAGCCGTTCTTGTTGTTGGAAATGATCTCTTCCCAGTTCCAGTAAGAGCGCGGCAGCCTGGCCGATTGAGAGGCCTTGCGTGCCTTTTCGCTCACGCAGTTGAACGAGAGCCCCGGCGGCAGCATCAGCCCTTTTTGCGAGCCCGCGACCGTGACGTCCACGCCCCACTCGTCGTGGCGGTAGTCGATCGAGGCGAGCGATGAGATCGTGTCGACCATGTAGAGCGCCGGGTGGCGCGCCGCATCGATCGCCTTTCGGATCGCTCCGATGCGGCTCGTGACGCCGGTGGAAGTTTCGTTGTGCACCACGCACGCGGCCTTGATCTTGTGCTCTCGGTCTTCTTTCAGTTTCGCTTCGACCGCCGCCGGATCGACGCCGCGGCGCCAGTCGGTGGGAACGAGATCGACGGAAACCCCGAGGCGCGTCGCCATCTTGTGCCAGAGGCTGGCGAAGTGGCCGGTTTCGAACATGAGCACGCGATCCCCCGGCGACAGCGTGTTGACGAGCGCGGCTTCCCAGGCGCCCGTGCCCGACGCCGGGTAGATCACCACGGGCTGCCTGGTCTGAAACACGGCTTTCAGGCCCTCGAGAATCTCCAGGCCCATGCGCCCGAACTCGGGGCCCCTGTGGTCGATGGTGGCGCTGTCGATCGCGCGCAGGACCCGGTCGGGGACGTTGGTCGGCCCTGGGATCTGCAGGAAGTGGCGTCCGCTCCTGTAGGGCATGTCGCGCTCGCTTGTTCTTTCCGAGCGGCTAGTTTATCGGAAAAGCGTCCGGGCACCATGATTTCGCTCAAGGCTGCGGTATCATGATGTTTCGCCGGACACGCTGCCCGGAAGGAATCCCTCATGACGCTTGCCATCGACATCATTTCCGACGTCGTTTGCCCGTGGTGCTTCATCGGCAAGCGCCGCCTCGAAGCCGCGCTCAAGCTCTACCGCGAGCGCAGTCCCGGAGCGCGCGCACCGAAAGTCGTGTGGCATCCGTTTCAGCTGAATCCCGACATGCCCGAGGAGGGCGTCGACCGCGACGAGTACGTGAAGCGCAAATTCGGCGCGGATCGGTCCGCGCAGGTCTACGACCGCGTGACAAAGGTCGGCAGAGAGGTCGGCATTCCGTTCGACTTCACGAAGGTGACGCGCCAGCCCAATACGCTCGCCGCGCACGGCCTGATCACGCTCGCGATCGAGTCGGGCAGACAGGACGCGGTGGTCGAGGCCTTCTTCCGCGCGTTTTTCCTCGACGGCAAGGACCTGACCTCGGAGGAGACGCTCTCCAAGGCGGCCGTCGAGGCCGGCCTGAACGAGAAGGACGTCAAGGCCTTTCTCGCCAGCCCCGACGCAAAGGCGCACATCGAGGCCGAGGACAGACAGGCGCGCGCGATCGGCGTCGAGGGCGTGCCGTTTTTCATTTTCAACAAACGACTCGCCGTGTCCGGCGCGCAGGAGCCCGAGATGCTGCTCGAAGCGATGCTCGAGGCGGAAAAAGAACCTGCGCCTTCCGCGGCGGGGTGATGTTGCGCCGCTGATGGATCGCGCGCCGTCCAACGTCTTCACGGTTTCATTTCATCCGCGCGCCGGGGACGGCGCGCTCGCGGCGCGCTTCAAGCGCGAGATTGAAGGCGAAGTCCTCTTCGATCGCGCAAGCCGCGGCCGCTATTCGACCGATGCCTCGATCTACCAGATCGAGCCCGTCGGCGTGGTGGTGCCGAAGACCGAGCGCGACGCGCTGATCGCCCTGCAGATTGCCGTGGACGAAGGCGTCCCGGTGCTGCCGCGCGGCGCGGGCAGCTCGCAGTGCGGCCAGACGGTCGGCGCCGCGCTCGTGATCGACCATTCAAAGCATCTCGATCGGATCGTTTCGCTCGACAAGGAAAACGCGACCGCGGTGGTGCAGCCGGGTGTGGTGCTCGATGCGCTGAACGCGTACCTCCGTCCGCACGGCCTGTGGTTTCCGGTGGATGTGTCGACCAGCGCCCAGGCGACGATCGGCGGCATGGCGGGCAACAATTCCTGCGGCTCGCGCTCGATCCGCTACGGCAACATGGTGCACAACGTGACAGGGATCGATGCGCTGCTCGCCGACGGCGCTGAATACCATTTCGGTGAAGTGCCGGAGAATCTCGCGCAGCGCTCGGGTCCCGCCGGCTGTGTCGAGCTCGCAAGAAGGGTCCGCGCGATCGCCGAGCGCGAAGCCGGCGAAATCGAGGCGCGCTGGCCCAAAATGCTGCGACGCGTGCAGGGCTACAACCTCGACATGGTGGCTCCGCGCGGCGCGTGGAACTTCGCGCAGCTTCTGGTGGGCTCCGAAGGCACGCTCGCTTATTCGAAGCGCATCCATCTCAAGCTCTCGCCGCTGCCCAGGGCGAGGACGCTCGGCGTATGCCACTTCGCGACGTTCGGCCGCGCCATGGAGGTCCCGCAGCACATCGTGAAGCTCGCTCCCACCGCGGTGGAGCTGGTCGACCGCACCATGATAGGACTCGCGCGCGGCAACTCCGCGTTTCGCGGGACGGTCGAGCGGTTCATCCGCGGCGATCCGGACGCGATTCTGCTGGTCGAGTTCGCCGGCGAGGAGCGCGACGAGCAGCTGAAGAAACTCGAGCAGCTCTCCGAGCTCATGGCCGATCTCGGCCATCCGGGCAGCGTGGTCGAGATCACCGACGCGGCGCTGCAGCGCGAAGTGTGGGAAGTGAGGAAGGCGGGCCTCAACATCATGATGTCGATGAAGGGCGACGGCAAGCCCGTGTCCTTCATCGAGGACTGCGCCGTGCCGCTCGAGAACCTCGCCGAGTACACCGATTCTCTCACGCAGGTGTTCCGCAAGCACGGCACGCAGGGCACCTGGTACGCGCACGCCTCCGTGGGGACGCTCCACGTGCGGCCCATTCTCGACATGAAGGGGGACGGCGCTAGAAAAATGCGCGCGATCGCGGAAGAAGCCTGCGCGCTGGTGAAGAAGTACAAGGGCGCGGCTTACTCGGGCGAGCACGGCGACGGCCTGGTGCGCTCGGAATGGATCGAGCCCGTTCTCGGCGCGCGGCTTGCCGCGGCGCTCGCCGAGATCAAGGACCTGTTCGATCCGAAAGGGCTCATGAATCCGGGCAAGATCGTGCGGCCGGCGAAGCAGGACGACCGGACGCTTTTTCGCTTCAAGCCGGGTTACGCGGCGCAGGAGCTCGACACGACCCTCGACTGGAGCGAGTGGAGCGTCCCCGGCGCGGCGAGCCGGGGCTTCGCGGCCGCGGTGGAGATGTGCAACAACAACGGCCACTGCCGCAAGTTCGACGCGGGCACCATGTGCCCGTCCTTCCGCGCCACCGGCGACGAGCAGCATCTCACGCGCGGCCGCGCCAACACGCTGCGCCTTGCCGTCTCGGGGCAGCTGGGTCCCGATGCCTTTACTTCGGACGAGATGTACGCGACGCTCGATCTGTGCGTCTCCTGCAAGGGCTGCAAGCGGGAATGCCCCACCGGCGTGGACATGGCCAAGATGAAGATCGAGTTCCTGCATCACTATCATCGCCGCCACGGCTATTCGCTGCGCGACAGGCTGATCGCGTATCTGCCGCGCTGGGCGCCCGGGGCGGCGCGCCTTGCGTGGCTCATGAATCTGCGCGATGTGCTGCCCGGAGCGGCGGCTCTCACCGAGGGATTGTTGGGCCTGAGCGCCAGGCGCTCGCTGCCGAGGTGGCGGCGCGACGCTTTCCTGAGTTCCCTGCGGAGCTGGAGCAGCGCGGGGGAAGCCGGCGAAGTCGTCCTGTTCGTCGACACCTTCAACAATTACTTCGAGCCCGAGAACGCCCGCGCCGCGCTCGCAGTGCTCGACCGGGCCGGATACGGCGTCCACGTCGCACGTGCCGCGGATGAAAATAAGAGAAGCGTGCGCCCGCTCTGTTGCGGCCGCACCTTCCTCGCCATGGGCATGGCCGACGAGGCCAGGGCCGAGGCGCGGCGCATGCTCGCCGCCCTCAAGCCCTACGTGGAGCGCGGCATTCCCGTCGTCGGCCTCGAGCCGTCGTGCCTGTTCACGCTGCGCGACGAGTTCAAAGCTCTGCTTCCGGGGAAGGAGACCGATGCGCTCGCGGAACGGGCGCTCTTGTTCGAGGAGTTTCTCGCGTCGGAGCGCGCGGCGGGCCGCCTTTCGCTCAAGTTGAAGCCGCTCCCCGAGAAGAAGGCCCTTGTCCACGGTCATTGCCACCAGAAGGCTTTCGGAGCGATGCCGGCCGTCGAGCAGGCGCTCGCTCTCGTGCCCGGGCTGGGAGTCGAGACGATCGAGTCCTCCTGCTGTGGATTGGCGGGCGGCTTCGGCTACGAGGCCTCGCATTACGAGGTCTCGCTGAAGATGGGCGAGCTGTCGCTTCTGCCCAAGGTTCGCTCGGCGGACGCCGGCACCCTCATCGTCGCCGACGGCACGAGCTGCCGCCATCAGATTGCCGACGGCGCGGCAAGGCGGGCCGTTCACGTCGCGCAGGTCCTGGCGCGCGCCCTGGCCTAGCTCCGCCGTTCAATGGTGCTCGAGGGTCCCTCGGCGGCGCTCGCCCTTGCGCCGATCGCTTTTACCGGCTCCTTGGTCCAAGGCGTCACGGGCTTCGGCTCGGCGCTCATCACGATTCCGCTCGCGACCTATTTCGTGCCGCTGCCGTTCGCGCTCGCGGTATTCGCGATCGGGGACTTCGCGAACGCATTGCGCCTGGGCCTGGAGAATCC
>WNGL01018248.1_pt1 | contig 12076 bp, 13 predicted proteins | sample 5400591 | NCBI WGS metagenome assembly WNGL01 (sample SAMN13153377, study PRJNA577476) | soil metagenome | isolation source: 80 cm soil or saprolite under Garry oak tree replicate 1 | place: USA:California | collected 2016-06-15
TCGCCTCCTGGACCGCGGCCGGAATGTTGCGCCGTGGTGGACGTGGCGACACTTAAGCAACGAGGGTGCCAGGAGGGCCTTGCAACCAGACCAGCGTGATTCCAAGCCCTTGGAGTTTGCGTGCCCAGGGCGATTGATTAACATCAACCACTTGTTACAGGCGAGGCATTCCGCAAGTACCCGCATTCGCGTTTTGTTTCGGTCATGGGCGGTCATTTCTACAAACACCCTGGAGGCCTCGCGTGGCACAGCCTGGCGATCACGTCTCGAGCATCGACACCCCGGCCCTCGTCCTCGACCTCGACGCCATGGAGCGGAACGAGGTGCTCGGCCGTGCATCCGGCGATGCCGTGCTTTAGAGCGCTGTCATGTCCGACGACGAGCGCGCGATCCGCGAGTTGATGGCGAGCTGGATGACGGCCAGCAGTGCGGGAGACGTGCCGAAGGTCCTGAGCTTGATCGCAGATGACGCTGTCTTCCTCGTGGCGGGCGATGCGCGACGTGCGGTTGGAAGCCACCAACGACATCGAAGAGCTCAGAATCATCGGGCAGTGGGCTTTCTGTATCAGCCGGGTTGCCGTGAACGTGACGCCGCCCGATGGCGCTTCGCACCGGCGCTCGGGTTACACCTTGACGCTGTTTCGGCGGGAACCGAACGGCGCCTGGGTGCTGGCACGCGACGCGAACTTGATGGCCGCAGACTGAGTCGGCGAGCTTTGACGGTCGGGGCGATGCCCGCGGCGCCCTCACTTGACGTCTCGACTCACAAAGCGCTCGGCGCGTTCTCCGGTGCCGGGACCTGCTGTTCACGGTCCGAGAACACGTAGGTATCCTCGGAGCGTCCTTCCGTCTCTACCACCCGGCCGCCAGGCAATGCCAAACGAAGGCGCCGGTGCTCACGTTGAGACATGCGGTGCGGGATGAGCGTGTCCGGCTCGGTGACGAGCACCATCTCGAGCTCCGCATGGACGTCCTCCGGTACGGGCTCGTTCGCTTTCGACGAGGTGGCCCGCCGCAAGCGCTCGACAGTCGCGGCCTGGTCTTCGGGCGCCAGGTGCGCCCGGTACGACAGCTCGACGCAACGCCGGACGGTGTCCTCATCCTTGCAGGGCACCCGCGCTTCCAGGCCGTATTCGACTTCGAGCACGCTCTCGATGGCTTGGAGATCGGGCACGTAAGCCTTCACCTGCTTGCGCCGCACCTGACCGGCCGTGAGCTTCTCGCCCGCCCACGCGCCCACCAGCAGCTCCCAATCGAACGCGGTTGAGCGGATGAGCGCCTGTCGCGCCTTTTCCCTGTCATCAGAGGTGGTGGTCGGGATCGCGGACAGCGCCTGATCGAGGCCCTCGGCGCGCCGAAATCTGCCGTCGGGCGTGACGACTTGCATCAAGGCCTCGTTGATCTTGACGGTCGATTCGAGGTCGGGCTCGTTGCCACGTGCGGCGATGTCGCGCGTGATGACCCAGATCTCATTCCCCTTCTTCTCGGTGACGAGGCGCTGGCGAGCGATGAGCACCGTCGGGTCCGCGCCGCTCCGGCGCGACTCGTGCGCGATGAGGACATGCGACTGAAAACCCTCTGGCCAAGCGAACTTCAGCTCGACGTGACCGGGTGCAGCACCTTGACGTGCCGAATCCGTCGCATGAGCACACGCCATCGCGAGGGACCCCAGGAGGACGACGCTGCGCACCGCAAATGGTCTCGACAAGTGGGTCTCCGCGAGCGTCGCGAGGTGAGCGAGCGACTTCGACGGTGACTTATCAGGGAGCAGGCGTGGCCGCCCGATTCCCATATCCACCAGGCGAGGATGGCGAGAGCACGTAGATCGAAGTCGACGGCCGACAGGGGCGGACCTGACCCGCGTCTCCGCGAGCTGTTCGCCGTATCCCCTGCCGGGTTCGTCGCCGCGCGGGATGCTCTCGCCCGATCGCTCGCGGCCGAGGGAAGCTCGGACGCTCGCGTGAAGCGTCTGCGCCGCCCGACCCTCGCCGTCTGGCTCCTGAACGCGGTCGCCAGGGAGCGGCCCGATGCCCTCGAGACCCTGTTCGCGGCCGGGGACCGGCTGCGCCAAGCTCAGCTTCGAGCAGTGGGCGGCGATGCCTCCGAGATGCGGCCCTCGGGCTCCGCGGTTCGTGACGCCGTGGCTGCTGGCGTCGCGGCCGCGCGGGAGCTCACCATCGGCCAGGACCATGGGGTCGGCACGGCGGTGCTCGATCAAGTCGAGGGTGCCCTTCGCGCCGTGGCGACCGCGGACGTGGCCGCACGGACTCCGCTACAGCAGGGCGTCCTCGAGCGGCTCCCCGCGCTCGGCGGGATCGAGCTCCTCACCGGTCTCGTCGCCGCACGGCAGCCGGCTGGTGGACGCCACGACGCTCGTGCTTCCGCTGCCTCCCGCGAGAGGGCACCCGCGCCGCCCGGCCGAGGCGACCGTGACCCCGAGCGCGAGCGGAAGGCCACCGACAGGAACGCGCGCTCCGAGGCATCCAGGCGCGAGCGCGGACGGGCCCAGGCGCTGGCCGAGGCCGAGCGCCGGGAGCGGGCTCTACGCGCGGCGGAGGCCCGGCTGCAGAAGGCCGAGCGGGAGCTCGAGAACTTGCGACAGCGCGTTGCCGCCGTGCGGAAGGATTCCGAGGCTGCCCGGCAGGCTGCGCTCGCCGCCCGCGCGCGGGCCGATGCCCGATGAATGGGCTCCTCGCCTCTCCTCACGCCCACGGCGCGCGGCTGGCTCCCGGGATACGCGAGACATCCCGCGCATCAGGAGCACGCTTGTATTCCTGAAGGAGAGCCTGCGGCGCGCGCGCCCGGCGCTGCGCCCACGCGCCTGAGGAGCGACGATCTGGACGCCAGTCGCGCTCTCCCCGACTCAGGGCATCGTCCACACCTGCTTCTGGAACTCCGCCTGCCGCTCCGCCTCCTGCTTGGTGCGCTCGAGCTCTGCCGTGGTCGGCGCGGGAGACGGACCAGCCACGCCGAGCCGATCGATCCTCTGCTCCAGCCCCACGACACGTCCGTCGAGCTCCCTGAGGTCGACCGGGTCCCGCTGGAGAGCGGTCGCCCCCCCGGCGACGTCTGTTCCGGGGGCGCGAGCACGCGAAGCGTCGTTCGAGGCCTGCACGGGGCCGGCCGCCAGCGAGAGGAGCATCGCGACAGCGGTTGCCCTCCACCCTGGAGTCGTCCAGGCCCTCGACGAGAGCGATTTCGACTGGCATTGCATGATGGAGTCCTTTCGGTCGCGCTTCATTGGCTTGTTGAGGTCCCTGATGCCTTCGCCCAAGACAACGACGCGTCGCTCGAATGGTTCCCGGGCGGCCCCGAGGCGTCGTGCTTACGATCCACACGTCTGCCACGCTCGCACAGCACGTCGTGCGTGCGTGCGCATCGCAGGAGGTGGGAGCCATGCCGGTCTACGAGTTCTTCTGCAAGCGCTGCGAGAAGGGTTTCGCCGCGGAGATGCACCTCTCCGAACACGACAGCGGCGTCGCGGAATGCCCTGACTGTCACCGCAAGGACAAAGTGGAGAAGCGCCTGTCGACGTTCACGCCGGTCACGAGCCACAAGTCCGCCGGGTTATGACGCCTGCTCCCGCGACGAGTATCGCATTCGCGCCTGCCTCATGAGCGACCGCGATCACCCGCCGGACGCGCAGGCGCGCGCCGCCGCGCTCCGCAGCGTTTCGGCGCTGCGCTCGAGCAGCGCTTCCTCCCCTGGCTCCAGCTGGGGCTCGAACGTCTCGCGCACTCCGCCGCGGCCCAGCACCGAGGGCAGCGACAAGGTCACGCGGAAGCGGTGCCGGTAGCTGCCGATCGGCACCACCGCGTGTTCGTCGCGCAGCACCACTTCGGCGATCCGCGCTGAGACCACCCCGATGCCGTACTGGCTCGCCTCGTTGCCTTCGATGATGGTGATGTTGGCGTAGCGAACGTCGCGCTCGACCGCCTCGCGCAGGCTGTCGAGCGACCCTCCCTGCGCCGCGACGATCCGCTGGAGCGGGCCCCCTCCGATCCGGACCCCCGACCAGATGAAGACCCCCGAGGTGCCGTGCTCGCCGAGGATCTGCGCCTCGACCGAGGCGGGATCCACGTTCAGCGTGGAGGCGAGGTGCGTCTGGAAGCGCAGGCTGTCGAGCCAGGTGCCGGTGCTGAGGACGCGATCGTGGTTCGCGACGACCCGCGCCAGATCCGCCAGCGGATCGGGCGGATCCGTGACCACGAGCAGCACTGCTTCTGGCGCCGCCAGGACGATCTTCGGGACGATGTCGCGATAGATGGCGGCGTTCTTGTCGATGAGCCGCAGGCGCCCTTCGGGATCCTTGCGATCGGTCGCGCCGCCCGATTTCTCGTTCACGCCCGAGGTGATCATCACCACGCCGGCGCCTGCCAGATCCGGGTAGTCGCCATCGCGGAGGTCGGTGAGCCGCGACAGGGGAGCGCCGTAGCGGATGTCTGCGGCCACCGCCTTGGCGCGGGCGCGGGTGCGGTCCACGAGCACGACCTCGCGCGCCACGCCACGCAGCACCAGCGCGAATGCGCACGCCGAGCCGACCCTTCCGGCGCCGATGACGCCGACTTTCATGACGATCCCCCGCTTCCAACCGCCGGGGATCACGGTGGATGCTGCACCGGCGTACGTCAAACGGAGCCGCGAGCTGCCAGCCGGCGTGCGTGCGGTCGGTGCAGCGCACTTCAGGCCAGCGCTCGGACGGCGCTTGGCCTTCGGCACCCGCGGCGGCAACACTGCTATGGCGCGAACAGGCTCGCGCAATGTCCGGCTTGAGCCGGCGCGGCGGAGATCTCGCCGCCCCGCGGGATGCACTGCGAGGGGGGCAGCGCCGCTCCGTGCTCGACCGCACCGACGAGCAGGTCGAACGCCTTCTGCGCGTGAGGCTCGATGAACTCGAGCTCGGGGAAGGTGCCCGCCGGAGGCGTCGCGAGCTGCGGCGGCGACTTGTACGTCTCGATGTGGTTACCGTTCTGCACCTCGTACAGCCGGTACGAAGCGTCGCGGCCGCCGCCGTCGTTCCCCTGGCGCGCGAGCTGCGCTGCCTCGACGACCCGGGCATAGGCGCGCGCATGGTGGTCGATGGGGAGCAGCGCGTCCATGGTGCCCGCCACCGTGATCAGTGGCCGCTGGATCCTGCCCGTCGTCGCGAACGAGGCCAGGTTCGCGCCCACCTCGCTCACCGAGCGCCGCGCCCAGTAGTTGTACGTCCCGGTGCCCGCGCCGTAGGTGTCGTAGGTCGGGTCGAGCCGCTTCTGCCACTGGCACTGCGTCACTTCCCAGAAGCTGTTCGAATAATTCGTCCACAGCGAGCTCGTGGCGTTCGCGACGATGTCCGGCGGATACGCCGCGCCGCGGATGTTCTTCGCGGCCGTGCTGTTCGAGTCATGGCCGGAGGCGACGTAGTCGGGGAAGTTGAGGATCGCCGGCGGCAGATCGGTGAGGAGGTTCGGCCGCTCGGAGTCCACGAACGTGCCCTCCCAGTCGACGCCGCCGTCGAACAGCTCGGGATACGACTCGACGGCCCGGCGCACCTGGTAGCCGCCGTTCGAGGTGCCGACCGCGTACGTGGCGCGCGGTCCGGCGCCGGAGTGGGCCTCGAGCGCCCGACGCGCGAGCCGCGCCGCCTCGGCCATGAAGCCGGCCCAGCGGCTGAACTCCTCGCCGGGATCGTTGTCGTAGAAGTGCACGAAGAGCAGCGATGACGGATTGAGGCGACAGGCGAGCGGGTCGGCCGCGCCTGTCGCGGGGAAGAACAGATTCAGGATGCCCTTGTTCTGCGATGCGTAGGCGTAGCCCTTCTGCACCACGTAATCGCTCCAGGCGAAGTCGCCGTTGAATTCACTGCGCGTCCCCGATGCGCCCGCCACCACCAGGCGGCCGTTCCAGTCGTCCGGCAGGCGGAGGAGGAAGCGGGCTTCGCCCTGCGGGTCCGACGCGATGCGCCCGTTGATCTGCACGCCCGGCACGACCCTGGTGATCGGCGTCCGATTGAGCGCGTCGGGCGCGATGACCGCGCGGTCGGTCTGCGGCGTGAAGGCGAATGCCGGCAGCCCCGGGATCGAGTTGTTTTGCGGCGTGGTGTCGGGGTTGTTCGTCGTCAGGTCGGCGCTCTCGACGCAGGTCGCGTCGGCGAGCCGAGCTCCGAGCGCCTGCAGGGCGCGCTCACAGCGCGTCTCCTGGGCGGCGGAGGCCGAGAAAGCGAAGAGCATGGCGAGCGCTCCGGCGCCGCGCCTTACGAGGTGCACGAGCATCTTGAATCCCCCTTGTCCTGGAAAAGCCCCGCTGTTTGGTAGCCGGGCGGGGCCCAGGGGCCGTGCCAAGAAAGGGCTCAGCGACCGAGCGATCGGCGCCCCGCCAGGGTCGCCGGCCGACTCACCGCGCGCCACCGAGCTGGGTCACCGCCCTGGAGGGCTGGAGCGTGAGAGGAGCACCGTCAGGCGCGCGGCGGCTTGCGGCCGTAGAGCTTCCGAAGCTCGTCCTTGGCTCGGTGTATTGCCTGCTTGCGCGAGGCAGACAGGTTCTGTCCCGCGCGGTTCTCGTAGAACGTCAGCATCGACATCGCCGAGCGGAGCGGCGACGACTTCCGTCTCGTGCTCCGCTCCGCGCTCCGTTTGAGCGACTGCGCCATCTCGCGTGGCGAAAGCTTGAACACACCGCGCTCGAGGTCGAGCGCGTCGCTTCGCTCCGTGACGGTGCGGGACCAGGTGCGTGGGCGTCTTTCGACTCGGCGCGCTCGCCCCGTGGCCGGGCGTCTCCGCTCACTGGACCTCCTCCTCGTCATCGCGCACCTCTCTGAGATTCTGCCCCGCGGCCCACCTGCTCGCGAGCCGCCCGCTCGAGCAGCGCGCGGACTTCCTCGTCGGTCGTCTGCGAGAAGTCCTCGTACCATTGTCCGATGGCAAGGAACGGCTCCGGCGTGACCGCGCAGACGATGTCATCCACCTCCGCCGCGAGCTCTTCGCACGTGGACGGCGGGGCGATTGGAACGCCGACCGCCAGGCGCCTCGGTCTCCTCTGCCTGAGCCCAGCTACCGCCGCTCGCATCGTCGAGCCGGTCGCGAGGCCATCGTCGACCAGGATGCAGACGCGACCCGAGACGTCCAGCGGCGCTCGTCCCGCCCGGTAAGCACGCTCGCGGCGCACGAGCTCGCGCTCCTCGACTGCGGCCACCGAGTCGATCACGGCGCGCGGAATCCGTAGGCCCGCAACGAGGCTCTCGTTGAGTACGCGCACTCCGCCGGACGCGACCGCTCCGATCGCCAGCTCCTCTTGCCCGGGCATACCGAGCTTGCGCACGACGAACACGTCCAGCGGCGCGCCGAGCCGCATCGCGACCTCGAACCCGACGGGGACGCCGCCGCGAGGCAAGGCGAGGACTGCGACATGGGATTCTCTGGCGTATCGTGAGGCGAGGATGTCCGCGAGCACGCGACCTGCATGGTGACGGTCGATGTAGCGACTCATGACGCGTTTCCCTGGCCCCAACATTGCGTGCGGAGGAGCGAGGCTGCACGCGCACCGCCGAGAGTGCAGGCGCCAGGCTCGATGCCATGCGGGGGCGCCGCGAATCGTCCGGCCGCCTGCTTTCTAGGAGGCGCGGTATCGCGTCGTCATCGACATGGCGCGATCGAGACGAGCCCATCACGAAGAATGTCCCCGAAAGGCGGGCGACCGGCGCGCGCTAGGACGCCCGCACGATGAAGCGCTCCGCCAGTCCGGCGAGCGTCTTCTCTAGACCGGGCGCGACCAGGAACATGAGCTCGAGCGACAGGTCCCGGGCGGCGATCCCGGCCTCCTCGATGAGCGCGCTCACCGCCTCGGATCGCGGCGGCGCCCGCGTCAGGTCCACCACCACGGCCGCCGCCTCGCGGCGCTGCCACTCGAGCGCGACGTGGAGCCGGCGCGCGGCGAGCGTGAAGTAGAGCGGCTCCTGCGCCGGCTCGCCGCGGAAGCTGGCGAGCTGGACGCGCGCCCCGCCCGCGCTCACCAGCGGCCGCAGGCAACCGGGCAGGAGCGGCGCGCGCAACACCTCCGGAGGGGCCGGCCATGGCAGCGCGCCATCCCCAGCGCGCGCGCCATCGCCCAGACCGAGCAACGCCGCCGCTGGCGCGCTCGCGCGGCGGAGCTCCTCGCCCGCTCCCGGTCCGAACGCGAGCACGCGGTACGGGCGGTCGCGGGCGAGCGTCTCCGCCTCGGCGCCGCGCGCCTCGTCGAGCGCGGCGTGCGGGGGCAGCGCGCCCCGGAGGGCCTCTGCCGCTCCGGCGGGCCCGTCGACTACCAGGACCCGCGGCTCGTCCGGCTCGAGCCCGCGCGCCTGGTCCCCGAGGACGCGGTCGAGCACGGCGCGCACGCCGCGCGCGTCGAACGGCTTCGGCAGATAGTCCGAGACCCCCAGCTTGATGGTGGCTGCGACCGAGGCAGTCTCGGCGCCGGTGAGCAGCACGATGCGCGTCGGGTCGCGGTGCTGGCGCAGAAAGCGCAGGAGCGACGGGCCGTCGAGCACCGGCATCTCGAGGTCGAGGAACGCCAGGTCGAAGGCGCTCGTCCGCAGGAACTGCAGCGCGGCGGCGCCGTGCTCGGCGTGGACGACCTCGAAGCCGAGCGGCTCGAGCAGCGCCTCCAGGGCGGCGCGGACGGCGGCGCTGTCGTCGACCGCGAGCACCTTGCGCGCGGGAGGTGCCGGGAGGGGAGGCTGCATCGCGGGAGGATACCCGCGAGCCCGTGTGAGGGCGAGCCTCCTGCCCGCGAGGTGCGTGGCTGCTCAGTGAAATCAGCGGGCATAAGATCCTGCTTCACCGCTGTTCCACCATCGCGCACCTCCGCTTCAAATCAGCGGGCATAAGATCCTGCTTCACCGCTGTTCCACCATCGCGCACCTCCGCTTCTACGGCCCGCGTCCAGGGCCTACGTCGACGACGGCGATGCATCAGGCGAGGGCGCGCCGCGGCGCTTCCGCGAGCGCGGTAGCGCTCACCGTGTACGCGCGAACGAGCCGGCGAGGCGGGCGAGCGTCGGTTGCGGCGCCGCGGCCGGATCAAGAGCTGACGAACGAGCGACCACACTCTGCTCACTGGGAGGAACATGCACCGTGGTGCTCTCGTCCTCTTCGCCCTCGCCGCGCTGATCACGGCGACTGCCCGCGCTGGCGACGCGGCGGCGCCTCCGGGGTTCGAGCCGACGAGTGGAGCGGTGCTCCCGGCGCTGCCGCCGGCGCTCGCGCCGCGCGGCCGTGACGCGCTGGGGGCCACCGACGCCTCGGGCGGCAGCACCATCCTCGTGAGCGCGCTGTACGGCGGCCTGGCCGGCGCGGTCGTCGGCGTCGGCGTCGGGTTGCTCGAACAGGGCAATTACGGACGCGACCTCGCTGTCGGCACCGGCGCCGGCGTCCTCATCGGCGGCGCGCTGGGCGCGGCGCGCGCTTTCGGCGATGCGCGCAGCCTCGCCGTCACCGATGGCCTCAACACGACCGAGCGCTACCCTGTGCTCACCGCGCGCACGCTCCGCCTGGGCGGCCGGTTCTAAAGCCCGCCGCCCGGAGATCCGCTCCCGCGCTCGCCAGGTGCCCGCTCACCGAGCGGATACTGGAGCGCCTCCGCCTTCGTGGACGCTCACGAGTGGCGAGCCTGGTCCCTGGGCGGCACGAAGCTCATCGCGCGCTCGGCGAGTGCCGCGATGGTGAGCGCGGGGTTCACGCCAGGGTTGGCCGACACGGCAGCGCCGTCGATGACGTAGAGCCCCTCGTACCCGAAGACGCGGTGGCGAGGTCGGTCGCCTGCGGGCTCGAGGCGCTCGGCGCTGGGCCGCTCGAGATGGAGGTCTGGAGACGCCCGCCCGCACCGAGGCGAATCCGGAGGTGCCCCTCGAGCGTGCGCATGTAGAGGAGGATGACGGTGTGCCTCGCCCAGTCGAGGACGAAGAACGCCCGAAACGCGCGCATGGGGTGGCGCAGGCACTGCCCGATCGCGCTCAACACGCGCACGAGCGCGCTCCGGCCCGACGCGTGGGGCGCGACGAGCAGGCGGAAGAAGCCCGACCCGGACGGATAGCGCACCGGCTCGAGGTGCGAGTGCTCGTCGGTGTGGAGCACGCTGCCGATGGCGATGCCCTTGGAGTGATCCACGTCGCGCCGGCCGCTCACGATTCCCAGCAGCGCCTCGGAGTTGGTGCGGACGAAGTCGCCCACGCGCGGTGACAGGCGCGGCAGGCCGTCGGGGCGGCTGCGCAGCTCGAGCAGGAGCGGCACCGTGCCGAGAACCCCGCCGGCGAAGATCACGTTCGACGCCTTCCAGATCCGGCGAGTGCGGCGGATGAGCGAGGCGCCCTGAAGCGCATCCACCTGATACCCGCCGCCGGGTACCTCCCGCACCCAGGTCGCTTCGGTGTCCGCCTCGATGACGAGGCCTTTCCGCTCCGCCAACCAGAGATAGTTCTTGTCGAGGGTGTTCTTCGCGCCGTGCTGGCACCCGATCATGCAGCCACCGCACTGCGTGCAGCCGGTGCGCTCCGGGCCCTCCCCGCCGAAGTACGGGTCTGGGACGGTCACCCCAGTCTCTCCGAACCAGACCGCGACCGGCGACCGGCGGAAGTCCCCCTCGGGACGCCCGAGGTCCCGCCCGATCTCGCGGATCATCTCGTCGGCAGGCGTCGTGTACGGGTTCTCGGCGGCCCCGAGCATCTTCCGGACAGTCGGGTAGTGCGGCGCGAGCTCGCGCTTCCAGTCAGCGAGCCGGGCCCAGGACTTCGCGGCGAAGAAGTCGTCCTCCGGGATGGGCAACGTGTTGGCGTACACCAGCGAACCGCCGCCGACCCCCACGCCCGAGAGCGCGGTGACGTGGCGCAGGAACGTCATCTTGAAGAGGCCGCGGAAGCCGAGCGCAGGAAACCAGAGCCACCGCTTGAGGTTCCAGTTGCTCCGGGGGAAATCGCCGGCTCCCAGCCGACGGCCCTTCTCCAGCATGACGACGCGGTAGCCCTTCTCCACCAAGCGAAGCGCGCTCACGCTGCCGCCAAAGCCGGAACCGATGATCAGGAAGTCGGCGTCCATGGAGGGCCAGCGTACTCCGATGGACTCTGCAGATCCTCGATGCGCTCGGAGCGAGGTCGCGCTAGTGGCGTGCCGGCGAAGCCTCGCGTTGGGCCTTCCTCAGGATCTCGAGTACGGCAGCACGCCCTCGCTCCTGCCATCCCGAAAGTACGCGCGGCTTCGCGATCCACCCCGCCGCCAGCCCGACGGCCACGGCGACGAGCAGCGCCAGGAGTAGGCGGAATCGCGTCATCGGACTCCGGAGTTGGGGCCCTACATCAAGGTGGGACTGCTCCGTCACCGGCGACACCCTCGACGCGGCCACCTAGACCGGCCAAGCGCGTCATCGCCGCCGCCTGCAGATGAGGACGGGGTGCCGTCTCGCCGTCTGGTAAGAAGGAGGCAAGCAACCATCGGGTCGCGCAGCCAAGGGGCTCACGTTCGCCGGGCAGGCGCGGCTCGCCGGGCTCGAGCTCCAGGAACTGGGGGAGCTCCTCGCCGTGACGAGCGGCGTCATGCCCTGACGGAGGCTGGGCAGCGCCTGCTCGAGACCGCAGGCGCGGCAGTGCGCACGCTGACCGGGAGGCCGGCGGTCCACCGCGTGCCGCCGAGCCCTCACCGGGGAATGCCGTCAGTGCGGGCTGAGCGGTGCACGGCGAGATTCCCGGCGGTCTTCGTCAATCTCAGGACAAGTGGATCTCGTGATGTGCTTCGAACCGTTGACCACGGCTGTTCATGAGCCTGACCTGCAGCGACCCTTCGCGAGTGGCGAGCAGGCCGAACGTGATGAGCGGGTCGTCGCTGAGCGCGGAGGTCAACGCGAATCGGCTCACGCGCTCTCCGCAATAGTACACCTCCATGTCCTGGAGGTAGAAGGGCTCGGACTCGCGCACGAACTTCCCGTCACGCATGATCAAGCCTGTCCGGCTCGGGTGGCGAGTCTCGACCTGGACATGGATGAGCTCGCCACGAGCGATCCGGCCATGCTGGCCCAGCTCGGGAATTCGGATGACTGGCGGAACGATCTGCTCATCGCCAGCCTGCCCACCGGGC
>WNGL01010763.1_pt1 | contig 12075 bp, 10 predicted proteins | sample 5400591 | NCBI WGS metagenome assembly WNGL01 (sample SAMN13153377, study PRJNA577476) | soil metagenome | isolation source: 80 cm soil or saprolite under Garry oak tree replicate 1 | place: USA:California | collected 2016-06-15
GATGTACGTTGACCAGGCAGTTTCCCTTTGCTCGTTGCCCTGGGGTCAGATCGGCCCTTGATGCCGTACCGGAGGCGTATCACAATCCGGCGGCAGTCTGGTGGGGGGTCTTTGCAGCTTCCGCTGGCCGCGGCGCCCGCCGGGTTTGGGGCGTTGGTCCCGCTGGCGGCAGGACTTTCGGCCCTGGATCGCCATCGTGCTGGGGATGGATGGTGGGTACTTGCGAGCCTACGGGTGCTCCTCTGCCACGGCGGGGAGGAGATCACCCGCGGGCTCGGCCAGTCCCCGGTGCCCGGACCTTGCGCGGGGCCATCTCCCGGCAGGCCTGGTTGCCGAGCCGGTCCATCAACCCGAAGATCGAAGATCTGGGAGTGATCCGGTGGGACGACATGGGCACCTTGGTGGTTGTCATGCCTGAGGACACCTGTCCGGTGCAGTGGACGGGCCGACAGGCGGTGGTGACGCTTCCGCAGCACATCGACGGCTCCAATGCCGACCAGATCCGCGAGCAGCTGCTGTGGATCATCAACCGTGGCGCCGCCGTGCTCATCGTGGATCTGACCGGGACTGTCTCCTGTGATTACTCGGGCGCGGATGCCCTGGCACGTGTCCATGACCGTGCCGTTGCGGACGGGACCGAGCTGCGGCTGGCGGTCAATGCTGATGTCGTCCGCCGCGTGCTCAGCCTCAGCGGCCTTGACCGCCTGGTCGCGGTCTACTCGGACTTGCACGGCGCCATCGCCGCCGCAGCTCAGCGCCGCGAGGTGCACGGTGCGCAAGGAACCGGGACCGCAGATCAGGTGGCCCGCGCCGGGGAGCTGCTGGACTCGGTGGTTCACAACATGTTCATCGTGGGCCTGATGGTGCAGGCCGCTACCGACCTGCCCCGCGGCGCCGCCGCGCACCGCATCACCGAGGCTCTGGGCCGCCTGGATGATGTGGTCCGGGAAGTCCGCGATCAGGTGCTTGCCGAGCGCGGCCAGGGGATCCGGCCCGGCAGCGCCTGGAGGCCCCCGCCGGATGTACCCCAGCGTTCGGCGCTGGCCAGCAATCGCTCGGCGTCGCTGCGGCAGCGCCTGAGGCAAACGGCACATGCCCTGCACGTCGCCGCGGCCGATACCGCTGCGCTGCTGGAGCGGCACGCTGACCTGCTCGGGCAGCCAGCGCGCATCGACTACCCGGCCGAGGTCAAGCGGTGGCGGGTCTTTGCTGATCAGGCACGGCACATGGCCGAACTGTGGGAGCAGCCGTCGTGACCTGATCCGGGTCGCTTCCGGCCGGTGCCGTGGTCCCCGACTCGACGACATACCCCTCGTTCAGCACGTAGATCCGGTCCGCCGAGCGCACCGGGCTCACGATCGGGCGCTTGTGACGGACACATCACGCTGGCCTGCCACACCATCGACCCCGCATGTACGACTACTATCCGAATGTACGAATAAACCGGGCGGCAAGGACAACTTCGAGCCGGACCGGATCGCCGCGGAGAAGGTGCTCGCGCTTGAGGTGCTCAACCCGGCTTCCTGACATCTCGCTCACCGAGGTCGGCAAGGAGCACGGACCGCCGCTCCTCGAGCGCGGCGACCCGCGGAGAAGGTGCTCGCGCTTGAGGTGCTCAACCCGGCTTCCTGACATCTCGCTCACCGAGGTCGGCAAGGAGCACGGACCGCCGCTCCTCGAGCGCGGCGACCTGACCCCGGAGCTGTTTCAGCTCGCGGTTGACGCGCGCCAGCTCGGTCCGCGCCTGCCGTTCCCGGAGGTATCGCTCACCGTGCCGGGTGCTGACGAGATCCTCGACCTCACGGCGGAGCAGCCGCAGCCACGGGTTCCCGTGCATCGAGCCGGGCCGGTACTGGAGCTTGCCGGCACGGATCGCCGCGATGATCTCCTCCTGCGTTAACCCGAACTCCGAACGAGCCGTCTTGTCGCTCAGCGTCGCGCCCTTTGCGCGCCATTCTTCATCGTGCAGCTCCATGACCGGTCATTATCTCGCAGGGCGGCGCTCCGCCGACGGCATTCGCGGGTTTACCGGCGACCGCCGCGGGAGAGCTCGGCCAGGCGGGTGCCGATCACCGAGACGCCCGGACGGGGCTCGCGCTCGTAGTGGTGCCGATCGCATCGGCCTCCTCGAGCTCCTCCTCAAGACCGGCCTCCAGCATGGCGGAGGCCAGCGACCGCTCCAGGCGGGGGCTGCACGCGAAGTCGACCAGGTCCCGCTTCAGTTCCGCGCTGTGCTCGATGAGGACCGCGAGCCCCTCCCCGCCACGACGGTCGGTCACGTCGTCTCCCAGCCCAGCCCAGCGCGGCCAGCTGTCGGCTGACCTCATTCAGGCCGAACGGCTCGGGTTCCCCGGGCTCCTCCCCGGACCAGTACTCGACCGGGCATTCCGCGCTCGCCGCGCCGCGTCGCGAAGATGTTCCACGGTGTCCACAATGGGGACCCTACTGCGGTGAGTCACGCGCATCGATGCTAGGGGGCTTCCCGTCAGTCCTCCCCGGAGAACCGCTCCCATGCCGCCTGCTTGGACACGCCGAGCGCTTCCCCGATGCGGGTCCAGCTGATGCCGCGGGCCCGCAGGGTATCCACGTAGTCGTAGACGGCGGCGTCGACCTGGGAGACCACCGCCTGGATGCGCCCGAGGCCCGCGAGCAGCTCGTCGTCCGGGCGCTCGTTCCAGGCACCGAACTCGGGTGCGTTCTCCTCGGCGAGGATCAGGTTGCACAGGCCGACGCACTCGTTGCAGATGTAGACGCCCGGGCCGGCGATGAGCTTGCTGACGGTTCCCTTGTCCTTGTTGCAGAAGGAGCAGTAGAGGGTCCCGAGCCGGCTGGCTCCTGGTGCGAGAGTTCGCGAAGTTGTCATATCGTCAAGGTAGCCCTGACGACTGATGATCGTCAAGGTTACCCTGACGAAGATACCGGCCGGATCCCGGCTCGCGATAAAAAGTGTCAATCACTCCGGCAAATCGCGATAAAACGGGTGCGGGCCGTTGCGCGGGCCGGGACGGGGCCGTCTGGGCGGCCGGAGAGAGCTGGAGGGTTGATGAACATCAGCGTCCGGTATATGCGGGATTTCGGCCGGACCTACCGGTGCACGCTGTACCTCCGCCGCAAGGCGGCCATAGTGCTCACGTCCTTCGGGGTCCTGGTGCTCCTGGCCGCGTTCCTTCCCTCATGGTCGAGCCAGGAGGTGACGGTCTTGCTGGCCGTGATGGGCATCGTCCTCCTGGTCGAGGTGCCGTTCCTGATCTGGCTCATGCTGGTCAGGAACTGGGGCGCGCTCAGCGAGGAGGTCGAGGTAACGGTGACCAGCGAGGAGATCGTCCAGCGGACGGCCACGACGTCATTGCGGCTCAGCTGGGACATGATGCAGCGGATCATCAGCCTGAAGGATGTGTGGCTCTTCTACGTCAGCCGGCTGAAGTTCGTGACGCTTTACAAAGGGGCACTCACCGCCGCAGAGCAGGCGGAACTGGCGGCCTTCATCCAAGCCCGGAAGCGCTTAGCGGTATTTCCGCATCTGTGATTTCCGCCTTCGGAGACCGCTCCTGATACCGCGTCCCCGCCAGCCGGCGGTGGACCTCACATGCCTCACAGGCACCACTGGTCACTGCCGGCGGGACCCGGCGTGGGGTGTGTGGGCCCCCGCCCCCATCTTGCGGGGTCTGTGGGCCCCAGACCCCGTTACCCGAGTTCGGCCGCCACGGTCGCCCGACCACCAGCTTCGTGAGCCACTCCAGGAACACCGTCAGGCCGGCCTCGGTCAGGTGGTAAAGACGCCGCCTGCAGTCACCCGACGGGAGGCGGGAAACCCGTACCCGTTCGGCCTCAATGCCGCGGCCGGACGAGCCTGAGCCGGGCCGTTCACTCCCCGCCGGGCGCCTGCCCGGCGCCCGTGTCATGCAGGCGGGTGGCCGGCCGGAGCCGACGCGGCCGTGCCGCCCGCCCTCGGCGGGGGCAGGCTCGGCCGGGCGAGGTCAGCCCGGAGCGGAGCGCCGGTCTGGGCCCGGGCCAGCGCCGCGTAGACGCGCGTCACGAATTCGCGCGGGCTGAACGGCTTGACGATGTAGTCATCGGCTCCCGCGGCGAATCCGGCCGCGATATCGGCCTCCTGCGCCAGGGCCGTCAGGATGATGACCGGGATGTTCGCCGTGGCCGGATCCCTGCGGAGTTCCCGGCACGCCTCCAGGCCAGACATGCCGGGCATCATGGCGTCAAGGATCGCCAGGTCAGGCGGATGCTCGCGGGCGGCGGCCACGGCGGACACGCCGTCCCCGAACACCCTGACCTGGTAACCGGCCTGGGTGAGCTTGAAGGTCACGAGAAGCCGGATGTCGGCGTCGTCTTCGGCCAGGAGAACCGTGGCCATCCTCACCCCCGCGGATGTTCCGATGCGGCCGGGCGAAGTCGGCTCCGGCGCCTGTGTCATTCGCGACCTGGGCGGCAGGTGCCGCAGCTTAGCGTTATGCGTGATAATAACATCACTCAGAGTAAGATACCATGGCGCGGCCGTGCCCCTCAGGTCCAGCGGCACCGCGACCGCGCCGATCCTTCAGGGGGTGCGATGGCCCGGGTCAAGCTGCCGCCCCAGCGGCGGGAGGCGAGCGAGCCGCAGCGCGGGCTCGAGCTCACCTGCATGCGCAACCTGCTGTCCGCAACCGGGGAGCGCGTGTACTTCAAGGACATGCAGAGCCGGTTCCTCCTGGTCAGCGCGGGCTGGATCGCCGCGTACGCGCCGGGCCGTGTCGCGGGGGAGTTGATCGGGAAGACGGACTTCGACGTCTTCAGCGGCCAGCACGCCTCCGCGGCCTTCCAGGACGAGCAGCAGGTCATCCGCACCGGGCTGGGGCCGACCATCACCAAGGCCATGGTGGCCGCACACCACGGCACGATCGCGGTTGACGGCGACGAGGGCCGCGGCAGCACGTTTACGGTCCGCCTTCCGCTCCCGCCTATGCCCGCCCCCTGTACCGAGGAGCCTGCCGACGCCAGTTACGTAGCGTTACAGCCCGGACTGACTGACTACAAAATGTACATACAATATTGCTCTCCGTGCTGCCTGTCGTATACCATCCAGCTGTCGGCAGCTGCGGCAGGCACAAGCGATCGACGCGCGTGCGGACAGGCGCCGCAGCGACACGGTTACGTCCACCGCTACAAAAGGGGGATCAGCGATGGGTACGTTCAAGATCGATATTCCTGCTGGGCCACTCTGGAACAACGATCAGGCACAGGAGCTCGGGCCTGCAATCGCCGCGGCTCACTTCGGAACGTTCACCGGACAGTGGACGACCGTAGTCGAAAACGAGATGAGCGTGATCCAGGTGGAACTGCCTACCGAGCCGGCCGGCCGGACGGAGTACACCATGGATGTTCCCGCGGGCCCGATCTGGAGCAACGAGGACGCGAAGGAGAAGCTGCCCGCCATATGCGCGAGCTACGGCGGCGCATGGAACGGTCAGTGGACTACCGTCGTTGACGGGAAGCTGAGCGTAGCCGGCTGTACGTTCAGGTTCTGAGCGATCAGACGCGTCACGGCCTTTGCATCACCTCTGCTGGCAGGCTCCCTTCCGGGAGTCTGCCAGCCTCATTGTGATCGTTGTCAATCCGTGAACCCGCCCTGATCCATCGGCGCCGGGCGCCCCGTCCCGGGAGCGGTGCACGAGGTGCCTGGCAGCGCCCACGAGAGATACGCCACAGTCACTTGGCCCCACCGGAATCACTCTTTCCCCACCGCCGCGGCCGCCCGGCGGTCTAGCATGCCCCTTCTGGCCACAGCCAGGTCGCGTACAGCTGACAGGGGGAGGACGTTAACCGGTGGCACGCCTGGCGATCGCGAAAGGCTTCCTGGGCGAGTACGCGAAGCTGGACAAGGACGTGCAGTCCGCCGTCGACGCGGCCATCGCCGCGTTCGCCCGGCACCCGCACCCCGGCCAGCACCTGGAGAAGCCGCGGTACAGCCGGGACGACCGGATCCGCCTCATGCCGGTGGACGCCCGCTGGCGCGGCGTCATCCTCGCCCCGCCGGCCACGGCGCCCGCGGACCCGCACCGAGACACCTACTGCCTGGTCACAGTCCTGCCGCAGGACAAGGCGAACGCCTACGCCGCCAGCCGCCGGTTCAGCGTCAACCGGGCGCTCGGCGTCATGGAGGTCCGCGACGAGGAAGCCATCCAGAACCTGCGCCCCGCCGCGGAACCAGCGGGCGGCATGCTGTTCGCCGACGTCAGCGACGCCGACCTCGCCCGGCTCGGCGTCGACCCGCAGCTCCTGCCGACGGCCCGCTCGCTGACCAGCGAAACCGACCTGGAGGCAGTCAGGGAAGCGCTGCCGCAGGGCCAGTACGCGGCGCTGCACGCGCTGGCCGGCGGCATGACCGTGGACGAGGCCCTGGCGGAGTCGGTCCGGCTGGTCTCCGGCGCCCCGCCGCCCGCGCGAGTAGACCCAGACGATCTGGTCTCCGCCATGGAGCGCGCTCCCGGCCAGGTCACCTTCGTGTCCGGGCCGGAGGAACTGCGGCACATCCTGGCGCACCCGTTCGCGGCGTGGCGCACGTTCCTGCACCCGAGCCAGCGCGACATCGCCTACCAGCCCAGTTACGCCGGCCCGGCGCAGGTGACCGGAGGCCCGGGTACCGGCAAGACGGTGACGGTGCTGCACCGCGCGGCCCTGCTAGCCGAGCGCGCCACGCCGGCTGAGCACACCGCGCACACCGAACCGGTCCTGCTCACCACCTTCAACGGCAACCTGGCCCACGCCCTGGCCGCCCAGCTGGACCTGCTGGTCCGGGACGCCCACGTGCGCCAGAAGATCGAGGTGCTGAACGTGGACCGGCTGGCTTACCGCATCGTCAGGCAAGCCCGCGGCACGCCCGTCATCGCGGACGAGCGGATGCTGCGCGACCGCTGGGCCAAGGCCGTCGCGGAGGCCGGGTCCGACTTCACCCCGGCGTTCGGCAAGAACGAGTGGGAGCAGGTCATCCTGGCCCAGGACCTGCGCACCGAACAGGCCTACCTGACCTGTCCGCGCACCGGCCGGGGGCGGCCGCTCAGCAAGGTACAGCGCGGCCAGGTGTGGCGGGTCGCGCAGCTGGTCACCGCCGAGCTCGCCGCCGCCCGCCAGGCCACGCACCTGCAGCTGGCCGACGAGGCCACCAGGCTGCTCCGGCAGGCGGGAGCGCCGCGCTACCGGCACATCCTGGTGGACGAGGCCCAGGACCTGCACCCGGCCCAGTGGCGGCTGCTCCGCGCGGCCGTGGCGCCGGGCCCGGACGACCTGTTCATCGCGGCCGACCCGCACCAGCGCGTCTACGAGAACCGGGTCTCCCTGGCCAGCCTGCGGATCAGCGTGCGGGGACGGAGCCGGCGGCTGGCGCTGAACTACCGGACCACCCAGGAGATCCTGGCCTGGGCGGTGCCGCTGCTCGGGACGGACCCGGTGACCGGCCTGGACGGCGAGGTGGACTCCCTGCTCGGCTACCGGTCGCCGATGCACGGCCCGCGTCCGGAGCGACGGGTGACCGCCGCACGGGCCGAGGAATTCAAATTTCTTGCCGAACGGATTGGCTCGTGGCTCTCCGCCGGCCTGGAGCCCTCCGCCATCGGCGTCGCCGCCCGGTCCGCCGGCCTGGTGCGCGAGGCGCGCGAGGCGCTGGCGGCCGACGGCATCGCGACGGTCTCGCTGAGCGGCCGGGGCAGCACCAAGGCCGTCCGGACCGGCACGATGCACGCGATGAAGGGCCTGGAGTTCCAGGCCGTGGCGGTCATCGGCGTCGAGCAGGGCCTGGTGCCCGCACCCGCGGCGATCACCCCGGAAACCGAGGACGCCGCCACGCACGCCCAGGACCTGCAGCGGGAACGCTGCGTCCTGTTCGTGGCCTGCACCAGGGCCCGGGACCACCTCTACGTGTCCGGCACCGGCGAGCCGAGCATCTTCCTGCCGTCCGGTGAGGTGGCCGCCCCGCCGCCGCCCGAACCCGACGACGATCTCGACCAGATCCTGCCCGCCGCCAGCCTGCCCAGGCTGTTCCGGCTGCTCCTTTCCCGCCGCCGCCTCGATCCCGGCCTGACCGCGGAGAGCTTCCTGGCCTGGGCGACCGCGCCGGGCCGGCGGCTGCGCCTGGCGGACCTGGACGCGGCCGCGCGGCAGTTCCTCACCGAGGGCGGAGATCGGGCCGTCGACCTGGCCGACCGCTGCCTGGACCTGCTGGACCGGCTGGCCGCCCGCGACCCCGACCTGGCCGGTGTCCGGCTCCCCAGGCACTTCGCCGACGCGGCCCGCAAGGAGGCCAGTGCGCGGTTCGCCGGCCCGCACGCCCCCGGCCCGCAGGCCTCCGGCCCGCAGGCCTCCGGCCCGCACGCCCCCGGCCCGCACGCCCCCGGCCACTCCGCGGCCCGGCGGGCCGGGCGCATGCCGCCGCGGCCGCGCCTGCGGCTCGACCCGGACGAGCCCGCCGTCCAGGTGGTCCTGCCGGCCGTCGCAGCCGGCCTCGCCACCTGGCAGCTGACCGCGGACGGCGATCCCGCCACGGTGCGCAGCCGCGCCGGGGCTCCGCCGGCCGCGCACCCGCTGACCCGGCCGGTCCGGGCCGTCCACGTCGGCCTGGCCGGCTGGGATCACGTGACCGAGCTGGACGTCGTGCCGTCCTGCGACCCGGTCCTGTTCTTCGCCGCGGACGGCAGCCACCTCCCGCCGCGGCTGCCGCTGCCCCCGGACCGGCTGTGGATCCTGCGCCCGGCCGGCCGCGAGCTCGTCGCGGCCGGCGAGCTCCGCACGATCAGGGAGAGCCCGGCGCCGTCCGGCTGGGAAGGCTGGTGCCTGGAGCTCGTTTCCCTGGAGAAGGCCAGCTCCGTGGCCCTGCGGGGCGGCCCGGCGCACGCTGTGCCCGGGCATCCGCGCCCCCGCCTCCTGCTCGGCGAGCCGCTCCCGGGCGTGACCACGCTCGACGGCTCGCCCGCATACCAGGAACCGCCCCGGCTGTGGCTTCCCGGCGCGGTCCGCTGGCACGTCGGCATCCGCCCCGCGGCCGGCGGCATCTCCCTGGTCTCCAGGGAGATCAGCCAGGCCGGCCCGGCCGACATCTGGGACGGCGTGCCCAGGCCCATCCTGGGAGAGTTCGGCATCACCGTGCGCGGCCCCCTGGGCCGCGGCATCCGCACGACGATCTTCGTCGCCGAAGGCGCCCGCATCCCCGACCCCGCCCCGCCCGGCCTCGTCGCGCATCCCCGGCCCCGCCCTCGGCCCCAGCCCTCACTCCACCCTCAGCTGCTGGCCAGCGGCGCCGAAATCGCCTCAGGCCGGCTGATGATCCGCGACCCGGCGCAAGCCGGCGGGCTGGCCGCTGCCCTGTACCTGGCCCGCGCGCCGTGGCGCCCGCCGGTCGTCGTGCCGGTTCCCGCCGACGGAGTGGTCACGCTTCCGCCCGGCGTGTGCGACGCCGGCCCGCTGCTGGTCCAGCTGCGCGCCGAGGATCCGTGGACCGTCACCAACTGGCCCGACTGGCCCGGCCGCGCCGCCTGGGCGTGCCCGGCCCCGGGCATCCCGGTCAGCGCCGACCAGGAGGAGGATGCGCTGTCCCGGTTCCTGGCCCGGCAGCGGGACCTGCCCGTCCGCCCTCACCGGGTGGAGCGCCTGTGGCGGCTCCTCCACCTCGCCGCCGACCTGATCGCCGCCGGCGCGCCCGCCGATCTCCGCGAGCGCTGCTCAGCCGCCCTCCGGAACCAGCCAGGACTGGCGATGACCGGGCTCCTCGACGCCGGGCTCGACGCCGCGGCGTGCGTCGCCGGCCTGGTCAGCACCGGACTGGCCACCGCGCGGCCGATCATGATGGACGACATGCACGCCGCCGAACGGCTGTGGGGCATCGTCCCTGCGGCCGCGGCCGTGCTGTCCAGCCGCCTCCTCGCCGGGCCTACCTACCCGGACGAGGATCCCACCGCGGTCGTCCTGGAGGCCGCGCTGGCCCAGTGCGGCCCGAGCCTGGACGCGGTACTCGGCGGTGCCGAGGATCCGCACGCCCAGGTCGGCCGCTTCGGGCCCGACGCCGAACGGCTGGCCGCGGACCAGGCCGCAGCGGAGCGGCCGCCCGCGGTCCAGGCCGCAGCGAAGCGGCCGCCCGTGGTCCAGGCCGCAGCGAAGCGGCCGCCCGCGGTCGTGGTCCCGCAGCCTCTCCTCGACGCGGACACCCGGGCCGCCGCGGCCGCGCAGTTGTTCGCCGCCCGCCTGACACCCGAACTGGCCCGGGCCGCGCAGGACGCGACCTCCGTCGTCGGTTCCGCGGAACGCCTGGTGGCCGCCACCCCGTACCGCCGTGCGGTGGTGCAGGTCAGAGCCCGGCACCATCCCGGCGGCCAGGGAGGATGGCTCGCCCTGCCCGCCATGTCCGCGTCCCTCGCCCTGGTGGCGCGCATCGCGGCGCGCGGCGACGAGGACTGCCGCTCCTTCGAGCGCGCCTGGCGGGCTCGCTGGACCGATCTGGCCCGCCAGGCGCCGGACCTGACCAGCATCGACCTGGTACTCGCCGAAGCCCATGTCGCCGCCACCGAACGCGCTCGTTTCGCCTAGGCCCGGATCACCCCGCCGAGGGCGGCGCGGTCACCGACACCGGGAGCGCTGACCTCGGCGGTGCGGGCCGCGTAAGAGGGCGGCTCGCGCGCTCAGTTGGCCGGCCCCCCTGATGGTGACCTCGCCGGTGCAGACGTCCATGCTCGCTACCTCGCCGGCGAACGCGAGGCCGTCACGGCTGGTGACCACCGCGAAGTCGCCAAGGAACCAGCGGTCAGGACAGACCACCCAGATGCTGAGCATGTCCTCGTCGGCTTCGATCTGGTCGGCGGTCAGGCTGCACGCGATCCGGTGCGGCACCGTGTCCGTAATGCCGTCGACGTAAGGCTGTGACATCATGCTTGTCTCCATGCTTGTCTCCCTTTGCGCGATTTGCTGAGTGAATGCACATGGCTGGCTGTGTCAAGACATATTTCCAGCAGACGCTATTCGATCTCTCCCAAACTCACTGCGCCGACAAGTCCCTAATCTTATGTTCGGGACGGCCGATGGCAAGGGCGGGCTTGCCCCAGGACCCCTGGCGCCGCTCACATCAAGCCATCTGACCTGCGGAAACGCAACTAGAAAATTATCTATCCCCGGCCCTTATCGACCCGGTCGAGCGTGTATACAAAACATCCGCCGGGTACCATTGTTCTGGCCTGAGACTGATGTTCTCCTCGATCTAGGCGATGAACACGGCAGGATTGTGCTGCTCGGGACAGACGGTGAAGTCTAGCCGCCATAATTATGTTCGCCATATTTCTAGCTGGTGAATTGTCAATTAAAAGACAGCCCGCCCGGCGAGAAGATGCCGCGCGACGCGTCCGCGTACCGCCTGTCAGCCGCGGGCGCCGCGGCGGCGGGCAGGCCGCGCCGCATCCCCTCGCCAGGCCGATGAACCGGCTGAGGGCTGGCATCGTCCTACAGGGTGGTTGGATCCTTGCTTCCAATGTTGTCCCCGCCTGTCCGCGTCGAGCCCTCCGGTATGCTACCTACTGTTATGAACTGCTCCCTTTGTGTCACATCCTGCATGGCAGAGCGGTGGTGAGGTCAGGTGGGAGTCGACCAGCCCGATGACGCCGACCTGCCGCCGGACGGGCGCGCGGATCATCGGGACGACCAGAGTGGCGGCGGCCGGGCGGGCCGGGCCGGCGGCGTCCAGGTCGAGACGCGCGCCCGGCAGGAGTACTACGCCGACCTGCGCGTGGCGGTTTCCGCCGAGGAGTCGGTCACCGCGCAGCGGACCGCGGCCAGGGAACAGGCCGCAGCCGAGAAGTGGGAGGGGACGGTCAAGGAGTCCCGCTGGATGTGGACCGAGTACCAGCGAAAGTGGCCCCCCGAAGAACGCCCCCCACCCGACAGGTCCCTGAAGCCACCCGACAACACCCGGGTCGAAGCAGCGTGCGACCGGATCACCGGACAGGAGCAAGAGAAGATCACACCCGCGATGCGCGCCGTCGAAAGCCAAGATCCAGACCGACACCTGGCCGGCTTCGAGCACCGCCTAAAAGGCCGCGACCGCATCAAAGA